>WNGG01000756.1_pt1 | contig 65574 bp, 64 predicted proteins | sample 5400661 | NCBI WGS metagenome assembly WNGG01 (sample SAMN13153372, study PRJNA577476) | soil metagenome | isolation source: 100 cm soil or saprolite under Garry oak tree replicate 1 | place: USA:California | collected 2016-06-15
CCGACCGGCGCGTACCCTACGTCTACAAGTCGTCCTACGACAAGGCCAACCGCTCGTCCGTCCGCGGTAACCGTGGACGGACGAGCGGTTGGCCTTGTCGTAGGACGACTTGTAGACGTAGGGTACGCGCCGGTCGGCGGCGATCGTCGCCAGGCGCTCGGCCGTCATCAGCGCGTGCTTTTCGTCCTCGATCGCGCACGGGCCGCCGATGAGGACGAGCGGGCGCCCGCCGCCCACCGTGATCGCGCCGATCCGAACCTCCCGCGTCTTCATCATCCTCGCCGGGCGCGGTAGTCCAGTCCGGCCTTGACGAAGCCGGCGAAGAGCGGGTGCGGGTCCCACGGCCGCGACCGGAACTCGGGATGGAACTGGCCGGCCACGAAGTACGGGTGGTCCTCGATCTCGATGATCTCGACCAGCTGCTTCTCCGCCCAGATGCCCGAGATCAACAGGCCGTTCTTCTCGAGCGTCTTGAGGTAGTCGTTGTTGACCTCGTAGCGGTGGCGGTGGCGCTCGCGGATGATCCCCTCGCCGTAGAGGCGCGACGCGCGGCTGCCCTCGCTGAGCAGGATCGGATAGAGGCCGAGGCGCATGGTGCCACCCTTGTCGGCGAGCGTCCGCTGCTCGGGCAGCAGATCGATCACGAGGTGCGGGGCGTCGGGAGTGAACTCGGACGAGTTGGCGCCCTCCAGGCCGCACACGTTGCGCGCGTATTCGATCACCGCGCACTGCATGCCGAGGCAGATGCCGAAGTACGGCACGCGCTGCTCGCGCGCGTAGCGCACCGACTGGATCTTGCCCTCGATGCCGCGGTCGCCGAAGCCGCCCGGCACCAGGATGCCGTCGACGTCGGCGAAGTGCGCGGCGGCGCCGTCGCGCTCGATGTGCTCGGCGTCCATCCAGACGATGTCCACTTTCGCCTGGTGAGCGATGCCGCCGTGGACCAGGGCCTCGACGAGGCTCTTGTAGGAGTCCCTCAGGTCGATGTACTTGCCGACCACGGCGAGCCGCGTGGTGGCGCGCGGCGATTTCACGCGGCGCACGACGTCCTCCCACCGGGAGAGGTCGATGGGACGGTCCTCCAGGCCGAGGCCCTTGACGATGATCGAATCCAGGCCTTCACGGTGGAACACGAGCGGGACCTCGTAGACCGTGTCGACGTCTTTGGCGGTGATGACCGCCTCCTCCTCGACGTCGCAGAACAGCGCGATCTTCGACTTGATGCCGGGGGGCAGGTAGCGGTCGGTGCGGCAGAGCAGGACGTCGGGCTGGATCCCGATGGCGCGCAGCTCCTTCACCGAGTGCTGGGTGGCCTTCGTCTTCAGCTCCGCGGCCGCCTGCATGAACGGCACGAGCGTGAGGTGGACGTAAAGGACGTTGTCCTTGCCGATGTCCTTCTTCAGCTGGCGGATCGCTTCCAGGAACGGCAGGCCCTCGATGTCGCCGACGGTCCCCCCGACCTCGACGATGACGACGTCCTGGCCGGCGCCGACCTTGCGGATCATGGCCTTGATCTCGTCGGTGATGTGCGGGATCACCTGCACCGTCCGCCCGAGGTAGTCGCCGCGCCGCTCCTTCGTGATGACCGAGTGGTAGACCTTGCCCGTGGTGATGTTGTGGTCGCGCGTGACGCGGGTGGAGGTGAACCGCTCGTAGTGGCCGAGGTCGAGATCCGTCTCGCCACCGTCGTCGGTGACGAAGACCTCGCCGTGCTGATAGGGACTCATCGTCCCCGCGTCGACGTTGATGTAGGGATCCATCTTCTGCAGCGCCACGCGGTATCCGCGCGCCTCGAGCAGCGCGCCCATGGAGGCCGCGGCCAGCCCTTTGCCCAGCGAGGACACGACGCCGCCCGTCACGAAGATGTATTTCGGCGCCACCTTCAGGCCTGCCTTTCCTGGCTGGAATGCCATGCCCGAACATAGTCCATTTCCGCCGCCCGGTCGACGACGAGCCCGTCCAGCCGCGCGTCGCGCAGCGCCGCCAGCGCCTCGGCCACGGCCGGCCCGCGCGCCACGCCGAGCGCGATGACGTCGGCGCCACCGAGCACCGGCTCCACCGCCCGCCCGCGTGCCATCCACCACTCGACGCGCTGGCGCGCACGGCCACCCATGAGGTGCCATGAGGCCAGCTCGGCGCCGCTCGCGCTCCGCAGCGCACGGCCGGCCGCGCTCGGCGTCGCCGTCACGACGCGGCGAGCCAGCGCCGGGGCGTCGGCCAGCGCGCGGCGCAGCTCGGTCAGCGGCTCGCCGCTGAGCCCGAGGCGTCCAGCCATCGCTTCCGCCACCGCGGCCGGCTGGTCGCCGGCGAGCGCCAGGGCGGCCACGATGACCGGTCGCGCCATGGGCCGGTCCTGGCGATGCGCGGCGCCCCAGGCGAGCGTCGCGGGGACGGCGGCGAGACGCGCGGAGGTGTCGCGCGTGAGCCGCCAGCGCGGATCGAGCAGCCGCGGCACGCCGCCGCGCGCCAGGTGCGCGAGGGCCACAGCGCAGCGCGGCTCCTCGAGCAGCCGCTCGAGGTCGGTGGCGACGCGCTGGCCCGAGAGGGCGGGATACGGCGCCAGACGCAGCGCCAGGGCCTGGCAGCGTGCCGTCCAGGCGTCGGCCTTCAGCTCGAGCCGCGCCGCGTAGCGCGCCGCGCGGAGGAGCCGCGTCGGATCCTCGACGAACGACAACGGGTGGAGGATGCGAAGGCGCCGACGCCGGAGATCGACGATGCCCGCGAAGGGATCCAGGAGCTCCCAGGCGTCGGAGGTCACCTCGACCGCCATCGCGTTGACGCTGAAGTCGCGGCGCTGCAGGTCCTGGCCGATCGGCGCCGGCAGCACGCGCGGCAGCGCTCCCGGCGTGTCGTAGCGCTCGGTGCGAGCGGTCGCGATATCGATGCGGCCCTGGCCCGGCGCGCGGACCGACGCCGTCAGGAAGCGCTCGTGCTCGACGAGCGTGCCCTCGAGCGCGTCGGCCAGGGCCCGCGCCACCGCCGGCCCGTCGCCCTCGACGACGACGTCGAGATCCCCGCCGGTGCCGATCGCCCCGCGCCAGGCGTCGCGCACGAGGCCGCCGGCGATGAACGCGCGCGCGCCCTGGCCCGCGGCCACGCGCGCGACCTCCGCGAGCAGTGCGCGCGTCGCCGGCGGCAGCGCTGTTTCGAGTCGCGCGCGAACCGGGAGGGCGCGCGGCGCCGCGGCGCGGGCGACCGAGCCCTTGCCGGAGACGATCACGACGGGCGCGCCTTCGCTCAGCCGGCGCCGCACCGCGAGCTCCGGCGTGCGTGCGGCGACGATGGGCAGCGGGCGGGCGAGCTCCCGCGCCGGCCAGTCCCCCAACCCCAGGCTCTCGGCGCGCGCGAGGTCCTCGGCGAGCACGTGATGGGTGGAGCCGCACGCGAGCACGCGAACACGGCGGCGCCGCGCCAGCCGCAGCGCATCGGCGGCGGTGATCCCGGACGGCGCCGCGAGCACCTCGCCGTCGACGAGCTCGGCGGCGGTGAACACGATCTGAGGATACGCGTGGGCGCGGCGCGCCATCATCACCGCCACGAACCGCGCTCCGCCGACGGCTTCCGGGAGGCTCCGCCCCGCTGCTGGCGGGGTCCCCGGGACACGCCGACGGCGGTCGTCATCTATCCAGTGAGCGGGGGCGTGATGACCGGGGTGCGGGTGAACGACGGAACGCCGTTGGAGTGCACGACGGACTATAGCACGACGCGCGCGCGGCTGGCAATTTACGCCGCGCGCAGCGGCTCTCAGCGAGGAATCGGGCCGCTGACGGTGCTCCGAAAACTCGTGAGCGTCGTGCCGGTCGCCGATTCGTACACTGACTGCATGTCGGCGGGGCTCGCTCCATATTCCGCACCGGTGCTCGAGCGCCCCATCGCCGTCAGCCAGCACGAATACGACCGCGCCTGATCGGCCGTGAGAGTGCCGCTGGCGTCGACCTCGACGGTCACCACGCCGGAGTAGCTGCCGTCGGAGACGGGGACGATCGTGAAGGCGGTGCCGATGATGGTGCCGGCGGCGGACGCGACCCCGGTCCAGACGCCGCAATCGATGCGGATCGAGGTGACGCTTGGGACGTTGGTGAGCGTCACCGGGACGCGGAACGTGAAATCGGCGGCCAGCGCGCTGGCAGGGGCGAGCGCGAGCAGCGCGAGGCTCAGCGGGGCGAGCCTCCGCCGCGCTCGCCTCTTCGGCGGCGCCATCAGCGAGCGCCCACCATGCTGAGCTCGTCCGTGGTGATCGTTCGGGGTTCCGACGCGCGCGAGGGTGCCGGGGACGACGACGAGGGCGACGATCCCGGCGTGACGACGATCGGCGCGCTGCGCGCCTCGTCGTTCGAGGGGCGGACGTCCCGCGGCGTCCGTCGCCTCGCGCTGAGCCCCGCGATCTTCGCCCGTAGCTCGTGCTTGCCCTCGGTCGCCTTCCACTGGGTCCTGACGGTCACCGTCTCGCCCTGACGCAGCGTCACCGTCTGGGTGCTGATAGGGGTGGTGGCGTCATCGACGAAGAGCTGCACGAGGACGTCGACCGGCTGCGTGTTGGCCGGGCGCGGATCGAGGCGGCGCAGCGTGGCGATGATCGTGACGATGTCGTTGACCTTCACGGCCGTCGGCGTCACCTGCACCATCTCGACGGCGACGTCCACGTTCTGGGCCCGCGCCGGCGCGGCCCCGACGCACACGAGCGCGAGCACGACCGCCGACGGCGTGAGAGCGACCTTGATGGCCGACACGAAGTTGGCGTAACACGGCGCGATTCGGTCCGCAAACGCGAGCCTCGCCTGCGTTGCGCACCCGCGCGATGTGGCAGCCGGAGACTCAAAGCTTCGCATCGGTTGGCGCGCCTAGCTCCCGCGGCGAGCGGGCAGCAGCCGGCGGAGGGCGCCGCGCTCGGGTGAGCGAAGCGCCGCGCTCCCGAGCCAGAAGACGAGCGCGCCGACCGCGATGGTGGCGGCCAGCAGACTCGCGTCCAGGGCGAGGCCGCGGCGGATGGCGAGGATCGGGAGCGCCAGCCAGCACCACGCGGCGAGCGGCGCCGACGCGGCGGCCGTGCGGAGCGTGGAGGCGAGCAGCGCGCGCCCGCCGAGGCGGCCGAAGCGCCGCCGCGCCGCCCAGAGCAGCGCGAGCAGGTTGACGAAGGCGCCGACCGACGACGCGTACGCGAGCCCGGCGTGGCCCACGCCGAGCCCCATCAGCACGAGCGCGGTGAGGACGTTGGCGGCGACGGCGAGCACGCCCAGACGCACGGCCACGCCGGGCCGGCGGACCGCGTAGAAGGCCTGGGCGGTGATCCGCGCGGCCGCGAAGGCGACGAGGCCGACGGCGTAGCCGCTCAGCGCCTGCGCGGTGGCGAGCGTGTCGGCGGAGGTGAAGCGCCCGCGCTCGAAGAGCACGCGCGTGATGGGCGCGCGGAGCACGAGGAGGCCGATCGTGGCCGGGAGGCAGATGTAGACCGCGAGCCGCAGCGCGAAGTTCAGCGTGCCCGCCAGCGCGCGCGTGTCGCCCGCGGCCGCCTGCCGCGACATCGCGGGCAGCGCCGCCGAGGCCAGCGCGATGCCGAAGATGCCGAGCGGGAACTCCATCACCCGGTCGGCGTAATAGAGGAAGGAGATCGAGCCGGCCGGCAGGAACGAGGCGAGCAGCGTGTTGACGAAGACCATCACCTGCACCGCCGCCAGCCCGAAGACGGCCGGGGCGAGCAGGCGCGCCATCCGCGCGAGCGCGGGGTGCCGCGGCTCCCACGACGGGCCGACCAGCAGCCCGGCGCGTGCCAGATCGGGGACCTGCACGAGCAGCTGGCCCACCCCGCCCATGAGCACGCCGAGCGCCAGCGCCAGGACCGGCGGGTCGACGTGGCGCGCCAGCAGCAGCACGCCGGCGATCATGCCGACGTTCGACACGGCGGGCCCCAGCGCCGAGGCGAAGAAGCGGTTCTCGGCGTTCAGCGCGCCCATCGCCAGCGCCGACAGGCCCACCAGCACGAGGTACGGGAACATCACGCGCGTGAGCTGCACCGCGAGCGCCTCCTGCGCGGGATCCGACGTGAAGCCCGGGGCGATCGCGCGGAGCAGCCACGGCGCGAGCGCGATGCCGACGAGCGTCGTCACCGCCAGCACGACGAGGGCCGTGCCGAGGGTGGCCCGCACGAGGCGCCACAGCTCGTCGCGCGAGCGGACGGCCGCGTACTCGGTGAACACGGGGATGACGGCCGTCGAGAGCGCGCCCTCGGCCAGCAGCCGCCGCAGGATGTTCGGGATGCGGTAGGCGACGAAGAACGCGTCGGTGACGGGGCCGGCGCCGAACACGAGGGCGACGACCGCGTCGCGCACGAAGCCCAGCACCCGGCTCGCGAGGGTGGCGGAGCCGATGGAGCCGAGCGCGCCGACGACCTGCCGCTCGACGCCGGGCGTCTCGGTCACCTTGTAATCTCCGCCGAACTGCGGCAAGATTCGGGACGTTGTCCGCGCGGACGGCCACCGTCGATTCGCCGACCGTCGGGCGCGCAGTGCGAGCCGCAGGCCGCTCGACGGCCGAGGCGAGCGGTGAAATGATCGAAAGAAGGAAGGACTAAGTGGCAAATACCAAGTCGGCCATGAAGCGCATCCGCACGAGCGAGAAGCGGCGCGTGCGCAACCGCACCATCCGCTCGCAGGTCCGCACCGCCGTCAAGACCGCTCGCGCGGCCGGCGGCGACGCGCTCCGCACCGCCGTCGCCGAGGCGATCCGCGCGCTCGACAAGGCGGTCACCAAGGGCGTCGTCCACCCCAACACCGCCGCGCGCAAGAAGTCCGCGCTGGCGCGCCGTCTCGTCGTCTAGGACATGGGGGGGCCCGAGATGGCCCCCCACCCCCCCCGACGCTCGGGGCGGCCCGGCGAAGCCGTGCCACCCCTCGATACCCGTAGGGCTCATCGTCCGCGTCCCGCCGCGTGCAGCTCGCGCAGCAGCGCGCTCGCGCGCTCGGCGAGGCGGTCGCCGGTGTCCGCGCCGTAGAACGAGCTGCACGTCACGTACGTCGGCCGCCCGTAGTCCGTCGCCGTCACGAGATAGCCGACGTAGTCGTTCGACACGCCCGCGACGAAGGCGTGACGAAAGCTCCGCCGCGCCTCGGCCTTGATGCGAAGACCGAGGGCGGTGGCAGGCTCGCCGGGCAGCGCCACCCACGCCGTGTCGCCGAGCGCCACCGCCGTCAGCGTCGTCTCGCTCGGCAGGGCGCCGTCGAGCGGCACGGTGAGGGCGGCCGGCATCCACCCGCCGAGGCAGTTGCGGAGCGAGAGCCGTGGCGCCGGCAGGTCCACCCTGACCACGCGCGCGACGAGTCGGCCCGCGCCGACCGGCGTCGCGCGCTCCCACGCGACGCGCACGGCGTCCGCCAGCGCCGACGCGACCTCGCCGAGCGCGCGGCTGCCGTGGCGGGCCGGACTCACATCGCCCACGGCGCCGTTCACGAAGAGCGCGGGCGCGTGGACGGCGTGCTCCAGCGCCTCCGAGACGGCGCCCATCACGTCGCCGGACAGGCGGAGGTTCCGCGCGCCGAGCATCGTGCCGTGGATCGCGAAGTTCCAGACGAGCGCCACCGGCGCGCCGTCCGCGCGTCGCACGGCGAGCACGGCCACCTCGGGATCGAGGGGTCCGCCGAGCCGGCTGCGCACGACCGGGGGCGCGGCGGCGACGCCGAGGGCGACGCGCGCGGGCCCGCGGCCGCCGTCGGCGCGGCGCACGGCCTCGACCACCGCCGCCACCAGCGCCTCGCGCACGGCCGCGTCCTCGCGGTCCGCCGCGACGAAGCCCATGAGCGCGGACTCCACGAACGCGCCGGGGCCCGAGTGCGTGTGCGAGGCCGAGACGATCAAGGCGCCGGGACGCGCCCCGGCACGCGCGAGCCGCGTGGCGACCGTCTCGGTGAACGCGCGGTCCACCGCGACGAGGTCCACCGTCACCCACACCACCCGCGTGCCATCGCGCTCCAGCACGAGCGCCCGCGCGGCCAGCGGGTCGCGCTCGGCGCGGCCCGGCTTGAACCAGAACGCGTGCGGATAGCGATCGAGCACGTCGGGCACGACGAGGCGACGGTGAAAGCCGCCGTAGCCCGCCAGCGGCGTGCCCTCGGGCACGGTGAGCGGTACCTTGCCGGCGCCGGCGACGACGCAGCCGGGACACGCGCCCTGGGCGGCGGCGAGGCCCGGGGCCGCGGCCGCGGCGCCCGCGGCCGCGAGCGCAGCGAGCGCGACGGACGCCGCGAGCGCGCGACGCGCCCGGGCGCTCACCGGCAGAGGTCGAGCACGAGCGCGGTGAGCTCGGCGTGCGGCTCGCCGCTCGACTTCAGACGCCGCTCAGCCTCCCAGCACCGCTCGAGCCGACGCGCCAGGATCGGCGCCGGCGCGGCGGCGGGCCCACGCGCGATGGCGTCGACGACGGGCGCCGGCTTGCGCACGACGCGTGCGATCTCCTCCGCGCGCTGCCCACGCGCCGTGAGGTCGGCCACGGTGAGCGTCGCGCGCACGTCGGCGGTGAGCAGCGCCAGCAGCCGCATCGGCTCCTCGGTCGCGAGCAACCGGTCGAGCGTCCGGAGCGCGACGCCGACCTCGCGGCGCTGCACGGCGCGCGTGAGATCGAAGACACCGCTCAGGCGGTGCTCGCCCACGACGGCGGTGACCTCCTTCACTCCGACGGCGGCGTTGTCGCTGCCGCCGGCCAGCGCCGCCTTGCGCGCCTCGCCGAGCAGGCTGGCGCCGTCGTCGCCCACCCACTGCACGAGCAGTCGCGCGGCCTCGTCGCTCACCGTCAGTCCCTCGGCGGCCGCACGCTGCCGCAGCCAGGTCTCCGCGGAGCGGCCCTCACGCGTCGGCAGCGTCACCACGGCCGCGGGGGGCACGGCCGTCAGCAGCCAGTGGTCGGCGCGGCGATCGCGGGATGCGGCGAGCGACTCGTCGGCGAGCAGCAGGAGACAGCTCGACGGGTTCGGGTCGCGCGCGTACGCCGCGAGCGCGTCGGCGCCCTTCACGGGCAGCGCCTGGCCGCGGCGGACGATGACGAGCCGCATCCCGGTCATGAAGGGCAGCGTGCTCGCGGCGCGCACGACATCGTCGACGGAGGCCTCCGCCCCCTCGAAGACCTCCCGGCCGAGCGCGGCCTCGCCCGCGGCACGGAAGAGCCCGCGCGTGGCGGCGGCCAGCGCGTCGTCGAGCAGCTGGGGGTCGGGTCCGTGCAGGAGCGCGATCGGCGGCGGCTGGCCGCGGCCGGCGGCCTGGACGAAGGCGGCGTAGTCCATCGGGCCGCCGGTCAGAAGCGGTCGATCGCGAGGCTCACGATCGAGCGCGCGATCTCGGCCGCCGCCTGGCTCAGCGCCGTCTCCTCGCGCGCGATCGTCGACGAGACCGGGCCGACCACGCGGAAGTCGGCCTGCTCCGTCACGCCGGTCTGCTGGAAGAGGACCTCACTGCGCCGCACGTCGCGCATCCGGAGGTTGAGGACCACCAGGAGCCGATACTGCTGGACGTTGAGCGTCTCGTCGAAGGCGATGCCCTGGACGCCGTAGCTCGTGATCTCACCTTCGAGGATCGCGTCGGCGTCCGCCGGCCGCGTGACACGCAGCCGGCCGTTGGTCGCGAACGCCTGGACGACCGCCCGCGTGATGATCGACTCTACGCCCGGCTCCTGCGTGCGGTTGAGGAAGATCGGCACGGCGACCGTGCGGACGTGGGACGGCAGCGTGCCGCGGAACGAGTAGCCGCACGCGCCGAGACCCAGGGCCGCGACGGCCAGCACCAGCACGCCGAGGCGGGGAGGCGTCACGCGCGCGTCACGATGTTGACGAGGCGATTGGCGACGACGACCACCCGCTCCACGGAGCGCTCGCGCACCCACGGCTGCACGCGGTCATCGGCGAGCGCGAGACGCTGGATCCGCTCCTCGGGCGTGCCGACGTCGACCTGGAGCCGGCTGCGGACCTTGCCGTCCACCTGCACCACCAGCGTCACTTCCTTCTTCACGAGCGCGACCGGATCCGCCTCCGGCCAGGGCCGCATGAAGAGGCTCTCACGGTGGCCGAGCTGCGCCCACAGCTCTTCCGTCACGTGCGGGCAGAACGGGCCGAGGAGCAAGAGCGTCGTCTCCACCGCCTCGCGCATCAGGGCGGCCCGCTCGGCGGCCGCCATCCCGTCGTGGGACGTCGCCTCGAACGCGTAGAGCGCGTTCACGAGCTCCATCACCGCGCTGATCGCGGTGTTGAAGTGGAAGTCGCGCTCGATGTCCTGCGTCGCCTTCGCGATCGTCTCGTGGATCTGGCGGCGGAACGTCTTCCCGGGCTCGGTGCTCGGCGCCGACGTCGCGGGCGCGGGCTTCAGGGCGTCGGCGTGGGCCACCACGAAGCGCCACACGCGGTTCAAGAACCGTGAGGCGCCCTCGACGCCGTGGTCGTTCCAGTCGAGGTCCTTCTCGGGCGGCGCGGCGAAGAGCGAGAAGAGCCGCGCGGTGTCGGCGCCCAGGGTGCGGATGAGGTCGTCAGGATCGACGACGTTACCCTTCGACTTCGACATCTTCGCGCCGTCCTTGATGACCATGCCCTGGCTGAGGAGCGCGGTGAACGGCTCGTCCACCTTCACCATGCCGAGGTCGCGCAGCACCTTCGTGTAGAAGCGCGCGTAGAGCAGGTGCAGCACGGCGTGCTCGATGCCACCGATGTATTGATCGACCGGCATCCAGTATTCGGCAGCGCCGCGCTCGAACATGCCTCGATCGAACCTCGGCGAGCAGTAGCGCAGGAAGTACCAGGACGACTCGACGAAGGTGTCCATGGTGTCCGTCTCGCGGCGCGCCTTGCCGCCGCACCGGGGGCACGTGGCGTTGACGAACGAGGCGACCTCCGCGAGCGGCGAGCCCCCCTTGCCGGAGAGCTGCACGTCTTGCGGGAGAACGACGGGCAGGTTCTTCTCGTCCTCCGGCACCATGCCGTCCTTCTCGCAGTAGAGCACCGGAATCGGCGCGCCCCAGTACCTCTGGCGGCTGATGCCCCAGTCGCGCAGGCGGTAATTGACCTTGGCCACGCCCAGCCCGCGCACGACGAGCCAGTCGATGGCCTTGCGCTTGGCCTCGGCCACGGTGAGCCCGTCGAGGAAGCCGGAGTTGATCTTGATCCCGTCGCCGCCGTACGCCTCGCCCACCCACCCCGCCGGTCGCTTGACCGTCTCGATGATCGGCAGGCTGTGTTGCCTGGCGAAGTCCCAGTCGCGCTGGTCCTCCCCCGGCACGGCCATGATGGCGCCGGTGCCGTAGCCCATCAGCACGTAATCGGCGATGAAGAGCGGGATCTCGGCGACGTTGAACGGGTTGACCACCTTCGCGCGGAGCCGGCGCCCGTGCTTGGGGCGATCGGCGGCGAGCCGCTCGATCTCCGACTCGCGCGCGACCTCCGCGCGGAACTCGGCCACCGCGCGCCGCTCCGCCTCGTCGGTCACGAGGCTGTCCACCAACGGGTGCTCGGGGGCGAGTACCGCGTACGTCATGCCGAAGGCGGTGTCGGGGCGCGTGGTGAACACGCGGATCTTGAGGTCCGGGCGGCCGGCGACCGGGAGGTCGAACTCCGCGCCCTCGCTGCGGCCGATCCAGTTGCGCTGCATCGTGATGACGCGCTCGGGCCAGCCGGGCAGGCGGTCGCACCACTCGAGCAGCTCGTCAGCGTAGGCGGTGATCTTGAAAAACCAGCCGTCGATCTCCCGCGGGGTGACCTCGGAGTCGCAGCGCCAGCAGCGACCGTTCTCCACCTGCTCGTTGGCGAGCACGGTCTGACACGACGGGCACCAGTTGACCGTCGAGCGACGCCGGTACGCGAGCCCGCGCTCGAGCATCTTGATGAAGACGAGCTGCTCCCACTTGTAATAGGACGGGTCGCAGGTCGCGAGCTCGCGCTCCCAGTCGTAGGAGATGCCGAGCTGCTTGAACTGGGCGCGCATGTAATCGATGTTCTCGTGGGTCCAGATGGCCGGCTGGACGCCGTGCTCGATGGCTGCGTTCTCGGCGGGCAGGCCAAAGGCGTCCCACCCCATCGGATGGAGCACGTTGAAGCCGCGCATGCGCTTGAACCGCGCGAGCACGTCACCGATCGCGTAGTTGCGGACGTGGCCCATGTGGATGCGGCCCGACGGGTACGGGAACATCTCGAGGCAGTAGAACTTCGGACGGCCGGGATCCTCGACGGCGCGGAACTGTTTGCGCTCGTCCCAGATCCGCTGCCACTTCACCTCGATCTCACGGAACGGATAGCGGTCGGACGACATCGGACTGAATTTTAGCAGGGATGCGGCGAAAAGCCGCGCGTGACCGCAGGCCGGCGCGCGGCCCAATGTGTGCCGGGCGTCGCGACGGGCGCGTGGCTGCGTGCAGGGTGGCTGCCCGATATTGGAATGGGGGGCCTCGAAGGGCCCCCCATACCCCCGGACAGTTGCCGAACCGTTACTGCTTTTTCACGCCGAGGTCGGCGAGGGCCTCGTTGGCCTTGGCCATCGAGTCGGCGTGCTTGCCGCCGTCGTGCAGCTTCTGGGCCTCGTCCAGCTTGGCGACGGCCGCCTTCACCTTGGGATCGTCGGCCTTCATCGTGGCGGCCGCGTCGCGGCCCTCCTTGATGATTTTCGGACAGGAGCTGGCGAGCGCGACGCCACTCGTCAGCGCGAGACTCACGGCCACGGCCGTGACGGTCAGGAGCTTCCTCATTTGGACTCACCCCCTCGGAACACAGCGCAACATTCTAGCAGTCAACCGCGGATGGCCTGCGGCGGTTCCCCTGCCGCCGGCGCCGCGGGCTCGGCCTCCGCCGTCTCAGGCGGGTGGAAGTGCTCGTAGATCTTCTGCGCCATCTTCGGCGTGACCTTCGGCACGGCGGCCAGCTCGGCCACCGACGACTCCCGCACGCGGCGCGCCGAGCCCAGCGTCTTGAGCAGGCTCGTGCGGATGGTCGGCCCCACGCCGGGGATGGCGTCGAGCGCGGACTGGATCGTGCGCTGGCCGCGCAGTTTCTTGTGATAGGTGATCGCGAAACGGTGCGCCTCGTCCCGGATCTTCTGCAGCGTGTGCAGCGCGGGAGACGTCGGATCGAGCAGCAGCGGCTCACGGCTGTCGGCGGCGTAGACTTCCTCCTGCTGCTTGGCGAGCGCGACAACGGGGATCCAGTCGAGCCCGAGATCCTGGAGCACCTGCAGCCCGACGTTGAGCTGGCCGCGGCCGCCGTCGATGAGGACGAGGTCGGGGAGCACGCTCCCCTGCTCGAGCGCGTGGCCGAAGCGCCGGCCCAGCACCTCGCGCAGCGACCCGAAGTCGTCGGCGCCGCTGACGGTGCGGATCTTGAAGCGCTTGTAGTCGTCCTTCTTCATCCCGCCGTTCTCCCACACCACCATGGAGCCGACCTGCTCGGTGCCCTGGATGTTGGAGATGTCGTAGCCCTCGATGCGGTTGGGCAGGCCGGGCAGGCTCAGGGCGCGCGTCAGCTCCTCCTGCACGAGCTGCTGGCGGTTGCCGCGCGACAGCAGGTGGTTCTGCAGCGCGATGGCGGCGTTGGCCTCGGCCATGGCCACGAACTCCCGCTTGCCGCCGCGCTGGGGCGCCAGCACCTGCACGCGGCTCCTCGCGACACCGCTCAGCCACTGCTCGATCAGCTCGCGCTCCGGAATCTCGTCGGAGACGAGCACCTCGGGCGCCGGCGTCACCGGCTTGGCGTAGAACTGGCGGACGAAGGCCGACAGGATCTCGCCGTCGCTCCATCCCGCCACCTTGTCGAAGAAGAACGCTTCCTGGCCGACCAGCCGGCCCTTGCGCACGAAGAACAGCTCGACGCACGCGTCGTTGCCCTGGCGGACGACGCCGAGGACGTCCTGGTCGACCTCCTCGGTCGAGATGATCTTCTGGCGCTCGCGCACCTTGTTGAGCGATTGGATCTGGTCGCGCAGCACGGCGGCGCGCTCGAACTTCTGCTCGGTGGCCGCCTCCTCCATCTGCCGCGTGAGCGTGAGCGCCAGGTCGTCGTTCTTGCCCTCCAGGAAGCGCTGGACGTCGCGGGCCGTCTGCGCGTAGCCCTCGCGCGTCTCCCAACCCGTGCACGGCGCGTTGCAGCGATGGATCGCGTACTGGATGCACGGCCGCGGCAGCGTCCCGTCGATCTCGATCGAGCACGTGCGCAGCGGAAAGAGCTGGCGCGTGAGCCGCAGCGTCTCGCGCATGGCCGTGGCCGGGTAGAAGGGACCGAAATACAGCGCGCCGTCGCTCTGCACCCGCCGGGCGACCAGGAGCCGGGGAAACGCCTCGTTCGTCGTCAGTTTCAGAAATGGGTAATGCTTGTCGTCTCTCAGGATGATGTTGTAGCGGGGCCGGTGCTTGCGCACCAGGTTCGCCTCCAGCATCAGCGCCTCGAGCTCGTTGTCGGTCACGATGTACTCGAGGTCGGCGATCTGGCGGACCAGCGCGTCGGTCTTCGCGTCGCGCGGCCGCGACTCCTGGAAGTAGGAGCGGACGCGGCCCCGCAGCGAGGCCGCCTTGCCGACGTAGATGACCTGGGCCTTGGCGTCGCGATACAGGTAGACGCCAGGTCGGTCGGGAAGGCGGGTGAGCTTCGCGTCGAGAGTCGTCGTACTCACGTATTTATTGTAGCGGGGTCCGCGAGATCGGGTAAGAACGTGGGTGGCCTGATCTAGATGGGCGTGGCTCCAACTCGCCCGGTCGACCGTCGCCCGATCTTCTGGTGACGGCTCAGCTGACCTGCTGGCGGCGGAGGGCGCGGATGCGGTCGCGCAGCTCGGCCGCCTGCTCGAAGTCGAGCCGGCGGGCGGCGTCCTTCATCTGCGCATCCAGCTCGGCGATCCGCCGCTCGAGGTCGGCGGGTGAGTCGAACGTCTCCTTCGCCGGCGCCTCGACCTCGACCGTGTAGTAGTCGCGCTCGTAGACCGTCTGGAGCAGCTCGCGAATGGACGACCGGATGGTCTCCGGCGTGATGCCGTGCTCCTCGTTGTACTTGGCCTGCAGCGCGCGGCGCCGGTCCGTCTCCTTGAGGGTCTGCGCCATGGAGTCGGTGACGTGGTCGGCGTACATGATGACCTCGCCGTTGAGGTTGCGCGCGGCCCGCCCCGCCGTCTGGATCAGCGAGGTGCCCGAGCGCAGGTAGCCTTCCTTGTCCGCGTCGAGGATCGCCACCAGCGAGACCTCGGGGATGTCGAGGCCCTCTCGCAGGAGATTGATGCCGATGAGGCAGTCGAACTTGCCGAGGCGCAGGTCACGGATGAGCGCCACGCGGTCGAGGGTGTCGATGTCGGAGTGCAGGTAGCGCACGCGGAGGCCGAGCTGCTGGTAGTACTCGGTGAGGTCCTCGGCCATGCGCTTGGTGAGCGTGGTCACCAGCACGCGCTCCTCGCGGTCGGCGCGGGCGCGCACCTCGTGCAGCAGGTCGTCCACCTGGTCGCCGGCGGGGCGCACGGTGATCTTCGGGTCCGTCAGACCGGTGGGCCGGATGACCTGCTCGGCCACCGCGTCGTCGGCCAGCCGCAGCTCGTAGTCGCTGGGCGTGGCCGACACGTACACGGTCTGCTTGACGATCCGCGTGAACTCCTCGAAGGTCAGCGGGCGGTTGTCGAACGCCGACGGCAGCCGGAAGCCGTACTCGACGAGCGCCTCCTTGCGCGAGCGGTCGCCGTAATACATGCCGCGGATCTGCGGGACGGCCACGTGGCTCTCGTCGATGACCACCAGCGCGTCCGACGGCAGGTACTCGATGAGCACCGGCGGCGGCTCGCCCGGCCGCCGCCCGGTGAGGTGGCGCGAGTAGTTCTCGATGCCGTGGCAGTACCCGAGCTCGCGCAGCATCTCGAGGTCGAACAGCGTGCGCTGCTCGAGCCGCTGGGCTTCCAGCAGCCGGTTGCGCGTCTTGAGGAAGGCCAGGCGCTCGCCCAGCTCCTCCTGGATGGTCACCATCGCGCGCTCGAGCTGCTCGGCCGGCGTCACGTAATGGCTGGCCGGGTAGACGTGCACCTCGGGCAGGCGCTCGAGCACCGCGCCCTTGAGGGGGTCGATGCGGTGGATCGCCTCCACCACGTCGCCCCACAGCTCGACGCGCAGGGCGTGCGACTCCTCGTTGGCGGGGAAGATCTCGACCACGTCGCCGCGCACGCGGAAGGTGCCACGGTGGAAGTCGTAGTCGTTGCGCTCGTACTGCACGGCCACCAGCCGCCGCACGATCTCGTCGCGGTCGAGGGACTCCCCTTCCCGCACCGACAGGTGCATCTCCTTGTAGGTCTCGGGCGCGCCGATGCCGTAGATGCACGAGACGGAGGCCACCACCACCACGTCGCGCCGCTCGAGCAGCGAGCGCGTCGCCGAGTGGCGCATGCGGTCGATCTCGTCGTTGATGAGCGCGTCCTTCTCGATGTACGTGTCCGACTGCGGGATGTAGGCCTCGGGCTGGTAGTAGTCGTAATACGACACGAAATATTCGATCGCATTGTCGGGAAAGAACGCTTTGAATTCACTGAACAGCTGAGCGGCCAGGGTCTTGTTGGGAGAGAGCACCAGCGTCGGCCGCCCGGTATTGGCGATCAGGTTGGCGATCGTGTACGTCTTGCCGGAGCCGGTGACGCCGCGCAGGACGGTGTGGCGGCGCCCCTCCACGACGAGGCGCGTGAGGTCCTCGATGGCGCGCGGCTGGTCTCCGCGGGGCTCGTACTCGGAGGACAGCCTGAACGCGGCGGGCCGCGTCGTTAGGACGGCGTGGGTACCGCGACCAGGTACTTGCGCCACGAATCCAGCAGCGAGTGCGCGTGCGGGTGCCTCAGCATGTGCGTCGAGAAGACGAACTTGGGGTGGATCGGCTCACGAACCAGACGCATCCCGGTCTCTTCCGGTAGCCGGTTCCCCTTCTTGAGGTTGCAGCGCAGGCAGGCCGCGACGACGTTCGTCCACGTGGTGTCGCCGCCGCGCGAGCGCGGCAGGACGTGGTCCACGGTGAGGCGCTCGCCACGGCGGTTGCAGTACTGGCACGTATAGCCGTCGCGCCGGAGGATGTTCTTCTTGTTGAACGCGACGCGGTCGAGGAACGGCTTGCGGATGTAGACGGCGAGGCGGATCACCGCCGGCAGCGGGAAGGCGCGCGACGGCGAGCGGATCACGCGCGGCGAGCCCTCGACGGATTCGGCCTTGCCGGCGAGCAGGAGCGTGATGGCGCGACGGGCGTTGGTGAAATGTAGCGGCTCGAACGTATGGTTCAACACGAGTACCGCTACTTCATCCATGGCCACAACAGGATAAGACGGCGGCTCCGGGCCTGTCAAACCTCGCGCGCGGCGAGCTCGGCCAGGATGCCCTCTCTCAGGCTAAAGTCGCTCACGACCAGCCGCTCGCAGTGAAGGCGTGCCAGCGTCGCCTCGACGATGGCGACGCCTGGGACGATCAGGTCGGCCCGCCCGGGCTCCAGGCACGGCACTCGCGCGCGTCCGGCGAGGTCCAGGGCCGCCAGCCGCCGGTGCTGGCGCGCGATCGCCTCGCGGGTGAGCGTGTGGCCCTGCACGCGCGCGGGATCGTAGTCGGCGAGGCCGAGGTCGAGCGCGGCCAGGGTGGTGACGGTGCCCGCGGTGCCGACGAGCACGTCCACGCGCGCCGTCGCGATCGCCGCCGGCAGCTCGCGCGCGAGCTGCGCGTCCACCTCGGCCCGCAGCGTCGCGTAGCGAACCGGCTCCACCGGGCCCGGGAAGGCAAACCGCTCGGCGAGCGGCACCACGCCGAGCCGGAGGCTCGCCGCGGTGACCAGCGCGCCGTCGCGTGTCAGGATGTATTCCGTCGATCCGCCGCCGATGTCGAACGCGATGGCGACGCCTCGCAGCGGGCCGAGCCCGGCGACGATGCCGGCGAGCGTCAGCCGCGCCTCTTCCTCACCGCTGATCACGCGGACGGCGACGCCGGTGGCGCGCTCGAGATCGGCGGCGAAGGCGCGACCGTTGGCGGCGTCGCGCACCGCGCTGGTGGCCACGATGGCCACGCGCGCGGCGCCGGCGGCGCGCGCCCGCGCGACGTAGTCGACGACGACCGCCGCCGTGCGTGCGGCCGGAAGGTCGCCGAGCGCGCCCGTCGCGGACACGCCCTCGCCGAGCCGTGTCACCCGTTGCGTGGCGAGCACGGTGCGCCAGCCGCGGGCGCGCGGCGTCACCTCGGCCACGAGCAGGTGGACGGTGTTGGTGCCGAGATCGATCGTCGCGAGGCGCGTCATGCCCGTCGCCTGACAGACGAATGCCCCGCCGATGGGTCGGCGGGGCGTGGTGAGATCAGGGCCTGCGCGGCGGCGCCTCTAGCTCTTCGGCTGCAGCGACCGGATGTAGTTGATGAGGGCCCAGCGCTGCTCCTCCGGCAGGTGCTTCCACGGGGGCATCGCGCCGCGGCCGTTGCTGATCTTCCAGAAGAGCTCCCCGTCGGTCTCGCTCGCGAGCTTCTTCGACGTCCAGTCCGCGGGCTTCGGCGGCGGCAGCGCCGCCGCGGCCGGGCCGTCGCCCTTGCCGCTGGGACCGTGGCACGTCGCGCAGTTCTGCTCGGCGAGCTTCTTGGCGTCGGCCAGGAGCTTCGCGTCGCCCTTCTTGGCTGCGAGCGGGTTCTTGGTGTTCTTCGCGTCGGCCGGCGCTTTCCACTCCCCCTGCGCCCAGACGCCGGAAACGACTCCGATCGCGAGCGCGGCGGCGGCGACGATCGACGACTTGCGGAACGGCCTCATGGGATCTCCTCTCGGGAAGAAAACGATCGTGAACGGCGTCACGATATCACGCGCGGCCGAGGGCCGCCAGCATGTCCTTCACTCGAGTGAACTTCACGCGGGGCTTCCCGGTTTCCCTCCCGCGCCGAGTCTCGATCTCGTCGAGCCGCAGCCAGTCCTGGTACGAAAGATACTGGGGCTGCCGCTCGCGGATCAGCCGCTCGACGGCTGCCGGCGACGGATCGGCCGGCCTCAGGTGGATGTCGCGCGCCAGATCTTCGATCATGCCGGCCACCGTCTCCGCCGCGTCGGGCTTGTTGGTCCCGATGACGCCGGTCGGCCCGCGCTTGATCCAGCCGGCCGTGTACTGCCCGACGAGCGGGTGCTTCGTCTGCGGGTCGAGCACGCGGCCCTTCGCGTTGAGGATGACGCCCCAGTCATCGTTGAAGGGCACGCCGGGCACCGGCACGCCGCGATAGCCGACGGACCGGAACACCAGGCCGACCGGCAGGTCCTCGACCTGGTCCGTCGCCTTCGGCTGCAGCGTGCCGGTGGCCGTCGCGTAGAGGCGATTCTTCACCAGCCGCATGCCGCCCACCGCGCCCGTGCCGAATCGCCTCTACGCGACGGCTCGCGCACCTCGGGGTTGGTGAACGCGGCCTGCGCCGGACCGCGGCGGCCGAGCACGTACACCTCGCGGATGCGGCTCGCGCTCAGCGCCTCGAGCGCGTAGTCGGCGATGTCGGTCGCCGCCAGCTCCTCGGGCGTGCGCGAGAGGATCCGCGCGACGTCGGCCGCAACGTTGCCGACGCCGACGACGGCCGCGCGCTCCTGCGAGAGATCGAACGTGAGGTCGCGATAGTCGGGATGGCCGTTGTACCAGGCGACGAACTCGGTGGCGGCGTGGCTGCGCTGGAGATCCTCGCCGGGGATCCCCATGCGCCGATCGGTCTGCGCGCCCGTCGTGTAGAGGACCATGTGGTAATGGGCGCGGAGGTCCTCCACGCTCAGGTGGCGTCCGAGCTCCACGCCGCCGAAAAATCGAAAGGCCGGATTGGCCGCGACCTTGTCGAACGCCGCGGTCACCGCCTTGATCTTCTGGTGATCCGGGGCGACGCCGGCGCGCACGAGCCCGTAGGGCGTCGGCACCCGGTCGTACATGTCCACCTCGACCACGAGACCCGGCGTGCGGAACAGCTGGTCCGTGGCGTAGAACCCGGCGGGACCGGCCCCGACGATCGCGACGCGCAGCGGCTGCGCCTCGGTGCCGGGTCGCGTCATCTGGCCGTGGGCCTGCCGTGCTCTTCGGTCAGCTCCATCTGGAGGTTCTCGACCTCGCCGCGGTAGAGATCGCGCTGAGCCTTGACGACGTCGCCGATCGAGATGATGCCGACCAGCCGCCGCTGGTCGACCACCGGCAGGTGGCGGATGCGCTTGTCGGTCATGGTGCGGCCGACGGACTCCAGGTCGTCCTGCGGCAGGCCGAGGATCACGTCCCTGGTCATGAGCGCGCTCACCGTCTTGGTGAACACCGCCTCGTCGCGCACGGCGGCGCGCACGACGTCGCGCTCGGAGAGGATGCCGATCGGCCGGCTCTCCGGGTCCACGACGACGAGGGCGCCGATGTTGTGCTCGGCGAGCAGGGCGAGCGCCTGGCGGATCGTCTGCTCCGGCTGCACGGTAACGACCTTGGGCCCCTTCTTGGCGAGGAGGCTCGCGATGGTCATGGGACTCTCCTTCCGCCTGCGCCCCCCGGCGTCGGCGGCTCCGATCTTACAGCCGGCGCAGGCTCGCCGCCGCGCAGAGCGCGGCCAGCACGCCGTAGGCGCCGGCCAGCGGCAGGGCCTGGGCGCGCGGCGCGCCCTCGGCCCACGGCCAGAAGAGCGCGCCCCCCGGCAGCGGCGAGTGCACGAGGCCGACGAGCGTGGCGAGGCTGGCGACGGCCAGCACGGCGGCGGTGACGAGGAAGCGCCGGTCGATCATCGTCACCACCGCCCAGCCCCAGAGCACGGCGGTGAGGATGAAGCCGTTGCCGAGGACGAGCAGCGTGCGGTAGGTCAGCGCGGCGTCGCCGCGGAGGTCGGCCGGCGACTTGCCGAGGGCGGCGAGCACGCCGCCGAGCTGGATCAGCACGACGGCCGCCGCCACCGGCACGAACGTGATGGCCACGGCCGGGCCGTGGCGCGGCGGCGAGGCGAGGAATGCCTGGGCGGTGATCGCCAGGCCGATGAAGACGAGAATCGGCGCCACCGCGGCCTCCGGCAGCAGCGTGACGAGAATCGAGAGCACGCCGACCATCGCGCCGACGCCGATGACGAGCCCGGTGGCGAGCGTGTAGCCGGCGCGCGCCCCCATCGCCTTGTACGCGGGGTGGCCGATGTAGGGCGTGTTCTGCACGACGCCGCCGCACAGCCCGGCCACGAGCGTGGCGACGGCTTCGGTCAAGAGGATGTCGCGCGCGCGGTACTCGTCGCCGGCGGCGGCCGCCGACTCGGTGTTGTCGATGCCGCCGATGATCGTCACCAGCGCGAACGGCAGCGCGACCGAGAGGTATGGCAGCGCGGCGTCCAGCGCGTCGAGCCAGGCGAGCGTCGGCCACGGCAGCGCCATCACCGGCGTGCCCACGGTGAACGCGTGATCGACGCGGCCCGTGAGCCAGACGCCGCCCCAGTGCACCACGGTGCCGGCGAGCACCGCCGCGAAGGCGCCGGGCAGGCCGAGCGGCATGCGAACACCGCCGACGAGCGCCAGCAACAGCACGCCGAGCGCGACCAACCCCACCAGCGGATCGCGCAGCAGCTTGAGCGTGGGCAGGAACGCGATCAACAAGATGGCGACGCCCGCGATGGAGCCGAGCAGGGCCGCGCGCGGCACCACGCGTCGGGTCCAGTCGCCGGCGAAGGCGAGCGCCGTCTTGACGAGGCCGATGGCCAGCGTCGCGACCATGCCGACCTTCCACGCGAGCATCGCGTCGCCCGTCGCGACTTTCACCGGCCCCAGCACGCCGAAGACCATCGCGAAGAGCGTCGGCGTGTCGATGCCGAAGGGCATCGCGGTGACGTCGGCGCGGCCGCTGCGGCGCATGAGTCGCAGCGCGAGCCACGTGTAGGCGAGATCGCCCACGAGGACGCCGAGGGCGGTGCCGGGCACCATGCGCCCGAGCACGAGGTCGGCGGGAAAGCCGAAGACCCCGATCAGGAGCGAGGACAGGATGACGAGGTTCGTGACGTTGTCGAGGGCGAGGCCGAGGAAGCCGTTGACGTCGCCGGCCGCCACCCAGCGCGATGCGCGGGACTCAGCGGGCGCGGACGTTGGCGGTGGTGCTGCCGGCGAGGAGCGTCCTCGCCTCTTGGCGGACGCGCTCGGCGAGCGCGGCGCACCACGCCAGCTCGCCGCGATGCTGCGCGACCTCATGGTAATCGAACTCCATCAGGCCGGTCGAGTGCTCGCCCAGCCGCAGCCGGGCGCCGTACGAGCGGCCCTCGCGCTCGTCGTCGTCGTCCAGCACCGCCTCGACGCGCGGGTTCTCACGCTTGGCGTGCGAGTTGAGGAACATGCGGAGCCAACGCTTGACGTCGTCGTAGGAGCCGCCCGAAAACATGCGCGGATTGTAGCAGGGTTCGACCGCGTGACTGCCGCCGCGCGGGGAGCGGCGTCGCTCCCCGCGACGTTGACGGACTACCGTCTCGGGCGAATCCGGCGGCGGCGGCGCTGCTGGCGGGCGCTGCGCGCCCGCCGGAGCAGCAACCGGATCAGCATTCGTTGAACCCGCACGACAGGCACTTCTTGCAGCCTTCCTCGTACACGAAGGTCGCCTGGCCGCACTCCTTGCAGAGGTCGCCGATGCGCCGGCGCTCGTCGGCCTTCGTCGATGGCGGACCGGCCACCTTGACCTGGCCGATGTGCTCGGCCAGCGTGCGGCCGAGCGCGTCGGGCAGCGACAGCACCTTGCCGGCGCCGAAGCCCATCGGCTGGGCGCCGCCGATGCGCGAGAGCTGGCTGATGACCTCTTCGAGCCGGCGCTGAGGCGTGAGCGGTGAAGGTAGCCTCAACGTGAGCGAAATCAGCCGTCCGAGCGCCTCGGCCACGGCCATGGTGTCGGAGCCGCCCTTGCCCACCTGAACGAAGACCTCGAAGGGCTCGCCGTCCTCGGTCTCGTTGACCGTGATGAAGGCGGTGCCGATCGGCGTCTCCTTGCGGTAGGTCTTGCCCGCCAGGCTGTGCGGCCGCGGCCGGATGACCTGCTGCCCCGCCGTCGGCAGCTGGGCCGGCGACTTGTCCTTCTTGCCGAGGCCGACGTTGAGCACCTGCTCGCCCTTGCAGCCGTCGCGGAACACGGTGATGCCGAGGCAGCCGAGCTCCCACGCGAGCCGGTACGCGGAGGCGACGTCCTCCTCGCTGGCGTCGTTGGGCAGGTTGATTGTCTTCGACACGCCGTTGTCGGTGTAGCGCTGGAAGGCCGCCTGGTGCCGGACGTGCCACTCGAACGGGATGTCGTGGGAGGTCTTGAAGACGTTGGCGGCGTTCTCGGGCAGGCCCGGGATGCCGTGCAGCGATCCGCGCCGGGCGATCTCCTCTTTCAGCGCGTCGGAGTAGAAGCCGCGCGCCTTGGCGATGGCCTCGAACGTCTCGTTGACGAAGGTGAGCACGCGCTCGCCGTCGGGCTGCTTCACGCGGTGCTGGAAGGCCAGCGCGAAGATCGGCTCGATGCCCGACGAGCACCCGGCGATCATCGAGATCGTGCCGGTCGGCGCGATCGTGGTGACCGTCGAGTTGCGCATGGGCCGGACGTCCTTGTAGATCGACTTCGACCAGTTCGGGAACGGCCCGCGCTCCTCGGCCAGCTTGGCGCACTGGTCGTGCCCCTTGTCCTTCACGAACGACATGAGCCGCTCGGCGAGGTCGATCGCCTCCTGGCTGTCGTACGGGATGCCCATGATGAACAGGAGATCCGCCCAGCCCATGATGCCGAGGCCGATGCGCCGGTTGGACTTGACCGTCGCGTCGATCTCGGGCAGCGGGTACGGGTTCATCTCGATGACGTCGTCGAGGAAGCGCACGGCGAGCCGCACCACCCGCTCCATCTCGTCCCAATCGATCGACAGCTCACTGTCGTCGCCCGGGCGCGCGAACTTGGAGACGTTCAGCGAGCCAAGGTTGCAGGCTTCGTTCGGCAAAAGCGGTTGTTCACCACACGGGTTTGTCGCCTCGACCTGACCGAGATCGGGCGTCGGGTTGGCAGGGCTCGCATTGATCCGGTCGATGAACACCATGCCCGGATCGCCGGTTCGCCACGCCGCGCTCACCATGCGGTCGAAGACTTCTCTGGCGGAGAGCCGCCCCACCACCTTCCTGGTGTGCGGGTTGACGAGGTCGTACTCCTCGCCGCGGGAGAGCGCTTCCATGAACGTGTCGGTGGCGGCCACGGAGATGTTGAAGTTCGTGATCCCGCCGTCGAGCTTGCAGTCGATGAACTCGAGGATGTCGGGATGATCGACCTTCAGGATCCCCATGTTCGCGCCGCGCCGCGTGCCGCCCTGCTTGACCGCTTCCGTCGCGCCGTTGAAGACGCGCAGGAAGGACACCGGGCCGGAGGCCCGGCCGCCCGTCGACGACACGATGTCGTCCTTGGGGCGCAGCCGCGAGAACGCGAAGCCCGTGCCGCCGCCCGACTTGTGGATGATGGCGGCCGCCTTGACGGAGTCGAAGATCTCCTCCATCGAGTCGCCGACAGGCAGGACGTAGCAGGCCGAGTACTGCAGCCCGTTGCCCTTGCCCGCGTTCATCAGGGTCGGTGAGTTCGGGATGAAGTAGCCGTCCACCATCATGTCGTAGAAGGCCTCGGCGACCTCCCGAACCGCCGCCTGGCTACGGCCGTATCGGCCCTCGCCCGCGGCAATCGAGACCGCGACCCGCCAGCACATTTCCTCCGGCGTCTCGATCACCTCTCCGTCCTTGCGGAGCAGGTAACGTTCCCGAAGGACGCGCAGGGCGGGCTCGGTCCACGTGCCGACCTTGGCGGGACGGGTCTCCGACAGCATGGGGGGTACCTCCTATATCTTGTGGTGAGGGGCAATGTACCACGCAGCATATCGCGCTCGTCAAGGAAAAACGTGTCCACCGCCCGTCCCCGGCGCGTCCCCCTCTTATCCACCGCTCGTCCACCGTGCGTGAGCGCGCCGTTTGGCGTCGTGCGACGCCGACCTGCGTGGGAGTCGAGGGGTGCGTGATATCCTCGCCGTGGTTCGCGGTCCTGACAGGTCGTTAGACGGGCGACGTTCTGGCCCGGGGAGAGCGAGTGCGATGAGGATGGGCGTTCGGAGGTTGCTGCTGGCCGGCGCACTCCTGGTGGTCGCGACGACGAACGCTGCGGCGCAGGCTCCCACCGCGCCGCCACCCACGCAGACGCCGCCGGCCGCGCAGACTACGCCGCCCGTCGTTCCGCCCGTGACGTCCCCGCCGGTGACGAGCCCGCAGTCACAGGTCTTCGGCAAGGTGCTCTCGGTCGAGGACGCGGTGGCCATCGCGCTCGACACCCAGCCCAACATCAAGGCGCGGATCAGCGACTACATCGCCGCGGCGTTCCGCGTCGACCAGGCGCTGGCGCCGCTGCTGCCGCAGATCACCGGCTCCTGGACGGCCGCCCGCGACCAGAACGTCTCCACCTCCGGGCAGGGCACGACCTCGAGCCAGCAGCCCCTGCGGACGGTCACCACCTGGACGACGAGCACGGTCGCGCGCGTGTCGCTGTCGCAGATCCTCTTCGACTTCGGGAAGAACTTCGCGTCGACCGAGGCCGCGCGCAAGCTCGCCGACGTCGCCCTCGAGGACACCGAGCTGCAGCGCCAGCTCGTGACCCAGACGGTGAAAGAGTCGTACACCAACATCAACTTCGCCGTGCGCCTCATCCAGGTGAACCAGCAGGCCGTCGAGCGCGCCGAGCTGAACCTCCGGTCGGCGCGCGGCTTCTTCGAGGTGGGCACGCGGCCGAAGTCGGACGTCGCCCGCGCCGAGGTCGACGTCGCCAACGCCAAGGTCGACCTGATCCGCGCGCGTAACGCGGAGCGGCTCGCCCGCGTCGCGTTGGCGACGGCCATGGGGCTCCCGGCCACCACGCCGTTGCAGATCCAGGACAACCTCCTCTACCAGCCCGTCACCCTCGACCGCGCTCGGCTCGCCGAGGACGCGCTCCGCCAGCGCCCCGAGTACCGCCAGGCGCGGCTCAACGCCGAGGCCAACGACGCGCGGCTGCGCCGGTCCTTCCGCGACTTCTTCCCGGACATCACCGGCGGCGGGTTCTACGGCGCCCAACGGGCGGACATGAACGAGATCTGGGAGTTGAACCTCTCGCTGAACTGGACGCTGTACGACGGCGGCAACCGCATCGCGCGGTACCGCGAAGCGCGCGCCAACCTCGAGGCTGCCCAGGCCCGCGTGAAGGCCAGTGAGCTCGACATTTCCCGCGAGGTCGAGCAGTCGATCAACAACGTCATCGAGGCCGACGAGCGCATCCAGGCCGCGCAGGTCGCCGTCGTCTCCGCCCAGGAGAACTTCCGCCTCGCCCAGGGCCGGTTCGACGCGGGCGTCGGCACGATCCTCGAGCTCACCGACGCCCAGCTCGCCCTGACCCAGGCCCAGAACACCGAGGCCCAGGCCCTGGCCGACTACCGAATCGCGCTCGCCCGGCTGGACCGCGCCGTCGGCCGCCGGTAATCTCCAAATATCCGGAGGTCCCGACCGTCCAAAAGACGATGAAACGCTTCGTCTCCATCGTCGTCGTCGCTCTGCTCCTCGGGGCGGGGGTCTGGGGCTACCTGTACGCTCAGGGACGGAACAGCTCGCCGAAGTATCGCCTCGTCCAGGTCGAGCAGGGCCCCCTCACCGCCGCCGTCTCCGCCACCGGCAACCTCAACGCCGTCATCATCGTCCAGGTCGGTAGCCAGGTCTCGGGCCAGATCAAGGAGCTCCTGGTCGATTTCAACTCGGTGGTCAAGAAGGGCCAGACCATCGCCCGGATCGATCCCCAGATCTTCGAGGCCCAGGTCAACCAGGCCAAGGCCGACGTCGAGACCGCCAAGGCCGCCGTCCTCAACCAGGCCGCCAGCGTGGAGAAGGCCCGTGCCGACGTGGAGAACGCGCGCGCGGCCCTGGCCCAGGGCAAGGCGCAGACGGCCAAGGCCGACGCGGCGCAGGCCGACAGCAAACGCATCTTCGATCGCAACGCGGAGCTCTTCAATCGGCAGCTCATCGCCCAGGCGGACCGCGACACCGCGCAGGCCAACTACGAGCAGGCGGTCGCGCAGTCGGAGTCGTCGCGCGCCAGCGAAAAGGCGCTCGCGGCCAACATCGATTCCAGCCTGGCCCAGCTCCGCGTCCAGGAGGCCGCGCTGAAGTCGGCGCACGCCCAGGTCGACCAGAAGACGGCGGCGCTCGCGCAGGCCCAGACGAACCTCGACTACACGACGATCCGCGCGCCGGTGGACGGCATCGTGGTCTCGCGCGCCGTCGACGTTGGCCAGACGGTGGCGGCCAGCCTCCAGGCGCCGACGCTCTTCACGATCGCGCAGGACCTGACCAAGATGCAGGTCGAGACGAGCGTGGACGAGGCCGACATCGGGCGCGTCAAGCTCGAGGACCGCGCCACCTTCACGGTCGACGCGTTCTCCGGCCAGACGTTCTCGGGCATCGTCACGCAGATCCGCAAGGCCGCGCAGATCGTGCAGAACGTCGTGACCTACACCGTCGTGATCTCGGTCGACAATCCCGGCGGCCGCCTGCTGCCCGGGATGACCGCCAACGTGAAGCTCGTCTATGCCGAGAAGCCGAGCGTGCTCAAGGTGCCGAACGCGGCGCTCCGCTTCCGCCCCGCCGGCGCGGACGCCGGACCCGTCGGGTCCACGCGCGGCCAGGGCGGCGCGCCGAGCGCCGGGCCGCCCGCCGCCGGTCAACCGCCGCGCGGCGACGTCGCGGGCGGGGGCCGGTCGCCGGGCGAGATGCGCGAGCGGCTGGTGACGGGCCTCGGGCTCAGCGCCGAGCGGCAGAAGAAGCTCGACCCGATCCTGGCCGACACGCGGCAGCAGATGATGGCGCTGCGCGGTCTCCCGGAGGGTGAGCGCCAGGCGCGCGCCGCGACGATTCGCGAGGCCACGCGCGCCAAGATCCGCGAGATCCTGCCGCCCGAGCAGCGCGCGAAGTACGAGAAGCTCGCGGGACGCGAGGGGCGCAGCGCGGGCGCCGCGCCGGCGTTCGGCGGTGGCGGCAACGCCGGGCGCGTGTGGATCCTCGACACGGACGGCAAACCGAAGGCGGTAGCCCTCACGCTCGGCCTCAGCGACGGCACGGCCACGGAGGTGCTGCGCGGCGATCTCAAGGAAGGCCAGGAGGTCATCACCGGCCTCGCGGCCGCCGGCCAGCAGAATCGCCCAGGGACGTCCGGCAGCCCCCCCGGCGGACCGCGCCTGAGGCTCTGAGCGCCGTGGCGATCATCGCGACCGAGGAGCTCGGCAAGGACTATCACCTCGGCCCGCACACGGTGCACGCGTTGCGCGGCGTGTCGGTGTCGATCGAGCCCGGTGAGTTCGTGGCCGTCATGGGCCCGTCGGGCTCGGGCAAGTCCACCTTCATGAACCTGCTCGGCTGCCTCGACCGCCCGTCGGCGGGGCGCTACTGGCTCGACGGCCAGGACGTGGCGCGGCTGTCGCGCGACCAGCTGGCCACCGTGCGCAACGCGAAGATCGGCTTCGTCTTCCAGATGTTCAACCTGCTGCCCCGCACGAGCGCGCTCGAGAACGTCGAGCTGCCGCTTCTCTACGGCGGGATCTCGTCGCGCGAGCGTCGGCAGCGCGGGCGGGCTCGGCTGCAGGCGGTGGGCCTCGCCGACCGCGAGCACCACCATCCGAGCCAGCTCTCGGGCGGTCAGCAGCAGCGCGTGGCCATCGCGCGCGCGCTCGTCAACGATCCGGCCGTCATCCTCGCCGACGAGCCCACGGGCAATCTCGACACGCGCACGAGCGTGGAGATCCTCGCGCTGCTCCAGCGGCTCAACCGTCAGGGCCTCACGATCGTGCTCGTCACCCACGAGCCGGACATCGCCAACTACGCCAGCCGGCGCCTCGTCTTCCGCGACGGGCGGCTGCGCACCGACGATCACGCGGAGCCGCTCGACGCCGTCGAGGCGCTCAAGAGCCTGCCCGAAGAAGACGAGGCGGTGGCTTGATGCTGCTCCAGGCGCTGCGAATCGCGCTGCGCTCGCTGAAGGTGAACAAGCTGCGCACGGCGCTGACGATGCTCGGCATCATGATCGGCGTCGCCGCCGTCATCGCCATGGTCTCGGTGGGCGCCGGCGCCCAGGCCCGCGTCGCCGAGCAGATCCAGAGCCTCGGCTCGAACCTGATCATCGTGCTCTCGGGCAGCAGCAACGCCGCGGGCGTTCGGCTCGGCCAGGGCAGCCAGACGACCATCACCGAGGACGACGCGTCCGCCATCGCGCGCGAGGTCCCGCTCGTGCAGGTGGCCGCGCCCTCATCGCGCGGCAACGCGCAGGTCGTCTACGGCAACCTCAACTGGTCGACCGGCATCCAGGGCGTGACGGCGGATTACTTCGAGGCGCGCGACTGGCCCGTCGAGGTCGGCCGGCCGGTGCTCCAGGAGGACGTGGACGGCGCGACCAAGGTCGCGCTGCTCGGGCAGACGACGGCGCTGAACCTCTTCGGCGACGCGGATCCCATCGGCCAGATCATCCGCATCAAGAAGGTCCCCTTCACCGTGGTCGGCCTGCTCAGCCGCAAGGGCCAGAGCTCGTGGGGGCAGGACCAGGACGACGTGATCCTCATTCCGCTCTCGACGGCCAAGAAGAAGGTGCTCGGCGTCAGCCAGGCCAACGCGCGCTCGGTCGGCTCGATCTCGATCAAGATCCGTCCCGACGAAGACATGGCCGAGGCCGAGACGCAGATCCGCGCCCTCCTGCGCCAGCGGCACCGGCTGCAGCCCTACCAGGACGACGACTTCTGGCTGCGCAACCTGTCCGAGGTGCTCCAGACGCAGGAGGAGTCGTCGAAGGTGATGACATACCTGTTGGCGGCGATCGCGTCCGTGTCGCTGCTGGTCGGCGGCATCGGCATCATGAACATCATGCTGGTGTCGGTGACCGAGCGGACGCGCGAGATCGGCCTGCGCATGGCCGTGGGCGCCCGCTCCCGCGATATCCTCACCCAGTTCCTCGTGGAGGCCGTCACGCTGTCGCTGATCGGCGGCGTCATCGGCATCGCCCTCGGCATCGGCGGCAGCAACGCCATCAGCGCGCTGGCGGAGTGGCGCACGGTGCTGGCGCCGTCCGCGATCGTTCTCGCCTTCGGCTTCGCCGCCGCCATCGGGATCTTCTTCGGCTTCTACCCGGCGCGCAAAGCCTCGCGGCTCGATCCGATCGAAGCGCTTCGCTACGAGTAGCGCCGCGCCCCGCGCCTCGCAGTCGAGCCCCGCCACCCCGACCCCGCCGTCTCACGATCACGGAACGTGCGGCGGCTACTCCAGGGTCGCTGGCCTCGGCGGAGATAGTTCAAGTGATTCTTGAGGGGGGGCGTCTCCGCGCGCGCTGCGCGCGCTGGCCGCCGCCTACGCCCCCGACGCGCCGCTGTCGCGCGCCGTCGCGCACGCGTTCCTGGCGACGCGCGGCGACAAGACCGGCGCGCTCGCCCTGGCGTGGGCGCGCGAGCAGGTGCGGCTGGCGCTGCAAGAGCTCGTCGAAGCCACGCCGCCCTCGGCGCGCGGCGGCGTGGCGACACCGGCGGAGATGCTCGCGTGGCTCCTGCTCGCCGCCGCCGAGGCGCTCGCGCTGGAGCCGCCCTCCGCGGTCGCCGATCGCCTGAAGGCCTTGACCGTGCTCACCGGACGCGAGGTTGCGCCGTGAGCGCGGGGAGCACGCGCGTGGCGAACTGCTCGAGCATCGCCGTGGCCGGAAAGTCGGCGAAGCCCACCATGAGGTCCGTCGCGCCCGCCTCGCCGTAAGCGCGCGCCCGCGCGAGAACGGCGTCGGCATTACCGACGAGCGCCCCGTCGAGCAGCGGGTGATCGCGAGCGATGTTCCGCCGCTCGCAGAACCGCTCGACGGCGGCCGCGGCCTCCTCCGCTGACTCGGCGAGGGCCGCGTCCACCTCGACGGAGCGGCGCACGGCGCCGCGGGCCCGGCCCGCCGGCGCGAGCCCCGCGTCGAGCCGTGAGGCCGCCGCGGCGAAGGCGGCGGGCGCGAGGAACGACGCCTCCCAGCCGTCGGCGCAGCGTGCGGCGAGCGCGATCGCGCGCGGTCCCATCGCCGCCACCCACACGGGCGGGCCGGGGCGCTGAACCGGCGGCGGCTCGATCCGAGCGTCGCGAAGCCCGAGCGCCCGCGACGTCACCGACGCACCCGCCCACAGGCGCCGGATCGCATCGATCGTGGCCTCGAGCCTCGCGAGCCGCTCGCGCGCCGGCGGGTACGCGATGCCGTGTCGCTCCCATGACGCGGCGACGTCGGGCGCCTCGGCGCCCACGGCGAAGCGCAGGTCGAGACGGCCCTGCGAGAGATGATCGATCGCCACCGCGCGCTTGGCGAGCCACGAGGGATGGTGGGCGGCCGCGTCGAAGGCATAGGTCACGGCGGGACCGATGCGACAGCGGCGTGTCTCGAGCGCCAGCGCGGCGAGCAGCGTCCAGCCGTCGTGCGTCCAGCCCCAGAGGCCGTCGCCGTAGGTCACGCGCGCGTAGCCGAGCGCGTCGGCAGCGGCCCAGTAGCGCCGCAGCGCCGCGACGTCGGTGCCCCACGTCTGCACGCCGATCGCGATCACGCGGCGAGGATCGTGGACGCTGGCGGCGGCTGTCAACGTGCTAGAGTTCGGCCGATGCCCGCGCGCCTCGTCGCCGTCGCCGCCGTGATCCTCGCCGTCGCCACCGCCGCCGTCGCGCAGACGCCCGTGGAGACGGCGCACACGCTGGTCGCCCGCTACCACGAAGACCCGGCGGCGATCGACCGCGCGCGGGGCCTGCTGGAGGTGGCGCTCGCGAAGGACCGCCAGGTCGAGACGATGATCATGCTGTCGTACGTGTACTTCCTCTGGGGCGATACTCGCGCGAAGACCGACGACGAGAAGCTCGCGGCATACGACCAGGGCCGCCAGCTCGGCGAGCGCGCGGTGGAGCTGGCGCCGAAGAACGCCGAGGCCCACGTGTGGTACGCGATCAACACAGCCCGCTACGGCCAGACGAAGGGCATCATGCGCTCGCTCTTCCTGCTGCCCACCGTCCAGCGCGAGATCGACACGATCCTCTCCCTCGAGCCCAAGAACATCCGCGCCCACTCGCTGGCCGGCAACGTCTACATGGAGGTGCCGCGGATCGCCGGCGGCGACCGCGCCCGCGCCGAGGATTACTTCAAGAAGGGCCTGGCCATCGACCCGCGCTTCACGGTGCTGCGCGTCGACCTCGCCCGGCTCTACATCTCCACCGGGCGCTACCCGGAGGCGCGGCAGGAATTGACGCGCGTGCTCCAGGAGCGCGCCCCCAGGATCGTCGCGGATTGGACCGTCAAGGACGCCCCACGCGCCCGCACGCTGCTCGAGTCCATCAAGGACAAGCGGTAGACATCGCGGGCGTCATCCGCCGGCTGCGGCGGACGAAGCCGCGCTGGAACCGCACCGCGCTGGCGCTGATCGCCGAGCAGCAGCGCGACCCCTTCCGCGTGCTCGTGGCCTGCATCCTGTCGCTGCGCACGCAGGACACGACGACCGGCCCCGCCGCCGCGCGGCTCTTCGCGGTCGCCGACACGCCCGCCGCCATGCTGCGCCTGCCCGCGAGGCAGATCGAGACGCTGATCTATCCGGTCGGCTTCTATCGCACGAAGGCACGCGTGATCCTCGGGCTGTGCCGCGATCTGCTGGAGCGCTTCGGCGGGCGCGTGCCGGACGACATCGACGCCCTGCTCACCCTCAAGGGTGTCGGCCGCAAGACGGCCAACCTCGTGGTGACGATGGGCTTCAACAAGCCCGGCATCTGCGTGGACACGCACGTGCACCGGATCAGCAACCGGCTCGGCTACGTTCGCACGCGCCACCCGGAGCAGACCGAGATGGCGCTGCGCGGGCGGCTGCCGCGGCGGTTCTGGATCGGTTACAACGACCTGCTGGTGGCCTTCGGCCAGAACGTCTGCACGCCCCTCTCGCCGCGCTGCTCGACGTGCCCGGTCAGCGCCCTCTGCCGCCGCGTCGGCGTCACGACCTCTCGTTGATGGGGGCCCCGAGATGGCGCCCCAGATCGTTCAAGCGAGAGGGCTACGCCCCCTGGGACTCCCCGGCCAACGCTCGGGGCGGCCCGGCGAAGCCGGGCCACCCCTCGATCGCGCGCACATTTAGCCGCGTCGCAGCCGGCGCAGCGTCGCGAGGTTCTTCAGATCGGCGCTCGGCTCGGGCTCCTTGGGCGTCTCCAACACTTTGGGGATGCGCGCGAAGCGCGGGTCGTTCAGCAGCAGCCGGAACGGACGCAGCCCGAGCCGGCCGCGCCCGATGTGCTCGTGGCGGTCGAGGCCGGAGCCGAGCGGGGCGCTGGCGTCGTTCAGGTGGAACGCGAGCACGCGGCCGAGGCCGACCGTGCGCGCGCAGCGCTCGATGGCCGCCGAGTAGCCCACGGGCGTGCGGATGTCGTAGCCGGCCACGAAGAGATGGCAGGTGTCCAGGCACACGCCGACCCGCTCGGAGCGGCGCACGCGCCCGATGATGCCCGCCAGGTCCTCGAACGTCCCGCCGAGCGCGTGGCCCGCGCCGGCCGTGTTCTCGAGCGCCACCCGCACCCGTGCGCGAGGCGTGAGTGCGAGCGCCTCGTCCACCGCCCGCGCCACCGCGTCGAGGCCGGCTTCCCGCCCGGCGCCCATGTGCGAGCCCGGGTGCACGACGAGGCACCCGAGGCCGAGCGCCTCCGCGCGCTGCAGCTCGTCCGTGAACGTGTCGACGGCCTGCCGCCAGGCCGCGGGCACCGGCGTGGCGAGGTTGACGAGATAGCTGCCGTGGGCGAACGCGTGCCGGATGCCGGCGCGCCGCCGGGCGACGCGGAACGCGCGGGCGGCGGCGGGGTCGAGCGGCGGCGCCGCCCACTGGCGCTGGTTCTTGAGGAAGATCTGGATGGCGCCGCAGCCGAGCTCGCGGCCCCGCGCCGGCGCCAGGGCCAGTCCGCCCGCGACCGACACGTGCGCGCCCAGCTCGTCGGCAGCCCGGGTCACCGGCCGCGCCAGTCGTGTCTCGGCGTGAAGCCATCCCCGAGCTTCGACCCGTCACCCCCCAGAGCGAGATTCCGCGGGTACGTCCGCTTGGCAGAGGTGGCCTCTCGGACATCGATGTCAACGCTGACGATCGGCGCCTCCGCGGTCGTCTCGGCGAGGATGTCGCCTTCGGGGGAGACGATCCAGCTCTGTCCCACGAAGTCATCTCGCGCGTAGGAACGGCGATTGGCCGAGGCGACGAAGCAACCCGACACGATGGCCATGAGTGACGCCGCGAGCCGCCAGCGGCGGTGTCCACCGGTGGCTCGCGGGGCGGCGATGATGTGCGCGTCGGCACGCCCGATCCTCCACGAGAGGTCGGTGAACAGCATCTCGGTGCACAGCTGGAAACCCACCCGTACGTCGTTCCAGGTCAGCGGAGAGGTCTCGAGGCTTCCCCGATCGAACCACGTCGCCTCCCAGCCGTCGGGCCCATCGGGGAGGTACACCTTGCTCCGACTGCTCTGATAGCCGTTCGCCCGCGTCCACGCGAAGCCTTGATTGAGCCGCCGACCCGCATCCTCGACGGGCCTGGACGCGAGCACGACCTCTGCCCGGAGCTCGCTGAAGCGCGAGACCATCGCGTCGTGGTCGATGAGGGCTTGCTGCCACACCTTCGGATCGAACGTTCGGCTCGTGAAGGCGGTCCACTCGACGAAGGGCATTTCGGGGAGGACCAGGATATCGGTCGGGGAGGCGTCGAGATGGCGAGTCAGTTCCGCCCAGGCGTGACCTCTGCGCTTGGTTTCATCAGCAAGCTCGCACACCGTCAGGCGCATCCGGTCCCAGCCTATCACCTTGCGCCGGCAGGACCCGGCGCGGCATAATGGGAACCGACCAGTTCCCTTCAGAAACTCATCGGTTTCCCCTGGAGGCGCGTATGCAGCCGCGGCCGATTCCGACCACGATGACCACGATGTTCGAGTACGACTACAGCACGGCCGAGATGGACCTCCGCCGGCTCTACGAGAACGCCAAGCGCGACCAGTGGAACGCCTCGAAGGACATCCCCTGGAAGGAGCCCGCCCCGGCCGACGGCCGCGTCATCGCCGACGAGCTGATCGACATCTACGGCTCGTCGCTCTGGGAGCGACTGTCCGAAGCGCAGCGCGTGGAGCTCAACCGGCGCATCGCCGCCTGGCGGCTGTCGACCCTCATGTACGGCGAGCAGGGCGCGATGCTCGCGTGCAGCCAGCTCGTGGACGTCGTCGAGGGCGCCGACCACAAGTTCTTCCAGGCCACCCAGGTCATGGACGAGGCCCGCCACAACGAGGTGCTCGACCGCTACATCACCGAGCGCGTGGGCATCCGCTACGGCGTGCCCCAGAACGAGCGCGACCTCTTCGACTCGATCCTCACCGAGAGCCGCTGGTACCTCAAGACCATCGCCCTGCAGCTCGTGGCGGAGACCTTCGCGGTGGCGCTCTTCAAGATGATGGGCGAGAGCGCCAAGGACCCGGTGCTCGCCGAGGTGTGCAAGCGCGTGCTCCAGGACGAGTCGCGGCACATGGGCTTCGGCATGCTGTCGCTGCCGCGCGTGGTGGCCGAGGCGTCGGAGAGCGAGCGGCGCGAGCTCGAGGACTACACCTGCTTCGCGCTCGAAAAAACGCTCACGGGCTTCTTCCCGGCGGAAGCGTATCAGGACATGGGGTTCAGCCCGGCTGAGATGGATGAGATTCGTCGCTACCGCCGTGAGACCGCCGCCTCCAACGACTTCGCGCCATTCCGGAAGTATTTCCGCAAGGACATGCATTCCTCGATGGTGCAGAACCTGGCCCGCATCGGGCTGCTCGGCGACCGCGTGCGGCCGCGGCTCGAGCGGCTCGGCATCAGCCTGCCGGCGCGCTGACCGGCGTCAGCAGCGCGATCAGCCGCTCACGCCGGAACGCCCAGGCCGCGCGGAGCTGGTGGCCCACCAGCAGCGCGTGCGCGGCCCGGCCCAGCGGGCCGGCGGGCAGCCGGTAGGTCACGCGGTCCTCGACCCAGGTCCCGCCGCCCTCTTCCAGCAGCCGATGGCGGTGCTCCCAGCGCGCATACGGCCCATTGACCTGCACGTCCACGAAGCGATAGGGCGGATCCCACTCACGCACGAACAGCCGCCAGCGCAGCGGCACGCCCAGCCAGGCGAGGCGGAAGTCGAGCACGGCGCCCGCGTCCATTCGCACACCGGGCGTGAGGAGGCGAAGGCGGAGGGCCGGCGGCATCACGCGCGCGAGATTGCTGGGATCGGCGAGGAACGCGAAGACGTCGGGACGCGGCCGCGCCAGCCACACGCGCGACTCCATGACGTGGTCGGCCATGACGCGCGGGCTATCATAGGCGGGTGCCCCGCCTCAGTCAAACGCGCGCCTACCTCGCGTTGCTGCTGATCGCGGCGCTCTGGGGCACGTTTCCCGCCACCTCCAAGCTCGCCCTCGACGATCTGCCGCCGACGCTCCTCACCGCCGCCCGCGCGATCGTCGCCTCGACCTTCCTGGTCGCGCTGCTCGCGCGCTCGAGCGCCGACGCCGTGCGGGCGCCCACGCCCGAGACGCTGCGCGCCTTCGTCGTGCTGGGCGTGGCCGGCGTCGGGCTGTCGATGCACATCGCCTACTGGGGCATCTACACGACGACGGCGGCGAACGCGGCCATCCTGCAGGCCGCCTCGCCGGTGATGATCGCGCTGGGCGCGCGTCTCTATCTCGGCGAGCGGCTGCGGCGCCTGCAGCAGGCCGGCGTCGCGCTCTCGATGCTCGGCGTGCTGCTCGTCGTCACCGAGGGGCAGCTGGCCGAGCTGGCGCCCTCGGAGTGGCGCCTCGGCGACTTCCTCACGTTGCTGGGGCTCACCGCGTGGACGGTGTACACGGTCTACGGCAAGCGCCTGATCGCGACGGTGCCGCCGTCGCTGGCGACGACGGGCGCCTACGTGTGCGGCACGCTCGTGCTCGTGCCGCTCGCGATCGTCACGCTGCCGTTCATGCCGCGGCCGCGGCTGGCCTCACCGGTCGCATGGGTCGTGCTCGTCTACCACGCGATCCTCGGCGCCATCGCGCACCTCTGGTGGTACGCGGCGGTCGAGCGCGTGGGACCGAGCCGCGCGGCGATCTTCCTGAACGTCACTCCGCTGGTGGGGATGGCGCTGGCGGCGGTGCTGCTCGGCGAGCCGATCGGCCCCTGGCAGGTGGCCGGTGTGACTCTGGTGTTGGGCGGGGTCGCGCTGACGACGGGTGGAGCGACGCGACGGTCGTCGGGCGGGACGCGAGCCGGGGGGGAATTGGGGGGGTCGCCTCGACCCCCCCAATCTTCATAGGCGCCGGCGGTTACAGCTTCTTGACCTCGGCCAGAATTTTGTCTGGATCTGGCAGCTCACCCTTGCCGTACTTCTCGGCGAAGCGGACCTTGCCGGTCCTGTCGACGATGAAGGTCGCCCGGCTGTTGATGTTCATCTCGGCCATGTGGATGCCGTAGTCCTTCGCCACGCTGCGCTGCATGTCGGACAGCAGCGGGTAGTGGCTGATGCCGACGGACTTCGCCCAGTTGTCGTGGCTGAAGGGGCTGTCGGTGGAGATACCCAGCACCTGGGTATTGGCCTTGTCGAAGTCGCCGATGCGCTTGTCGAAGGCCGGCATGCACTTGCTTCAGCCCGGCGTCCAGTCCAGCGGATAGAACAGCAGGACGACGTTCTTTCCCTTGTAGTCGCCCAGGCTCACGTCCTTCATGCCGATGGTCTTCAGCGTGAAGGCCGGCGCCTGGTCGCCCACGTTGAGCGTCTTTTGATCCGTCACTGAGCGTTCCCCCTTCTGGCGAAAGTGCGTTTCGAGCGAGTCATGATAGCATCGCCCGTCTCGACCGTCCGCCGCACGGGCGCCGGCGGCTTGCGCGCGTCGCTCCACAGCGCGCGGCGCTGCGCCTCGAGCGGCACCGCCGGCAGCCCGAGGTGCGCGGCCGCGGTCACCACACGCCCGGTGCTCCAGAGCGGCTCGAAGCGCGCGGCGAAGCCGGGGTCGCGCAGCGCGTGGTGGTCCATGATCGCGCGGCAGCCCGTCGCGTCGAGCACGCGCCGGAGATTGTCGACGCCGCGCTGCACCGCCCCCGCCGGCAGCTCGCGCTCGACGTAGGACGGCGGCCCCGAGAGATAGAGGAGCGTCGGCCGCTGCTGGATGAGCCACGCCGCCGCCACCGAGGAGAGCGGTCCCTGCACGTCGGAGGCGAACACGAAGCGCTCGCGCTGCACCAGATCGCACACGGCCAGGCCCACCACGTGACCGAGCGATGTGCCGTCGACGCCGTGGGGCAGCGGCGGCGACACGGACAGCTCGACGGCGCCGTCGCGCCGCCGCCAGCCATCCGCCGACTCTACGGTCGCCTGGCCCTCCAGCGCCTTCCACAGCGCGAGGCCCCGGCGCGCCTGGGCCCCGGCGATCATGCGCCGCGGGTCCTTCGCGAGGACGGTGTGGCCCGCGTAGGTGACGGGATCGCTGCGGAAGTGATCGTCGTGGTAGTGGCTGACGAAGATGAGGCGGGCCCGCGCGGCGTACGCTGAGATGCGATCGTTGGCGCGCCGCAGCGCCTGCCACTCCGCGTCGGCCGGGGGCAGCCCCCAGCGCGCCGGCGCGAGGGTCGCGCCGGGATCGATGAGGATCCCGAGGTCCCCCGCCTCGACGTAGGTGGCCATCGAGCGGACCCCGAGCGACTCGGCGGCGAGAGGAATGACTCTCACCGGGGTTTCGCCGACCGTCGGGCCGTGGTGCGAGCCGCAGCCGAGGGCGAGGCGAGCCTGCGTGGGTCGCCCTGCGAAGGCGCCCCGACGGCACATAAGAAGGACGGAAGTATCACGAGGCTCAGATGCAGCGCCCCCCGTCGACTTCGAGCACACTGCCCGTGATCATGGCGGCCTCGTCGGAGGCGAGGAAGACCGCGGCGTGCGCGATGTCCTCCGGCTGGTTGAGCCGGCCGAGCGGCACCGTCTGCTCGTAGCGCGCCAGCCCCTCGGCGTCCACCTGCTGCTTGCCCATGAAGGTCGGCAGCATCGGCGTGTGCGTGGCCACGGGCGCGATGGCCACCACGCGCACGCCGTGCGGCGCCGCCTCGAGGGCCAGCGCCTTGGCCAGCGTGACCACGGCGCCCTTCGACGCGGCGTAGATCTGCCCGCCCGGGCGCGGGCGGATGGCCGCCGTCGACGCGGTGATCAGGAAGACGCCGCGCCCGGCGCGCTTCATCACGGGCAGCGCGTACTTCGCGCCGAGGTACACGCCCTTCACGTTGACGTCGAAGATCGTGTCGAAGGTCTTCTCGTCGACCTCCTCGACGTCCGTCTTCCACTGCGGGACGCCGGCGTTGGCGAAGAAGACGTCGAGCCGGCCCCACGCCGCCGTCGCGCGCTCGACCAGCGCCTGGTTGTCGGCGGCGCGCGTGACGTCGGCGGTCAGCGCGATGGCCTGGCCGCGCGCGCCTTCGATCCTCTGCACGGTCGCCTTCGCGCCGGCCTCGTTGATGTCCGCCACGAGCACGCGCGCACCCTCCGCGGCCATCGCCACCGCCGCCGCCGCGCCGATCCCCGACCCCGCGCCCGTCACGATCGCGACCTTGTCTCGTAGTCTCATCGCGTTCCCCCGCGTCTAGAGCGCCAGCTCGGCCAGCGTGCGGACGGCGACCGCGTCCCCGGTGACCAGCAGCGTCGTCACGCCCGATCCCTTCCACTCGGCGAGCTGCTCGCGGATGCGCTCCTTCGGCCCGCAGAGCGCCACCTCGTCCACCAGCGCGTCCGGCACCGCCGCCTCCGCCTCCGCCTTCCGGCCCGCCAGGTAGTGGTCCTGGATGGTCTTCGCCGCGTCCTCGTAGCCGTAGCGACGCGCGATGTCGTTGTAGAAGTTCCGCCCGCGCGCGCCCATGCCGCCGACGTAGAGCGCGAGGCGCGGCTTGACGACGGCGCGGCACGCCGCGACGTCGGGGCCGGCGACGACCGCGACCATCGGCATGACGTCGAATCCCTGCGGCGAGCGGCCGCCGGCCTTGAAGCCCTCGTCGAGCCACTCGCGGAACATCCGGCTGCGGCGCGCCGAGAAGAACACCGGGATCCAGCCGTCGGCGATCTCGGCGGCGAGCGCGACGTTCTTGGGCCCGACCGCGGCCAGGTAGATCGGCAGCGAGGCGCGGCCGTGCAGGATGGACTTCAGCGGCTTGCCGAGGCCGGTGGCGTTCGGTCCCGCGTACGGGATCTGGTAGTACTCGCCGCGGAACTCGAGCGGCTTCTCCCGCCGGAGGATCGCGCGCACGATCTCGACGTACTCGCGCGTCTTGACGAGTGGCTTGCCGAACGGCTGGCCATGCCAGCCCTCGACCACCTGCGGCCCCGAGACCCCGAGGCCGAGCCGGAAGCGGCCACCGGAGAGCGCGTCGAGCGTCATCGCGGTCATGGCCGTCATCGCCGGCGTCCGCGCGGGGATCTGCATGATGCCGGTGCCCACGTGGACGCGCGTCGTGCGCGCGGCCACCCACGCCGCCGGCGACACGGCGTCCGAGCCGTAGGCCTCGGCCGTCCAGATGGAGTCGTACCCCAGCCGCTCGGCCTCGAGGACACGGTCGACGTCGAGGGCGAGGTTCGCGCCCGAGTAGTTCAGGCTCAGGGCCAGTCGCATCGCCTCGCTCCTATCCTTCCCAGCGGTACCGGTCGAGCCGCACGCGCCCGCGCCGCAGCGCGACGCCCTCCTGCTCGAGCCGGATGCGCTGCGTGAGCATCCCCGCCTCCGGCCGGCGGCGGCTGATCCGGCCCTGCGCGTTGACCACGCGATGCCACGGCACGTCGTCGGGGCAGTGTCGCATCGCGCCCCCGACCGCGCGCGCCGAGCGCGGCGCCCCGACCATCGCCGCGACCTGTCCGTACGTGACCACGAAGCCGCGCGGCACCCGGCGCACGAACCGATAGACCGCGCGCCGGAACGTCAGCGCGCCGGCGCTGCGTTGCTCCCCGTTCCGTCCGGCGCCGCGAGGCCCAGCTCCCAGAGCCGCGCGTAGAGCCCGCCGCCGCGCACGAGCGCCGCGTGCGTCCCCTCCTCGTGCACGCGCCCGCGATGCAGGACGAGGATGCGGTCGGCGTGCTGAACCGTCGACAGCCGGTGGGCGATCGTGATGCTGGTGCGGCCGGTCAGGAGTCGCTGCATGGCCTCGCGGATTCTCCATTCCGATTCCGGATCGACGCTCGAGGTCGCTTCGTCGAGAACGAGGATTGCGGGATTGTACACGAGCGCCCGCGCGATGGCCAGCAGCTGACGCTGGCCGTGCGAGAGATTCGCGCCGCGCTCGCCCAGCGGCTCGTCGCGTCGTCGCGGCAGCGCGTCCACGAAGTCGCGCGCGCGCGCCGCCTCGAGCGCGTGGCCGAGCGCGTCGGGCTCGACGGGCGCGCCGAGGGTGACGTTGTCGGCGACGGTACCGGTGAAGAGCACCGTGTCCTGGAACACGGTGCCCACGCGCCGCCGCAGGCGCTCGAGATCCCAGTCGCGCACGTCCACGCCATCCACCAGCACGCGGCCGCGCGTGACGTCGTAGGCGCGGATGAGCAGGCGCGCGCACGTGGACTTGCCCTCGCCCGTCGCGCCGACGAGGCCGACGTGCTCGCCGGCCGCCACGCGGAACGTGCAGTCGCGGAGGACGTACGCATCGCCGTCGTACGCGAACCAGACGCTCTGGAACTCGATGGCCGGAACGGAAGACCGCGGCTCCGGGACGACAGACCGGGCCTCCGGAGCCACGATCGTCGGCTCGCGATCCAGCAGCCCGAAGATCCTCTCCGCCGACGCCATGGCCGACTGCATCACCGTGTACTTGGCCCCGAGGTCGCGGATGGGCAGGAAGAAGCGGTTGGTGTACTGGATGAAGGCGACGAGCGCCCCGAACGTGAGCGCGCCCGCGCCGATCTGGCCGCCGCCGTACCAGATCAGCAGGGCCAGCGCGACTGCGCCGAGCGCCTCCACCGAGGAGTAGAGCGAGGCCTCGAAGACGGTGGAATTGAAGAGCGCCCGGCGATAGTCGTCGTTGAGCCGCCGGAAGATGGCGTGCTCGTGGCGCTCGCGCGCGAAGAGCTGGACGACGGTGACGCCTTGAAGTGATTCTTGAAGGAACGCGTTCAAGGTCGCGAGGCGCCGCCGCGCCTCGCGGTAGGCGTCGCGCGCGCGGATGCGGAAGTACGCGGCCACGGCCGCCAGCAGGGGCACGATGGCGAACGTCACCAGCGCCAGCCGCCAGTCCATCCAGAGCATCACGGCCACGACGCCGGCCAGCGTGATGACGTCAGCCGCGATGGCCAGCAGGCCGCTCGTGAACGCCTCGCTGACGGCCTCGACGTCGTTGAGCACGCGAGTCATCAGGCGCCCGACGGGATTGCGGTCGTAGAACCCGGCCTCCAGGCGCAGGAGGTGGCCGAAGAGCGCCTCGCGGAGGTCGTGGGTGACGCGCTGGCCGACGAGCGCCATCAGATAGCCCTCGAGGCTGCGCAGCGCATAGAGGACGCCGAGCGTGCCCGCGTAGGCGGCGGCCGTCACCGAGAGCCCGAGCCAGTCCCCCGCGAGAATGTGATCGTCGATCGCGACCTTCATCAGATAGGGCTGGGCCAGCTCTGCCAGCGCGATCGCGGGGAACAGGGCCAGCGTGCCGTAGAGGAGCGGCCGCTGGGCGCGGGCCGCGGCCCACAGGCGCCGCGCCAGCCGGCGGTCGAAGGCGCGGCCGAGGACCTCGTCGTGGTCGAGCGAGCCGCGCTCAGGCACGCGCGATCTGCTCCTCGAGCTGCTGCCGGCGCCAGAGCCGCGCGTAGAGCCCGCCGGCTGCGAGCAGGCTCGGGTGATCGCCGCTCGCCACCAGCCGCCCGCCGTCCAGGACCACGATGCGATCCGCGGCCTGCGCGACACGCAGGCGATGGGTCGCGACGAGTATGGTCAGGCCGGAGGCGCGCAGGGCGCGCACGATGGCGTCCTCCGTCACCGTATCCACGCTCGCGAAGACGTCGTCGAGGACGAGGATGCGCGGCCGGCCGGCCAGCGCGCGCGCCAGCGCCAACCGCTGGCGCTGGCCGCCCGACACGGTGAGCCCGCGCTCGCCGACGATGGTGGCGTAGCCGCCGGAGAAGGCGGCGACTTCCGCGTCCACCGCGGCTTCGCGGGCGGCGGCGGCGACGTCGAGGCCGGCGCGGCCGAGCGTGACGTTGTCCTCGATCGAGCGCGAGAAGAGGAAGGCCTCCTGCGGCACCCAGCCGACGGTGGCGCGCAGCGTGGCCAGCGGCAGCGTCGTGACGTCGCGCCCGCCGACGAACACCGTGCCCGGCGGCGGCTCCCAGAGCCGCGCGAGCAGCAGGCCGAGTGTCGTCTTTCCGGCCCCCGTTGGGCCGACCACCGCGACCATGCCCCCCGGCGCCACCGAGAACGTGACGCCGCTCAGCGCGGCGCTGCGGCCGGGGTAGCCCCACGTGAGGTCCTCGAATGCCAGCGACGGCGGAGCCGCGAGCGGCGCCGCCTCGGCCGGCGCGGGCCGCGCGGCGGTGACGATCTCCTGGATCCGTTCCATCGAGGTGAGGCCGCGGCGCACCACCGAGAGGGTGAGCCCCAGCGCCACCGTCGGCCACGCGAGGTAGGCGAGGTATCCGTTGAAGGCCACGAGGTCGCCGAGCGTGATCCGCCCCGCGGCCACGTCGAGCCCGCCCACCCAGATCACGACGAGGACGCCGGCGCCGGCGATGAGCGACATGAGGGGCGTGAATCGGGCCTGGATGGCCGCCACCGCGACGCTGCGCTCGAGCAGCGTGCGGTTGGCCTCGGCGAAGGCGGCGGCCGCGCGCCGCTCCATCGTGTACGCACGCACGGCGGCCATGCCGGCCAGCGTCTCCTGGACGCGCCCCGAGAGCGTGCCGAGCTGCTCCTGCATGGCCTGTGTGCGCTCGTTGAGCGACACGTTGAAGCGCCGCGCCAGCAAGACGAGCACGGGCATCGCGGCCATCGCGCACGCGGTGAGCCACGGGTCCACCGCGAGCATCGCGGCCAGCGCGCCGCCGAAGGCGAGCGTGGTGCTGAAGAGGCTCACCACGCCGAAGCCGACCAGGCTCCGCACGGCGGAGACGTCGCTCGAGGCGCGCGTCATGAGATCGCCCGTCGAGTGACGCGCGAAGAGCTCGGGCGGGAACGTCTGCAGCGCGGCGTAGAGCTGATCGCGCAGGTCGGCCTCGACGCGCTGGCCCGCGCCGAGGATCGCGAACCGCGAGCCCAGCCGCGTCACGCCGTTGGCCGCGGCCAGCGCCAGGATCAGGCCCACGTAACCGCCGAGGGCGGCGGCGGCGCCCTCGCGCGCCAGCGCGTCGATCGCGTGCTTGACCGTCCACGGGATGGCCAGCGAGAAACCGGTGGCCGCGACCAGACAGAACGCGCCGGTCGCATAGCGCGCGCGATACCGCAGGGCGGCGCGCGCGACGGCGTGAGCGGCAGGGGTCAGCCGCGGCTCCCCGCCGCGTGCGGCTTGAGGGCGGCGTAGACCGCGAAGACGGTCGGCGTGGGCACGCCGAGGCGCTCGCCCAGACGGACGGCGTGGCCGTGCAGCGCCTCCAGCTCGAGGCGGCGACCGTGGACGAGGTCGTGGTGGAGCGAGGAGAACGCGGTCGGCGCCAGCCCCGCCGCGCCTTTCATGATGCGTTCGACCACGTCGTCCGGGAGCGCGACGCCGGCAGCGCGCGCCACCGCCGCCAGCTCCTCGACGATGCGCCGGTACATCCGCCACGTCTCGGGCGTCTCGCGGATCACCCCGATCGGCGCCCGCGTGAGCGCGGTCGTCCCGGCCTGGGCGCTGATCAACAGATATTTCTCCCAGAGCACACGGCGGACGTCGGTGGAGAGCTCCACCGGTACGCCGGCCCGCGCCAGCGCGTCGCGCAGGCGCGTGGCGCGCTCGCTCACCCGGCCGTCCAGCTCCCCGAACACGATCCGCCCCAGCAGCGTGTGCGCGATGACGCCGGGCGACTCGATGGTCGTGAAGACGAACGCGGCGCCGCCCAGCGCCCGGCCGGCGCCGAGCACCTCGTCGAGGATCTCCTCGTTGTCGACGCCGTTCTGCAGCGACACCACGCCGGTGTCCGGCCCCAGCACCGGCCGCAGCGTCCCGGCGGCGGTGCGCGTGTCGAACGACTTCACGCAGAAGAGCGCCATGTCCACGGCCGGCTGACCCGCGAACGAGTCGACGGCGTCAACCTTGGCGGTGAACTCGCCCTCCACCGCGGAGCGCACGCGCAGGCCATCGCGCCGGATCGCCTCCAGATGCGCGCCGCGCGCGAGGACGACGACCGACTCCCCCGAGCGCGCCAGCTTGGCGCCGAAGTAGCCGCCCACCCCGCCCGCGCCGACGACGGCGATGCGCATCACCACCAGCCCTTGCGCTTGAAATACCCGATCATCCCGACGGCGGTCGCGAGCATGAGGCCGAGGGCCCAGGCATAGCCATAGCGCGCCTTCAGCTCCGGCATGTGCTCGAAGTTCATCCCGTAGATCGAGGCGATGAACGTCAGCGGGATGAAGATTGTCGCGATGACCGTCAGGACCTTCATGACCTCTTGCAGCCGCTGGTTCTGCACGGACAGGTACACCTCCATCACGGAGACTGCCGTCTCCCGCAGTGACTCCACGATCTCCAGCGCCTGCACGGCGTGGTCGTAGACGTCGCGCAGGAAGATGCGCGTCTCGGGCGTGACGAGGTCCGATTCCTCACGGATGAGGATGGCGACCTCCTCGCGCATCGGCCAGACGGCGCGGCGCAGGGCCAGCAGCTGGTGCCGCACCCGCTGCATCTGCACCAGCACGAGCGGACTCGGGTCGTCGATGGCGGCGCTCTCGAGGTGCTGGATGCGCTCGCCGAAGTGCTCGATCACCGGGAAGTAGGCGTCGACGACCGAGTCGACCAAGAGATAGGCGAGGTAATCGGCGCCGGCCTCGCGCACACGGCCGCGGCCCTGGCGAATGGCCTCGCGCACGGCGCCGAAGCAGTCGCCGTCGGGGCGCTCCTGGACGGTGATCAGCCAGCCCGGGCCGAAGAAGAGGCTCACCTGCTCCTCGGCGACCTCGCCCTCCGCGAGGCGCATGGTCCGCATGACCACGAACATGTGTTTGTCGTAGCGCTCCACCTTCGGCCGCTGCGGCGCGTTGAGGACGTCCTCGAGGGCGAGCGCGTGCAGGCCGAAGCGCTCGCCGAGCCGCGTGAGCACCGTGGTGTCGCCGAGGCCGTCGACGTTGATCCACGTCACGCCGCCGGGCGCGAGGGCGGCCAGCCCATCGTCGATGGTCACGTCGCGGCGCTCGGTGGCGCCCTCGCGGTTGTAGGCGATGACGGAGACGCGCGCCGGCGCCGGTGTGCCGGCGGCGACGAGCGTGCCGGGCTGCGTGCCGGGCCGTACGCGCGCCACGCGATGCCGCCGCGTGCCGAGTCCGGCGCTCAGCCGTCGCTTGAGGCGCTCGTCAGCCATCGCTACGGGCCATGCTCCGGGAGGGTCCGTTGGTTGTCAAGGGAGCGTGTGATAGAGTCGCCCGGCATGTCATCGCTCGAGCGTCGCGTGGCCGTCGACGTCGCGCGCGCGGCCGGCCATCTCCTGCGCGACGAGGTCTCCGGCGTCCGGCGCATCGCCTACAAGGGCATGCCCACCAACCTCGTGACCGAGATGGACCAGCGCGCGGAGGCCGAGATCCTCGCGCGTCTGCGCGGCGCCTTTCCCGACGACGCGATCCTGTCGGAGGAGCACGGGGTGGCGGCGGCCGGGAGCTCGGGCCGGCGCTGGATCGTGGACCCCCTCGATGGCACGACGAACTACGCCCACGGCCTGCCCGTCTTCGGTGTCTCGATCGCGCTTCAGGCCGGGCGCCGCGTCGTGCTCGGCGTCGTCTACGATCCCTCCCGCGACGAGCTGTTCGTCGGCGAGCGGGGCCGCGGAGCCACCCTCAACGACGCCCCGATCCGCGTGTCGGCGACGGCGTCACTCGACGAGAGCCTGCTCGCCACGGGCTTTCCCTACAACATCCGCGAGACGCGCGACACGAATCTGCCCGAGTACGCGGCCTTCAGCGTGCGCGCGCGCGCGGTGCGACGGATGGGCTCCGCCGTGCTCGATCTCGCCTACGTCGCGTGCGGCCGCTTCGACGGCTTCTGGGAGCTGCGGCTGGGCTCGTGGGACGTGGCGGCGGGCAGCGTGCTCGTCGAGGAGGCGGGCGGCCGCGTCACCGCCGTCGACGGCGGGCCGCTCGACGTCGACGCGCCGACGCTGCTCGCGACCAACGGCGTGGTCCACCAGGAGATGCTGGGCGTGCTCAAGGAGGTGCGGGGATGACGAAGACTCCTGTGGCGGCGCTGCTCGTCGTCGGTGTGCTCCTCGGCGGCTGCTATCCGCTGCGCGGTATGCGCGCAGTGCCCGTCGAACAGGTCAGCGTGAGTGCGCCCGCCGACCAGGCGGCCGTCGTCTTCATGCGGTGGACCGGCGGGTCGATCTCGACGTCGCTCTTCGAGCTGCACGGGCCGCAAGACCGGTTCATCGGGATTCTGGTCGCCGACTCGCGCATGGTGTACGTCGCCGCGCCGGGCCGAACGCGCTTCATGCTCGTCGGCCAGAGCGCCAACTTCATGGACGCGGATCTGGTCGCGGGCAAGACCTATCACGTCGGCATCGTCCTGGGCGGCCTGGGCGAGCGCCAGTTCGTGTTTCGCCCGCTTCGTCCCGACGATCTGTACCAGCGGGACGTTAAGCGATGCGCCGACTCGTGCACGTGGGTGGCGAACACCGAGCGGTCCGAGGCGTGGGCGCGCACGCAGTGGTCCAGCATTCAGCGCAAGAAGGAGCGTTACCTGCCGGGATGGGAGGGCCGCACCGACAGGCCCGCCCTCCTGGCCACCGACGGCCGCTAGAGTGAGCGACTCATGGTAAAGCGGACATTGGCACTATTCGGGTTGTACATGCTGACGCCCTTGCTCGTCGGGGCGCTTGGCGTCTCGGCGTTAAGGGGTCTCATGCGCTGAACCAGGCTGGAAGTGGATCGGCGGAGATGCGAGTTCGTCAGGCTGGGTAACAGTGCATGGTCCCGCGGATGTGAACGTCAATGGCGGGCAACTGACTGCCAAATTGTATGATCCCGACGGTGTGACATTGGCCCAGACCCTGAAAGGGTCGATCAATTCTGGCAGAGTAAACGCTGTTCGGCGCGTTCACGACAGCGACGTTGGCGATGAGACGATGAGCGGTACTTATACCAAAGAAGGCCACGGCAACTCAGTGGGTGAGGCCATCATCGTCCAAACCAAGTGGGGGTTCGTGGGTATTACAAGGACGGTGCCGAAATAGACCCCATACGAAATTGAGGACGAACCGTTCGAACGTGGTTCGTAACTATTGCCGACGACAGATGGCGGCTCTCAGTCAACTGCGCCTGCTTTAGAGATCTCTTACTGGATACGCTTCGCGGTCGGCCGTGTATGCTCAACCAGTGACCAATCGGCGAAAATCAATCATTCCGGATGACCTGCGCGGGAAACTTCCAGGGCTGTTCGAGGAGTTCTCAAGCATCCGGAGCATTGCGCCTGGGTTTGGGATATCCTTCGCTATGCTCTTCTTCATTTTGAGCAAGTTTAACAATGTTTGGCTCTACTACGTCCCGACCGGTGGCGGGCCCGTCGCTGCGCTGGCCTTTCTGTATATGCGACCCCTCAATCCATACAGAAGCTCGTTCGCCCGGATTGACCGGATGGTCGAGCCTAAGCGGGGCGACGCGTCGCCACAAGCTCGACTGGTGTGCATCCTCGCGTCGAGGTCAGCATTTGGAGTATCCATCGCTGTTGCGGTCGGAACCTCGCTAGCTTTGCTTGGCTTAGCCTGGCTCGTGTCTCTATCGAGACGACAGCCTGCGACATCGTCGCTTGACGTTGGTGCGGTCCTTACGTTTACCGCGATATTTGCGATCATGTCACTCGGACTCCAATGCCATTGCCTTTTGCGATGGACGTTTCGCGAGCGGAGGCACACGACGAGGATTGTCTGAGTCGGCGCGCCCGCGCTGCTGCCGCGCGCGCGACATCCAGTTGAACAACGAGAGCACGGAGCGACAGGCAGCATTGGCTACGCCAGCTCCGCTTTTCAGCGGTTTCCATACGTCAGTGATTGGTGCCCAACTGGTGCCTTACTGTGATGAAAGCGGGCTAACTGAGCGCTAGTCGCCGGGCCAGCGCGTGAAGATCAGGGAGGTGTTGACCCCGCCGAAGGCGAAGTTGTTGCTCATCACGTGGTCGACGCGGAGCCCGCGCGGCTCGCCCCGCACGTAGTCCAGCGGCGCGCACCGAGGGTCGGGGTCCTCGAGGTTCAGGGTCGGCGCGAACCAGTCTTCCCGCATCATCAAGATCGTGATCCATGCTTCCAGGGCGCCGGCGGCGCCGAGCGTGTGACCGAGGTAGCTCTTCAGCGAGCTGATCGGGGCGCGGTCGCCGAAGACCCGATGCGTCGCGAGGCTCTCGGCGATGTCGCCGGACTCCGTGGCCGTCCCGTGCGCATTGACGTAGCCGACCGCGCCCGCCGTGAGGCCGGCGTCCTTCAGCGCGAGCTCCATCACCGTCTGCATGCCACGGACGTCGGGATTGGTGATGTGCGTTCCGTCGCCGTTCGTGCCGAACCCCGCGACCTCCGCGTAGATGCGCGCGCCGCGCGCCCGCGCGTGATCCAGCTCCTCCAGCACGAGGGTGCCGGCCCCCTCGCCGACGACGAGGCCGTCACGCTGGCGGTCGAACGGACGGGGCGTGCGATGGGGCTCGTGATTGCGCTTCGACGCGGCGAACATGATGTCGAAGACGGCGGCGTTGACGGCGTGGAGCTCCTCCGCGCCGCCGGTGACCATCACGTTCTGCCGGCCGCCCACGATGGCCTCGTAGCCGTAGCCGATGCCCTGGCTGCCGGCCGTGCAGGCGCTGCAGGTGGGCACGATCCGGCCCGTGATGCCAAAGAACTGGGCGAGATTGGCGGCGCACGTGTGGCTCATGAACTGCAAATAGTCGGTGCCCGCGATGCCCTTGACGCTGTGCTTCATGTAGAACGCCTCGGCGTAGATCTCCATGGCGGGCGGACTGCCGCTCGTCGAGCCGTAGGCGATGCCGGTCGAGCCATCCGTGACGATCGAGCTACCGAGAAGTCCGGCGTCGGCCAGCGCGAGCTCGGTGGCGCGCGTCGCCAGCAGCGCCACCCGCCCCATGCTGCGCACCTTCTTCCTCGTGTAGTGGCTCGGCACCGAGAAGTCGGGCACGGGGGCGCCGAGCCGCGTGTGGAGCCCGTCGTAGGCGTCCCACTCCGGCATGACTCGGACCCCCGACCGCCCCGCGAGCAGGCGTGTCCGTACCTCGGGCCAATCGCTTCCCAGAGGGCACAGCCCGGCCATTCCCGTCACGACGACGCGCCGTCTCATGGCGCCTCCGCGCGTCCGCGACCGGTGAGCGAGTCGGCGCCGGCCGCTCGCGCGACCGCCAGCGTGGCCTCGACCAGGGTGACTCGCGTCCGCGCGTCACGCACCGTGCAGGCGAACGAAAAGAAGTCCTGCTCGCCCCAGAGGTGAGCGGCCTCGACCTCGAGCTCCTGGCCCGGCAGGAATCCCGGCGTGTGGAGCGCGACCGAACGCGAGCCGAGCAGGAAGCCGATGGTCACGGGATCGCCCGCGGCTCGCGCCCGCAGGCCTCCGTGCGCGGCGATGCACTGGGCCATGTACTCGAGCGAGACCCAGGCGGGCACGCGGCCCTGTCCGTCGCTGAAGGCGGACGTGTTCGAGATCTCGACGGCGCACGTCGTCCGGTCCTCGGTGTGGCCCACGATCCGCGTCAAGAGGACCATGCGCCCCGCCTGCGGCAGGACCTCTTCGACGGCTGGATAGGTCGGCGCGCTCACGTCGTGCTCGGGGACAGGTCGTCCCAGAACTCATAGAAGTTGAACCATTGATAGGGCGCCCGCAGACAGTAGTGCTCGAGCCGGGCAACGTAGTGCCGCGCGAGCGCGTCGAGCGCGCCCGCGCGATCCGTCGCCGGCAGCACGACCTGCTCGGCCAGCACCTCCACGAAGACCTCGTAGGTCGCGTGGTCGACCCGCAAGCCGATCATCAGCAACACGGGACACTTCAGGGCGCTCGCGAGCAGGAACGATCCATGCGGGATGGCGGCGCGCTCGCCCAGGAAGGGCACCCAGGAGGTCCGCGTGTCGTCACCGATGCCGACGCGGTCGCCCAGCATGCCCACCCACTCCCCGCGCTGGACGCACGCGCGAATGTCGAACGCGCTGCGCGGCGCGCCGCGCGCGAGATCAATGATGCGCAGCGGCCGCGCGGGGTTGAGACGCGTGAAGACCGTGTTGATCATGCGGGCGTTGCGCTGGAACATGGCGACGTTCAGAAGCACGCCGCCCTCGTCGGCCACGAGCCGCAGCGCATCGAAGCTTCCGAGATGGGCGCTGAGCACGAGGGCCCCGCGCCCGGCATTCGTGAGCCGCTCCAGGTGCTCCCGGCCGTGCACGATGGTCGCGACGTCGCCCGTGTCGCCGAGGAAGAACGACACGCGGTCGATGATGTTCAGCGCGAACTGGTAAAAATGCCCGAACGGGTCGAGCGGCCCCGGCGCGCGCGGGGCGCCGCTGTTGCCCTTCGACCAGCGGTGCAGACGCAGGAGGTACCGGCGCGAGGCGCGTCGGGCCGCCCGACCGGTGACGAAGAAATACGCGACGACGGGCAAGATCAGGTACCCGCACGCCCGGCGGCCGAGGATGCGATAGCACCAGACGATGAAATACATCCCGAGGAGTGAGCCGCGCTCGGCCACCGAGAGCCAGCCCGTCCCCGTCTTCATGCGGGGCCTCTCGCGCCGCGACCGGACACGCGTGTCCGTCCGATCAACGCCAGGAGCAGACGGCCGTACGTGGCGGCGATGATCACGTTGTCCCGAACGAGACGGAAGTGCGATCGGCCCCCGGGGAAATACCTGACCCGCACCGGAACGTTGACGATCGGCACTCCCGCCCACGCGAGGCGGACGACGATCTCCGGATCGAAATCCATGCGGTCGCCGAGCCGGTGGCGATCGAGAAGCGCGACCGTGGGCTCCAGCGGAAAGCACCGGAATCCGCAGAGCGGGTCGTGCACGGCCCGCGAGCCGGTGTAGCCCCAGACGATCATTTGCGACAGCCGGCGCCCGTAGAGTCGGCTCTTCGGCGCCGTCTCGTCGAAGCGGGGATCGCCGAGGACGAGGGCGCCGGGCGCACGCCTCGCCGCCTCGAGGAGCTTCCCGACCTCCGCCGGGTCGTGCTGGCCGTCGGCGTCGAGCTGCACGACGTGCGAGAAGCCGCGCCGGTGGGCCGCCCGGTACCCATGACGGAGGGCGGCGCCGCGGCCGCGGTTGACGGCGAGATGCGAGAGCTCGACCCAGGGAAACCGCGCCGCGAGGCGAGACAACGCCTCGGTCGTCTCAGACCCGCTCCCGTCGTTGACGACGAGACAGGGCAGACCGAGCGGCCCGAGCCCTTCCAGGACGCCCTCGATCGTCTCCCCGTGGTCGAAGATCGGGATGAGCAGACACGGATTCACCCGGCGTCCGCCCTCGTGGGCCGGCTCGAAGCGCAATTGACCGGAGGACACGACGCTCGCCGCATCCCAGAGTCGAAACTCCAACGCGGCGCGGTCCGCCGAGAGCTCGACACGGAGGTGGACGACGTCGCCGGGCCGCAGCAGGCGCTTGAACTTGAGGGCCTCGATTCCCGTGACGACGGCCGGGCCCGGGAAGAGCTCGCGCGCGGCATCGAGGACCCAGCCGATATGCGCGACGCCCGGCACGACGGGGAAGCCGGGGAAGTGGCCGGACAGGCACTCGAGATCCTCGGGGATCTTCAGCACGCGCTCGCAGCGACCCTGGCCGCGAAAGTCTTCGACGACGTCGGGCCCGGCCGCGGCGTGTCCGCGCGCGCCCGCCACCGGACGCGTCAGCGCCGGCCTCCGGCCGCAGGCGGCGGGAACACCCGCCGGAACAACGGGTCGAGCAGGTCGCCGTGGTAGCCGCGGAATCGCCAGTACCGGTAGACGCGCTCAGCCGCGAGCAGGATGCCGACGAGGACGTACGCGAGGATGCCGTTGTACATGGTCCACGCCTCGAGCGTTCCGTACAGGGCGAAGAGCAGCGAGATCGTGATGTTGACGACGAAGAAGCCGCACCACGCCCAGGTAAGCGCGCGGCAGTACGCGGCGCGGTTCGCGGGCATCTCGGGGCGCCGGAGCCGGGCATACGTCTCTATCATGCTCGGCCCGCGGACCAGCGTGCGGCCGAACCCGATCAGCAGGGCGCCATTGACGAGCGCGGGGACGAAGAGGAGGGCTCGCCTGTCGTTGAAGATCGCGGCCACGACGAGCACGGCGGCCACGAGGGCCACCGGCACCATCACGCGCAGGACGTCGCGCCGATTCCACGTCCGCCAGCTCGACGCGGCACGCGCCAGCAAGAGGATGCCGACGATCACGATGAGGATCCGAGGCGCGAAGAACAACAGTCCCGCATAGACGAACAGCGGGTAGCCGAGCCCCACGACGGCGACGAGCACGCGCACGCGATCAGGGGCGCGGGGCATTGAGTTTCTGGTAGGCCAGATCGACGATGTCCTGCACCGTTTTGATCTCCTTCAGCTCGTCTTCGGCGATCTCCAGATCCACCTGCTGCTCGAGACGGACCGCGAAATCGACGAGGTCGAGGCTGTCGAGCTCCAGGTCGTCGATCAGGCGAGCGGTGGGAACGATCTGCTCGTCCCGCAGCTCGAACCCGTCGACGAGCACGTCGCGCAACCGTTTGAAGATCTCGTCCTTGGACACCTCGGGCGCATTCATGTCTTGCCCTCATCGGCGCTGAGCCGTTGTTCGTAGAGCGTCTGCAGATCCGCGGTGAGCCGTCGTGCGGCCACCGGCAGGGTCGTCTCCGCCTCCAGATACCGTGCGGGATCGATCGGCTCCCCGACGCGCAGCACGAAGCGCGCCGCCCGATCCGGCACGTCGTGCCACGGCTGGCCCTTGAGCAGGGTCGGCGGCCGGCACGTGATGACGACCGGCACGATCGGGCAGCCGCTCTTCAACGCGATGTGCGCAGCGCCTCGCTGGAAGCGGCGCAAGCCGCTCCGCGGCGAGCGGGTCCCTTCGGGAAAGAGCACGAGCGAGCGCCCGCTGCCGATCCGGTCGGCGCAGGCGTCGACGAGCGCGTCGCCGTGGTCGTTGGCGAGGTAGCCGGCGCCCGTCACGATGCTGCGCATGAACGGGTTGCGCCGCGCGGCCGTCTTCACGATGCAATCGGCCTGGGCCAGCCGCGCCAGCAGCAGCACGACGTCGATCAGGGTCGGGTGATTCGCGACGATGAGCCGCGGCGCGCTCCCCTGCAGGCGCTCCGCGCCGATCCACGACACCCGGAGGAGACCGAGGGTCGCCATCCACCAGGCGAAGAGGCGGAACGCGCCGTGCACGACCCGCTGCGCCTGCACCTCGCGTCGAGCGTCCGTGCGGCGAGGCAGCAGGCGCAACGACCACACGATGGCGGCCACCACGAGGGCGCCGATGCCGAACGTGAGGAAGGCCCCGCCGGTCCTCAGCACACGCCAGCCGTAGGCTACGGCGCCCTGCGCGCGGGCCGGGCGCGAGGCGGCGCCGGGAGAGACGGGTGCGGTCGCGACGTCGGACGTGGACGTCATGCGAGGCTACTCTTGGATCTCGGCGACCTTGCCGTCCGAGAAATGGACGCGCATCTTTCCGAACCGGTTCTTCCAGTATGTCCAGATGTCGGCGTCGAGCGTCGGCGTGGCGTGCTCCGGCGGGTATCCGATGGCGAGCGTGACGCCCCGCTTCGTCATCCCGGGCAGGACCGTGCCCGCCCGGATGCCCTTGCGGTCAACCGCGCTCATACTCTGGACGCGCGCCGCGTCGCACGTCCGGCCGAACACCTTGTCGAGGTGCTTCGCGATGGGCTCGCGCAGCGAGTTGTGGAAGATGTATTCGTACTCGCGGTCAGCGCCGAGCAGGCGAAACGTCATCTTCCGCTTGTCGATCGACGCGATCTTCACCTTCGAGCACAGCGGGATCAGGCCCGACTGCTGGTAATTCACCGAGTAGAGCCGATGCCGCGGCTCGTCCGGGTGCAGGTTCACGAGCGTGTAGACCTCGGGGGCGCCGAGCAGCGGCGAGTCGACGTCGGCGGCGAGCACGGCGACGCGAGCGGCGAGGACGAGGGAAAGGGAAAGCGCGACCGGCAGGATCCCGCGTTTCATAGGGGAAGGATTCTACTCCCAGGGCGGCTTGATCGTCATCCCGAGAGGCTAGGCACATAAAGGCGTTCTCAGGCGTTCTGAGCGTCGGGTGCGCGCCGCGGCGGCGTGGAGCGAGCGTACTGCCGCCTCTCAGCTCGGATGAAGAGGCCCTCTGGCGTCCCGCCGGTCCGCGCCCAACCCCGCGCACACCATGAAACAGATAGCACCGCGCGAGCTCGCCGCGCTCCGGGACGACGCCGTAGTGCTCGTCGCCGGGCGTGGCCGAGCTGCTCCACGAGTGGGTGCACCACGACCGGAACCACGGGAAGCAGATCCTGACCAACGTCCAGGCGGCCGCGCCTGCGCCAGGCATCCGGCCGGGTGGCTACATCTGGACCGTCGGTGTGCCGACCAACGCCCGAGTCGGAGGCCTACCTCGCCCCGCACACTTCAGGGGAGCCTGATCGTGTGGTAGTCACCGGTTCGGCTCCCACCTGCGGCGAGGGAAGCCGGCAACGCGCTCTTGTCGAGCGATGGCACGGGCCGATGAAACTTCAGGTCTGTCGTGTTGTAGAGGTAGCTCGGCTCCAGCAGCGTGTACGTCTGGGTCAGATCGACGTCGGGGAAGAGTGTCGACGCCTGCGCTGCGTCCAGTCGAAAGAGCGTCGTGCCCGTGTCACCAGTCATGAGGAACGAACTGACCAAGGCTGCCGCGCCCGTTGCCGGGCCCATGTCGTGAAACCCGAGGGGTAGCGCGGCGCCGACGAACCGGGCCCGCGCGGGCCCGGGATCCCAGACGAGCAGGTCGCCGATGTACCCGAAGTCGCCGGTGAGGAAGTTGTCCACGAAGCTGAGGGAGAGGAACACAAGCCGCTCATTCCCGCCGACCGGCCGGGGGCGGCGGGCCGCCAGCAGCTGTCCGGGGTCCTGAAGCCGCACGCCGGACGGCTGCCGAATCGAGACCGCGCTGCAGAGGCGCTCGACGTCGCAGTCGTAGACGAATCGAAAGTCAGCGGGCACGAGGTGCGGCTCCAGCGTGTATCGTCCCCGCGAGGTCATGGCTTGGCGGAGATCCTCGCGGAGCCAGCCATCGACCGAGAGGGTTTGCTCACCGTTGGCGGGCAGGGTGACCTCTGTGACGGCCTCGATCGTTCCGTAGCCGGGCGGATACTGCGGCGCAGGGCTCCAAACGTCGGTGTTGTTCCCGTCGTTGTATCCGCCCAGGAAGGTTTCGACAGAGTGTAGCCAGAACGTGCGGTTCCCGAAGCAGCAGCCTCGATCGAGCTCGTCGATCACCAGTCGAGAATCGATCGTGACGAGGGGATCCGCTGTCGAAGCGGGCCCGGTGCCCGTGCCAACCACGGTTCCCAGCTCGAGGTCGATGAGGGCCCAGAGCAGCGGTGCGATCTGCTCGGGGAAGGATGGCCTGAGAATCCTGGTCGTGGACGGCTCGGCGATACCCGTCAGGTTGTTCACCGTCAGCACCGGCACCGTCACCGGAGCCGACTGCGGCGTGCGAAGGAAGACGACGATGAGGCCCAGAAGCCGGCCAGAGGCGTCCACGGTCAGATCCTGAAGCCGCCAGAAGTAGGGATCGAAGGCGCCAGCGGCGTCGACGTAGCGTGAGCGGTCCGTCGTGACGGGAAAGGTCTCGTTGAAGGGGATCGTTTGCTCGTAGGCGATGTCGAACGCAAACGGAGTGAAGCTGGCGGTGCGCTCGTAGTGGCCGTTGAGCATCGGATTATTGTTCGGCGGCGGCGCCGGCACCCAGACGTTGGTCACCGCCAGCTCAGCGCGAGCGAGGTGCTGGCGATACGAGATGGTCTGCGTGAAGTTGACTGTCGTGAGGAAGATTCCGAATGGGAAGGGCACACTCTTGCCCGGTCTCTGTCGCAGGACGACGGTCGTCGTGCCGGGGGAGATTTCGAGGTCGGAGGACCCGGGCCTTCGCGGGACGTCGAAGACGACGACTGTCGGCTGCGCGACGCCGAGCGGCGTGCGCGCGATGAGCGCACCGTCGGTGTCCCCCCATTTCACGAGATCGTACTGCGCCGTGGTGAGCGGGGCCACGCCGGTGCTGAGGCCGAAGATGCCCTGCGGGGTCCGGAGCATCCACACACCACTGTCGTTGAAGACTTCCTCGACACGCACGCCCCCGAGCACTTTGCCGATGACGGCACCGGGGAGCGCGCCTGCCGGGCGTTCCTCCCCGAGCAGCCCTTTGTAGACAGCGACGAAGCGCTCGGCGCCTTCGGGCGGCGTCACCGCAACCGCGGGCAGCGGGGCACCGGCCTCGACGCGGCCCGTCGCGACCATGTCGCTCGCCACCACTCGGAGTCCACGGGTGTCGTCCGCATAGACGGCGAGCGTCCCCCCGTCCAGGGGTTCCGGGGAGGCGTTGATTCCAGTCAGCTGCAGACCGCTGTTGGAGTCGACAAGGTCGACGTCCAGTCTGCCGCGAAAGAAGTAGTCGAGGAGTCCCGCGGAATAGCCGAGAGCCCGCGGCAGGAGCTTGGCCGCATAGCTCGCGTAGACCTCATCGTCGAGCTGAAGCACCAACCGAATGGGCGTGCCCGGCGGGGCCTTGTCGATGAAGTCACCTGTCAGATACCCGGCCCTGAGAAAGTTCGTGATTGTCTCGCCGTCGCCGACCTTGTCCAGGTAGAGCCCCGTCTCGACGCGCCCGTCCTCGGCGCGCACCTGGCGTGCGAGCGAAGCGTCCTTCCCGAACAGCGCCGCCCCATTCGTGCCGGTCAGCCGGGGGTAAGGAAAGAAGTAAGGATCGCTCGGGGAGAGACCCTCGGTCAGGATGGTGTTCAGACTCACGAAGTTGGCGTTCGTGTACTCGGCCAGCCCCTGGGTCGTGTCTGCGGACGGGTTCGAGCCCGTGTAGCGATCCGTGTCCCAGAACCGGGTAGGGAGCCGCCCGGCAACATCCACCGGTACCGGGAGCGCATCTCCCACGATCGAGAAATTGCGCCGTACGTGGTCCTCGAAGCCGTCGACGCCAACCTTCGGGGGCGAGAGCGAGGCTTCAGCGTGCGACAGCAGATTGTTCCGCACGTGAGCCGGAACCGCCAGATCCTGCACGAGGTGGACGAGATGGCCCAGCGTCTCGAACGTCTGGGCGAGCGCTGCCTCTCGATCGCGCGGTGCATCGGACGTGAGAGCGTTCAGGAACGATCCTCGTGCCGCGTCCCAATCGAACGGGTTCAGCGTCGCCGGGCCCCTCTCGGCAGGGGAGACGAAACGTGTCGCCCACGTGACGCTGGACTGAATCGGGCGGAACTGGTCGCAGGCGAGGTCGAGCCCGGGCATGTCTGTGACGCGGGAGCTCAGGAAGGGCTTCAGCGGATTGTGGAAATGGTTGCTCGCTCGGCACATCGGTGAATCCTCGAGCTGGGATCCATCTTCGAGCCAGCGCCGGATGGACTGCGGTGGGCCTTGGCGCCCCATGAGGACGCGATTGAGCCCTTCCGACAGACCCAGCTCGTGCGTGACGTAGGCATCCATGCCCGACGCACTCGTTGCGCCTCGCGTGATCCGCCGATGCGTATCACGATCGTCGAAGCTGGATGCCACCGTGACCGCGAAGAGAACCGCCGGGACGGCCGACAGCGATCCAAGCCATCCGGCGCGCGCGATCATGGCTTCGAGGGCTCCGGATGCAGAGCCTTCCAGAACTTCGGAGTCGTGTCCGGGTTGTCCCGACCGCCCGTCGCGCTGTAGATGAAGTCGAGGTGTCGCTCGTGACTCGCCCCGGGCGGGAATCGTTCCAGCAGGATGTCCGCGGGCACCGCCTGGTTCTCGCGTAGCTTCGACGGGTGGAAGAGATAGATATTGCTCCACGCGATGTAGCCGGCCTTGTAGACCGTGATCGCCTGTCCATCGCCCTCGTCCTTGAGCCCCGAGGAGGGCAACCGCTCCAGCTCGAAGCGCCCATCGCCGTCGGTCTCCGTCTCGCGCACGCCGACGAGCTCGTGATGGTACAGCCAGCCGCCGGACACTGTGGTCCAGACTCCAAGCACGACGGCCTGCGCGAGCGGCTCGCGGGTCTGGGCGTCGAGCACTCGCGCGCGTATCGTCGCCGCCGAGCATCCGGCGCCGACCACGACGAACAGGAGGGGAAACAGGCACGCCCAACCCGTGGCCATTGACGCCGGAGGACAGGCACGCGGTATGCCAATCCCGCATCGGTCCCAAAGTGCCAGATTCTCTGGTGGCGGTCACTGAAGGCGCGACCTGAGGGCTCCGTCGCTGCACATCTAGAACGTCACTCGCACAATCTACTGTGCAGACCCCGCCCTGGGATGCAGGACGTCGATGGCCCAGCCCACGTCCAGGTGCTCACCCAGCCAACCGGGTGTCGCCGTCCGCGCGTGGAGGCGAAGCCCCTGCGCGACGTGTCGCGCTCGCACAGCCTGAACGGGATCGGCGGGCACGGGAGCCGCCGGCGGGACCTCGGGCAGAAGCTGCCCGTCCGGGCGGCGGAATCTGAGCTCGCCGTCGGATCGTCGATCCACCTGATAGCCCTCTTCGTGGACCGCGCGATGGTGCCGGCGGCAGAGTAACGCGAGATTGGACAGAGTGGTGGGGCCGCCCTGTGCCCAGTGACGGATGTGATGGCCCTGGCCGAACGCCACGCCACAGCCGGGAAAGCGGCAGCCACGGTCCCGGTGGTGAAGCGCCCGCCGTAACGCCGGGGGAATGGTCCGGCTCCGGGCCGCGACCTCCACGACGCGGCCGTCGCGGCCGTGCTGCATGACCACGTGGCTCGCGTCGCACGCCAGGCGCTGGGACGTTCCAGCTGGAACGCGCGTCCCGTTCTCGAGGACGGACTGGCCGGGCGCGTCCGAGTCCACCAGCACCGGTCCATCGACATGGACCACGACCTGGTAGCGCTCCGCCGGGGCGCCGGGATCGATGCCGTGGTGGAGGGCGGTCTCGGCGAGCAGCCCCAGCGCGTCCGCCTGCTGCTGGGGCATCGTGGGCGTTTCCGCGGAACCTAGCATGTGGCTATCGCCACTCCCCGTCCCGCTGAAACTTCGTATGCTTCGCACGTGGAGGGTCCAGAGGTCGGTGACGTTAGTGGTGCCGACAGAGCCCGACGCGGAACCTGACCCGGGGCGTTTCGAGGTACCCCATCGTGTCGACACAGCGCTGCCGCTGTGATCACGCATTAGGAAATTCTTCACCCATAAACGCCCTGCTCCCTCCAGAAAGGCGACGCCATGGACGTCGTGAACGCGCGATGTGCGGGCCTCGACGTGCACAAAGCGACCGTGGTGGCATGCGTGCAGGTGCCCGAGCCGCAGCCCGGTGCGCGCCGTGGGGAGACGAAGACCTTTGCCACCACGACGCGTGGGCTGAGCGACCTCACCACCTGGCTGCTCACCCATGGCGTCACCGACGTGGCGATGGAGTCCACGGGCGTGTACTGGCGGCCCGTGTATGACGCCCTCGAGGGCAGCGTGCAGCTGGTCGTGGTGAACGCCCGGCATGTGAAGATGGTGCCGGGCCGCAAGACGGATGTGAAGGACTGTGAGTGGCTCGCGCAGTTACTCGAATGCGGCCTGCTGCGCGGCAGTTTCGTGCCGCCCCGCGCGGTGCGCGATCTGCGCGATTTGACGCGCTTACGTAAGGCGCTTATCCGAGAGCGGGGCCACCACATCAATCGCATCGCCAAGACGTTGGAGCTGGCCCACCTCAAGCTGAGCTGTGTCGTCACGGACCTCATGGGCAAGACCGGCCGCGCCATTCTCCAAGCCCTCAGCACGGGCCTCGACGACCCCGAGCGGCTCGCGGCATGCGCCCAAGGGCTCCTCCGGAAGAAGCACGCGGCGCTTCGCGAGGCGCTCGTGGGTCGTCTCACCCCGCACTACGCCTTCCTGCTCCAGCAGCACCTATCCCTGATCGACGCGTTGGACGCCCACGTTGCCACGCTGGACGCTCGGATCGAGACGGCCATGGCGCCCTTTGCTGACGCCGCGGCGCTCGTCCAGACCATGCCCGGCGTCGCCGCGCGCGCCGCGCAAGCGATCCTCGCCGAAACGGGAGTCGACATGGACCTCTTTCCCACGCCCGCGCACTTCGCGTCCTGGGCACGGCTGTGTCCCGGCAATCACGAGAGCGCGGGCAAGCGGCAGAGCACGACCACGGGCAAAGGCGCCACCTGGCTGCGCGCGACCCTGCAAGAGACGGCGTGGGCCGCCGTCCGGAGCAAGAAGAGCTACTACCGCGCGCTCTACCATCGGCTCAAAGCACGGCGCGGCGCGAAGAAGGCCATCGTGGCCGTGCAGCACGCGATGATCGTGGCCCTCTGGCACATGCTCAAGCACCGCGTCGCCCACCACGACCTCGGGGCCGACTACTTCGATCGCCGCCACACCGCACGCATCCGCCGTCACCACGTCCGCCGCCTCGAACAGCTTGGCTACGACGTCGTACTCGTGGAGAAGGCGGCCTGACGCCGGGGAGTTTCATAGGAAACGTCGGTTGGAAACGTTTCCGCGGAAACGTTTTCGTCTTCTTTCTGATACAGCGCTTCCCGGGCGGCGGCGAGCGCCTGAACGAGGACGGCGCCGACCTCCGGCTCGAGCCGCCCGCGGATGACTACCATACCGTCTTCGTCTTGATACACCTGCAGCGCGCGGCCCGCGTGGCGCTTGGTTGTCTCCCGCGCTTCGGCGTTCCGGTCCATCCGACGCCAGCCGCGGACGATCCGCTCGACGTGCTCGGCGGTGCCGGCGCGCCCCACCGCCAGCAGCCGCTCTTCCGTCTCCGGTGTGGCCACGCGGGTCAGCGCCCGCACCTTGGCGTACGAGAGCTCCCCGCGGGCGAGAGCCCGGGCCAGCAGCGGCAGCGCGCCGAGCGCGTGAGCCACCCGGACGCGCTCGCGCGCCGCGCCCGGATCAAGTCCCACACGCCAGCTCAGCCACGCGGCGCAGGAGCGGAAGCCATTGCCCCAACCCCCGCGTGCATCGAATTCTCTGATCAGGTCGAGAAGCCGGGCGGTAGCGGCGTCGAGGTGCGCCGACAGCTCGGCGATCTCGTCGCCGAGCTGATCGAGGTCCGCGGCGGGCGCGAAGGCGGCACGAAGATCGGTGTTCATCGGTGCGTCTCCTTGCTTGCTCTATGCCGACCCTACACCACGGTTTCGGGGCCGCCGTGAACGCATCAGACGCGGCGATCGCGGTGCGAGCGATGGTTTTTCGCTACCGGCGTGACGACGTGCGGCTCCCAAGTCAGCATGGAACGCTGAGCGGGCAGTCGCGCGGGGCTGACGACGCGCAACCATCCCCCGCGCCGAAAGTCGTCAAGCGAAATCGTTCGTGATGACGCCCTACGAGCGCGTCAGCCGCTCGATCACCGCGCGGTGCTGGGGAAACTCGCGGGTGAGCGCCGCGCGCGGGCCCAGCTCGAAGTCGGCGAAGTCGAAGCCCGGCGCGACGGTGCCGCCGACGAGCGCGTACGACGCCGGATCGTCCACGGCGGCGCCGTACCAGGCGCCGGCCGGTACGAGCGTCTGAAACCGCTCGCCGGCTCTCGCGTCGGGCCCCAGCCGGGTCCGCACGAGACGGCCGTCGCGATGGATCACGAAGAGCGTCAGCGCGCTCCCCGCGTAGAAGTGCCACACCTCGTCGGACCGTATCCGGTGGAGCGCGGAGACCTGGTCGCCCGGCAGGAGGAAGTAGATCGCCGTCGAGAGCGCGCGCGGGCCGCCCGCGGTCGGGATGGTGTCGGCGCTGCGGTAGGTCTCGCGGTAGTAGCCTCCCTCCGGATGGGGGGCGAGGTCGAGCAGGCCGATCCAGGCGGCCGCGCCGAGCGGGGTCACGCCTGCTGCTGTTGCTGCTGCTGGGCCTGGACGTCGTCGGCCGGGACGACGACGCCGTCTACGCGGCGCAGCGGGGCCTCCTGATAGACCTTGAGGTCGATCGGCCGCACCTCTTCGTGGAACTGCGTCGGAGATTCCGCCGCCATCGCGGGCCGCGTGAGAACCTCGGCGCGCAGCGTCTCCTTGGCCACGCCCCGATAGATGCCCTTGTTCGGTGGCACGTCGTCGTAGTGTCGGCCGTGGCCAACGACGACGTAGCGGGCGTCGACCTCCCGGTTGTGCGTGGGATCGAAGGCGACCCAGCCGCGGGCCGGCGACCAGACCTCCACCCACGCGTGGCTCTGCGAGGGCTCCTCGCGCGGGCGCTCGACGTGCAGGTAGCCGGAGACATAGCGGCACGGGATGCGCGACAGGCGTAAGAGGCCGAGCATCGCGTGGGCGAAGTCCTGGCAGACCCCGGCGCCGATCTTCAGGAAGTCCTCGGTCGTCGAGTCGAAGCGCGTCACGTCCTTCTGATACTCGAACCGCTGCTTGAGGTGGCCGCCGAAGGCGCGCACGTGCTCGCCGAGCGGCGCCAGCGCGTCCACGCCGACCGCGCGATGGAGGGCGCGCAGGTCGGGCGTCAGGAGCACCGGGCCGTCGAAGTCGACGAAGTCGAGGAGAGTGTAGGGGAGGTCGCCCGCCGAGACGGGCTCGTCGAGCGCCGCCAGGCCCACGGCCGGGGGGTGGGTCTCGACGAGCGCCTCGCTCGCGACCTCGATGCGGTCGTGGAACTTGGTCACGGTGAAGTGGTGCGTGACACGCGCGTGAGGAGGTTCCGATTCTCGAGCACGTAAGAGACGCCGCTCGGGCAGCGGCAGTTATCCTCGAGCACGAGGTACTCGCCGCGCTCGTTCCGGATGAGGTCGGTCCCGACGACGTGCGTGTAGATGCGCCGCGGCGGGAGCACGCCGAGGAGCTCGCGCTTGTACTCCCGGCGCGAGAGCACGAGCTCCGGCGGGATCACGCGGTCCTTGAAGCACTTCTGGCCCTCGTAGACGTCGAGGATGAAGAGGTTGAGGGCGGTCACCCGCTGGATCAGCCCCGCCTCGAGGCGCGCCCACTCCTCCGCTGCGAGGATCCGGGGCACGAAGTCGAAGGGGAAGATGCGCTCGATCCCCTCCTTCTCGCCGTATACGGTGAAGGTGACGCCCTGATCGATCAGCGACAGCCGCTGGAGGCGCTCGCGCCGCTCGATCTCCGACTGCGTGAACGACTCCAGCGCCGAGACGAGCGGGAGGTAGTGCGGGCGCGGCTCACCGGGCCGGGCGAAGGTCTCGTCGTATGCCGTCGAATCGTGCACCCACTGCACGGCGGCCAGCATACCATCGCCGGCAGCGGCCCCCGCCGCAGCCGGCGAAGCGCTGGTTGATGCGCGCGTCCGCCGCCACGTTGCCGATGAAATCGTCGACGACCGCCGTGATCGCGGGCTTGCCGCCCAGCCGATCGTAGAGCGACTTCTTCTCCGTCGTCGCAGCGCCGGCGCAGCCGACCGCGGTCCAATCCTCCTCTTGGCTCGTACTACGGACCGAGAGGCGGGCCAGATTCGGGCCCCGAAACCTTGTCAATCCGGCACGGCTCTGATAGTCAGGAACGGGCATGACGACGGCGGGCGCCGACCTGATCCGCGCGATGGTCGCGGGCGACCGCGACGCCTTTGCGCGCTTCTACGACCGCTACGCGCCGCTCGCGTACTCGGTCATCCTGCGCGTCGTGCGTGACCGGGCGGACGCCGCCGAAGTGCTGCAGGAGGTTTTCTGGGAGGCGTGGCAGGGCGCCGACCGCTACGACCACGCCCGTGGCACGCCCGAGGCGTGGCTGATCACCCGGGCGCGCACGCGCGCCATCGACAGGGTACGGTCGGAGCGAAGGCGGGGCGAGACGTTCGTCGCGCCGGTGGACGAAGAGCTCGCCGCCGCGCCCGTCGAGGCGGGCGGCGACGCCGCCGGGCGCGCCGAGGCGCGCGGGGTGATCCGGAGCGCGCTCGCGCGCCTCCCGGAGGCGCAGCGCGAGGTCATCGAGCTGGCGTACTACGCGGGCCTGACCCAGACGGAGATCGCCGAGCGGCTCAAGCAGCCCCTCGGCACCGTCAAGACGCGCATCCGCCTCGGGCTCGAGCGGCTGCGCGAGGCGATGGCGACATGAACGAGCGCGACGTCGAAACCTTGGCGGCCCTGTACGCGGTCGGCGCCCTCGACGGCGACGAGCGCGCGGAGTTCGAGGCGCGCCTCGCCGCGGGCGACCCCGCCTGTGTCGAGGCCCTCCGCGCGCACGAGGAAACGCTGGCGCGACTGGCGATGGAGGAGCCTCCCGTGATTCCCCCCCCGCACGTGAAGGAGCAACTGTTGGAGCGTATCGCGGCGAGCGAGGGGACGCGCCGTCGCGCGCCGGCACGGAGCGGCTGGTGGCGCGGGGTCGCAATCGCGGCCGCCGCGGGGATCGCCGGCGCGTGGCTCGCCGG
>WNGG01000161.1_pt1 | contig 65364 bp, 55 predicted proteins | sample 5400661 | NCBI WGS metagenome assembly WNGG01 (sample SAMN13153372, study PRJNA577476) | soil metagenome | isolation source: 100 cm soil or saprolite under Garry oak tree replicate 1 | place: USA:California | collected 2016-06-15
CGCCCGCGCCCCTGCCCGAGCCGACCGCGCCGGCCACGCTGGAGGCGGCCGCGACACGGCTGCGGGCGGCGGAGACCCGGGACGAGGTCTTCGACGCCATCCTCGAATTCACCGTCCCGCGCTTCCGGCGCGCGGCCCTGTTCGTGGTGCAGCAGGACCGCGTGCTCGGGTGGAGCGGTCGCGGCGAGAGCCTTTCGCCGCTGCGCATCCGCAACGTCACGGTGCCGCTGAACAAACCTTCGCTCTTCGTCTTCTTCCGGAACGGCGGGGACTACTTCTACGGGCCCGTGCCTGACCTCCCCGCCAACGCCCGCTTCTACCTCGACATGGCCACCCCGCCCCCGTCGCGGGTCCTCCTCCTGCCGCTGAAAATCAAGGACCGTCCCGCGGTCATCCTGTACGCCGACGACGGTCCCGATACCGGCAAGGCCCCCGATATCCAGATCTACCGGCGGCTTCTGAGCAAGGCGGCCCTGGCGCTCGAGGTGCTGATCCTGCGGAACAAGATCATGATGATCTGAGGCGCCCGCTCGGCCGGACCGTCGCAGCGGCCGCGGCCGGCCTCTGATCCTCATGGTGTGTCTCTGGATCGTGCGGTTGAGGGTGTTGCGATGGATTCCGAGTGAGCGCGCCCCCCGCGCGCGGTTCCACCGCGCGGTCCTCTCGAGGGAGGGCTCTGCCGCCTCTCACCGCCGAGGAGAGGCGGGCCCTGTTGCACCTGGCCCGCCTCGCCGTGGTCGCCAGGATCACGGGCGTGGCGCCCCCCGACCCCGCCTCGGGAGAGGCGCGGCTGCGCGAGCCCCAGGGGGCCTTCGTGACCCTGCAGCTGGACGGGGACCTGCACGGATGCATCGGCATGGTGGATCCGGTCCGGCCGCTGGCGGAGACGGTGGCGCACTGCGCCGCGGCTGCCGCCACGGAGGATCCGCGCTTCCCGCCGCTGCTGAAGAACCAGGTCGAGCAGCTTTCGATCCAGATCACCGCCCTGCAGCCCCTGTTCGAGGTTCACGACCCGGCGGAGATCGTCCTCGGGCGGCACGGGCTCGTGGTGGCGCGTGGCGACCACCGCGGGGTGCTGCTGCCACAGGTCGCCGTGGAGCACGGGTTCGACGTGGAGGCGTTCGTGCGCGAGACGGTGCGCAAGGCGGGGCTGCCGCCCGACGCGATCTCCCGCGGAGGAGCCGCGCTGCTGGCGTTCGAGGCGGAGACCTTCTCGGAGGGGACGCCGGGGGCTACTGGATCTGGACCTGGTTCCCCACTTCGATCTCGCGGAGCGACTGGATGATCTTCGCGGTCGCGGTGTGCCGCTCGGTGGTCAGAATGACCATCTGGCCGATGATCTTCGGCGGGTATTCGTTGCGCTCGTCCACGCGCAGCGGCGGGGTCTGGAACCGGCGGTTGTTCCAGTTGTAGTCGTAGTTGATCTTGCGGTATTTGTCGTACGGCTGGTTCGGCAGGAAGATCGTCAGGTAATCCCCCGCCTTCACCCCGTCGTCGTATCCCAGATCGATGTCCACGATCGATCCGGAGCCGACGCGCTCGCTGTTGTCGAGCGTATGCACGATGTAGCCGGTCGTCTTCCCGTCCTCGAGCACCTGCAGACGGCTGAAGGGAGGCGCGGGCTTCGCGGGCAACGGCGTGAGCCGCAGAGGCACCAGGTCGTATCCGGTCCGGATGTCGTCGCAGGCCATCGAGATCGTCGCGATGGCCGTGCGGTCCTGGGCCTGGAGAACCTTCACGCTGCCGAGCCTCTTGTAGTAGAAGCCGAGCTTCCTGCCGCTCACCGGATGGCGCACCTCCCCCTCGCGCACGATCACGCTGTACTCGGTGCCCGGTTCGACGTGCCCGTTCTCCTTGCCGCGGTTGAGGTAGATCACGTCACCTTCGGTCAGGCCGACCTTGTTCTCGTCCTCCTGGTTGGCGATGAAGTAGTCGGGCGTGGTGTCCTTGCCGGCGATGAACCCGCTGCAACGGATGTCGCTTTCACCGGCGAGAGGCGTCAGCTTCGCCATCTGCCGCGGGGCATGCGCCCCCTCGGGCGGACGCGGCAGCGCCCGCGGCGGCGGGCCCGCCTCGGCCGTCAGCGGCTCCTCCGGGGGCGCGGGCGCTTCCTCCGTCGGCTGGGGCGGGGCCACGGGAGCGGGCTGTGGCGCCCCCTCCTGCCCTTGCGGCACCACCTCCGTCACGACGGTGGGGCGGGCGGGCACGAGCAGCGGGTCGCCCGGATAGATCCAGTGCGAATCGAGGATGTAGCGGTTCTCGTTCCAGATCTGGGGCCAGAGATAAGGGTTCCCGAAGGCCAGGTCGGCAAGGTCCCACAGGGTATCCCCCGGCACGATGATGTGCAGCGTGGCGTCCGGCGGAAACGACTCCGGGTCGGGCGGATCGTACGGCGTCCAGTGATCACGAACGAGCTTGAGGTTGCGCGGAGGCGCCGTCGATCCGGGTTGCAGCGCGCGCCCTCTCCCCTGCCTGGCGCGCGCGGAGCCCTTGGTCTTCTTCGGCGTCCCCTCGGGCCTGGGCTCCCGTGAGACCGCGGCTCCCGGCTGCGGGTCGCCGCTCTCCTTGGTCTCCTCCGCGAGCGGGCGTCCGGGCCCGAGGAGGCTGAAGCCAAGAACGACGACGGCCGCGGGGGCCAGGAACGATCTCGGTGATATGCGCATTCTCGTCTCTCCTCACGGCCGGCCGCCTCGCAGGCGGCGGGGCACGCCACGACTACAAAAATATGTGTCGAGGAGCCGAAGTCAAGAATCGGTCTGAGGATGGAGCCCGCGAGCGGCCGTCGATCACAGGATTGAAATCGCGAGGCGCGCCGTGGGAGCAGCGACGGCGCCGGCCGGGGTCAGAGCCCCTCGAGGCGCGTCAGAGCGAGCGGCGCGACATCGGTCGTCGGGTAGGAGCCGACGATCTCCCGGAGGGCCTCGCGGGCCTGGGAGGTCTCCCCGAGGCGCAGGTGGCAGAGGGCGATCGCGTAGAGCGCCTGCGCCGCCGGCTCCGCCGCCGGAGCGTTCTGGAGCGCCCGGCCCAGCTCCGCGATCGCCTCCCGGCACTGACCGCGCGCCAGGAGGGACCTCCCGATCAGGACGCGGGCCGCGGCGGCCGGCTCGAGCGAGCGGAGGCCATCGAGCACCCGGGCCTGCTCGGCGCTCAGCCGATCGACCTGGCGGCCGATCTCCCTGACCTGCGCCTGAAGCGAGCGCGCCTGCCCGGGAGTCAGACAGGCCGGTGCCGTGGCGCAGAGAACCAGGACGATCCAGGCGAGGGCGGAGCACGCCGGCCCTCGAACGCGCGTCGTCATCGCCGCTCCCCCTCCGTCTCCGTCCCCGGGCGCCCGGCCCGCAGGGCCCGAAAGTCCGCGCGCCCTTCGAGGATACGGAGCGCGGGCTCCTCCGACAAGACGGAAGGGTCGAGCCCCAGGCGCACGGCGCGCGCCGCCTCCTGCACCGACTCGTCCAGGCGTCCCGAGGACGCGAGGAGAGCCGCGAGACCCAGGTGCGCCTCCGCGCACGCCGGATCGTCGGCGAGCGCTCCCCTGTAGATGCTCTCCGCCCCCGCGGCGTCGCCCTCGGCCGCGCGGATCCTCGCCAACGCGGCCCGGGGAGCCGCTGCGCGCGGGTCATCGGCGAGCGCCCTCTCGATCTCCTGGAGCGCCGGGCCACGCTGGCCGTTACGATGGTAGAGGATCGCCAGCGCGGCGCGCGCCGAGCCGCGGCCCGGCTCCAGCCTGACCAACCGGCGGTAATCCTCGATCGCCGCGTCCAGCTGCCCGCTGCCGGCCAGGAGGGCGCCACGCGCCTCGAGCGCCGCAGGGGGCAGGGGGCCGGCGCGCTCGGCCAGGCGCCATTGCTCGAGGGCTCCGTTCGCGTCTCCCGAGCGCAGCATCAGGAGGGCCAGAGCCGACCGGGCGGGTGAGAACCCCCCGTCGAGGCCAAGAGCCGACTCGTACTCGCTCCTCGCCCGGGCGGGAGTCCCGCCCTCGTCCAGCACGAGGCCGAGGTCGTAATGCAGCGTCGCGTTGCCGGGCGCCCGAGCCAGGGCGGAGCGCAGGAGCTCCTCCGCCGGCGTCCGCCGGCCGAGGACCGCGAAGAAAAGGGCCGCGTTCACGTCCGCCACCGGTACCTCGACTCTCGGCAGCAGGCGGCGCAGGGAGGAGGGCAGCGGATCGAGACCTGCCGATTCCCCCCGCGCCCGCCGCAGCTCCGCCTCGAGGGCCTGGACCAGCCGCGGGTCGTCGGGGTCGACGGTTGCGGGGATCGCTCCCGCTCCGTACCTCGTCGCGTCGCGGGCGTAGACGGCGGCCGCGAGATCGACGTAGATCGGCCTCCAGCCGTGACCGGAGGCCAGATGACGAAGGAGAGGCTCGGCCTGCGGGGCCTCGCTGTGGCTCCAGAGAACGGCGGTGATGCCATAGCGGCGGGCCGTCTCCTCGAAGAATCCAGGATCGCGCTGCATCCTGAGGTAGGCCGTGAAGAGACTCGGATCGTGGACCTCCAGGCGTCCATCGATGAAGATCTGCCGGCTCGGGAACCAGCGCCAGGCGAGGTACCCTCCCATCGTCATGTCGTTCAGGACCTGCCCCTGCGGCCGCCACGAGAGGATGAAGTCCGCGGCTCCCTTAGGGTAGAAGCCGGGCGCCTGGCCCCGCCCGAAGTAACGCTGCGTCGCGTCGCGGGCGTAGAACCGATTGGTCACCACGTCGAGCATCAGCCCGATCGTCGCGAAGGCCAGCAGCACCGTCGCCGCCAGCGCCACCCGGCCCGGCGCGGCGGCCGCGAGGCCGAGCCGGGCGCTCGCCTCGCCGGCGCGCCGCGCCGCGCCGGCGACGAGAGGAGAACCGCAGGCCAGCGCGACCAGGGAGAAGAGAGGGATGTTGCGCCGTGCCAGGAGACCGAGGGCCAGGAAGGCGGCCAGGACCAGGAGATCGGCCGGACGACGATCCCGTGGAGGACAGGCGAGCGCCGCCCCCAGGGTCACCAGGGCGAGCAGTCCGAAGACGCCGACCGAGGATGTGAATCCGAACCCGCTGAAGGGAGCCTGGAACTCGGCGATGCTGCGCGCGTAGAGATTGTCCGCCGCGATCCGCTCGAACAGGAGCCGGCGGGGCAGCGCCCAGCCTGCCGTTCCGTAGGGCGTGAGGAGCGTGGCCGCTCCCGAGGCACAGAGCGCGACCAGAAGCGGACCGACCCGCGGCGCGCCGCCCGCCCCCCCGATGGCGGACGGCGGCCACCGACGCTCGATCAGGTCGCCGACGGCCACGAGCCCCAGGAGCACCAGGCCGACGGCATAGAGCGCGTGCAGGTTCGCCCAGAGAGCAAAGAGGGGCGGGACCAGGAGCAGGCCGCGGGGACGATCACGCCGACGCTCGAGGAGCAGCAGCAGGGCGCCGAGCATCAGGAACGACGCCGCCTCCGGCCGCATCGTGAACCTCTCCTGCGAAGCGACGACCGCGGCCAGGGCGACGGCCGCCACGGCCGGCGCCGGGGCGCGTCGACGGGCGGCCGCGGCCGACAGCGCGAAGGCCCCGACGATGAGCGCGATCTTGAGGAGGTCCAACCCGGCCCACCCGGCCAGTCGGAGCACGAGGGCGATGATCACCTCGAACAGCCACTGCAGATCGATCCAGGCCCGCCCGCTGGAGACGTAGCTCAGGTCGTCCGTGCGGGGGACGTGCCCCTCGTCGAGGATGCGCTGCCCCGCCAGCAGGTGCCAGTGCAGATCGACCTCCGAGAGCTCCGTCAGGCAGAACGAGGCGCAGAGGGCGAGGACGAGGCAGACGAGAGACGCGGGACTCCTCATCCCCGGGTCGCGGCGGGCAGGAGCGTGGTCAGGGAGGTGTCGCCGTACTCATAGGTCCGCAGCGGGCGCACGGAGGCTGCGGAGAGCGACTCGATCCGCGTGGAGGAGCGATGCTCCAACACCAGGATGCCGTCGGGCTCGAGGATCCGCGCCGCGCCCCGGAGGAGCTCGGCGTGATCCGCGGCATCGTAGGGCGGGTCGAGGAAGACGATCGAGAAACGCGCCCCTTCGCGGGCCAGCCTCGCGATCGATCCGCCGACATCCCCCTTCATCACATGCGAGGACCCGGACCAGGCACCCAGGGAGAGGTTCTCCCCGATCAGGCGGATGGCGCGCCGGTCCCGCTCGAGGAAGACGACCCGTTGGGCACCCCGGCTGAGAGCCTCGATCCCGACCGCGCCGGTCCCGGCGAAGGCGTCGAGGAACAGCGCTCCCTTCACCCTGGCTCCGAGGATGTCGAAGAGCGCCTCGCGCACGCGGTCCGCCGTGGGGCGGAGCCCGAGCCCGCGCGGCCCCTTGATCGGGCGCCCTCGACCCTGCCCTCCGGTCACGCGCACCTGGGAGCCCGCCGTTCCATGGAATGGGTGGTCGTCGTCGGCCTCACACCGTTCGTGGAGGGGCGTTGATTATACACCGCGCCTCCGGGCGGCCTTCCTTGACTTCCCCGGATCCCGCCGGTACGATGATGTCCAACTTCATGACGGGATTGGAGATTCGACGGAACGCCGCGACCGACGAGCCGGCGAGGCGGGACCTGGAGAGGTGATGCCGGGAAAGGAGAGCCGGACGGCCCTGGCCGCCTCTGCCCGGGGGCTGGTGCGTGCCGGCGTGCTCCTCCTCTCCTCCGCCGCCCTCATCTCGGTCGCCACCCAGGCCCGGGGAGCGATCCTCGCCCCGAGGCCGGGACCGATCGATCGACCGCTGCACCTCGTGGCGGCCGACTTCGATCGCGACGGCTTCGATGACTTGGCGATCGCCAACTTCGAATCCGGCACCATCACCATCCTGATCAACCAGCGCGACGGCACCTTCGCGCCGCACCCGGGCTCCCCGCTCGACGTCGGCGGTGCGACGCTGAACTTTCCCACGTCGGGACCGCTGCGCATGGCGGTTGGCGACCTCGATCCGGAAGACGCCGACCGTGACGGCGTCCCGAACGTGACCCGCGACGCCTCGGGGAACGTGACCGCGAGGGACGACTGCCCCTTCGTCTACAACCCCGCCGATGCCACGACCGGGCTCCAGGCGGACGCCGATGGGAACGGCATCGGCGACGCCTGCCAGGTGCTGACCACCGACTCGAGCGGGAACCCGATGACGATCGACACGGACGGCGACGGTGTCCCGGATTACGACCCGGTGACCAACTCTCTCGACAACTGCCCGTTCGTCTACAACCCGCTCCAGGAGGACGCGAACAGCGACGGCGTGGGGGACGCCTGTCCCACCTCCGACATCGTGATCCTCGAGCTCGGCACGCCAACGCAGTTCGGAGCGCCCCCGAGTCAGGGGTTCATCCGGGTGAAGGTCAACGACGGTTCGGGCGGCTTCACGAACAGCTTCTCGAAACTGGCCGGCGTGGCGCCGGTCGACATTCTCCTCGCCGACTTCACCGGCGACGGCCGGCCGGAGATGGTCGCCTCGAACAGCGTCGCCAACTACCTCCAGATCCACACCGGGATGACCAACGCCACCTTCTCCTCCCAGTCGGTGATCTTCTCCGGGCAGCGGCCGGCGGGGCTGGCGGCCGGCGACTTCAACGGTGACAATGCCGACGGCCGGCATCGTGACCTGGCGGTGGCCAACCAGGGGGTCGGCACGGTCGGCGTCTACCTCAACACGGGGCAGGCGATCCCGGCGCAGCCCAGCGTGAGCGTCCCGACGTCCGCTCCGCCCGCGACGGTCCTCGCCGCGGACCTGGACCTCGATGGGCGGGACGATCTCGTCGTCCTGGAGGAGGAAGGTAACGGCACCGGTGCAATCGAGGTCTTCCGCGGCTCTCCCTCCGGCCCGTCGGCAACGGCGGCCTGGTTCGCGCTCATGCCGGCCGGACACCAGCCCCGGGGGGGCGTGGTGCGCGATCTCGACGGCGACGGGTTTCCCGACCTGGCGGTGGATGATTTCTCCGGCGGGCAGGTCCTCCTCTACAAGGGGGTCGGGGACGGCACCTTCGCGACGTCGGCGATCACCCTCACGGTGACGGGGCTGACGAATCCTGCCGCCATCCTCGCTCTCGACTACGACCCGGACGATCCCGCGGGCCGCAGACCCGACCTGGCGGTGCTCGACTTCGCCACCAACCTCGTGGAGCTGTTCCACAACGACAGCACCACCGGAACGCTCCTGTTCAGCGCCGCTCCCACCACGCCCGAAGCGCCCTGGAAGGGATCGACGACGCTGGCGATCTACGGCGCCGATCGCCAGACCGGGAACGACATCGTTCTGCTGCAGACCGCCCAGCCGATAGCCCCTCCCGGCGCTCCCTTCCGGCAGGCCCCGCCGTACAAGCGGCCCGATCTCACCCCGCGACTTCAGGTTTTGTCGGGGATCGGGAACGGCTTCTTCCGCGCCCTGCCGTTCGTCCCGTTGAGCGGCCCCGGGCATGCCGACGGCCTGGTGGTGGGAGACCTGCGCCTGGACAATTTCTTCGACGTCATGATCACCGACACGGCCGGCGATCAGATCACGATCGTCACCGGGGATCCCTCGGGAGTACCGGTCGAACGACAGACGCTCAAAATCGCCGCGGGGGCTCCGACCTCGACGGCCCTGGGGAGCCTCATTTCGGGAGACGACTACGATCGCGACGGCGTGCCCGATCTCCTGGATGACTGCCCGACCATCTATAACCCGCCCGGATGCAAGGTGACCGACGCGAGCTGCAGCGTCCAAGAGCTGTGCACCGACCCGTTGCTGGCCCCGACCGACTGCGCGATCACGGATCCGCTCACGGGACAGTGCGACAGCGACGGCAACGGCATCGGCGACCAGTGCCAGGTGCTCAGCGCCACCTGCACCTCCCTCGACACCGATGGCGACATCAAGGAGGACTACAACCCGTTCGCCCTGCGGATGCTCAACGGGACGACGCCCGACTTCGACAACGACGGCAACCCGAACGACCAGGACAACTGCCCGACGGTCGCCAACCCTCTGCAAGAGGACGCGAACCTGAACGGCATCGGCGATGCCTGCGAGGTCAGGAACGGCTGCGTCCCGAGTCCCCCCTGCGAGCCCAACCAGGCTTGCTCCGACCCAGAGGATGGAGACGGGAAGTGCGCCTATGACTCCCGGTACGACGACCCGAACTTTCCCCCGGCCTACGACCCCGCCAACCCGACCGCCCTCCGGGCCCGCATCGCCGCCGCCCTCGACAACTGTCCGTCACTTTACAACCCGGGGCAGGAGGACAACGACGGCGACGGCGTCGGCAACACCTGCGTCATTCGCGCGGCTCTCGACGACTGCCTCTGGGCGGCCAACCAGGATCAGGCCGATACCGGGTTCAGCGATGCCGCCCAGACCTTCCCGGCGGGGATCAAGGGGAACAACATCGGGGACATCTGCGACGGGCAGGTCAACGATGCCGCGGTCGTCAGCGCCGCCTCCGGGCGCGTGACCCTCCTTACGGGGGACGGATCGGGCAGCTTCCGGGAGGCCCGGTTCTCGCCTCTGTCCGGTTTCTCCAACCCCTCCGCGGCGCTGATCGGCCAGTTCTCCCTCTTGTGTCCCACCACCCTGGGCTGCACGACCAATCCCAACAACGACCTTGTCGTGGCCGAGCGGCGCGGGACCGATCCGGCGGCCCTCGACGACGACCTGGTGGTGGCTCAGGGAGACGGGACGGGGAGCTTCTCCAGAATCGGGGTGTCGGGCGCCCGGGGGGACCCCACCGCCCTCATGGCGCTCGAGAGCCAGGAGGTCTGCGGGAACCCCCACTTCGGCGGGATGAGCGACAGCGGGCTGCGATTCGACCCGGTCAACCGCAGCAACATCATCGTCTCCCTGCAGCCAGGGCCCCCCGCCGGCCTCGGGATCTACCTCGTGAGCAACTTCGGGCTCGTGGCGCCGCCGGCGCACACCCTCCCCCTCCCGGTTCCGGCCCCCCTGGTGGGGGTCGCCTTCGCCGACCTCAACCGTGACGGCATCGAGGACCTCGTGGCGCTCTCCTCGGGCGACGGCGATCCCAACACACCGAACGTCACCATCTACATCGGGATCGGCAACGGGCTCTTCTTCACCGATCCCTCCTTCAATCCGACCGGCACCCGCGACGGCATGACGCTGATCGGGACGGGGCACATCGATCTGGCGAACGATGTCTTCTTTCCCGACGTCGCCCTGTACGACGCCGCGCGCGGCCAACCCCTGGTCCTCATCAACACCATGCTCGAGCGCGCCGACATAGACGGTTCGGGGCGGGTGGATGGGCTCGACCTCGCCTTGCTGGCGCGCGCCTTCGGCACGTCGCGCGGTGAGGACTTCACGATCCTGCCGGACGGCACGCTGCGGCAGAGCGGCACCGACCCGACCGATCCCGCCCGCATCGTACTGGGAACCGGCTCGGCCACTCTCGGCCAGGATCTCTGCCACCGCACCGACCCCGCGAACCTCGGCAGCCCCTGCTTCTGCAGCAGCGCGCTGGAGGTCGGGAGCGGGGCCTCCGGCTACGGGATCCCGGTCGACGTCAACCTGGATGGCCAGGTCGACGGAACCGACCTCGCCTTCCTGGCCCGCCTCTTCGGGAGCAGGCTCTGAGGACAGAGGCCGTGTCGTTCGCGCCTCATTCCGCCTCGCCGGGGACCATGTTGTAGTAGAAGCAGAAGGTGACCCCCTCGCGCGGGTCCGGGAAGGCCTCGGGCAGCGGGGGCAGCGGGTCGCTGGCCCGGATGGCGTCGGCGGCCGCCCGGTCGAACGGCGGCACCGAGGAGGGCTTGAGCATGAGGATCTGCGAGATGGTCCCGCCCTTCTCGATGATCATCTTCCAGCACACGTAGCCGCGGATCCCTTCCCGGTAGGCAAGCGGCAGCCGCGCGATCCAGTTGTTGCGGATGATGACGTAGAGGCGCCGCGCGTAGTCCCCCCACGGGAAGTCCTGGGTGTCGAACGACATCGTCCCGTAGCTTCCTCCCCGCAGATAGGCCGGGTTGTTGAAAATGAACTTGTACTCCCCGGTCTTGACGTCGGTCAGGGCGCGCTTCAGGCTCTCCTGCGGATCGTTCGAGGTCCCCTGACCGGGCCCCGAGCCCGGGCGCGGAGGCTCCACCGCTCCGCCCGGCCCCCCCTCCTTCTGCGCCAGGAGGCCGGAGCCCCGGGCCGCCGGCGCCCCGGGACCGTTCGCGGTACCCTGCGCGCCGCGCGCCACCTCGGGCCCCGCCGTGCCGCCGACAGCGCCTCCCGCCCCTCCCGCGGGTTGCGGCTCCGGCCGGTCCGGGCTCTCCGGCCCTTCCGGCCGGGACGGATCCGGGCGCACGCGCTCGAGACTGTCCCCCTCCGAATGCGGATCGATCGAGAGGAGCCGCGCATTCGGCGGCGTCGGCATCTCCTGCCGCGCGCGGCGGTTCTTGTCGGACAGGAGTGGGCTGTTCGGGTTCTTAGGAGCCGCGACGTCGTTGGGGAGCCGCACGTACGCGAACTTCACAGGGATGTGGGGCTGCTGCAAGGGGGTCGACGGCGTGGGGCGCGCGGCGGGCATCGCCTCCGACGCCAGCGGGGAGGAGCTGGCCGGGGTGGATCGAAAGAACGCCAGGACCGACTCGGGCAGGTGCTGCGGGAGATACAGGAACAGCAGGAGGGCGAGCAGATGCAAGGCGACCGACAGAGCCAGGGCGTCGGTGCGGCGAAGCCGGCCGCCGGGCACGGGGATCGGCTCGTGCAGGGAGAGAAATTCCATGGGACCTCTCGCGGCTCCCGGATCCTTCGGAGTCCAGGATGACCCTACAGGCTCGCCGCCACCTGGTGGAACTCCCGGCGGACCGCGTTCATGTCGATCTCCCGGAAGCGCGGATGGACTCGGTTCGTCAGCAGGATGTAGATCCGCCGACTCTCGGCATCGATCCAGAGGGAGGTCCCGGTGAACCCGGTATGTCCGATCGATCCCGGCGAGAGCGCCCCTCCCGCCGAGGATCCCCGCGTCGAGGCGAGCTGGAAGCCCACCGAGCGCTCCTCGGACAGTCCGCCCGTGTAGCTCCGGCGGAAGAACTCCCGCTGCGAGTCCGAAACCACACCCTTCCTCTCCCCGAGAAACTCGCGGGCCACGGCGAAGACGGCACGCGCCGTTCCGAACAGTCCCGCGTTGCCGCTCACCCCGCCGAGAGTGTAGGCGTTGGCGTCGTGGACCTCGCCCCAGATCATCTGGGTTCGCCAACCATTGTAGCCTTCCGCGTCCGGCCCGGCGAGCGTGCGCTCCCTGGCGTTCCCCGTCTCGGTCGCGGCGATCCGGCGACGCGTCGCGACCGGCGGGAGATACAGGACATCGGCGGTGCCAAGGCGACGGGCCACGCGATCGCCGAACAGGCGGTCGAGCGGTGCTCCCCCCATCCGCTCCAGGACGAAACCGAGGAGGATGTACCCGAGATCGGAGTAGGCGACCCCGCTCCCGGGGAGGCAGGCGAGCGGGACCCGCCGCAGCCAGTCGATCCGCGCCGGCCGATCGGAGGCGTAGAGGTACAGAGGCTTCCAGGGCGGGAGCCCCGATCGGTGCGTCAGAAGATCGAGCAGGCTGATCTCCGCCCTCATGTCCGGGGCCTCCCCCCAGCCCGGCAGGAAGCGCGCCAGCGGATCATCGAACCGGAGCCGTCCCTCCGACTGAAGCTGCGCCACCAGCAGGGCCGTGGACAGCGGCTTGGTCAGGGAGGCGAGGTCGTAGAGGGTGGCCGGCGTGGCGGGGATCCGCTCGGGGGTCGAGACGGCGTCGCCAATCGCCCCCTCAGCGAGGACCCGGTCCTCTTCCGCCACCAGGTAGCTCGCCCCCGGAAAATCGCCCGCGGCGACATGGGAGGCGAGGAGCTCCTTCATCCTCGACGCGATGGCCACGCCCCCCTCCTACTCGCCGGCGATCTGGGCCAGCACGCGGAACGCGACGCGGAGGGCTCGCAGCCCCTCCTCCGCCGTGACGGCCGGCGCCTCCTCGCCCCTGACGCAGCGGAGGAAGGAGCGCAGCTCGACCCGGAGCGGCTCCTCGCGATCGACGGGCACCTCCTCGCGCACGATCTCCGGCCGCCCTCCCGCGGGGCGTCGCAGGGTGTAGGCGACGGCCGCCTGGTCGGCATAGTCCAGCGAGAGATACGAGTCGGGTTCGAAGATTCGGAGCTTGCGGACCCGCTCCGTGCTGATCCGGCTGGCGGTGACGTTGGCCACGCACCCGTTCGCGAACCGTACCCGAGCGTTGGCGATGTCGACCTTGTCGGTCAACGCGTTGACGCCAACGGAGTCGATCGTCTTCACCTCCGAGGGGACCAGGCTCAGGATCAAGTCGAGATCATGGATCATCAGGTCGAGGACCACGTCGACGTCGGTGCTGCGCGCCGTGAAGACCCCGAGACGGTGCGCCTCGATGAACCGCGGCGCCCGCAGCCGGGGCGCCACCGCACGCACCACGGGATTGAAGCGCTCCGTATGCCCGACGAAGAGAGGGCGACCGGTGCGTGTCGCCGTGGCCACCATCGAACCCGCCGCCGCGAGGCTGGCCGCCATCGGCTTCTCGACCAGCACCGCGAGCCCTCGCAGCAGGCAGGTCTCGGTCACCTCGCCGTGGTCCACGGTCGGGACCGCGACGCTGACCGCCTCGAGGTCACGCGGGAGGTCCCTGATGTCCCCCAGGGCGGCGACGCGATGGCGGGCCGCCACCTCCTCGGCCCGCCCCCTGTCTCGGTCGACGACCGCGACCAGCCGGGCCTCCGCCAGGCCGGCCAGGATACGCGCGTGATGCTGGCCCAGGCTCCCGACCCCGATCACCGCGACACTCACCGGCCGGCCGGCCGCCGCCCCCGCCGGCCCGTTCAGCGGATCACCCCACGGGTGCTGGTGCGGATGAACGCGGCGAGCCTTCCGACCTCCGGCTGGTCCGCCCTCTCCCTGTCCAGGCGCTCGAGCGCCGCCTCGAGCGTCAGCCGCGATCGGAAGAGCGTGCGGTAGGCCTCTTTCAGGGCCTGGATCGCCTCCGCGCTGAACTTCTTGCGCTCGAGGCCGATGACGTTGATTCCGAAGCTCCGGGCGCGGTTGCCGACCGTCAGCACGTACGGCAGCGCGTCCTGGGTGATCACAGAGTACCCGCCGATGTAGGCGTGCTCCCCCACGCGGCAGAACTGATGCACACCGGAGAAGGCGCCGATCGTGGCGCCGTCCTCGACCGTGACGTGGCCGGCCAGCGTCGCCGCGTTGGCGAAGATGACTTGGCTGCCGACCCGGCAGTCGTGGGCCACGTGTGTCTGAGCCATGAGCAGATTCCGGGAACCGACGCGGGTCGTCCCCCCGCCGCCGGCGGTGCCGCGGTGGACCGTCACCCCCTCCCTGAAGACATTCTCGTCGCCGACCTCCAGGCTGGTCCGCTCGCCGGCGTACTTGAGATCCTGCGGGTCCATCCCGAGGCAGGCGAACGGGTAGAAACGGTTGCCCGCCCCGAAGGCCGCGGGTCCGCCGAGGACCACGTGCGATCCGACGACGCAGCCGGGACCGAGCGACACCTCCGGCCCGATGACGGCGTACGGGCCGACGGTCGTTCCAGCCCCGAGGACGGCGGAGGGATCGATCTGCGCCGTCGCGTGGATCGGGGGAGACAGGCTCACGGCTCCTCCGGGGCGGCGTCCCGGGGCGACTGGTCACGCTCGACCATCGACGAGAACAGCTCAGCCTCGGCCACCAGGAGGCCGTCGACGAAGGCCTCTCCCCGCAGGCGTGCGGAGCGCGAGCGCACCTTCAGGACCTCGACCTCAAACCGGATCTGGTCTCCCGGGGTGACCGGACGCCGGAACTTGGCGCGGTCGATCCCCGCGAAGTACACGAGCTTCGACTGCCGGTCCGGCACTCCGCGCAGCAGGAGGACGGCCCCCACCTGGGCCATCGCCTCGACGATCAGGACGCCCGGCATGATCGGGTTGCCGGGGAAGTGGCCCTGGAAGAACGGCTCGTTGAAGGTGACGTTCTTGATGCCGACCACGCGCTTCCCCTCCTCGACCTCCAGGATCCGATCGACCAGGAGGAACGGGTAGCGGTGCGGGAGGATCTCCAGGATCCTCCGGATGTCCATCACGGTCGCCGTCTCCCCCATCGCTCCTCCTCCACCCCGGCTCAGCCCGAACGCCGTCTCGCCCGCCGTCTCGTCCGTGCCGCGACCTTGCGAGCCGCGCCCCCGGCCGAAGCCGCCTCGGCGCCGGCCGCGAGCAGTCGCTCCAGCCGGGCGACGCGATGCAGCAGCTCCGGCAGGCGCCGGAGCGCCGCCTGGCTCCTCTTCCAGCCCCGGTGCTCGATCGCCGGGATCCCGAGAACGAACGCCCCGGCCGGCAGATCCTGCAGCGCCGCCGATTTCGCACCGACGACCGCGCCGTCCCCCAGCGTCAGGTGCCCCGCCGCCCCGGACTGTCCGGCCAGGATCACCGCGCGCCCCAACCGCGTGCTCCCGGCGATCCCCGACTGGGCGACGAGGACCGACCCCTCGCCGACGACGACGTTGTGACCGACCTGCACCAGGTTGTCGATCTTCGTCCCCTTTCCGATGAGGGTGCTCCCGAAGGTCGCCCGATCGATCGTCGTGCAGGCGCCAATCTCGACGTCGTCCCCGACGACGACGTTCCCCACCTGCGGGATCTTGGCGCGCGCCCCCTTCTGCTCCGCGTAGCCGAAGCCGTCGCTTCCGACGACGCTGCAGGCGTGGATCACGACGCGCGCCCCGAGGACCGAGCGGCTGTAGACCACCACCCCGGGATGAAGGACCGCATCGTCCCCCACCGTGACCTCCTCTCCCAGCACCACGCCCGGCATCAGCACGACGCGGTTCCCCAGGCGGCTCCGCCGGCCGACCACCGCGCACGCTCCAATGGCGACCCCCTCCCCCATCCGCACCCCCTCGCCGATCGCCGCCTGTGGGCTGATCCCCGGCTCCGGGCGCTCCGCCGGGAAGAAGAGGGCGATCGCCTCCGCCAGGGCGGCGTAGGGATTGCTCACGATAATCAGGTTCCGGCCCGGGAGGAGATCGTGGTCGGAGGCCAGGAGGCCGGCGGCCCGGGAGGCGGCGGCGATCCGACGGTACCGCGGGTGGGCCACGAAGCTCAGATCATCGGGGCCGGCCTCCTCGAGAGGCTGGATGCCCCCTACCCTGCGCCCCGCGTCCCCGCGCAGCGTCCCGCCGAGACGGGAGGCGATCTCTCCGAGCGTGTAGGGTCCCAAGAGCAGGTCCTTCGAAGGCCCGCCGCCTCAGGGCCTGGGAGTCTCCTTGGGCGTCTCCTTCGGCTTCTCCGGCGTCTTCTTGTCCGGCGCCTTCGCGGGCGTGGAGGATTTCTTGTCCGCGGGCTTGGAGGCGGCCGCGGCCTGGACCTTGTTCACGTCGTTGAATTTGGCGATGAGGTCCTGGGTGATGTCGACTTGCTCCGAGTTGTAGTCGACCACGGCCTTGTTGAGGATCATCGTGAAGCTCTTCTCCTTGCCGTAGGTCTCGACCGTGTCCAGGAGCATCTGCTGGAAGCGCCCCTGGACCTCGCTGAGCTTCTGCTTCATCTCCGAGGTTGCGTCCTCGTTCATCCGCCCGAGCTCGACCCGCTTGTTCTGGATGTCCTTCTGCATCTGCTGGGCCTTGTCGTCGCTCAGGGAGGCCTGCTGCTGGCGCAGCTTCTCGACCAGCGCCTCGATCTCCTGGTTCTTCTTGTCGATGCTGGCCTGTAGGCGGTCGCGCGCGTCCGACAGGTCCTGGTTGTACTTCTTGCCGACCTCCGTCGTCTTCCAGACCGTCTCGGGGTCGAACACCCCGATCTTGTAGACGGGGTGATCCTGCGCCATCGCGGGGGCGGCGGCGAGGGCCAGAAGCAGTGCCGTGGCGAGGTCGATCCAACGCGGCATGAGGCGTTCTCCTTGCAATTCGCGTCCCGGCCGTTGACTATACCACAGAGATTCCTGGCGCGGTCCCGGGCGACGGCTCAGAAGGTCGTGCCGATGCTGAAGATGAAGTTCGTCCGGTTCTCTCCGCTCCGGGGATTCTCGATGAAGCCGTAGATCAGGCGGAGCGGCGCCTGGAAGACCGGCAGGTAGAAGCGCAGCTCGAGCCCGTAATCGACCCGCAGGGCGTCCAGGTTCACCCGCTCGCCGTCATCGAAGGCATTGCCGGCGTCATAGAAGAAGGCGAATTCCACCGTGTCCGACGCCGGGATCGTGTACTCCGCATTGAACAGTAGGAACTGGCTCCCGCCGGGGGAAGTCGCGCCAAAGACGCCATCCCCGTTGGTGTCCTCTCCGGGGTCGAGACGGCAGTTCCCGCGATCGGTCTCTCCCCGGTCCTGGATCCCGTTCATGTTCGGGTCGTCGGCGGGGCAGAACGGGGTCCAGACGCCGTCCGGGCGGTCCTCCCCCGGATCGAGGATGCCGTTGTGGTTGCGATCCTCCGAGTCGAGGATCCCGTTACCGTTCAGGTCCTCTCCCGGATCGAGGATGCCGTTGTGGTTCAGGTCCTCGGTGTCCAGGATGCCGTTCCCGTTCAGGTCCTCGGACGGATCGAGGAGGCAGTTACCCCGGTCGAACTCGTTCTTGTCCTGTTTACCGTTGTGGTTGAGGTCCTCGCACGGCTCGAAGATGCCGTCGGGGTGCTGATCCTCGGGAAAGTCGATCTGCCCGTTATGGTTGACGTCGAGGTCGCGCCGGGTGGGGCTGACCGTCCGCGTCTTGAAGACCCTGAGGCTCCGTTCCCCGCCCAGATAGAAGCGCTCGAAGACCGGCACGACCCGGCCGCCGAACGGGGAGACATAGCCGTAGGACGCGTTCAGGCCGATGTAATGACGGCGCTTCAGCCCCGGCAGGTAGAGGGTGGCGTACACGGTCGGCTTCCAGAAGAAGTTGTCACCTCCGAGCGGGCCGCCGGCGTACTGCACGCTCGTCTGCAGGCGGGCGCCCCGCGTCGGCCGGAAGAAGTTGTTCCGCGTGTCGACGGTGTAGATCGTGGCGACGCTGCTCGTGGTGCTGGTGGCCCGGTTGACGGGAAGGCCGGCGCTGCCGGAGGTGATGTCATCCTGCTCGTAGCCGTAGGTCACGTCGAAGCGGCTGAAGTTGCCCAGGATACGCCCCAGCACCAAGTTCCCTCCGCTGCCGATCTGGCGGAAGCTGATGTAATCGGTCTGCCTCTTGAAGAGCGAGAAGCCGAGGGTCCAGGGCTTGCCGAGGAACCAGGGCTCGGTGAAGTTGATCGAGTAACGATTCGTGCGGGCGCCGGTCTGGATGAAGGTCGAGAGGATCTCCCCCTTGCCGAGGAAGTTGCGCGTCGAGTAGGACGCCTGGAAGAACCCCCCCTCGAGCCCCGACACGCCGCCACCCACCTGGATCTCGTTGCGGCTCGACTCGGTTCCCTGGACCTCGATGTCCACCTTCCCGGTGTCCCCCTCCGGCTTCACCACCGGGTCGTCGCCGACCTGGAAGTATCCGAGCTGGGCGATCTTGCGGATCCCGAGCCGCAGGAGGCGCACGTTGAACAGGTCCTGCTCGTCCAGGCGCATCTCCCGGCGCAGGACCTTGTCGCGCGTCGTGGTGTTGCCCGTGAACTCGATCCGATCGACGGAGTACTTCTTGTCTTCCGTGATCGCGAGCTTCAGGTCGGCCACCTTCTCGTGCTTGTCGATCTGCGGATCGAGGGAGACGTAGAAGTAGCCGCGCTCCCCGTAGTCGTCCTCGATCCGCTTGGTTCCCGCCTTCAGGGCCGAGTCGTTGAAGACGTATCCGCTCCGGAGGGGCATGCGCGCCAGGATCTCGGCGTCGCTGAAGACGGTGTTTCCTTCGACCGAGAGCGCGCCCAGGCGGTACTGCGGCCCCTCCTCGATCGGGACGGTGAGGTAGACCCATTTCTTCGGATACGTCTCCCGAGCCTTCTTCGCCTTGAGCTCGGCCTTGGCGCGCTCCTTCCTCTCCTTGCGCACCCGGCGGAGCGCCGCCTTGAGGCCGCCCCGCCCCGTCTCCACCCGGTAGGCCGGCCGGATCGGGCCCCCCTCGGCGTCGGACGGCGGCGTGGGAGGCGTCTCCGGCTCCCAGGCCGCCTCCTCGCCCTCCTCGCTTTCCGCCGTCTCCTCGGTCACGCGCTTCCCCTCACGCCGCGCGCGCTCCTCGCGCTCCCGGCGGCGTACTTCCGACTCCAGCTCCACCACCTCCGGCTTGATCGCGACGTCCAGGTATCCGAAGCTCTTGTACGCCGAGCGGATGTTCTCGCTGTCCTGGTCGAACTTCGCCGGATGGTAGAGGCTCTTGCTGCTCGCCCAGGAGGTCAGCCAAAACGCCTGCTTGGTCAGCCTGAGCATCTTGCGGAGGGCCCTCGACGGGAAGACGGTGTTGCCGATGAAGTCGATCTTCTTGATCTTGGTCTTCCCCCCTTCGTGGATATAGAAGGTCACCTCCCGCTGTCCCGGATTGATCTGGAGGAGCTTGGCCCGCACGTGCGACTGCAGGTACCCCTTCTCCGCCAGGAGCTGCTCGATCGCCGCCTCCGCCCTCCTCAGGACCGAGAAATCGACCGGCTGGCCACGACGCACCTCCACCTTCGCCTGGTTCAGACGCTCCTGGATGTTCGTCTCGGTGACCGCCTTCATACCGACGAAGGCGACGTTGCTGATGAGCGGCCGGTCACGGACGTGAAAGATCAGGTCGTAGACCCCGGGGGTCCTCTGGCGCGCCTCGACCGTCATGTCGTCGAACAGGTTCAGGTCCCAGACCCGGCGGAACTCCTCACGGATCGCCACCTCGTCGTAAGGGTCCCCCTTCTTCAGCTTCAGGCTGTTGTAGAAGGCGACGTCGGAAACCCTGACGTTGCCGTCCACGACGATCGATCCGATCACCCCCTTGCCGCCGGTCGCGGGAGCGCCGGGGGCCGCCACCTGCAGGGCCGACTCCTGCCCGGGTGCAGGCGCTGGCGTGGCCTCCGGCGTGGGCGGTGGCGTGGCTTCCGGCGCGGGAGCTGGCGTGGCCTCCGGCGCGGCGGCCGGACGCGCCTCGGCCGGCGGAGCCGGCGGGGGCGTCCCGGCCAGGCTGGGGCCGGGCACGGCCGAGGCCAGCCCAAGGAAGACAGACGCACTGAGGATCGTCAGGCGCGAGCGGGGCACGCGAGCTCCAACCCGGAAGAGAGGATCGTGGCGGGGAGCGCCGTCAGCGGGTGATTTCGATCGGCTCCCGGAATGCCAGCCTTTGCTGATCCTGCTCGACGAAGATCTCGATCTCCCCGTTGCCGGGGAGCTTGCCCAGGATGAGGTTCTCCGACAGGACATCCTCTATGTTCTTCTGGATGGCACGGCGGAGCGGGCGCGCGCCGTAGGAACGATCGCCGCAGGTCCTGGCGATCAGCCAGCGGTAGGCCTCATCGGTCACCATGAGCCGGAACCCCCTCTCGGCCAGGCTGTCGTTCAGCTGGCGGATCATGAGGCGGGCGATCGCCAGCAAGTCGTCGTCCGACAATGCGTCGAACACGATGATCTCATCGACCCGGTTGATGAACTCCGGGTTCAGGGCGGACTTCAGCTCCTTCAGCACCAGGTCACGGCGCTCGCGGTAGTCGGCCGCCCTGGCCTCGGGAGTGCGGAACCCCATGGTTCTGGCCTTGTGGATCAGATGGGACCCGATGTTCGAGGTCATGACGTTGATGCCGTTCTTGAAGTCGATCGTGTCCCCGAAGGCGTCGGTGATCTGGCCGTCCTCCATGACCTGCAGGAGGATGTTCAGCACATCCGGATGCGCCTTCTCGATCTCGTCCAGCAGGATGACGCTGTAGGGCTTGCGCTTCACCCGCTCCGTGAGCTGCCCGCCCTCCTCGTAGCCGACGTAGCCCGGGGGCGAGCCGATCATCTTGGCGATGGCGTGCTTCTCCATATATTCCGACATGTCGAAGCGGATGAGCGCCTTCTCGTCTCCGAACAGGAACTCGGCGAGGCCCTTGGCCACCTCGGTCTTCCCGACGCCGGTCGGCCCGAGGAAGATGAACGATCCGACCGGGCGCAGCGGGCTCTTCAGCCCGGCGCGCGAACGGCGGATGGCGCGGGCGAGCGCCCGGACCGCCTCGTCCTGTCCGATGATCCGGCGGTGCAGGGCCTCCTCCATGTTGACGAGCTTCTCGGCCTCCTCCTGCTTCACCGAGGAAAGGGGGATCCCGGTCCACTTCGAGATCACCTCCTCGATGTCGTCCACCCCGACGTCCTGGACCGTCCGCCGCTCCTCCTCCTCGCGCAGCTTGAACTCGTCGTACTTCTTGCGCAGGGCGATCTCCTCGTCGTGGTGCCGGACCGCCTTCTCGAAGTCCTTTCGAAACAGATAATTCTTCATGCTGCTCACGGCGCGCTCGATCTCGCGCTCCACGTCGCGGATCTCCCGGTAGTTCATGCGCCGGCGCAGCTTCACCCGCGCCCCCGCCTCGTCGATGACGTCGATCGCCTTGTCGGGCAGGAACCGGTCGGTGATGTAGCGGTTCGACATCCGCACCGCGCCGCGCAGGGCCCCTTCCGTGAAGCGCACCTGGTGGAACTTCTCGTAGCGCTCCTTCACCCCCAGAAGGATGTCGTACGTCTCGTTCTCCGTCGGCGGGTGGAGCCGGATCGGCTGGAAGCGTCGCACGAGCGCGCGGTCCTTCTCGATGTAGCGGTGGTAGTCCTTCGGGGTCGTCGCGCCGATGCACTGCACCTCGCCACGGGAGAGCGCCGGCTTGATGATGCTGGCGGCGTCGAGCGACCCCTCGGCCGAGCCCGCGCCGATGAGCGAGTGGATCTCGTCGATGAAGATGATGATGTCGTCGTTCCCGACGATCTCCGAAATGATCCCCTTGAGGCGCTCCTCGAACTGCCCCCGGTATTTGGTGCCCGCGACGATCAGGCAGAGATCGAGGGCCAGGATCCGCTTGCGCGACAGCGACACCGGGACGTTCCCTTCGGCGATCCGCTGCGCCAGCCCCTCCACCAGCGCCGTCTTCCCGACGCCCGGCTCCCCCAGCAGGACGATGTTGTTCTTGCGACGCCGCGACAGGACCTGGATCATCCTCTGCAGCTCGTTCTCGCGGCCGATGAGCGGGTCGAAGACCTGGCGCGCGGCCATCTCCGAGAGGTCGCGCGAGAACTCGTTCAGGAAGGGGGTCTCCTTCACCTTCTTCGGGAGGGCCCTCTGCTTCCAGACCGCGACCGTGTCCTCGCGCAGGGCGTAGAGCCTCATCCCCTTCTCCGCCAGGATGCGGCCGGCGGCGGAGTCCTCCACGCGCAGGAGACCCAGGAGGAGATGCTCGTCGCTCACGTAGGGGTGGAGGAGACGCTCGGCCTCCTCCTCGGCGCAGGCGAGAATCTTCTTGGTCTCCTCGCTGAACGGGATCTCGATCGGCGCCGCCTGCTTCTCGCCGCTCGGCCCGCGCGCCTCCAGCTCCGCCCGCAGCAGCTCGAGATTGACGCTCGAGCGCTGGAACAGATCGCGCACCATCTCGTCCCCCTCCTTGATGAGGCCGAGGAGCAGGTGCTCGGAGCCGATCACCTTGCTCCCCATCTGGCTCGCCTCGTAGCGCGCCAGGAAGAGGACCTTTTTGGCTTTCTCCGTGTACTTCTCGAACATGGCGCCTGGGCGTCGTCCCCTGTCGTCGTGTAGGGTCCTTGGTTCAGCGGGGAACCTGCGTCGTTCCAGCCCCGCTATTGTAACGGCTGGCCGCGGAGGCCGTCAAGAAACCATGCTCCATCCTCAGGACGCGGCTGCAGTCGCCCGCCAGCCGGGCACTGTGCGTCACCAGGATCGTGGTCATCCCGCGCCTGCGGTGCAGATCCAGCAGCAAACCGAACACCGCCTCGGCGTTTCGCTCGTCGAGGTTGCCGGTCGGCTCGTCGGCCAGGAGCAGCGACGGCGCGCCCACCAGCGCCCGCGCGATCGCCACCCGCTGCTGCTCGCCTCCCGAGAGCCCGGTGGGCCGCCTCTCGAGGCATTTCCCGAGCCCCAACTCCTCCAGGATCGCCCCCGCCCGCGAGCGCGCCCGGTGCCGCGCCTCCCCCCGGATCAGGAGCGGCATCTGGGCGTTCTCCAGGGCGGTGAACTCGGGAAGCAGGTGGTGGAACTGGAAGACGAAGCCCAGGTCGCGGTTGCGGTAGGCCGCCCGCTCCGCGGCGCCCGCGGCCGCCACGTCGCGCCCGCGGTACAGGATCGATCCGGAATCGGGGCGATCGACGGCGCCGATGAGGTGGAGCAGGGTCGTCTTCCCGGTTCCGGACTCGCCCAGCACCGCCACCATCTCGCCGCGCTCGACCGCGAGATCGAGCCCGCGCAGCACCTCCACGCGCCCTTCGGGGGGCCCGAAGCTCTTGTGCAGGCCCGCGCAGCGCAGGATCGGATCGCCCAACGGCCTACTCGTAACGCAGCGCCTCCGACGGGTCGAGCTGCGAGGCCCGCCAGGAGGGGTAGAGGGTCGCCAGGAACGAGACGGCGACGGCCAGGAGGGCGACGGTCATGACGTCGATCGGCCGGACATGGAACGGGACGTAGGGGATGAAGTAGACGTCCACCGGCAGGGAGACCAGGCGGTAGCGGTCGAGAAGCCGCGCCAGGGAGACCCCCAGCCCCACGCCCGCGGCGGTGCCGACGGTGCCGATGATCACCCCCTGCAGGAGGAAGATGCGCCGGATGCCCGCGGCCGTCGCCCCCATCGCGGATAGGACGCCGATGTCCCGCACCTTCTCCATCACCATCAGGACGAGCGTCGAGACGATGTTCAGCGCGGCCACCACGACGATGAGGCCGATGGCGATGAACATGCCGAGCTTCTCGAAGCGGAGCGCCGAGAAGAAGGTCCGGTTCATGCGGATCAGGTCGTTGACGTAGTACGCCTCCCCCAGGGCCGCCTGGACCCGCTCCGCCGCCTGCGGGATGCGTCCGGGATCCTTCACGCGTGCCTCGATGGCGCTCGCCTGCCCGGCGCCGAGGCCGACGAAGCGTCGCGCCGCCTGGAGCGCGATATAGACCCGGCTGCTGTCATAGTCGTAGAAGCCGGCGTCGGAGGTGCCGGCCACCTCGAACTCGCGACTGCGCGGCACCGTCATGAAGGGTGAGACGTTCGGCTGCGCGATGATGAGCCGCACGACGTCACCCGGCCCGACCCCGAGGGTCAGGGCGAGATCCTTGCCGAGGATCGCCCGGTCCCTTCCGCCCGCTCCGGGGCGGGCGAGGTCGCGCAGGTCGCCCTGCACCTGGGAGGCGATCTCCGTGACGGCCCTCTCCGCCGCGGGATCGATCCCCTTGATCAGGACCGCCGTGCCGGCGGGGTTCAGCTTGCTCGTCGCCATCCCCTTCTCGTAGACCACCGGAGAGGCCGCGAAGATCGGCGGCAGGGCGGTGATCGCCCCGAGCGCGGCGCCGACGTCGTCGATCGGCCGTCCCGTCCAACCGGAGAAGATCGTCAGGTGAGCGTTCGCCCCCAGGATCTTCGACTGGATCTGCTCCTGGAACCCGGTCATCATGGCCAGGACGACCACCAGGGCCGCCACGCCGACGATGATCCCCAGGACCGAGATGAGGGAGATGACGTAGATGATGGCCTGCTTGCGCCCGGCCAGGAGGTAACGCTTCGCGATGAACAGCGGGTATCCCATGCTAGGAGCCTGCCCGGGTCCCGGGGAGGGGCCGTCTCAAGGAGCCTCGCTCTCGGGTCGCTCCTGCCGCTTGCGCGCCACCCAGGACCCGGTGACCGCCTCGCCCCCGGACAGGATGAAATTCTGCCAGGTGCCGCGGATCGTCCGGCCGTCGGGCGCCACGGAGCCCTGCAGATCGGAGGAACGTCCGAGCTTGGCGTCGATCCGCGACAGGTGCACCTTGCCGTCGACGATCGTCCCCTGCAGGCTTCCCTTCCATCCCCCCTCCAGCGAGTACTCCCCCGCCAGCAGGGTCCCCGACTGGCGCAGCACGAAGACCCCCTGATCGCCGCTCGGCGTGAAGGTGATGTCCCAGCTCCCGGTCAGCGCCTCGGTGTCCGAGGGGAGCGTCTTGCGCAGCCTGGAGATCCGATCCTGCAGCAGGTCGATCCGATCGCGCGTGTCCTTGATCTGCTCCCGGATCGCCCGGCCCTCCCTCGCCAGCTGCTCCACATCGAGCTCCGCCCGCGCCACGTCCTGCTCGCGCGCGGCGATCAGCGCCGGGTCGGCCTTGGCGCGTCCCGAGACCATGCCGTCGAGGTCGTCGTACAGCCGCGCCACCCGTTCGCGTGCCTCCTCGCGGGCCCGGGCGTTGTCGCCGTGGCGCTGCAGTGCGACGTCCAGGCGTCGCTGGTCGATCTCGAGCTGCACCCTCAGGGCGTAGATGGCCGCCAGCTGCTCCTCCGGCCGCTTCAGGTCCTGCGCGGCGCTCCGGGGAGGGGCGAGAAGCACCGTCCCGGCCAGCGCCGCCACGACCCCGATCGCCACGCCGCGGGTCACCCGTCTCATGCGTCGCTCCGTCCGAGCCCCCGCTCGAGCAGCGACTCGGCGATGCGCACGGCGTTCCAGGCGGTCCCGGACTTCAGATCGTCGTTCACCGCCCAGATCCAGAAGGAGGACGCCTCGGCGGCGGGGCGCGCCCCGGCCAGGACGATCCCCACCTTCCCCGCCCTGTCGACCGGCGTCGCCGGTTCCGCGGGCCCGCCCAGGCGAACCTGCTCGACGGTCTTGAAGGAGTCCAGGAGATCGCCCCGGCGCGTTCCCGGAGGCAGGCGCAGGTGGGCCGCCACCGCGTGGCAGTGGAACACCGGGGCCAGGACGACCTCCAGCGACAACGCATGGCTCCCTCCGGTGATCCGCAGGACCTCGTCCGCGAGCTCGGCGGGACGCGTCCTCCCGGGGGCCGCGCCCGCCTCGCAGAGGAAGGACGGGATCAAGTTGAAGGCGAGCTGCCGGCCGAACACGGCCCGCGGGAGGTCCTGGAAGTTCAGGATCCCCAGGGTCTGACGGTACAGCTCCTCGATCCCCTCCTCCCCCGCGTCCGAGGCGGGCTGGAAGACGACCGCCTGCGCTTCCAGCAGGCCGCACCCGCGGACGATCGGCGCCAGGAGGGAGCTCAGCATCTGGGAGATCGGATGCGGCGCCGCGATGAGGCCGGGGCGGACGGGGATCGCCTCCGGGTTCACGCTTGCGTTCACGATCGGGACCTCCGCGACCGCATTCGACGCCGTCGTCAGGTCGATCGCGACGAATCCCTTGCGGCCGGGCCAGTCGAGATAGCGCGTGGCCTCCCGCCGGCCGCCGCAGAGGAAGGCGATGTCGAGCCGGCCCAGGGCGTCCGGATCGGGCTCCGTCACGAGCATCGCCTCACCCGCGAACTCGGTCAGGTTGTGGTCGGGGTCGCTCTCCGAGGTGAAGAGGCGGACGGAGGCGATCGGGAAGGAGCGCGCCACGAGCTCCTCCTCGAGCGCCTTCGCGGTGAGCGTGGTGGCGTCGAACAGCGCCAGGTGGGCCCGGCGCCGGGCCCGGGCCGCCTCACGCACTGCCATGCGGCCCTCCGACGGTGGCGGGTCGGGGCTCCTGCCTCCCTCCGCGCGACCGCAGGCGCGGGAAGAGGCCGGACAGGAGATAGGTGAAGCTCAGCACCAGGGCGACGAGCTGGGGCGAGGCCGCCGCCACGAAGTAGACCAGAGCCATCAGGATCACCATGACCCACCGGATGCGGCGCTTCAGGTCGATCTCCTTGAAGGAGCGGTAGCGGACCTTGCTGACCATGAGGACCGACAGGAAGGTGACCAGGAACGACACCAGGCCGCCTGTGATCCGATCGGTCACGCGGTCCGGATCGTAGAAGACGCAGGCCGCGAGGGCGCAGGCCGCCGCCGGGATCGGCAGACCGACGAAGTACCGCTTGTCCTGCGCCGGGGCCTGGATGTTGAAGCGCGCCAGGCGGGCCGCGCCCGCGAAAAGATAGAGGAACGGGACGAGCGACCAGGGCTTGGGCAGATCGGCGAGCGCCCAGGTGTAGACCAGGAGGGCGGGGGCCATGCCGAACGAGATCACGTCGGCGAGCGAGTCGAGCTGGACGCCGAAGTCGCTCGTGGTGCCGGTGAGGCGGGCCACCCAGCCGTCCACCCGATCCAGGAGCGCGGCCACGAACAGGGCGATCGCCGCCTCCTCGAACCGGCCCTGGAGGCTCCGGATCGCGGCGATGTAGCCGCACAGAAGATTCCCCGTGGTGAACAGGCTGGGGATGATGTAGGCCCCGCGCCGGAAGCGGGTCCGCTCCTTCATGCGCGCGCTCCCGAGAGGACCTGCGCCGCGGCCGCCTCGTCGCGCATCCGGCCGGCCGCCCACGCCTCGCGGGCGACGATCGTCAGCCCCCCCCGCACGCGGCCCCCCACTGACACGAGCGGCTCCACCCCCGGCGGCAGGTGGAGATCGGTGCGGGAGCCGAAGCGGATCAGCCCGATCCTCTCACCGCGCTCGACCCTGTCGCCCGGGCGCTTCGTGCAGACGATCCGCCGGGCCAGGATCCCGGCCACCTGGGTCACGCCGTAGTCCCCTGCGGACGATTCGATCACGAGATGGTTGCGCTCGTTGTCGCGGCTCGCACGGCCCTGCCAGGCCGGATGGAAGCGGCCGGGAGTGTGGCGCGCCTCGCGCACCGTCCCGGCGATCGGAGAGCGGTTGATGTGGCAGTCGAGGATCGAGAGGAAGATCGAGATCCGGCACCCGGAGGGACCGCGCTCGACGGCGGTCACGCGGCCGTCGGCCGGCGAGAGGACGATCCCCTCCCCCGCCGGAGAGAGGCGCTCGGGATCGCGGAAGAAGATCAGCACGAAGACCGCGAGCAGGATCGCCGGAGCCGGTCCCCAGGGCCCGAGGGCGACGGCCAGCGCCGCGGCGAGGACGCCGAGCCCGATCAGGAACGGGACCGCCTGCACGGCCACCGGCACTCGATGCCTCCCGAAAAAAAAGGGGTGTCACCTTCGGCACCCCTCCTCGCTCGATCGCGGCGGAGACTGCGGTCCGCCCGTCTCAGTGTTGGACGCCGGCGCCGGCCTCTCGTCCGGCGTGCCTGCGCAGGATCTCCTCCATCCGATCCTTGAGCTGGAGTTTCTGCTTCTTGATGTTGACCGTCTCAACCCTCTCGCTGTCGTCGAGGACCGCCTTGCCCTGGAGCTCCCGCAGGCGTGACTCGCAGGTGGCGTGGTCCGTCAGGAGCTTGCGGTATTCCTGGTCCTTCTCGGCAAGGGTACGCTTGAGGTCCTCGTAGGAGTGCACCATCGGTCTAACCTCCTGGGTTGTTGAGGCGTTCGACCAAGCGCGGTCGCGCGTTGCAGGTCGCCATGTGGTGAAAAGTTTAGCATCACGGCGGCCCGTGTGCAAGGGTTCAGGCCGGCCCGGGGAGGCCCACCGGGCGGACCATCACGACGGCGTCTTCATGGCTGTCGGTGTAGTAGTTTTTGCGGCGACCCACCGCGACGAAGCCGGTCCGGCGGTACAGGCGCAGGGCCGCCTCGTTGCTCGGGCGCACCTCCAGCGTCGCCTCCCGGCACCCCTGTCCCGCGGCGAACTCGAGAAGGAACCGCACGAGCCTCGTGCCGATCCCGCGCGACCGCCACTTCGGGTGGATGGCGATGTTGTTGATTTTCAGCTCCTCATCCACCACCCATACGGAGGCGAACCCGATCACCCCCGGGGGGCCGGTGATCCGGACCACGAACAGGCTGGCGTAGGGGTTCTCGGTCAGCTCGTGCCGGAAGGAGGAGGCGCTCCAGGGGGTGGGGAACGAGCGGTTCTCGATCTCCATCACCGCCGGAACGTCCGCGATGGTCATCCCGGCGATGACCAACGGTCCCGGGCCGGAGCGCCCTCCTCTCTTCGTCACGGGCGTCGTCGTGCGATCTCCGCGTCCGACGGACGGACGTAGTTGGGCCCGAGCGTCCCCGGCCGGTACCCTGTCCCGGGCGGGATCGACCGGCACGTCCACAGCGCGATCGGCCCGGCCAGAAGGGGCGGCGGCTCGAGCGCCTCGACGCGGCGACCGCGCTCCCGGGCCCGCTCCTGGATCGACGCGGCCGCATCACCCACCACGGCGACCCCTTCCGGGAGCGTCGTGATCAGCGCTTCGGGCGTCAGGGATCGATCGGGCGCCTCGCGGACCAGGGCGCCCGACGCGACGCGAAAGAGGGCGGCGTAGATCTCCCCGCGACCGGCCCCGATTGCGGCGCAAATGCCCGTGGGGCCACCCGGCAGGACCCGCTGCGCCGCCCGGGCGATGGCCTCCAGCGTCGAGATCCCGACGACGCCGATCCGGAGGGCGTAGGCCAGACCCTTCGCCGTGGCCATGCCGACGCGGATGCCGGTGAAGGAGCCGGGCCCGACCGCCACCCCGATCCCGGTCAGATCCCCGGTCGTGAGCGCCGCCTCCCGGAGCAGCCGGTCGATCTCACCGAGAAGATCGCGGGCGTGGCCGGCGCGCTCCAGGAGCGGCCGCTCCGCCAGGACCTCCCCGGCTCGCCCCAGGGCAACGCTCCCCCGGGAGGTCGCGGTGTCGAGACCGAGGCAGGGCACCAGGGCCTCAGCCGCTCGCAGCCAGCCCGCCGCGCCGGAGGAACTCGGTGACCTGGGCCTCCTGGTGCTCCCATTCGAGGAGGAACGCGGCCCCCACCTCGTAACGGCCCGGCTGCCCCTCGACCTCCTCGATCCGCACCACTCTGGCCCGCAGGGTGACCCGGGCGCCGTCGCGCCCGTCCTGGCAGACGATGATCAGCTCCTCGCCGATGGCGTACGGGCGGTCGCTCTCGAACAGCAGGCCGCTCTTGCTGATGTTGCGCGGTTCGGGCGGGGCGGCGGGGTCCGCGGCCTCCGACTCGCCCGCCGGGGTCACGCTGATCCGGACCGGCCGGCGTGTCACGTCGAAGCGGATGAAGGTGCGGCGCTCCCGGTAATAGACCCCGACGCCGTTCCCGCCGCGCGCCTTGGCCTGGTGCATCGCCTCCTCGGCGCGCTGCACCAGGCGGTCCGCGGTCGCCGCGTCCTCCGGGTACTTGGCGATGCCGATCGTGACGGTCATCGCGATCGGGCGTCCGTCGATGTCCCGGCGCAGGAAGTGGCGCTCGACCTCCTTGCGGATCCGCTCCGCCACCAGAAACGCCCCCATCCGCTCGGTCTCGGGGAGGATCAGGCCGAACTCCTCGCCGGCCAGGCGCGCCCCCATGTCGATGTCCCGGATCCTGTTCTTGAGGAGGATGGCGACCTCGCGCAGCAGGATGTCCCCCACCAGGTCACCGTGCCGCTCGTTGATCTGCCGGAAATCGTCGATGTCGAGGTAGAGGGCGCACAGATCGAGGTTGTAGCGCTTGGAGCGCCGGCTCTCCTTCTGGAGCGCGGAGAGGAAGTGGCGGGCGTTCCAGAGGCCGGTCAACGCGTCGACGGGCGAGGTCGGCTCCTGCCGATCGGCCATCGCCAGGTCGATGATGCGCGGGCTGGTGAGCTGCCGGTTGAGATTGACGAAATAGTCCAGCGCCGCCACCCGCAGGCCCGCCTCCCGCTGCAGCGCCTGAGTGAGGACCCTGCGGTGCTTCAGGATCTCCTCCCAGTGCCCGCGCGCCTCCGACTCCTCGAACGGCAGGTGGGTCAGGATGAGCAGCAGGGCGGCATAGGTCTGCAGGCCGCTCTGGGTGCGGATCTGGTCGAGCCGCTTCAGGATCCGTTCCTCGTTGTGCGCGTCCTCCCTCAGGACGGCCAGGAGCTCGTCCCGATAGCGGGCCGCCTCCTCGAGCGTGATCATGGTCGCCCCTCGCGGCCGGGCACATCCGGCTCCGCGATCCCGGCCAGGAGGCCGGCGACGCGGAACCGTGCCTCGGCCTCCGCCTGGAAGGAGACGCCGGCCCGCCGGAGGGGTTCGCCGGCCGCCCCGGGCGCCGCCTCGTCGTGCACCACCTCCGCCCGCACCACGCGCGAGGGCAGGAGCACCTCGCGCGGCCGAGCCGACGTCTCGCGCAGCGCCAGCTGCACCTCGCTGCCGGGGTCGAGCCGCGCCCGCGTGAAGAGCAGGGCGCCGCCGACCGAGAGATCGCGGACCTCGGCCGGTGTCTCGGCGCCGTCGCGGCGCACCGTGGCGACGAGGGCCGCGCCGACCCCCTTGCGCGGGTGGTCGCGCCGCTCGGGACGGAAGCGCCGGGCCGCATCGCCCCCCGCCGCCCGGGCCGCCGCCAGCGCTTCGCGCGCATGGCTCCCCAGGGCGTCGGCGTCCCAGGCGAGGTCGGGGCAGGCGGCCAGGCCGGCGCTCCAGGTCGTCCCGGTCGCCGTGCGCAGCGCCCGGCACAACCGCTCCGCCGCCTGCTGCGCCCCGCCGGCCGGCGTGCACGGCAGGATCAACGCGAAGCCCTGCGGGACGAGACGCACCGCCTGGTCGGTATCGCGCAACGCCTCCTTGACCGCGGCTGCGGCGAGATTCATCGTCCCCTCGGCGGTGGCGCCCTCGCCGTCGGGCGCGAGGACGGCGACGGCGAGAGGCCGGCCGAAGCGCTCGCCGCGCCGCACCTCGAGCGCGAGGATCTCGTCGATCGATCCCGGCCCGGCCGATCGCGTCGCGCGGGGCGCGCCCTCTCCCTCCTCGCGGAAGATCGGATCCCGGATCGTCCCTTCGAGGCCGTGCAGGAAGTCGAGGGCCGCCACGCCGAGCCCCGGGTCCCGTCCCAGCCGCGCCTCCAGCGAGGCGCGGTGCCGGTCGATCTCCTCCAGAAGCGGCCGGGCCGCGGCTTCGGGGCGCTCGAGACCTGCGAGACGATGCAGGCAGGCGCGGAACGGCTCGATGTCGTGGCGCGCGCCGAGGTCGACGATCGCCTCCGAGAGACGCGCGCCGCGCAATGCGGGGTCCCACAGGATCCCGCCGATCTCGTCCTGGTGCGTGCGTCTCAGATCCTGCGGATCCACGCGCTCCTCCGCGTCCGCCGTGGCGGCGGATGTTATCGGCAAGGCCGCGGGAGTGTCAACAAAACGAAAAGTGTCAAAAGGTTTTGACAATTCCTTGACTGAGACTTATATTAGCGGTCAGGCGGCTGCAGGTAGAGGAAACCATGGCCTATCAAAAAGATACGCCTTACTCCCCCACCCTTCAAGAGCGCTCCAATCGCGAGGCGACCAAGACCCCGGGCTCCGGGCCGACCGGCTCCGAGATCGTGCAGCTGATCGGAAAGCTCCAGGACCTGCGGGGCTTCCGGGACCAGCACTGGGAGGGGGGCTTCGAGGACTATCTCCAGATCGTGCGTCACAATCCGAAGGTGACGCGCACCGCGTTCCAGAGGATCTACGACATGATCCTCTCCAAGGGGACGCGGGAGTACTTCGAGTACAAAAAGAAAATCGTCCACTACAACTTCTTCGACGACAAGGACCACGGCGGGATGGACGCCGTCTTCGGCCTCGACATCCCTCTCATGAAGCTGGTGAACGTCTTCAAGTCGGCGGCGCAGCGCTACGGCACCGAGAAGCGCGTGCTGCTGCTGCACGGACCGGTCGGGTCGTCCAAGTCGACGATCGTCCGCCTCCTCAAGAAGGGGCTCGAGGACTACTCCAAGACGCCCGAGGGCGCGCTCTACACCTTCGTCTGGGTCCTCGACGGCGAGGCGGGACGTCGGCGCCCCGACCAGACGCCCGAGCTCCTGCCCTGCCCGATGCACGAGGAGCCGTTGCATCTGGTTCCCCAGGACCTGCGGCCCGAGGTCCTGAGGATGCTCAACGAGGGGCGCCCCGAGAGCGAGCGGGTCGTGCTCGACGGCGATCTCTGCCCCTGCTGCCGGCAGAACCACAAGGATCTGACCCTGCGCTATGGCGGCGACTGGACGAAGATCGTCTCCCACGTCCGGGTGCGCCGGCTGATCCTCTCCGAGAAGGATCGCGTCGGGATCGGCACCTTCCAGCCCAAGGACGAGAAGAACCAGGACTCGACCGAGCTCACCGGCGACATCAACTACCGCAAGATCGCCGAGTTCGGGTCGGACTCCGATCCGCGCGCGTTCAACTTCGACGGCGAGTTCAACGTCGCCAACCGCGGCCTGATCGAGTTCATCGAGGTGCTCAAGCTCGACGTGGCGTTCCTGTACGACCTCCTCGGGGCGTCGCAGGAGCACAAGATCAAGCCGAAGAAGTTCGCCCAGACCGACATCGACGAGGTGATCATCGGGCACACCAACGAGCCCGAGTACCGGAAGCTCCAGCACAACGAGTTCATGGAGGCGCTCCGGGATCGGACGGTCAAGATCGACATCCCCTACATCACCAAGCTGTCCGAGGAGATCAAGATCTACGAGAAAGACTACAACCCGGCCCGCATCAAGGGGAAGCACATCGCCCCGCACACGCTCGAGATGGCGGCGATGTGGGCGGTGCTGACGCGCCTCGAGGAACCCAAGAAGGCCGACCTCACGCTGCTGCAGAAGCTGCGCCTCTACAACGGCAAGACGCTTCCGGGCTTCACCGAGGACAACGTCAAGGAGCTGCGCAAGGAGGCGAACCGCGAGGGGATGGACGGCATCTCGCCGCGCTACATCCAGGACAAGATCAGCAACGCCCTCGTTTCCGACAAAGGCGAGGGGTGCATCAACCCGTTCATGGTCCTCAACGAGCTGGAGTCGGGCCTGCGGCACCACTCGCTCGTCACCAACGAGGAGTTGCGCAAGCGGTACCGCGACCTCCTGGGCGTGGTCAAGCAGGAGTACGAGGACATGGCCAAGAACGAGGTGCAGCGCGCCATCTCCGCCGACGAGGAGGCGATTGCTCGCCTGTGCAGCAACTACATCGACAACGTCAAGGCGTACACGCAGAAGGAGCGGGTGCGCAACAAGTACACCGGCCAGGACGAGGAGCCGGACGAGCGCCTGATGCGCTCGATCGAGGACAAGATCGACATCCCCGAGAACCGCAAGGACGACTTCCGGCGCGAGATCATGAATTACATCGGCGCCCTGGCGGTCGAGGGGAAGACCTTCAACTACAAGACCAACGAGAGGCTGCACAAGGCCCTCGAGCTCAAGCTGTTCGAGGACCAGAAGGACTCCATCAAGCTGACCTCCCTGGTCTCCTCGGTCGTCGACAAGGACACCCAGGAGAAGATCGACGTCGTCAAGAGCCGTTTGAAGAAGGATTACGGCTATTGCGACATCTGTGCCACCGACGTCCTGAACTACGTGGCCAGCATCTTCGCCCGGGGCGACGCGCGCGACTAAGGCGCCCGGGTTGGGCCGCCCGTGATCCCTTGTCCCGCACGCGGCCGCGCCACGGGCCTGCCGGGGGCCGCCCCCGCGTGGGATGAGAGCCGATGATCCTCAGGATCGAGCAGGATCACAACCGCTTCCGCCAGATCGTCCGCGGCCGCATCAAGAAGGAGCTCAAGAAGTACATCAGCAGCGGCGAGCTGATCGGCCGGCGCGGCAAGGACCTCATCTCCATTCCGCTCCCGCAGATCACCATCCCGCGATTCGTCTACGGGCACAAGCAGACCGGAGGCGTCGGGCAGGGCGAGGGAGCCGTCGGCAGCGTGCTCGGCGCGGGCGAGTCCGAAGGCGGCAAGCAAGGGGCCGGCAACCAGCCGAGCGAGCATCTCCTCGAGGTCGACATCTCCCTGGACGAGCTGGCGGAGATGCTGGGCGAGGAGCTGGCCCTTCCCGAGATCCAGCCGAAAGGGCGCAAGAACATCGTCTCGGTCAAGGACCGCTACACCGGCATCTCGCGCTACGGCCCCGAGACGCTGCGCCACTTCAAGCGGACCTACAAGGAGACCCTGAAGCGGAGCATCTCGACCGGGACCTACCGGCCCGACAACCCGATCCTGATCCCGATCCGCCAGGACAAGCGGTACCGATCCTGGAAGAGCGCGGTCATGCCCCAGGCGAACGCCGCCATCGTCTACATGATGGACGTGTCGGGATCGATGGGCGAGGAGCAGAAGGAGATCGTGCGCATCGAGTCGTTCTGGATCGACACCTGGCTCCGGCACCACTACAAGGGGGTGGAGATCCGCTACATCATCCACGACGCCGAGGCGCGCGAGGTGGATCGCGAGACCTTCTACCACACGCGGGAGTCCGGCGGGACCGTCATCTCGGCCGCCTACAAGCTCTGCGCGAAGATGATCGACACGGACTATCCGTCGGACGAGTGGAACATCTACTGCCTGCACTTCTCGGATGGCGACAACTGGTCGCAGGGCGATACGGAGGAGTGCATGTCGATCCTGAAGGCGCAGGTCCTGGCGCGCGTCAACCTCTTCTGCTATGGCCAGGTGGAGAGCCCCTACGGCACGGGCCAGTTCCTCGTCGACCTCAAGGAATCGTTCGCCGACGACGAGCGCGTGGCGCTCTCGAAGATCGAGAACAAGGACGGCATCCTGGAATCGATCAAGGACTTCCTGGGGAGGGGGCGCTAGGCATGGGCTCGCTGCCGTCCGACCTGCAAGGTCTTCAGGAGGAGATCGAGGCCCACGCCCGCTCCTACGGACTCGACTTCTTCCCCGTCATCTTCGAGATGCTGGACTACCGGCAGCTGAACCAGGTGGCCGCCTACGGCGGGTTTCCTACGCGCTATCCGCACTGGCGCTTCGGCATGGAGTACGAACAGCTCGCGAAGTCGTACTCCTACGGCCTGTCGAAGATCTACGAGATGGTGATCAACAACGACCCTTGCTACGCCTACCTCCTGGAGTGCAATTCGCGCGTCGATCAGAAGCTGGTCATGGCCCACGTCTACGCCCATTGCGACTTCTTCAAGAACAACCTGTCCTTCTCCAAGACCAACCGCAAGATGATGGACGAGATGGCCAACCATGCGACGCGGATCCGGCGGTACATGGACAAGTTCGGCGTCGAGACGGTGGAAAACTACGTCGACACCTGCCTGTCGCTGGAGAACCTGATCGATCCGCACGCCCCGTTCATCGTGCGGGATCGCCCGCGCCCGCAGCAGGAGGAGGAGCCACGGCCGGTCGCGCGCCGGCTCAAGAGCAAGTCGTACATGAACGACTTCATCAACCCTCCCGAGGTCATGGAGGCGGAGCGCAAGCGGATCGATGAGGAGGCGCGCCGAAAGAAGCGCTTCCCCGAGATCGCGGTCAAGGACATCCTCAAGTTTCTGATCGAGTACTCGCCGCTCCAGAACTGGCAACGCGACGTGCTGGCGATCATCCGCGAGGAGGCCTACTACTTCGCGCCGCAGGCCCAGACCAAGATCATGAACGAGGGGTGGGCCACGTACTGGCACTCGAAGCTCATGACCGAGAAGTGCCTGACCGACGCGGAGGTGATCGACTACGCCGACCACCATTCCGGCACGCTGGGGGGCCGCGGCGGGCGGCTCAATCCCTACAAGCTCGGGGTCGAGCTCTACCGCAACATCGAGGAGCGCTGGAACAAGGGTCGCTTCGGCAAGGAGTACGACGACTGCGAGGATCTGCGGGAGCGCGCCCGCTGGGATCGGAAGCTCGGCCTGGGGCGCGACAAGGTCTTCGAGGTGCGCAAGCTCTGCAACGACGTCACCTTCATCGACGACTACCTCACCGAGGAATTCTGCCGCGAGCACAAGCTGTTCATCTACGATTTCAATCCAAAGACCGGCATGTACCAGATCTCCGATCGCGACTTCAAGAAGGTGAAGCAGCGCCTGCTCTTCCAGCTCACGAATTTCGGGCAGCCCTTCGTCGAAGTCGTGGACGGCAACTTCCGGAACAAGGGGGAGCTGCTTCTGCGGCATCGCTACGAGGGGGTCGAGCTGAAGCACGACGAGGAGCGGGCGACCCTGCGCAACGTCCAGACGATCTGGGGACGTCCAGTCAACCTCGAGACCGTGGTCGAGGAGAAGGCCCGCCTCATCTCCTTCAACGGCGAGGAGTTCGAGGAGAAGGACCTGCAGGATAAGGTCGCGTGATGGACCCCGGCCGAGGGCAGGGGCGCTCCGAGGGCCCGTCGCCGGCGCCGCCCGCCCGCGGCCCCGCGACTGCGGGCGCGCCGCGCCCGTCGATCTGGGCGCTCGCCGGCGGCAAGGGTGGCGTCGGCCGATCGCTCCTGGCCGCCAACCTGGGCGTGCAGGCGGCCCGCTCCGGCCGGCGCGTGGTTTTGGTCGACCTCGACCTCCAGGGCAGCAACCTCCAGACCTACCTCGGCTTCCAGCGGCTTCCCGTGACGCTGACGGACTTCGCCGCCGGCCGCGCGGCCCTCCTCTCCGAGCTGGCGTGCGAGACGCCGACGGCGCACCTGCGTCTCGTCGGCGGTCTGCAGAAGGCGGAGCTGCGCGACGACCCGGTGGCCTTCGTGCGGCAGGTCGCCGAGCAGTTCGGCAGCCTGTCGGCCGACCACGTCATCGTCGACTGCGGCTCCGGGCGCGCGCCGGCGACGATCGCCGCCTTCGCCGAGGCGAGCGTCGGGATCCTGGTCTCCACGCCGGAGCCGGCGGCGATCGAATCGATTTACCTGTTCACCGAGGCGCACCTGCGCTGGTGCCTGGTGCGCGCCCTCACGGGCGAGGCGATGAGCGCCATCGAGGCGAAGCTGAGGGCGGCCGGGACCGACCCGGCCCGCGTCCCCTTCCGCACGTTCATGACGCGTCTCGGCGCGATCGATGCGGCGGCGCGGGACGAGGTCGCACGGGTCGTGCGCAGGACCCGGCTCGAGCTGATCCTGAACCAGGTCCGCGGCGAGGCCGACGAGGAAGCGGCCGCCGCCCTGGCCAGCGGCTTCCGCAAGTGCTTCGGCCTGCATCTGCACACGGCCGGCATCGTGGAGCACGATCTGTCGGTGCTGCAGTCGGTCCAGAAGCGTCGATCGCTCTCGCAGCAGTACCCGAACGCCGTCGCCACGAAGGGGGTGGCGCGCGCGGCCACCCGCCTGATGGCGGCGGCCTCCGGCGGCCGGGACCACGACGTGGAGTGGGAGGACCTCGAGTCGATCGACCACTACCGCGTCCTGGAGCTGGTGCCCAAGGCCTCCCCCAAGGAGGTCCAGTCGGCCTACCAGCTCTTGAAGAAGACCTACGATCCCGAGACGACCTACCTCGCCCCGGTGATCGAGGCCCCCGGTCTGCGCGAGCTCCAGGCACGCATCGAGGCGGCCTACCGGGCCCTGATCTTCCTGGAGAGCCGGGCCACATACGACCGCCAGATGCTCGAGAGGGGGACGCTGAGCGTCGATCAGGTGCGCGGCCTGCATGCTTCCCCGGCGGCGCCGTCCGAGACGATCGCGGCCGGGCCGCCCGCCGGCGCGGCCCCCGCCACGGAGACGACGGGAGGCATCGAGGCGCCCGACCCCGGGAGCGCCACGGCCCCGGGGCCGGACCAGGCCTCGGCGCTCCGGCCCGGCGCGCCGGCCGATGCCACGACCGACGGGCTCGCTGCTCCAGCCACGGCCGATCCGGGGCCGGTCGCCCCGCCGCCCGGAGGCGGATCCGGAATGGAGGGGGAGCCGCCGGCCGGCGTCGCGCGCCCCGTGCCCGAGGGGGGCGCCGACCTCCGGCAGGAGCGCGAAAGGCTCCAAATGACGCTCGAGGGGATCGCCGAGAAGACGAAGATCCGCCCCTCCCACCTGCAGGCGATCGAGGAGGAGCGCTTTGGCGATCTGCCGGCCGCCGTCTTTGTGAGGGGCTTCCTCAGGGAGTACGCCCGCTGCCTCGGTCTGCCGTCCGAGGAGGTCTCCCGTTTCTACATGCGGCGCTACAAGGACTGGCACGAGTCACGCCGCCAGCCTCCGGGCACTCCAGGGAACCGGGCCACCGGCTGACGCCGACGCCGGCGGGCGCATCGCCCTCCCGCGCCGGCCTCCGTCCCTCCCCCGGAATGATAGAATGCCGCCTTTCCGGGAGAGGGGATGGATCCCGCGACGGTCATCACCAGCGAGGAGGATCTCACGGGGTACTTCGACCTGGGCGCCAAGCCGCGCGAGCGCTGGGGCGCCGGGCTGGAGTACGAGAGGGTCGGGGTGTTCCGCGACACCGGACGGGCCGTCCCCTACGAGGGGCCGGTGTCGGTCGAGACGCTTCTCAGGAATCTGGCCCGGGACCGCGGCTGGGAGCCGCACGAGGAGAACGGGCACGTCCTCTCCCTCTCGAAGGGGAGCACGCGCGTCACCCTCGAGCCCGGAGCGCAGCTCGAGCTGTCGGGAGCGGTCCACCGCGGACTCGCCACGATGCGCGACGAGCTCGGCGCCTTCGTCGCGGAGGTCGACGATCTATCGCGGCCGCTCGGCATCGCCTGGCTCGGCCTCGGGCTGCAGCCGTTCTCTCCTCTGGACGAGATCCCGTGGATCCCCAAGGCACGCTACGCCATCATGCGCGAGTACCTGCCGCGCCGCGGCTCGCGGGCTCCGGTCATGATGAAGCAGACCGCCTGCATGCAGGTGAACCTCGATTACGGGAGCGAGGCCGATGCGGCCGACAAGCTGCGCACCGCCATGGCCCTCTCCCCCGCCGTGACGGCGCTCTACGCCAACTCCCCGATCCTCGAAGGGCGCCTCAACGGCTTCATGACCTACCGCGCCTGGGCGTGGCGCGACACCGACCCGGACCGCTGCGGCCTCCTGCCGTTCGTGTTCCGGGACGGCTCCGGCTTCGCCGACTACCTCGACTATGCGCTCGACGTCCCGATGTTCTTCGTGGTGCGCGCGGAGCAATGGATGCCGGCCCAGGGGATGACGTTTCGAAGGTTCATCAAGAAGGGGTTCGAGGGGCATCGCGCCACGGTCGCCGACTTCGAGCTGCACCTCACGACGCTCTTCCCCGAGGTCCGGCTGAAGCGGTACGTCGAGGTCCGGGGAACCGATTCGGGCGATCCGCCCTCCTGCCTGGCGCTCGTGGCGCTGTGGAAGGGGATCCTGTACGACGGAGCCTCGCGCCGGGCCGCCTGGGAGATGGTGCGCGACATGACCTTCAAGGAGCGGGTCGCGCTGCTCGACGACGTCTGCCGGTTCGGACCCGCCGCGCGGCTGGCGCCGCGGCCCCCTCGGGGCGACGCCGGTCCCCGGGAGCCGGGCCTGGTGCGCGATCTCCTGATCGAGCTCGTCCGGCTCGCCCGTCAGGGACTCAACAACCAGGGGGTCCCCGAGGAGGCCGGGTTCCTCGACCTCCTCGATCGGCGCCTCGGTGGCGAGGGCGGCTGTCCGGCGCACCGCCTGGCGGCCGACTGGGAGGGACCGATGGCGCGCGATCCCCGCAAGTTGATCGAGGCGACCTCGCAGCTCGCCCTCTCCGTGGCCTGAGCGGGCCGCGTCGGCGGGAGGGGGTGTGGCGATCCTCGAGTGCGTTCCGAACTTCAGCGAAGGACGGCGGCCGGAGGTGATCGGCGCCATCCGCGACGCGGTCGCCCGCAGCGGGCCGGTGCGGATCCTCGACCTTTCCTCCGACTCCGACCACAATCGATCGGTCCTGACGCTCGCCGGCGATCCGGCGGCGCTCGCCGCGGCCGTGGAGGCGCTCGTCGCCGCCTGCGTCGAGCGGATCGATCTCAACCGTCATCAGGGACGCCATCCCCGCATGGGGGCGGTCGACGTCATCCCATTGACCCCGATCCGCGGGGCGACGATGCAGGACTGCGTGAGGCTGGCGCGCTCCCTCGGCGAGGAGATCGCACGGCGGCACGCGATCCCGGTCTACCTCTACGAGGAGGCGGCCTCGGCCGAGCACCGGCGCGACCTGGCGGCGATCCGCAAGGGGGAGTTCGAGGGGTTCCCCGCCAAGATCCGAGACCCCCTCTGGAAGCCCGACTTCGGCCCCGACCGGGTCCATCCGACGGCCGGGTGCGTCGCGGTCGGGGCTCGTGAGTTCTTGATCGCCTTCAACGTCAACCTGGCGACCGGTGACCTGGAGGTGGCGCGCGCCGTGGCGCGCGCCATCCGGCACAGCAGCGGCGGCCTGCGCTTCGTGAAGGCGATGGGGGTGATGCTCGAGGCGCGCGGCCTCGCGCAGGTTTCGATCAACATGACGAACTTCCGGGGCACGCCTCTGCATCGGGTCTTCGAGATGGTCCGGAGCGAGGCGGCGCGTCACGGCGTCGCCATCGCCGGCGGCGAGATCGTCGGCCTCGTGCCCGAGGACGCGCTCCTCGACGCCGCCGCCTTCTACTTGAGGTTGCAGGGGTTCGAAGCGGGCCGTGTCCTGGAGCGGCGGCTCGAGGAGATCCGTCCCGGGGCCTCCGCACCCGGCCACGACGGGCCGGGCGGGCAGGGCGGAGGGTGATGAGCCGCGGCCCGGCCATCGCGATCCAGGGAGAGCGCGGCGCCTTCTCGGAGCTGGCGGTGCGGTCGCTGTTCGGCGCGCGCGCGCGCATCGTCCCCTGCGCCGACTTCGACGCCCTCTTCCGGAGCGCCGAGAGGGGACGGACGCGCTACGCCCTTGCGCCCGTCGAGAACACGATCGCCGGCTCGGTCCACCGGGTGCACGACCTCCTGCTCGACTCCCCCCTCAGGGTCGTGGGCGAGGCGATCGTGCGGATCGCCCACCACCTGATCGCCCTTCCGGGCGTGTCGTTCCGCCAGGTGCGTCGCGTCTACTCGCACCCGGTCGCCCTGGCGCAGTGCGAAGAGTTCTTCCTGGAGCACCCGCGACTGATCCGGGTCGCCACCTACGACACGGCCGGGAGCGTGAGGATGCTGCGCGAGGAGGGGGCGCGGGACGCCGCCGCCATCGCCTCCAGGCTGGCGGCACGGCTGCACCGGGCGCGCATCTTGAGGAGGCACCTCGAGGACCATCGCGCCAACTTCACGCGCTTCTTCCTGCTCTCACGGCGGGGCCGCCCCATCGGGCGTCCCGACAAGACCTCGATCCTGTTCGCGACGCCGCACGTGCCGGGCGCGCTCTTCCGCTGCATGGGAGTCTTCGCCCTGCGCGAGATCAACCTCCTGAAGATCGAATCGCGTCCCCTCGTCGGACGCCCCTGGGAGTACGTCTTCCACGTCGACTTCGAAGGATCGGCGGAGGAGGAGAGGTGCCGGAACGCCCTCCGTCACCTGCAGGAGGCCTGCCATTTCGTGCGGGTTCTCGGATCGTACCCGCGCGCGCGGACGCCGCGCGTCTGAGCCGCGGGCTCCGACCGCGGGGCCGCCGCCGTCAAGCCCCCTCTCCGAGGCGGTGGACCTTCATCAGGTTCGTCGCGCCCGATCGCGGCGTGGTCCCCGAGACGACCACGATCCTCTGTCCCGCCGCCAGGATCCGTCGCTTGAGGATCTCCCGATCCCCGGCGGCCAGCAGCCGATCCGTGCTCCTCGCCAGGTGGATGGCGAAGGGACGGACGCCACGGTAGAGCGCCATCCTCCGCCGCACCTCCTCCGATGGTCCGAAGGCGAGGATGCCGCAGGGCGGCTTCAGCTTCGACAGGATGCGCGCCGTCGCCCCGGTCTGCGTGTAGACGACGATCGCCATCGCCCCGGCCTGCCGTGCGGCGTCGCACGCCGCGTGCGCCACCGCGTGCACCTCCAGCTCGCGGCCGGGGAGGGACTCGGCCTGGCCGGCCGAGCGGAACCCGCTCCGCTCCGCCTCGCGGATGATCCGCTCCATGACGGCCACAGCCCGGACCGGGTAGCGCCCCGAGGCGGTTTCCGCCGAGAGCATCACGGCGTCGGTGCCGTCGAAGATGGCGTTGGCGACGTCGGAGGCCTCGGCGCGCGTCGGCGTGGCGCGCTCGACCATCGACTCGAGCATCTGGGTCGCGGTGATCACCACGACGCCGGCCTGGTTGGCCTCGTGCAGGATCGCCTTCTGCAGCACCGGAACGCGCTCCAGCGGCACCTCGACGCCGAGGTCGCCGCGTGCCACCATGACGCCGTCCGCCGCCTCCAGGATCTCCCCAAGGCGCTGGACCGCCGCCCGAAGCTCGAGCTTGGCGATGATCGGGATCCGCCGGCGGGCGCGCTGCACGACGCGGCGCGCGCTCATGATGTCGCGGGCCCCGTGCACGAACGAGAGCGCCACGTAGTCGACCCCCTGGCGCAGCGCGAACGCGAGGTCCCGGCGGTCCTTGGCGGTGAGAAACGGACCGCTCAGGGGCGAATCGGGCAGGTTCATCCCTTTGTTCTCGAGCAGCAGTCCGCCCGTGACCACGCGGCAGTGCACGTCCCTGCCGCGCACTCGCAGGACACGGAGATCCATCCGGCCGTCGTCGAGCAGGATGGCGTCGCCGGGCCGCACGTCGCGCGCCAGGAAGCCGTACGAGGTCGGGATCAGGCCCGCACCGCCCAGCACGCGGCGCGGCGTGATCACCACGTTCTCGCCGGCCCGCAGGCGCAGCGGCTGGCCCCCCGCCAGGCGGCCGACCCTGGCCTTCGGCCCCTGCAGGTCGACCAGGATCGCCACGGCCCGGCCGAGCTCGGACGCCGCCCGGCGCAGCCGCGTGATCACCCGGGCGTGATCCGCGTGGGTCCCGTGCGACAGGTTGAGGCGGGCCACGTCGATCCCCGCGCGCACGAGCGCGGCCAGGACCCTCGGTTCCGTCGACGCCGGCCCGAGCGTGGCGATGATCTTGGTGTGTCTCATCAAGAAAAGGGCGAGGGCCCGAGGACCCTCGCCCCGAGATCGACAGGCGCCACCCCCCTCAGTGGCAGCCGCACCCCGTGCCGCAGTTCTCCGCGGACGCGCGGCCGACGGCGGCGGCCATCGACGGCGCGCCGGCGTCCGGGATCCTGGCCTGCAGGCGCGCCGGTCCCGCGGCCGCGCCGCCGGCCGGGAGGGGGAGCCCCGGCTCGGCCTCGGCGGGCCCGGGGCCGAGGGGCACCTGCTTGCCCGCCGCGTAGATCGGATGCCGTCCCTTCTCCTTGAACCACTGAGCAGTGCTGTGGGTGGAGAACATCTTCTCCACGATCTGCCTCCAGCCCACGCCGGTGTTGTAGGCGCAGAACGACACCTCGCCGAGCTGGGTGGCGTAGGGGATGATGCACATCTCGGTGCGGCGGAAGTCGTAGTTGAACAGGTCCTGGAACCACATGCCGGCGACCATCATGACCCGCCAGGTGTAGCGCGAGCGCTCCGCCAGGCCCAGCTTGCCGCCGTTGTGCCCGTCGATGATCTTGAGCACCTCCCAGAGGTTCATCCCCTCCGGCATCTCGCTGGCGCGCATGTTCCTGAGGACCGCCAGCACGAACTGGAAGACCGTGAGCGGTTTCCCGCGGCAGGTGTCGTTGATGATCCTGAGATCTTCGAGCAGCCGGTCGGTGTCGAGGATCTGCGGGAATGGGACCGCCGTGCGCGTCTGCTCGTTCACGAGGAGCATCGTGCCGATGCCGCAATTGGGGTGGCAGCCGCACTTCAGCGCGCCCCACTCGGCGTCGAGCCCCTCGAGCTGGTCGCGCAGATCCGAGAAGGGTCCCGAGGCCGACAGGGGGTACCAGTCGCGCAGAGGGTTGGTGATCCCGAGCTGGTCCCGCACGTCGCGGGCGAGGTGGGACAGGGTGTAGCGCTGCCGCGTGCGGGTCGCGTCGTCGATGTCCTCGTCCCGGCCCGTGAAGGAGACCGGCTGGAACGACACGGCGTTGATCTTGTCGACGTTGTCGATGGCGAACTGGACGATTGGCCCGACCTGCTGATCGTTCACGCTGTTGACGATCGTCGTGACCAGCGTGATGTCGATCCCGGCGCCTTTGAGATTCTCGATGGCCCGCTTCTTCACGTCGAACAGGTTCCCGACGCCGCGGTGGTTGTTCGCCTCGTTGGTCACGCCGTCGAACTGAAGATAGACCAGGCGCAGCCCCGCGGACTTCGCGCGCCGCGCGAAGTCGAGGTCCTGGGCGAAGCGGATGCCGTTCGTGGCGCACTGCACGCTCTGGTAGCCGAGCTTGCGGGCGTAGGCGATCGCGTCGAGGAAGTACGGGGACAGCGTCGGCTCCCCGCCCGAGAACTGCACCGACATCTGGCGTCGTGGCTTCACGTTGATCGAGTTGTCCAGGATCTGTCTGACGTCGTCCCAGGTCAGCTCGTGGACGTACCCCACCTGGTTCGCGTCCATGAAGCAGGGGTTGCACATCATGTTGCAGCGATTGGTGAGGTCCACGGTCAGCACCGCGCCACGGCCGTACTTGACGGTGGAGGAGCCGTGGTTGTGGTACGGGTCGGGCGCCATCCGGAAATCGCGGCCCGGATAGAGCTTCTCCATCCGGCGCAGGAAGTTGACGTCGATCGCCATCAGGTCCTCACAGCGGCCGTGCCGGGGGCAGTCCTTCACCATCCAGACCTGGCCATCCCGCTCGACGATCGCGGCCTTCACCTCGGCCGGCTTGCCGTCGATCAGGACCTTCCAGTCGGCCTCGCCGGACAGGATCGTCTCGCGCACCTCCTTGACGCACTGCGGGCAGAGCGAGTCGGTCTCGCGCGGAAACCCGAGCTGCGGGAAGGTGCGCTGGTGGCTCTTGAGCAGCGGCGCCGGAGCCCACTTGGGCTGGAGGGAGCCGTAGGGCAGCCGGCGGTTGATCGCCTGGAACGCGTGCCAGGCGACGCTGGCGGCCGCCTTCAGGCCGCCGCCCACCACGACGGACGGGCGGAGATAGCGTCCCGGCCCCTTCCGGGGGGCCTGCAGGGGACGCCCCCGGGGAGGGACGGGAACCGGGTGAATCTCGGGAGCTCCCGGTCCCGCCTCGACGCGGGTCTCTTTGCTGGCCACAGCCTGGTTCATGGCCACCCCTCCTTCTCTATGAGTAGACCAACCGTTGTGATCGATCCTTGGCGTCCGGCCCGACGGCGGCCGGAGCCTCGTGCATGGCACCGGGACCCGCCGCGGCGGCGCCCGGCACGTACGTTCTCGTCTTCTCTTTGAACCTGGTGATCACCATGCGGTCGAGACCCCTCCGGGCCTTCCGGATCCGCACCTCGAGCCGCCTTCGTCCCGCCTGATGCCGGAGAAGAGGGGCTCTGGCGCCCAGGACGGGGCCGGACTCCTTCATGACGCGCAGAAGATCGGCGGTCGCCGTCCAGAGGCTCCCGTCCTCACCCCACGTCCAGGTCCGCCCCGCGCGCAGGTTCGCCAGGAAGGCGTCCCGCGTTGCCGCCCGGGCCAGGGTCGCCGTCCGGCCGACCCGCGCGGGGCCGTGCGCGCCGCTCCCCGCCGTGACCCCGAAGCTCCGCCCCGCCATCGTCTCGTCGACCAGACGGGAGACGAGCTGGTTGTGTGCACGGCCCGCGGCTCCGTGCCGGACCTCGAAGCGTTCGAACAGCCGGAGGATCCGACGGCTCTCGTCCGACAGCAGGCTTCTCTCCGGCAGAGCGTCGAGGAACGGGCCGAGCACGGCCGCGATCTCCTGCACCCGCGCGTAGTGGAGGAGCGCGCGCACGTCCTCCTTGAGCCTCTGCGCCTCCCGGTGCTGCGCCTCCGTCAGGCCGAACAGGAGGACGTGCAGGCGGATCCCGGAGCGTGGATCGCGCGCCGTCACCTCCTCGGACACGAAGAAGTCCCGGGCGTCCGGATGGCGCTCCAGGAACTCGAGACAGCCGTCGATCGTGTCGCGATCGGTCAGCGTCACGAAGTCCATCGCACGGCCCTTGGCGGCCCTGTAGATCGCCTCCGGCGCGCCGATCCCGTGCGAGGGGCCCGCCGGCAGCCCGCAGGGCCGCGAGTGCCGGGAGTGCGCGTGCAGGTCGGCCCGCCCGATAGGGCCCGCGCCCGCCCGGGGCGGGGCCGCCCTACCGGATGAATCAGACCCGATTCGTCCGGAAGAGGCCTGAGAAAACCATATCCCGCGCCTCACGAGGCCGCCTGCAGGATGTCCTCGAGGGTCGTCTGGTCGAGAATCGCCGCCACCTTCCTCTGGGCCTTCTCGAACACGCGCCTCACGTGGCAGCGCCCGGTCCTGCCACGCTCGCGCAGGTGATCGAGGCACCTGTGGAACTCGATCGGCCCCTGCAGCGCCTCGACGATCTCCCGGAGGGTGATCCGCCGCGCCGGCCGCGCCAGCCGGAAGCCGCCGCGGAACCCGCGGCGCGATCGAATGAGCCCCTTCGTCGCCAGCCGCTGGAAGATCTTCGACAGGAACGTCTCGGGGATCGCCGTGGCCCGTGAGATCTCCCGGATGAGGGCCGGCTCGCTGCGGTCTCGGCGCGCCAGGTAGAGGATCCCTTCGATGCCGTATTCCACCCCCTTGGTCATGTGCATCGGTATCTACTGCCTCCCCAGCATGATACCAGAATGAATATCACCGACCGGGAAGGCTGTCAAGTGACGATGCGATCCTGGAGAGGCGCGGAAGGCCGGATCCGAAGGCTCAGTGGCCCTGATCGCCCGCCCGGATGCCGTAGGCCCTCATCTTCCGATAGAGGTTGCTCCGCTCGAGCCCCAGCAGCTCGGCGGCCCGCACCACGTTCCCCTCGGCCTCCTGGAGCTTCATCAGGATGAACTGCCTCTCGAACGACTCACGCCCCTCCCGCAAGGATCCGCACTCCCTGAACAGGTCGGCCGGCGCCACTCCCGTGCCTCGGAACGCCTCCGGCAGGTCCGGAAGCCCGATCTCGTCCCCCTGCACCAGGATCACCAAACGCTCCATCATGTTCTTCAATTCCCGGACGTTGCCGGGCCAACGGTAGCCCTGCAGGATCGGGATGGTGTCGGCACCGAGCCTCTTGACCCTGCCGTACTGGCGCGAGAAGTGCTGGACGAAGTGGGCGGCGAGGAGCGGGATGTCCTCCAGCCGCTCCCGCAGCGGCGGCACGCGGAGCGGGATCACGTTGAGCCGGAAGTAGAGGTCCTCCCGGAACCGTCCCGCCGCGATCTCCCGCGGCAGGTCCTTGTTGGTGGCCGCGATGACTCGAACGTCGACGCGCAGCGTCGTCCCCCCGACCGGCTCGAAGGCCTGCTCCTGCAGCACGCGCAGGACCTTGGCCTGCGTGCGCAGCGACATGTCGCCGATCTCGTCCAAGAGGAGTGTGCCGCCGTCGGCCAGGAGGAACCGGCCCGGCTTCGCTTCCGTGGCGCCGGTGAACGCCCCGCGCACGTGCCCGAAAAGCTCGCTCTCGATCAGCTCCTCGGGGATGGCGGCGCAGTTCATCTCCACGAACGGCTCGTCCCTCCGCAGCGACCGCGCGTGGATGGTCCGGGCGACCAGCTCCTTGCCGGTGCCGTTCTCGCCGAAGATCAGCACCCGGCCGTTGGTGGGGGCGGTGATCTCGATCTGCTGGCGGAGCTCGTGGATCGAGCGGCTCTCGCCGATCACCGCATTCTCCTCCCGGACCTGCTCCTTGAGGCTGCGCAGGTGCTCGTCCTTCTTCCGGTCCGAGACCGCGTTCCTGAGCGTCAGCGCCACCTTCTCCAGCGACAGCGGCTTCTCGATGAAATCGAAGGCGCCCAGACGCCCGGCGCGGTGCGCGACGGGGACGTCGGCGTGCCCGGAGATCATGATCACGCGCGGCGGCGACGGCAACGCGACCAGATCCTCCAGGGTCGACAGACCGTCGCGCCCCGGGAGCCAGACGTCCAGCAGGACCGCGTGATACGGCTTGCGACGTACCATCTCCAGGCAGCGCTCGCCCGACTCCGCGATGTCCACGGTGTACCCCTCGTCCTTGAGGATATTTCGCAAGGACGATCGCACCCCCTCCTCGTCGTCCACGACGAGCACGCGCTCCTTGGCCATGGCCCTATTCTACCGGAAGCCCGTCCCGGCTCACTCGGGGCCCGCGGGAAGCTCGATGACGAAGCGGGCGCCGCGCGGCAGGACGTCCTCCACCCGGATCCGTCCCATGTGATCCGAGACGATGCGGTGGACAATCGCCAGTCCGAGGCCGGTGCCCCGCTTCTTGGTGGAGAAGTACGGGACGAAGAGTCGGTCGCGGTCCTCGGGGCGGATCCCCGGCCCCTCGTCCGCGACGTCGAGGCGGATCATCCCGGAGGCGGGGTCGCGCCCCGCGGCGACGGTGATGGTGCCCCGCCCGCCCATCGCCTCCACCGCGTTGTCCAGCAGATTGACCAGGACCCGCTTCATCTGCTCCGGGTCGACCAGGACGCGTGGCAGCCCGGAGGCGACCTCCGGGACGATCGTCACCTGGCTGTGGACGCCGTTGTAGAGGGCGAGCGCGGCGGCCACGACGTCCGCGAGCTCGGTGGGGACCGGGCTGGGCGCCGGCAGCCGCGCGAACCGGGTGAACTCGTCGACGAGGTTCTTGAGCCCCGCCACCTCGCGCACGATCGCCGCGGTCCCCTCCTCCACGATCTCGTCCAGGTCGCCGCTGCGCTCTGCGTACTTCTTCCGGATCCGCTCCGCGGAGAGCTGGATCGGCGTGAGCGGATTCTTGATCTCGTGCGCCAGGCGCCGGGCGACCTCCCTCCAGGCCGCGATCTTCTGCGCGCGCATGAGATCCGTGAGGTCCTCCAGAACCAGAATGACCCCGAGCAGACCGCCGACATCGTCGCGCAGCGCCGTGGCGCCCGCCGCCAGCCGGATCGTGCGGCCGCCGGCCGGTAGGTCGACCTCGCGCGCCGCGCCCGGCCGGCCGGCGGCCGTGACCTCGGTGATCAGCGCCTCGATCACCATCCGGCCCTCCGGCGGCAGAAGCGGCGGCAGGATCCGGCCCACCGGATCGGGGCCGGGCAGGAGGGCCAGCAGGCGGAGCGCGGCCCGGTTGATGGTGGTCACGCGCCCGTCTCGGTCGAGGGAGATCACCCCGGTCGTGAGGTTCTGCAGGAGCGTCTCGATGTAGCGCCGCCGCTCCATCAGCTCGCGGTTGCTCTGCGACAGCTCGAGGTTGCGGTGCTCGATCGTCTCCCTGCCGGCCTTGATCTCCGCGGTCATCCGGTTGAACGACTCGACAAGGATGCCGAGCTCGTCCCCCGCCTCCACCTCCACGCGGTAGTCGAGGTTTCCGGAGGAGATCTCTCGCGTCCCCAGGGCCAGCGACTGGATCGGCTCCGTGATCCGGCGCGCGAGGTAGAGGCCGATCCAGGTGACGGAGAAGAGGACGACCAGCGTGATCAGGGCGAACACGAGGACATAGACCCGCTTGATGAGTCCCTTCTGCGCGCGAATCTGGCGGTAGTCCTCGTTGCTCTGCGTGACCGCCCGAGCGAGCCGGGCCAGGTCGCGCGGCACGAAGGAGCCGACCGTCACGACCGCCGACACCGGCGCCGCGGGATCGGCCCGCACCGGGTGGCCGCAGCGGATCAGGTGCCCGCCGCGGAACTCCGAGGTCCACTGGAACGGCTCGCCCCTGAAGGCCGCCTTCATGAGGTCCGGAGGGATCTCCTGCAGGTCGCCGGTCGCGGGGACGTGGGGATCGACCACCACGTAGGGCGGGCCGTGCCCCGTGTCGAGGGCCACGAGGTCGAGGTGGTACTCGCGCAGGAGATCGCCCAGGATGCGGTGCACGTCGGCCCGCGCCTCGGCCCGCAGGAGCTCCTGCGCCACCAGGCGCCGCGCCACCTCGCGTGCAAACGCCGCCCCGCGGGCCTCGGCGTCGTCGTAATAGGCGCCCACGATCTTCTGCGAGGCCTCCGTGACGCGGTCCATCGGGTCGTTGAACCAGCGATCCACGCTTCTCTGGATCAGGTGCATGGCCGCGTAGAAAATGATCCCCGAGGGGACCAGCCACAGCAGGAGGAGCGAGAAGACCAGCTTGGTGCGGAAGCGGGAGCCGAGGATCCCGCGGCGCCTCTCGACCAGGGCCTTGATCAGGTTGCGCATCAGGAGGGTGAGCAGGGTCAGGACCAGGAGCGCGTTGGTGACGAGCAGGACCGAGAGCAGGACCGAGTTCGTGATGTAGGGCCAGGAGAAGTTGGTCGTCTTGCGCAGCAGGTGGTATCCGCCGAGGAAGAAGAGCAGGAGGATCAATACGCTGAACAGGATGAGCCGGTCGACGCGGACGCGCGATGCGGGGGCGCGGGGGGGAGCTTCAGGGCTTGGGCTCAACGATCGTGTCTCCGCGAAGGTCGATCGGCACGCGCACCCAGTCGGTGTCCAGCGGCCAGGGGATCAGATAGAAGCGCCAGAGGAAGGCGATGTCGGACTTGGCCCGCAGGTAGTAGATCTGGCCCGGCGCCAGATCGCTCCGGCGCGCGAGCGGCACGCGATCGATCACGGTCAGGAAGTCGCGCATCGCGTGCGCGTCCCCGGCGACTTTCGTGTCCTGCACCTCCCCGTCGATCCGGCGCGTCAGGGTGTACTGCCGCGTCAGGGCGTCGTGCCGGACGGTGCACTTGACACGGTGCCTGGCGATCGTCTCGTCGGGCAGGGCGACGCGGCGCCGCAGCAGCTGGAACCGATAGCCGATCGTCGTCTCGAGACCGGCGTCGATCTCCTCGAGGATCTCCGGCGTCAGGCCAGAGTCGAGACGGCACGAGGCGAGGTAGCTTTCGGCGTCGACGGTCACCTTGACGTCGACGAGCGCCGGCGACCCCGCGACGCCGGGGCTCCAGGCCACGGCGAGACAGGCGACGGCGAGGGTCCTGCTCATCCATCGAGGCACACGCTCGTCGAGCATTTTCAGGCAGTCTACCGAAGCGTGACTCTCGCTGACAAGGGGAACGAAACCCGGTCGGGGCGAGCGTGGCGGCCGCGATTGCGGCCGCCGCCAGAATCAGGCGGTGAGAGGGGCCCCGCGCGGGACCAGGCGGTCCATCAGGTGCGCGAACCGAGCCAGGTGCGAGGCCGGGAGCCGCTCCTCGGAGGTGCCGATCGCCCAGGCGGCGCGGCTGGCGAGGATCCGACCGACGAGGGCGGCGTGCAGGCGATGGCCGCCCTTGAAGACGATCACGTGGGCCCGGAGGCGCGACCCGACGAGCGCCAGGTCGCCGACGAGATCGAGAACCTTGTGCCGCACGAACTCATCCGGGAAGCGGAGCGAGGAGTTGAGGACCCCATCCTCGCCAACCACTACCGCGTTATCGAGCGACCCCCCGCGCGCCAGCCCGGCGCGCCGCATCGCCTCCACGTCGCGGAGCAGGCAGAAGGTCCGGGCCGGCGCGATGGAGGAGGCGTAGTCCTCCTCGCCGATCCGGGCGCTCAAGGCCTGATATCCGATCGCCGCGTGCGGGAAGTCGATCGCGTACGTCACCTGGAGGTCGTTGGCGGGGAGCGCCAGGATCTCCTTGTCGTCCTGGCTCACCGCGATTGGACGCCTGAGCGCCAGGTAGCGGCGCGGAGCCTTCTGGGTCCGGACGCCGGCGGCCAGGATCGGATCGACGAAGGGGCGCGCGCTGCCGTCGAGGATCGGCACCTCCGCGCCGTCGAGCACGACGCGCGCGTTGTCGACTCCCAGACCGGTCAGGGCCGACAGCAGGTGCTCCACCGTCGAGACCGAGAGCCCACCGCGGGCCAGCGTCGTGGCGAAACTGCTCCCCTGCAGGAAGCGGTGGGCGGCCGGTATCTCATGGCTCTCACGATCCCTTCGGACGAAGACGATGCCACTGTCTGCGACCGCGGGGAGGATCGTCAGGTGCGCCGGAGTGCCGGAGTGAAGCCCGACCCCTTCGATCTCGACCGGGCGTCCCAGCGTTCTCTGCGTCTCGACCACTCTTCCTCCCTCATGCCGCAGCGAGCGGCGCCCGGGACAGCTCCTTGCAGCCGCCGTGCCATCTTCGCAGAGGGCCGTCAGTTCTCCGCAATTGTCGTATTTTAAGCGAGTTACCAGTCAGCCCGCCGGCCATGGCAGGGCCCCTTCACCCCTCGGAGTCGCATTTCTGCCACAGGTAACTGTTGCAATCATGCCAGAGCCGCCCGGTTTGACACCCGGGATGCTCTATGGTAATTTCCGCCGGCCCACGACCCCCGTCGGCCGGACTCCGGGACCTCGAGGCGTGCGCGGCGCGCGCGCCCGACCGGCTCCGCTTCCTGCAGAGCCTGGCGACTTCGCGCCCGCGCAAGGAGTTGCCATGAATGGACGGCTCAGGGACCGCGTCGAGGCGGAGGCTCAGCGCCTGCTGCGCGACCGTGTCGCGCGCCTCCGGCAGGCGCTCGAGGGGGCCCTCGGCGCTCTCGCCGAGCCGATGCAGTTCCCGCTCACCCCCGGGGAGTGGGGCGCCGCCGAGGGGGCCGCTCAGCTCCAGTCGGTGCGCGACGCCGCCGATGCGATCGCGCGCGCGGGCAGCCAGAGGGAGATCCTGACGGCCCTTCTGGACTCGGCGGCGGCCTTCTACCCACGCACGGCCCTGTTCATCCTGAAGGGAGGGGCGCTGGTCGGCTGGGCCGGCCTGGGATTCCTTGGAGAGGGCGGATTCAAGAGCGACGACCTGCCGCGGGTCACGCTGGCGATTGCAGGCGACCACCTCCCCGCCAATGCCGTGCGGCGGCGCAGCCTGGCGCGCGCCGGGACCGAGGGGCCGGGACAGGAGGTCGTCGGCCGTCTGGGTGGTGTCCGGCCGCGTGCGGCCAGCGCGGTGCCGCTCGTGGTCCGCGGCCGTCCGGTCGCTGTCCTGTACGGCGACACCGGAGCCGGGGCCGGCCCGTCCAGCCAGGGGTTGGGGTTCGAGATCGTGGCGCGCTTCGCTGGCCTGGCGATGGAGCGGATCACCGCCGCGCCGGCCGCGCTCCCCACGCGCGCCGGCGCGTCCGCCCCCGGTCCGGCGGGCGGGCAGGACGAGAGCGCGGCACGGGGGACCGGGCCGCGCTCCGGTGCACCGACACCCCCCGAGGAGGCCGAGATGCAGGCGCTGCTGAGCGATCTCGACAGCCAGCCGCGGCGCCGGTCGGGGGACGACGGCGTCTCCGAGGAGGAGAGGCGCAGGCACGCGGATGCCCGCCGCTTCGCCCACCTGCTGGTCTCGGAGCTGCTCCTCTACAACGAGGAGGCGGTCGTGCAGGGGCGCAAGCACCGCGACCTTCAGGAGCGGCTGAGGAAGGAGATCGAGCGCAGCCGGCAAGCCTACCAGGCGCGCGCGGCCGGCCTCCCTCTGCGCGGCCCCGACTATTTCGAGGACGAGCTGGTCCGCCAGCTCGCGCTGGGAGACCCCGCCCTCCTGGGCAGCTGAGCGGGCGGCGCCGCGACACCGGCGTCATGCCCGCCGGAAGGCCGTGGGGTTACGAGGCGGGTTCGCCGCGCGGCACGGTCTGGCCCTGGCGGGCGCTGAGGGCGGCGAGCAGGTTGTCGTGGATGCCGCCGAACGGTCCGTTCGACATCACCAGGACGATGTCGTCGCGGCCCGCCTCCCGGGTCACGCGCTCCACGACGTCGGCGACCGCGGGGAGGTAGACGGCGTCCTTGCCGCGGGCCTTGAGGTCCTCCACCAGGCGCTCCGCCGAGAACCTTTGTCCCTCCGGGGCTCGCTCCGGATGGTCCACGGCCGAGATGACGATGCGGTCGGCATCGTCGAAGCTTCGGGCGTACTCCTCCTGGAACACGCTGCGGCGGCTCGTGTTGGTGCGCGGCTCGAAGACCGCCCAGATCCGCCGACCCCGGTAGCGGTCGCGCGTCCCGGCCAGCGTCAGGCGCACCGCCGTCGGGTGGTGGGCGAAGTCGTCCACCACGACGACGCCGTCCGCCACGCCCCGCACCTCCTGCCGCCGCTTGACGCCCGCGAAGGTGCGCAACCCCTCGCCGATGGCGGGAGCGTCGAGGCCGCGCAGATGGGCGACCGCCGCCACCGCCAGGAGGTTGCGCAGGTTCTGCTCTCCCGTGAGCGGTGTGCGGAAGATCCCGAACGGCCGGGCCTCGCGCGTCACCTCGATCTCCATCCCCTCCGGGTCGGCGCTCCGCATCCGACCGCGCCACCCGGCGCCCGGCCCGAGACCGTACGGGACGGCGGGACCACGGCGCGTGGCGACGACCTCGCACACGTTCGGGTCGTCGTCGCAGAAGACCAGGACGCCGTCCTCGGGGACGATCGCCACCAGCGCCCGGAACGCCTTCTTCACCGCCTCGAGGTCGGCGTACATCTCCGCATGATCGAACTCGACGGAGGTCAGGATCGCCGTGCGCGGACGGTAATGCAGGAATTTCGGCCCCTTGTCGAAGAAGGAGGTCTCGTACTCGTCCCCCTCGATGACGAACTCCTCCCCGCGCCCGAGCCCGTAGGAGCGGTTGAAATTCCGGAGCACGCCGCCGACCAGGAAGGAAGGGCTCCGCTCGCCCGCCTCCAGGGCCCAGGCCATCAGGGCGGCGGTGGTGGTCTTGCCGTGCGTGCCGGCGATCACGATCGGGTGCCGTCCTTCCAGGAAGAGCCGCCCGATGGCCTCCGGCATGCTGAGGAACGGGATCTCCCTCTCGGCCGCCGCCACCGCCTCCGGGTTGGTCCGGGTGGCGATGTTGCCGACCACGACGAGGTCGGGACGATCGTCGAGGTGCTCCGCCTTGAACCCCTCGAGCAGGCGGATCCCCTTGTCGCGCAGCATCGTGCTCATGGGGGGGTAGACCGCCTGGTCGGAGCCGCGCACGTCATAGCCCGCCTCGACCAGGAGCCCGGCGAGCGATCCCATGCCGGTCCCGCAGATACCGACCAGGTGGACACGGCGTATCGGGGCGCGCGCTTCGGAAGGACTCGTGTCGAGGGAGGCCTCGGCCGGCGGACGTCGGCGGGCCTCTTCGGCCCTCGGAGCCCGTGGCAACAGCTAACCGCCGCCGCCGACTTGGCTCACGTCGAGGTGCTCGTCGGTGATCAGTCCGATCTTCTCCGCCCCGCCGCCCCGGATGTTGTCGAGGACCTGGATGACGTAGGAGTAGGGGAGGTCGCTGTCGGCCTGGAAGAAGACGACCTTGTCCCGCCGGTTCTTCATCAACTCTTCGATGCGCTGCTTCACACCGTCGGGCCCGCCCTGAATCTCCTCCCTGTTCAGGAAGATGTGGGGCGAGGTGTCGGGACCCTTCACGGTGAGAATCAGCTGGTCGGAGATCACGACGTCAGTCGCGGTCTCCTGAGACTTGGGAGGCACGGCGAGGTCCAGGGTCCGGCTCAGGAGGGGCGTGACGACCATGAAGATGATCAGCAGCACCAGGACGATGTCGACGAAGGGGGTGACGTTGATGTCCGACTTGACGCCGGAGCCGCCGAGCTGCATCGCCATGCGCTACCCTCCCTCGTCCTGGCCGGGGATCTTCTCGGTGACCAGGGAGACCTCGCTGAACCCCGCCTCGTTGGTCTCGATCATCATCTTGCGGACGTCGCCGTACTTCATGTCCCGGTCGGCCTTGATGAGCACGCTCTTGTCCGGCATCCGGTCGTGCACCTCGGTCATCGTGGACAGGTACTGATCGCGCGGCACCGATTTCTTCTGCACGAAGACGGACTGGGCCCCGCTCTTCTCGGTCTTGACGGCGACGACGATCGCGTGCGCCTCGTCGTCCTCATGCTTCTCGGTGTGCCGGGCGTACGGGAGGTTGACCTGGATCCCCTCCTGGAGCATCGGCGTCACGACCATGAAGATGATCAGGAGCACCAGGCAGATGTCGACGAAGGGCGTGACGTTGATGTCGGAGTTGAAGCCGCCCCTGCCGCCGGCTTGCATCGACATGGTTACTTCTGTCCCTGCCGCTTCTGGAAGAAGTCGATCAGCTCGGACGAGGAGTTGTTCATCTCGATCCCGAAGAACTCGACGAGTCCGGTGAAGTAGTTGAAGATCCAGACCGCCGGGATCGCCACCGCCAGGCCGACCGCGGTGGTGATGAGCGCCTCGGAGATCCCGGCCGAGACCGCGCCGATCCCGCCCGAGCCCGTGGCGGCCATCCCGGTGAAGGCGTTGATGATGCCGACGACCGTGCCGAACAGTCCGACGAACGGCGCGGTCGAGCCGATCGTGGCGAGCCCGCCGAGGCCCTTCTTCATCTCGGCCGTGGTCAGAGCCGCGGCCCGCTCGACCGCCAGCCGCACCGACTCGACGGCGTCATGGCTCGGCTGCTCCTCCTTCTCGAACAGGAACTGCTGCAGCCCGGCCGCCAGCACCTTGGCCAGATGGCTCTTCGGGTAGCGCTTGGCCGCCTCGACGGCCTCGCGATACTTCCCTTCCCTCAGCGCCTTGGTCGCCACCGGCAGGTAATCGATCGACTGCTTCTTCGCGGCGCGGAACAGGAGCAGCCTCTCGATGAAGACGCCGAGCGAATAGACCGACATCGCGAGCAGGAACAGGGCCACGAGCTTGGCCAGCCATCCCATCTGGTACCAGATGTCGAGGACCGAATGCCCCATCATAGGTGGTGCCCTCCTTCTCTATTGTCTCATTGCAGGGTGAAATCGACGACCACCGTGAAGTAGACGTCGACCGGCTTGCCGTTCTGCAGCCCCGGCTTGTACCTCCACTGCTTCACCGCTGCGATCGCCGCCTCGTCGAAGCCGAACTTCGAGCCCGGCGACTTCAGCACGGTGATGTCCCCCACGGTTCCGTCCTTGCGCACGACGGCCTGCAGCACGACCTGCCCCGCGACCTTCGCCTTGCGGGCGAGGTCGGGATAGGTCGGCTGCACCCTGGTGGAGGGGATCACCTCCGGGTTGCTGACGCCGCCGATCCCGGCGTAGAGCGGCTGGTCCATCATCCCCCCGTCCACGCCCCCCAGGACTCCCCCGAGGACGCCGCCCACGACGCCCCCGACCACTCCGCCGATGACACCTCCCTCGACCCCGCCGTCCACACCGCCGTCCACCCCCTCGTCCTTCTCCTCCTCGGGAGCAGTGATCGGCACCGGCTTCTCCTCGGGGACGACCTTCGGCTGCACGAGCTCGGTCGGCTTCGGGATCTCCTTCGGCTTCTCGATGGGCTTCTTCGCGCCGCTGCGCTTGGGGGGCGGCGGAGGAGGAGGCGGCGGCGGCGCGGCCACGAACGAGATGGTGAGCGGGGGGGGCGGGACCGACTCGATGGTCATGAAGGAGGTGATGATCAGGAAGGCGAAGACGACGCCGTGCGCGATGAGCGCGACCGGAAGGGTGAGCCATCTCCGGCTCTCGCCTTTCTTTTTGGTGGACAGGACCAGCGAATCGAACAACGAACTCGCCTCCCTTACGCGACGCCGATGGGCGCCTCGGCGTCAGGGTCTCTCAGGCTACTTCTTCGCCATCACCTTCTTGCGCATCTCGAGCGCCAGCTTCTGCTGCTTGTCGGCCTCCTCGATCCACTTCGTCGCCTCATCGAGGTTGCCCGTCTGCTGCGCGAGCTTGGCCTTCTCCCGGTAGAGCAGATTGATGTAGAGGACCGCCTCGAAGTAGTTCTCGCGCTGATCCGCAGCCCGCTTCAGGTAGTCGAGCCCCATCTCGATGAGCTCCGTGCGGCGGTTGAGGTCGATCGTCAGCGGGGCGTGATAGACCTTGTCCCAGCAGAGCACCCCGATGGTGTAGAGCGCCTCGGGGTTGTCCTTCTCGATCTCCGCCCGCCTCTTGTACCACTCGAGGGACGAGTCGAAGTCGCCCTTCTTGGCGTAGATCATGCCGATCCGCAGCATCAGCTCCGAGGCGGCGGCCGGGTCGTTTCCCCGCTTCTTGAGCTGCTCCTCGAAATAGGCGGCCGCCTCGTCGTACCGCTCCGCCTGCAGGTAGATCGTCAGGAGGTAGTTCTCGGCGTCCCTGTCGTCCGGGTAATACGTCAGGTAGCGCTTGAGGTTGTCGATTGCGCCCTGCGAGTAGCGCAGGTCCTTGGGATGCTTCGACCCGGGCTTGTACTCGCCCATGAAGGCGAAGGCCGTGTTCTGGTAGGCGACCGTCAAATCCGGGTTCAGGTAGGTCGCATAGCGGTACCATTCGATCGCCTTGAGATAGTTCCCCGCCTTGTAGAAGACGTTGCCCTGCTTGACCGCATAGTTGGCCTTGAGCCAGTCGGCCGTTCCCTGGCATCCCGTGACGCTGGCCAGCACGCCGAGCAGCGCCAGGAGGGCAAGTTTGCATCTCATGCGTGTCCGCTCCGGTGACGCGGGCGCACCGCCCTGCGACCCCTGTGATCCGCTCCCAGACAGGGTGGGCCGGCTATCGCTCGCCGGCCCGGGCAGGATGATAGATCAACGCTACCCCTTTTGCCAAGCCGCGCAAGACCTCTCCACGCCCCGACGTCCACTCTTCTCTGCATCGGCCCCGCAGACACAAAAGCGCCGCCACCCCGAAGGGACGGCGGCGCCTCTCATCTCCGTCGATCCGCGTCTCACCACCGCAAGGAGCCTGGCCCTCGCCGACGCCTAAGCCCCCATCAGCTGCCCGCGCATCCCCTCCAGGGCGATCCGCAGCTTCAGGAGCGCCTCCCGCTCGAGCTGCCGCACCCGCTCCTTGCTGAGCTTGAGGATGTGCGACACCGCCTCGAGGGTCAGCTCGCTGCCGTCGCGCATGCCGAAGCGCCGCTCGAGGATGTAGCGCTCCCGGGCGGGCAGCTGCGTCAGCGCGTTCTTGAGGATCCGGTCGACCTCGCCGCGCAAGATCTCCTTCTCCTGACGGAACGAGTCGGGGTCGGAGATAAGGGCCTCGAGGCGCGTGTCCTCGTTGGGGGAGATGAAATCATCGAAGCTCGTGGTGTACGGGAGAAGTTGGCGCCACATGGGGCCCTCCTTTGCCCCAGGACGCATAGCAACAACCCTGCCAGGCGGCGCGGCGTCCCTCCCGGCCGCCGCCCCGCTGCCTTCCTGCAGCGCCCGACCCGCGCAAAACCGGCCGAAAGCCCGTTCCCGGACCGTCGACCGGCCGCGCCCTCCCCCACCCGCGCGCGCCGCTCCGCCCGCTCGGCGTCCGGAGAGTGCCCCTGGGGGAGGACTTTTTGGCGTACCCTCGGAACACCATGACTTTTTGACAGGTCACTCGTCCCTCCGCTAGCATTCCTCCACGCCACCGAGGACCCGATGCGCGCGAAACGGAAGCCGGCCGGCAGGGGGGGGAGGCGGGTGAGCGCGGGGCTCCGCGAGCGGGTGCGGCGGATCCTCGAGGCGCTGCACCGGGCCCACCCGGCACCCCGGGTGGAGCTCGACCACCGCAACCCGTTCGAGCTCCTGGTCGCGACGATCCTCTCGGCGCAATGCACCGACGCGCGCGTCAACCAGGTCACGCGGGAGCTCTTTCGGCGCTACCCGGGGCCGGCCGACCTCGCGCGGGCGCGCGTCGAGGACCTCGAGGAGGCGATCCGATCGACCGGCTTCTTCCGCTCCAAGGCGAGGTCGATCCGGGGATGCTGCCGCGAGATCGTGGAGCGACACGGCGGGAGCGTGCCGCGGACCATGGCGGAACTCGTGCGTCTCCCCGGGGTGGGGCGCAAGACGGCCAACGTCGTCCTGGGGGCGGGTTACGGCATCCCCTCGGGGATCGTCGTCGACACCCACATGTCCCGCGTGGCCCGGCGGCTCGGCCTCACCCGGCGGGACGATCCCGTAGGGATCGAAGACGACCTCGTGAAGCTCGTGCCGCAGCCCGAGTGGGTCTTCTTCTCGATCGCCATGATCCTTCACGGCCGCTACGTCTGCCTGGCGCGGCGGCCGCGCTGCGGCGACTGCCCCCTGAACCCCCACTGCCCGTCGCGCCACCTCGGCGCGCAGCCCCGTCCGACGGCGCGGCTCAGCGCGCCGGCGGGCCGCCCCGGCCGTCGGCCTCCTCGTCCCGCTCCAGATCGATCTTGATGCCGACGCGCTCCGCCTCGCGCATGGCGCGACGCAGCAGCCGCTTCTCGCGGTGGCGGCGGAGGAGCGCGCGCATCCAGCGGCTCTCGGAGCACAGGAGCGCGAGACCTGGGATCAAGAGGACGAACCCCGGCACGATCGGTACCGGGCCCAGCAGGAGCCCCGCGATCGTCAGGGACCAGCCGGTCAGGAGGCGCACCGGGCGGCCGACGGTCTTCTTCCCCGACCCGAGGTCCATGGACCTCCCGCGAGGCTGCCCACCGCCTCAGCGCAGTGGCGAGAAGCCCCGAGTCGCCTCCTCGCCGAGCTGTCCGACGTAGACCAGGCGCGCCTCCCCTTCGAGGCGGACCCCCGAGGCCCGGCGCGGGTCCCCCTCGAAGCGGACCTGGATCATCTCCCCGGAGCGCGTCCTGAAGCGGACCGGCGGTGCCGCCCTCCCGGCCGACGCCGCGGCCAAGGCCGCCGCCACGCACCCCGTGCCGCAGGCCAGCGTCTCCCCCTCCACGCCGCGCTCGTAGGTCCTGATCGCGAAGATCCCCCCCTCCGCCTCGCCGACGAAGTCGACGTTCACTCCCTCCGGGGCGAAGCGCGGATGAGAGCGCAGGGCGCGTCCGAGCGTCTCGATCGAGTCCTCCGGCGGAACGCCGCGGAAGACGACGAGGTGAGGCACGCCGGTGTCGAGCCAGGTCCCGCGCATCCTCTCCCCTCCGGCCTCCACCTCGATGCCGTCATCGAGCCCGCGCGGATCGCGCATCTCGAACGAGACGGTGGCGCCCTGCACCTCGGCGCGGTGCACCATCAGGTCGGTCTGCACCGTCATACGGGCCGCCGCCATCCCCTTGAGATAGGCGAGGCGTGCGGCGCAGCGGGCGCCGTTGCCGCAGAAGGTCGGCCGGCCGTCCGGGTTGAAGAAGCGCGCGCGCAGGTCGGCCTGCGAGGAGCCTTCGATCAGGATGACGCCGTCGGCGCCGACCGAGAGGGCCCGCGTGCAGACCCGCCGGATGAAATCGACCATCTCCTCGGCGCGCAGGCCGCCCGACCGGTTGTCGAGGAGGATGAAGTCGTTCCCCCCCGCGGTCATCTTGTAGAACTCCCCTTCGAACGGATTCATCGGAGTTCCCCGGAGCGTGGCGCGTGGGGGTCGGACGGCGCGGGCGAGGCCCGGGGCGTCGGCGAGACCCGGGGCGCCGGCGAGGCGCGGGGGACGGCAGAGGTCCCGGGCGTCACGGACGGGCCGGGGCCGGGAGCGGCCTCCAGCGGCACGGTCTCCGCGCGCTCCTCGGAACGGACGCTCTCGTTGGGAGGCGACGAGGAGTCGAAGGCGGTCACGACGTAATGATACCGCACGCCCGGCCGGACGGCGGTGTCGGCGTAGGAGGTCTCCGCCGGGCCGACCTGGGCGAGGCGCCTGAACTCTCCGTCGGGCGTGTCGCGCCGATAGATCCTGTATCCGCCCAGATCCGGCTCGCCGTTCGGGAACCAGTAGATCTTGATGACGCTCCCCTCCGCGGAGGCCGCCAGGCCGGTCGGCGCCTTCGGCGGGTAGATGTCGATCGGGCGGACCTCGACCTCCGGGCTGTCGGCGCTCTCGTGCGGCGGCTTCTGCGCTCCGGCGAGTGCGCGGACGAAGTAGCGGTAGCTCTCGCCGTGCGTGAACTCCGTGTCGACGTAGGCCGTCTCCTTCAGCGGCTTCTGGTTCAGCGGGTCGTCCGGGTCCTCCGTGTCGGTCTTCCCCTTGCGGTAGACGTTGAACATCGGGGGCGGAGGAGCGCCTCCGGACGCCGCCGGGGAGGCCGCGGCGGTCCCGGGCTGCCACGCCAGCCGGACCTCCCCTTCGGCCGTCTCGACCTTGAGGTCGTGCGGTGCCGGCGGCGGCGGCACGACCTCGATCAGGGCCGGCGGCGGCAGCGGCGAGCGCTTCTTCTCCGAGTCGAGGATCTGCACGCTGTAGAGGAAGCGCGGTCGGACACCGGCCGAGCCGCCGAGAGCGGTCGCGTCCCGGAAGCGCAGCCGGCCCCCCGGTGCCGCCTTTTCGAGCGCCTCGACCGAGAAGGCGGCGAGCACCTGGGCCCCGTTCTCGAACTGGTGCATGAGGTAGCGGCTCGAGACCGCGCCCGGGCGGAAGGTGTCGGTGGCGCGCATCCTGAGGATGCGCACCTGCGCCCTGGGGCCGACCGGCCGGCCGTCGGTCTCCTGCATCGGCAGGCGGGCCGTCAGCACCACCTCGCCGCCGATCTGCCGCACGGCGAGGCCCTGCGGCGGGCTCGGCAGGACCCGCAGCGGCGCCATGTTCGGACCCTTCTTGCCGCAGCCGACCAGGGCGACGGTCAGGGTGCAGGCCAGGGCGTGGGCGAGAAGGGAGGCCGGAGCGTAGGCCCGGAGAAGCGCCCGGGACTCGAGGGGCGGGGCTGCGGGCGCGCGCTGGGGCACCGTGGCCCCCCCCTAAAGGATGTAGCGGCTGAGGTCCTGGTCCTTGACGATGTCCGCCAGCATGCGACGGACGTAGGCGGCGTCGATCGTGACCTTGCGCTCCTGCATGTCGGGCGCCTCGAAGGAGACGACGTCGAGCAGCTTCTCCAGGATCGTGTGCAGGCGCCGCGCCCCGATGTTTTCCGAGCGCTCGTTCACCTCGGCCGCGAGCTCGGCGATCGCCCGGACGGCCTCGTCGGCGAACACCAGATCGATCCCCTCGGTCAGGAGCAGCGCGCGGTACTGCTTGACGAGGGCGTTCTGCGGCTCGGTCAGGATGCGGACGAACTCGGCCGTTCCCAGCGGCTGCAGCTCGACGCGGATCGGGAAGCGCCCCTGCAGCTCCGGGATCAGATCGGACGGCTTGCTGACGTGGAAGGCCCCCGAGGCGATGAACAGGATGTGATCGGTCCGCACCATGCCGTGCTTGGTGCTGACGGCCGTCCCCTCCACCAGCGGCAGCAGGTCGCGTTGCACGCCTTCGCGGCTGACGTCGGGCCCCTGCCCGCGCTCCCGCCCCGCGACCTTGTCGATCTCGTCGATGAAGATGATCCCCGACTGCTCGACGCGCTGGAGCGCCTGGCGCTTCACGTCGTCGATGTCGATCAGCTTCTCCTCCTCCTCGCGCTGCAGGATCTCGCGCGCCTCGGCCAGGGTGACGCGGCGACGCCGGGTCCGCGTCCCGAAGAGCCCCTGGAGCGACTCACGCATGCCGACGTCCATCTCCTCGAGGCCTCCCGCCCCGAAGATCCGCAGCGTCGGGAAGGCGTCCTGGCGCACGTCGATCTCGACCGTGCGGTCCTCCAGGAGTCCGTCGCGGATCTGCTGCCGGATCTTCTCGCGGCTCCTCTGGAACTGCTCCTCGGCCTCGGGGTCGGCCGGCCCGCGGGGGGCGGACGCCGGCAGGAGCAGGTTCAGCAGGCGCTCCTCGACGTTGCCGCGGGCCCGCTGCCGCACCTCCTGCGACTGCTCGGCGCGCACCTTCTCGACCGCCATGTCGGCGAGGTCACGCACCATCGACTCGACGTCGCGCCCGACGTAGCCGACCTCGGTGTACTTGGAGGCCTCGACCTTGATGAACGGGGAGTTCGCCAGGCGGGCGAGGCGGCGGGCGATCTCCGTCTTGCCGACGCCGGTCGGGCCGATCATGATGATGTTCTTCGGGGCGACCTCCTCGGCCATGTCGGGGGGGAGCTTCAGGCGGCGCGTCCGGTTGCGGAGCGCGATCGCCACCGCGCGCTTGGCCTTCTCCTGCCCGACGATGTACCGGTCGAGCTCGGCGACGATCTGGCGCGGCGTCAGCTCGGCGGCCGGATCGGCGAGCCCCGCCACGCCCGGCGCCTCTTCGCCACCCGCCCGTCCCGGAAACGGCTGGACCATGGGCTACAGCTCCTCGATCACGATGCGATCGTTGGTGTAGATGTCGATCTCGGCGGCGATTTTCAGCGCCTCCTCGGCGATCTCGCGCGCCGAGAGCCCGGTCCTCCGCGCCAGCGCGCGCGCGGCGGCCAGCGCGCAGGGGCCGCCCGACCCGACCGCGACCAGCCCGTCGTCCGGCTCGATAAGGTCGCCCGTTCCCGACAGGAGGAACGATCGCCTGTCCGACGCCACCAGCAGGAACGCCTCGAGACGGCGCAGCGCCCGATCGGTCCGCCAGTCGCGCGCCAGCTCGACGGCGGCCCGCTCGAGGTTCCCGTGGAACTCCTCCAGGCGCGCCTCGAAGCGGGTGAAGAGCGCGAACCCGTCGGCCGCCGACCCGGCGAATCCGGCCAGGACGCTGTCGTGATACAGCCGGCGGATCTTGCGCGCCCCGTGCTTCATCACCGACGCTCCGAGCGTCACCTGCCCGTCGGCCGCCATGGCGACCTTCCCTGCGTGCCGCACGCAGAGCACCGTCGTGCTGCGAGTCCTCACTCCTCCGCCTCCCCGCCGCTTCCGGCGACCATTATAGACCCCGGCTCAGCCTCACCCGGGCGTCCACGACGAACGAGCGGGCGCGATCGGCGCCGACGATCAGCGGGTTGATGTCGACCTGGGCGAGGCGCGGCCAGTCGACCGCCAAGCGCGCGAGCCGCAGCAGCGCCTCGACGAGGAAGCCCTCGTCCGCCTTCGGCCCGCCCCGCGCCCCCGCGAGGATCGGGTAGCCGTGGATGCCGCGGACCATCTCGCGCGCCTCGACGTCGGTGATCGGCGGGATCCGGAAGACGACGTCCTTCATCACCTCGACGAAGATCCCGCCGAGCCCGAACATCAGGAGCGGCCCGAACTTCGGGTCACGGGCCAGGCCGAGGATCGTCTCGTGCCCGTCGCGCACCATCGTCTGCACCTGGAAGCGGAGCGGCGCCGGCGCGAGCGCCGCGGCGATCGCCTTGCAGGCCGCCGTCACCTCCTCCGGGGTGCGAAGGTCGAGCCGGACCGCGCCGCGCTCCGTCTTGTGGACCAGCCCCTCCGCGATCCCCTTCACGACGACCGGATAGCCGAGCGCGGCGGCCGCCGCCACCGCCTCCTGGGCGCCGGCGGCGGCGCGCGACGGAGCGACCGGCAGGCCGTAGGCGGTCAGGAG
>WNGG01000202.1_pt1 | contig 65299 bp, 61 predicted proteins | sample 5400661 | NCBI WGS metagenome assembly WNGG01 (sample SAMN13153372, study PRJNA577476) | soil metagenome | isolation source: 100 cm soil or saprolite under Garry oak tree replicate 1 | place: USA:California | collected 2016-06-15
AGATGGCGGCGATCCTCGCCCTTCATCCAGACGTGCTGGACTCAGCCGCGTCGGCCGTACGCCAGTAGTCCTCACAGGCACCACTGGTCACTGCCGACGGTAGCCGGTGTGGGGTGTGTGGGCCCCGGCCCCTATCTAGTGGGGTCTGTGGGCCCCACACCCCATAAGCGGTCGGCAAGGCCTGGGCCGGTGATGCTGTGCCGATCGGAGACCCCAGGCCGCGGCCCCGCAGCGAGGTGTGAGACAGAGCCACCGCAGCTCGGTCGTTGACACGCAAATGGCTTCATCTTGACGCCCGATGCGCGGGGGGAGTAGGTGTATCAGTGGGCGTGCATTCGATTGCAGCATGCGGCGACGCCGGAGTCGGGAGGTCGCGTGGACCATCCAGCAGCAGACAATCGAGTGACGTGAGCGCGGGAGGCCAGACCCGCAGGAGGCTAGCCGACGACGGCCTGGCCCGGACCGCCAGTGCTAGTGGCCTGGCCCTCGTCGCCCACCACGATCTCGGCGGATGCGGCGACGGGATGCAGGTCATCCGGCATGAGAACGTGGTTTACGTCGGGCACACCGGTACCAGCGGCATGGGCACGTCCATCCTGGACGCGACCGACCCGCTGAGGCCGGAGCTGGTCGCTCAGTGGGCGGCGCCAGCACGGTCGCACACCCACAAGGTGCAGGCAGCCGACGGCCTGCTCCTCATCAACCACGAGAAATTCCCCTACCGGGCGGCCTACGCCGGGGGGTTCTCGGCCGGCCTGGCCATATACCGGCTCACCGACACGCTGCGGCCGGAGCCGGCCGGGTTCTGGAGCAGCGGCGGACGGGGCGTCCATCGCATCGTGTGGACCGGTGGCCGCTACGCGCACATGTCCGCGACCCCCGGCAGGTTCCGCGACCGGATCTGGGTGGTGATCGACCTCGCCGATCCGGCTCGGCCGAAGGAAGCCGCCCGCTGGTGGTGGCCTGGCCAGCGCGACGACGAGGAACCCGGCTGGCCCGGCGGGCAGCGCTACGCGGCGCACCACGCCCTGATCGCCGGGAGCCGGGCCTACCTCGGGTATGACGACGCGGGCATGGCCGTGCTCGACGTGAGCGACATCACCCGGCCCCGCCTGGCCGCGCGGCTGGAATGGGACGGCGGCTCCACGCACACCTGCCTGCCGCTGCCCGGCCGCGGCCTGGTCGTGGCGACTGACGAGCAGCTGCGGGACGGCCCGGGGGCGCCCACCCGGGCCATCCGCGTCATCGACATCGCCGGCGCCGAGCCCCGGGTGATCACCACGTGCCCGGTGCCGCGCGGCTTCGGCGACCTGCCGATGCGGTTCGGCGCGCACAACCTGCACGAGAACCGGCCCGGCTCCTACCGCAGCGAGCGGCTTGTCTTCGCCACCTACTTCAGCGCGGGCGTGCGCGTCTACGACTTGTCCGACCCGGCCCGCCCGGCCGAGGTGGCGCACTGGATCCCGGAGCCGCCGCCGGGCCAGCCAGTGCCCCAGATCAATGACCTGTTCGTGGACCGCGACGGCATCCTCTGGGTGACCGACAGGATCGGCGGCGGCCTGTACGTGCTGCGGCCGGACCCCGGGCTCGCGGCGCTGATGGATGAGGCGCGGACATGAGGCGGGCGCTCGCGGTCCTGAACGGTCGCCGGCGGGCGGTACTCGGATACGCCGCAGGCCTCGTGGCCGGCGTCGTGGCGTGGCAGGTGATCGGCCTGGAGTCGGCGAACTTCGTCTTCGTGCCGCTGACGACGACGTTGTCCAGCCTCGGGAAGCTGATCTCCGACGGCAGCCTGCCCGGCGCGTTGGCGTCCTCGTTCTCCGTGTACGCGGTCGGCGAGGTGATGGCTGTGGTCAGCGGCGCCGCGGTCGGGCTGCTGTTCGCGCGCCGGGTGATCCTGCGGCGGGCGTTCGAGCCTTACCTGGTCGCCCTGTACGCGGCGCCCATGGTGGCGCTGATCCCGTTCCTGCTGGCCCTGATCGGCTTCGGGTTCTGGCCGAAGGTGATCGTGGTCTTTCTGTTCGCGTTCTTCCCCGTCGAGTTCAGCACCCAGCGCGGAGCGCAGAGCGTCGCTCCGGAACTTCTCGACGTGGCTCGCGCGTTCCGCACCAGCGAGCGCGGCATCTGGCGGCACGTCGTGGTGCCCTACACGCTGCCGTACCTGATGACCGGCGTCCGCCAGGCCCTGGCCCGGGGCCTGGTGGGGATGATCGCGGCCGAGTTCTTTCTCAGCGCCGGAGGCCTCGGGAGCCTGCTGATCACCCAGTCCGAGCAGTTCGATACCGGCGCCATGCTCGCCACGACCCTGGTCATCACCGTAGTCGGGGTGGCCTTGATGGCGGCCGGCCGGCTGGTCGAGCGCCGGTTCGCCCGCTGGCGGGTGACATCGTGAGCGCCGCGGCCGTCTCTCGGCGCGAGCGCTACCAGGTGACGCTGGCCCGGACCGGTGCCGGACTCGCCCTCCTGGCGATCTGGCAGGTCGGCGCGATCACGCTGGCACCGGCCTACATCGCCCGTCCCACCGGGATCGTGGCGCAGGTACCCACCGTGCTGAGTGACTCGCAGTTCCTTTCCGCGGCGGGCTCGACGCTGCTGGCCGTCGTCGCGGGCCTGGCCATCGCCATCGTGATCGGGACCGTTATCGGGCTGGTCATGGGCCGGATCAGGGATATCGACCGGGCACTGCGGCTGTACGTCGACAGCTTCTACGCCATGCCGATCGTGGCACTCGTGCCGCTGCTGACCGTCTGGTTCGGCTACACGCCGACGGCCCGGCTAGCGGTGGTCGTCATTGAGGCCATCCTGCCGGTCATGTTCAGCGTGGCGGAGGGCGGGCGCGCCCTGCCGACCGACTTCACCGACGTGGCACGCGCCTACCGCGCGCCATGGTGGCGGGTCTGGGCAGGCGTCTCCCTCCCCGCCTCCATGCCCTACCTGCTGGGCGGCATCGACCTGGCCATCGGCCGCGCGCTGGTCGGCGCCGTGGTGGCCGAGTTCATCGCCTCGCTCAACGGCCTGGGGTACTTCATCTTGTTCAACGTGCGGTCCTTCCAGGAGGACAAGGCGATGGTCGCCCTGGCCGTGCTGATCGTGTTCGCGCTCGCCGTGCGCGGCCTGGTCAGCCTGCTGGTGCGGCGGCGCCTGCCGTGGTACCGGACGGCATGAGGGAGGCACCGTGACTGATCCCGCTGACGAAGCCATGATCCGCATCGACCGGGTGACCAAGCGCTATGGCGACCGGACGGTGCTGTCAGACATCACCTTCGAGGTGGGACCGGACGAGATCGTGTCGATCATCGGGCCGTCCGGCTGCGGCAAGACCACCCTGCTGCGCTGCATTGCAGGCCTGGCCGCGCCGAGCCAAGGAACGGTCAGCATCGCCGGCCGCGCGGTCACCGAACCACCCGAGGGGGTGGGGGTGGTGTTCCAGCATTTCGGCCTGTTCCCCTGGAAGACGGTCTTCGGCAATGTCGCCTACGGGCTCACGGTACGGGGGATGTCACGCCGTGCGGCGGAACCCCGGGTCCGCGAGCTCATCGGCATGGTCGGCCTGGAGGGCTTCGAGGGTTCCTATCCCTACCAGTTGTCCGGCGGGATGCAGCAGCGGGCCGGCCTGGCGCGGGCCCTGGCGATCGAACCGCGGGTGCTGGTCATGGACGAGCCGTTCGCCTCGCTCGACGCGCAGACGCGCGACCTGCTCCAGCTTGAGATGCTGCGCATCCTGGAGAGCCGGCCGGCCGCCACCGTCTTCGTTACCCACTCGATCGACGAGGCCGTGCTGATGGGCGACCGCATCGTCATCCTCACCGGCCATCCCAGCCAGGTGCACGACATCGTGGACGTCGGAATCGCCCGGCCACGAGGACGCGAGGCCGTTGACAGCGAGCGGTTCAGGGTCGTCCGCGACTACCTGTGGACCGTGGTCATGAAAGGTCAGGATCAGCCAGGAAACGGGGGGAACCGGAGCGGCCGCGAATCATCCGGCCGGCGACGCGAAAGGACAGGCGAGTGACATGAGGGCACTGCGGCTCAGGACGAAAACTGCCACACTGGCCGGCGCGGCGGCGGTGGCCGCGCTTGGGCTCGCCGCCTGCGGCGGGAGTTCCGGCGGGAACTCCGGCGGCAGCTCAGCGGCCGGCGCGCTGCCCACGGTTACCCTCGGCTCGCCCGGGATCCCGCCGGTGATCTCCGGCCTGCTGCCCTACATCGCGCAGAAGGAGGGCTTCTACAAGAAATACGGCGTCAACGTCACCATCCGCAGCTTCCAGACGGGGACCGACGCGACCAGGGCCGTCGCTGATGGCCAGATCAACATGGCTATCATGCCGCCTGCCCAGCTGATGGAGCTGGCCGCGAAGGGCGTGGCGCTGGTAGGCATCCAGGGCCAGGAGGTCCCCGACTGGGTCGTGGTCTCCACCGATCCGGCAGTGACCTCCTGCGCCCAGCTCAAGGGGCAGGGCGTTACCGTGGACGCCATCAGCGGCATCAGGTACACGGCGCTTGCCTCGATGCTCAAGTCCTGCGGGCTGACGATCAAGGATGTCAAGCCGCTGGTCCTCCCCGGCAACAACGCCCCGCAGGCAGTGATCGCCGGCCAGGTCAAGGTGGCCGTGTTGCACCTCAACGAGGTGCTCGACGTGGAGCAGAGCCTTGGCGCCGGCAAAATGCACGTGGTCATGAAGATGTCGCAGACCAACCCGGGCACCATGTACGAGATGTACGGGGTGCTCAAGAGCAGCCTGGCGAAGAACCGCAAGGCGTATGTGGACGTGATCGCCGCGCAGATCGCCGCGCTCAACTGGATGACGACGCCGGCGAACCTGGACAAGGCCGCCCAGCTCGGCACCGTCGTCGGTGACCCCCAGCCGGTGATGAAGGCCGCACTGCAGCAGTATTTCCAGATGGGATTCTGGACGCTGGGCGGCTCCGGCATGCCCCAGGCCAACGTCGACAAGATGATTCATACGCAGGTGGCGGTCGGTAACCTGACGGCGTCAACCGCTCCCAGTTACGCGCAGATCGTGGACCAGAGCGTCTACGCCGACGCCGCCAAGGCAGTCGCCGGCTCCTCGTGAACTTACGATGCCCAGCGCAGGACCAGCGGATCCCGTCGTCTGGCGAGGTCGAGCAGCCCGTTGCGGGTCTCCGTCTGGATTGGCCTGCCGGGGGCCAGGACCCAGCTGATGGCCTCCGCGCGGCTGGCAGCAATGCCCGCAGTGATCAGCGTGTCCAGCATCTCCCCGGGCGAATCGGACACCTCGGCGATGACAAACGCCCCGTGCAGCCCCGAATGCGCAACCGAACGGGGAATCACCTGGATTGTGACGTTGGGCCGCCGCGCCTCCCGGAGCAGCCGGGCAAGCTGGGCCGACATCACTTGAGGGCCCCCCATCGCACGGCGCAGCACGTTCTCATCCAGCAGCACCCACACCACGGGGGGAGGCGGATCTTCCCGGGTCAGTATCTCCTGCCGCGCCAGCCGGGCGGAGACGCGCTCCTCTACCTCCTCGGCGCTCGTGTTGGGGTGTGCCGACAGGATCGCCCGCGCGTAATCCTCGGTCTGGAACAGGCCAGGGACCAGCGTGTGCTCAAACGGCCACAGCGTGGTTGCCTCCGCCTCGTACGGCTGGAACGGGCGGAACCCCGCGCTGAACGGGATATCGCGCATCCGCTTCTCATGCCTGGTGAATGTCTTCGGAGTGCCGAACAGCCCGTCGAGCAGCCCCGCGAGCTTTGGCGTCGGGTTGCGCTGGCACGTCTCGATCATGCCGATCATCGACGGGCTGTAGTTCACCTTGACCGCGACGTCCTCGCGGCTCATGCCCGACTGCGCTCGCCACGCCTTCAGCTCTTCCGCGAACGCGACCAGCGCGGGCGGCGGGTCAGACTTCCGGGGCCGGCCAGTTCCCCATCCCTGTACCTCTTCGTGATCTCGCCGTAGCCCAGGAGGAGGTACCGCCGGTCATGGGGTGCGATGCTTCCTGTGGGAGGTTTTGCGAAGACCTGAGCGGTTCCGCGGTGCTCCGTTGGCCTGAACCGGGTCCGGCCCCCGACCCGGCCGGCGGAGCCGAGGCGGCGGTCGGGGCGCTGTACCGCGCCCAGGCCGTGGGCCTGATCCGGCTGGCCTACCTCATGCTCGGCGACCGGGCGGCGGCCGAGGACGTGGTCCAGGACGCCTTCTGCGGCCTGTACCGGAACTGGGGCCGGCTGGCCGACCTCAGCGGCGCGCTGCCCTACGTCCGGTCCTCGGTGCTGAACGGCTGCCGCAGCGTCCTGCGCCGCCGGGCCCTCGGTCACCGGGTCACCATGTACCAGCCGCCGACCGGATCGGCGGAGGCCGCCGTGCTCAGCCGCGAGGAGCGCCAGGAGGTGCTGCGCGCGGTCCGCCGGCTGCCCGACCGCCAGCGCGAGGCCCTGGTGCTGCGCTTCTATCTCGACCTGCCCGACCCGGAGATCGCCCGCGTGATGGGCATCCGTCCCGGCACGGTCCGGTCTGCCACCCACCGGGCGCTGAAGGCGCTCGGTCATCTGCTGGAGAGCACGTTATGACTCCGCTGCAGGACAAGCTCCGCGCCGCGTTCCGCGAGACGGCGGACGAGATTCCCGCCGAGGCGCCCCCGTTGCACCTGAGCCCTCAGCCGCGAGCCGGCCAGAACGGGCGGCACACCAGGTGGCGCGCCTGGGCCGCGCCGCTGGCCGCCGCGGCCCTGGTCATCGCGGCCGTCGCGGGCGCCCTGACCGTGGCCGGAAGCCTGAAGCACGAGCCCGTCACCGCCGGGCAGTCGGCCGGCCCGTACGGCGTCCCGGCGTACTACGTCGCGCTGATCACCGCGAAGCCCCGATCCGACGTGGAAAACCAGCTCGGCTCCTCCTCCCTCGTCGACACCGCCGCCGAGCTCAGGTCCACCCAGACCGGCGCGGTCCTGGCCAAGGTCACCCCGCCCAAGCCGTACGTGTCGTTCACCGGGGTGACCGCCGCGGCCGACGACCGCACGTTCGTCGTGTCCGCGCAGGGCCCGGTCCACTCCTTCGGCATGCCGCCCTTCCCCGCCCAGCGCTTCTTCCTGCTGCGCATCGACCAGGCTTCCCAGGCCGGCGCCCGGATGACCCTGACCGCGCTGCCCGCCGGATACGTCCCCCCCGGTCACGGGATCCACGACATGGCCCTGTCCCCGGACGGAACCCAGCTAGCCGCGGACATCGGCAGCGACCCGCCGCTCGACGACAAGCTCTACGTTTTCGACCTGGCCACGGGGACCGAACGAGCCTGGAGCGCCCGCACCTGCGCCAAGTGCGTGCCCAGCAGCGGCGGCATGGTCTACGGAGGCGTGAACACCGACGCGCTGTCCTGGACCGCGGACAGCCAGGAGGTCGCGTTCATCTGGGGTAACACGGTCCGCCTGCTAGACACCCGCGCCGCGGGCTCCGACATCCTGACCGACAGCAAGACGGTAGCCACCTGGACCGACGGCTTTAAGCCGCTGAACGCGTGGCGCGGGGCCATCATCACTCCGGACGGCCGGACCGTGCTCGGCATCGAGGAGCTCGAAAGCCTGAAACAGAACGGCCCGATCCGCGAGCAGCTGGCGACCTGGTCCGCGGCCACCGGCCAGCAGACCGCCGTCCTGAACAACCTCAACGTGCGGAAGCGCAGCGAGTTCGAGCAGATCCTCTACACCAACGCCGACGGCAGCGTCCTGGTCCTCACCTACCTGCAGCCCGGCACGAACGCGACGATCGTGCACGACGGCCGCGCCACGTCCATCCCCTGGTCCCGCTACATCGCCGTCGCCGCCTGGTAGCCGAACCCCGTCGCGCACCGTGGCGAGGGTGATCGCCGACCGGACCCCCCCCCGGCCCCGCCACCATCACCGGCACCATTTCACGTTTGGCATCCGCCCCTACGGCGGGGGGCGGAGCGGGCCGTGCTCGCCCAGGCTGTGCTGGCCGAGGGCGGGCGGCGGGCGGTAGTCAGGGTGGTAGCCGGCGACGCGGACCGGGCTGCCGACCAGGCGGTAGCGGCCGGCGGTGACGATCACGTCCGGGGCGGCCGCCAGCGCTTCCGGCAGCGTCCGCACGGCCGCGGCCGGGACACCCAGCCGGCGCAGGCGTGACTCCCAGGCCGCGGCGGTGTCGGCGGCCAGGGCCTGGGTCACCGCTGCCAGCACCTCCTCCCGCCGGGCGGTGCGCTCGGCCATGGTCACGAAGCCGGCGATGCCCGCCTCGGCCGCGAAGGACTTCCAGAAGCCGTCATGCGTGACGAACAGGGCCAGGTACCCCCCCGCGGTCGGGAAGAGCTGGGCCGGGACGTAGTACGAGTGCGCGCCGAAGGGCAGCCGCCGCGGCTCGGTGCCCTCGTTGAGGTAGGCCGATGCCCGGTAGTTGAGCTGGGACAGCATCACGTCCCTGAGCGAGACCTCTACCTGGCCGCCGCGGCCGGAGAGGATCTGGGCGAGCAGGCCGAGTGCGGCGGTCAGGCCGGCGGAGTTGTCGGCCGAGGAGTAGCCGGGCAGCGTCGGCGGTCCCGCCGGGTCACCGGTGAGCGCCGCCACGCCGGTGGCCGCCTGGATCACGTAGTCAAAGGCCGGCTCGTCGCCCGCGGCCAGGCCGGAGCCGGTGACCGCGACGCAGACGATCCGCTCGTTCCACGGCCGCAGGGCGTCGTAGGTGAGCCCGAGCCGGACGATCGCCGACGGTTTCAGGTTGACCAGCAGCGCGTGCGCCCCGGCGACCAGCTCACCCAGGCGTTTGCGGCCCGGCCCGGAGGCCAGGTCCAGGCAGATGCTGGCCTTGTTCCGGTTCAGGCTGGCGAAGTAGGAATCGCCCACCTGACGCGAGATGTCGCCACCCGGCGGCTCGATCTTGGTGACCTCGGCGCCGAGATCGGCGAGCAGCATGGTGGCGTAGGGGCCCGCCAGCATGTGGCCGACCTCCAGGATGCGGATGCCCGCCAGCGGCCCGGGGTTCACCGGAAATCCGCCGCGAGGGCGGCGAGGACGTCCCTGGTCCGGTGCTTGGACGCGACAAGCTCGTCCCGCCCGGTGCCGATCGGCAGCAGGCGCACCGACAGGTCGGTGACGCCGGCCTCGGCGAACCGCCGGAACCGGGCCGCGATGGCCGCCTCGTCGCCGGCCGCGCACAGGTCGCCGACGTCCCTGGCGTCGCCGTACTCCAGCATCCGCTGGTAGTTGGGAGAGATCTCCGCCTCCCCCAGGATCCGGTTGGCGCGCGCCCGGGCGGCCTCGACCTCCGCGGGACGGCACAGGCAGACGGGGATGCCCGCGACGACCCGGGGAGCGGGACGACCCGCGGCTTCGGCGGCCTTGGTGATGCGCGGCACGACGTGCTCGCCGACCGCGCGCTCGTCGGCCATCCACAGCACGGTCCCGTCGGTCCGCTCGCCCGCGAGCGCCAGCATCACCGGGCCGAGCGCGGCGACCAGGACCGGCAGCGGGCCCACCGGACCGAGGTCGAGCGGGTTGTGCACCGTGAACGTGGCGTTCTCGACGTCGACCGGACCCGGACCGCGCAGCGCGACGTCCAGGACATCCAGGTAGTCGCGGGTGAACCCGGCGGGCCTGCGGTAGGGCAGCCCGAGCATGTCCTGGATGATCCAGTGGTGCGACGGGCCGACGCCGAGTGTCAGCCGCCCGCCGGCGGCGGCCTGCACGGACAGCGCCTGCCGGGCCAGCGCGACCGGATGCTGCGCCTGCAACGGCACGACCGCGGTCCCCAGTTCGATCCGCGCCGTCCGCGCCCCCATCAGCGTCACGGCGGTCAGCGCGTCGAAGTCCCCCGGGATCTGCGGCACCCACGCGGTGTCCAGCCCGGCGCCTTCGGCCCATGCGACGTCCTCGATCATCCGCGCCGCCTTCCGCGCGGAATCGCCCCGCTCCGGCCCGATCATCACGCCGACCCGCACTGTCCCTCCAGGGTTTGTCGTTGTTCGGTGCCGTTATTCAGGGCCGGCCCGCGGGAGCTGCCGTCAGCGCGCGGACCTGTGCCACGATGACGTCGAGCGCAGTGCCGGTGGGGAAGACCGCGGCGGCGCCCGCATCCCGCAGGCGGGGGACGTCGGCCGGCGGGATGGCGCCGCCCACGACGACGGCGATGTCGCCGGCCCCGGCCGTCCGGAGCCCCTCGATGGTGCGCGTGGTCAGGGCGAGATGCGCCCCGGACAAGATGCTGAGGCCGACGAGCGCCACGTCCTCCTGGACGGCGGTCGCCACGATGGCCGCGACACGCTGGCGGATGCCGGTGAAGATCACCTCGAAGCCGGCGTCGCGAAGCGCGCGCGCGACGATCTTGGCCCCGCGGTCGTGGCCGTCCAGGCCCGGCTTGGCGATCAGGATCCTAACTGGCATCAGAACACCGCGGGCTGCTGGAACTCGCCCCAGACGGCCTTGAGCGCGGCGACCATCTCACCCACCGTGCAGTAGGCGGTGGCACAGTCGATCAGGGGCGCCATGAGGTTGCCCGTGCCCTCCGCGGCCCGGACGAGATCGGCCAGGCGGGCGCGCACGGCAGCGGTATCGCGCTGCGCCTTCACCGCGGCGAGCCGGCTCTGCTGCCGGTCGCGGCCCTCGGCGTCCAGCTCGTAGGTGGCGAGATCCGGAGCGGGCTCGTCGGTGACGAAGCGGTTGACCCCCACGACCGGCCGCTGGCCGGCCTCGATCGCCAGATGGAGCCGGTAGGCCTCGTCGGCGATCAGGCCCTGCAGGTAGCCGTCCTCGATGGCCTGCACCATCCCGCCGTGCTTGTCGAGATCCGCCATGATCTCGACGATGCGGGCCTCGGTGGCGTCGGTGAGCGCCTCGATGAAATAGGAGCCGCCGAGCGGATCCGCCACCCGGGCGACGCCGGTCTCGTAGGCGAGGATCTGCTGGGTGCGCAGGGCGAGCGTGGCCGACTCCTCGCTGGGCAGCGCGAACGGCTCGTCCCAGGCCGCGGTGAACATCGACTGGACGCCGCCGAGCACCGAGGCCATCGCCTCGTAGGCCACCCGGACGATGTTGTTCTGCGCCTGGGGGGCATACAGTGAAGCGCCGCCGGCGACACAGCCGAAGCGGAACATCGACGCCTTGTCCGAGGCCGCCCCGTACCGTTCCCTGACGATCGTCGCCCAGCGCCGGCGTCCCGCCCGGTACTTGGCGATCTCCTCGAAGAAGTCACCGTGCGTGTAGAAGAAGAACGAGACCTGCGGGGCGAACTGCTCGATCGTCATCCGGCCGCGCGCGAGCACGGTGTCGCAGTAGGTGACGCCGTCGGCGAGGGTGAAGGCCATCTCCTGCACCGCATTGGCCCCGGCGTCGCGGAAGTGGGCGCCGGCCACCGAGATCGCGTTGAACTTCGGCACCTCGGCCGCGCAGAATTCGATGGTGTCGGCGATCAGCCGCAGGGACGGCTCGGGCGGCCAGATCCAGGTGCCGCGGGACGCGTACTCCTTGAGGATGTCGTTCTGGATCGTCCCGGTGAGCTTCGCCCTCGGGACGCCCTGGCGCTCGGCCGCGGCCACGTAGAAGGCCAGCAGGATCGCGGCCGTCCCGTTGATGGTGAAGCTCGTGCTGATCCGGTCCAGCGGGATGCCGCCGAACAGGACCTCGGCGTCGGCGAGGGTGTCGACGGCGACGCCGACCCGGCCGACCTCGTCGCTCACCTCCGGGTCGTCGGAGTCGTAGCCGCACTGGGTCGGCAGGTCGAGTGCCACGGAAAGCCCCGTGCTGCCCTGGTCGAGCAGGTACCTGTAGCGTCGGTTGGACTCCTCCGCGGTACCGAACCCGGAGTACTGCCGCCGCGTCCACAGCCGTCCCCGGTAGCCGGCCGCGAAGTTACCCCGGGTGAACGGGAAGACACCCGGCCCAGGCGGCTCTGCCCGCCGGTCCGCCGGTCCGTAGACCGGCTGGAGCGGGATGCCAGAGGAGGTGTAGGCGAAGTCGTCCATCCTCAGATACGTTACTTGCGAAAAGAGAGAATGCCAATATCGGTATGGAGAATGATATGACCGAGGTAGTGCTCGACCTGCGTGAAGGCGTCGCGGTCCTGACCATCGACCGGCCCGGCGCACGGAACGCCATCAGCCTGGCCACCATGGACGCCCTGGATCATGCGCTCGATGCCGCCGCCGATGCCGCCGTCCTGGTCATCCGCGGCAGCGGCGACCGCGCCTTCATCTCCGGCGGCGACCTCAAGGAACTCGCGAAGATCCGCACGCACGAGGCGGCGGTCGCGATGGCCGTCCGCATGCGCCGCCTCTGCGACCGGATCGCCACCTTTCCCGCCCCGGTCATCGCCGCGCTCAACGGCCATGCCCTGGGCGGCGGCGCCGAGGTCGCCGCGGCCGCCGACATCCGGGTCGCCGCCGACGACGTCAGGATCGGGTTCAACCAGGCCGACCTCGCGATCATGCCCGCCTGGGGTGGCGCCGAGCGGCTTGCCGCCCTGGTCGGCCGGGCCCAGGCCCTGCTGCTCATCACCACCGGCGAGAAACTCGGCACGGCCGAGGCGCACCGCATCGGCCTGATCGACCGGGTCTACCCCCGGGCCGTCTTCGACGCGTCCTGGCTGGCCCTGGCCGAGCGGATCGCCGCCTCTCCCAGCCGCCCGATCAAGTCGGTCATCGCCAGCGCCGCCCCCCACCACCATCCCGCCTGCGAACGATCGGCCACCGCGGCCTTCGCCACCCTGTGGACCTCCGACGCGCACTGGACCGCCGTGGCCGGCCTGCAGGCCAACCGGTGATACCGGGCCGCGGCGGTCAGCGCAGCTGGTCCTTCATCACCTTGCCGGTGGCGTTCAGCGGCAGCTCGTCCAGGAACGCCACGGACCTGGGCACCTTGAACCCGGCCATCCGGCCGCTGCTCCAGGCGATCAGCTCCGCCGCGGTGACGGGGCCGCGGCGGACCACGAAGGCCTTCCCCACCTGCCCGAGCCGCTCATCGGGGACGCCGATCACGGCGACCTGCCCGACGGCCGGATGCTCGAGCAGGAAGCCCTCGATCTCGGCCGGATAGGCGTTGAAGCCGCCCACGATGAACATGTCCTTCTTGCGGCCGGCGATGCGCAGGCGGCCCCGGTCGTCGAGGCTGCCCAGGTCCCCGGTGTGCAGCCAGCCTTCCGCGTCGACCGCCTCGCTGGTCGCGGCCGGGTCGTCGAGATACCCCTTCATCACGCAGGACCCGCGGACCATCACCTCGCCGTCGGCGGCGATGCGCACCTCGTAGCCCTCGCACGCGGTGCCGACGGTCGTCGCGATGTCCTCGAACGAGTCACCGGACCGGGACAGGCTGACCGTCCCGGCCTCGGTCAGGCCGTAGCCGGTGAAGACCGCCTGGAAGGGCAGGTCGCTGACGACCCTGCGGATGAGCTCGACCGGGATGTCGGCGGCGCCGGTCACGGCCAGCCGCAGGGACGAAAGGTCGCACCGGGCGCGCGCCGACAGCAGCGAGTGATAGAGCGTGGGCGGGCCCGGCAGGACCGTCACCCGCTCGCGCTCCACCAGCTCCAGCACCTGCGCCACGTCGAAGACCGGCACCGGCAGCATGGTGGCGCCGCGGATCAGGGACGTGAGGCAGCCCGCCTTGTACCCGAACATGTGGAAGAACGGGTTGACGATCAGGTAGCGGTCGCGTTCCCGCAGGCCTACGTTGTCGCACCAGCTCGCGGTCCACCGCAGGTTCTGGGCGTGCGTCATCATGACGCCCTTGGGCCGGCCCGTCGTGCCCGAGGTGAAGATGATGTCGCTCACGTCATCGCCGCCGACCTCGGCCTCGAACGGCGAGCCGCTGGCCAGGAAGTCCGACTTCAGGTCGATCACCGGGACCCCACCCACCTCCCCTCCCCTCTTCTCCGCCGCGAAGTCCAGGCCGAGGAAGCCCTTCTGGACCAGGACGGCCTTCGCCCCGCTCCGGCTGATGATGTCGCCGGCCTCATCGGCCTTGAACCGGGTGTTGACCGGGACCAGCACTCCGCCCGCGGTCAGCAGGCCGAACGCCGCGACGATCCACTCGGCGGAGTTGGGCGCCCAGATCGCGGCCCGGTCCCCCGGGCGGATGCCGGCCGACGCGAAGGCCCCCGCGGCCACGCGGATCCGGCCGGCCAGCTCGGTGAAGGAGAGCCGGAGCGGCCCGTCCACCACCGCCTCGGCGTCGCCGAAGCGGTCCGCGGTGCTCAGCACCATCCGGGGGATGTTCTCCCACGTCATGGCGTGTCTCCTAGTCGCGCCTACGCGGCGATCAGGCGGGCCAGGTTGCCGCCCATGATCTTGGCCTTGTCCTCCTCGCTCAGCTTCGTCCGCTCGGTGAGGACGTCGATGTACCTGGCCGGCTGGGCCAGGCCCTCCGGGTGCGGGTAGTCGGAGCCGAACAGCACCCGGTCCACGCCGACGACGCCGGCCAGCTCGCCCAGGTTGTCCTCCCAGAACGGGCTGATGTGGATCCGGTTCCTGATCTCCTCCACCGGGTCGCTGGGGAACGCCTCCGGCATCTTCTTGTAGACGTCGGCCATCTGGTCAAGCAGGGGCATCAGCCAGGCGGAGCCGTTCTCGATGACCGCGACCTTCAGCTCGGGGAACCGGTACAGCGCGCCATGGCAGACCCAGGAGGCCACCGCGTCGGTGACCGGCCGCCACTCGCCCACCATCCGGAAGGCGTTCGCCACGAACGGCAGCATCTCCGTCTTGGCTCCCTCCCAGTCCTGGGCGTACCGGGCGTAGCCGCTGTCGGAGGAGTGCATCGCCACCAGCACGCCGTGCTCCACGACCCGCTTCCAGAACGGGTCGAACTCCGGCTGCGCGAACGAGCGCGAGCCGCGGAACCCGGGCACCGGGGCCGGGCGGACCAGGATGGCCCGGGCGCCGCGCTCGACCGCCCAGTCCAGTTCCGCGATGGCCTTGGAGACGATGGGCAGGCTGATCACCGGGGTGGTGAAGATCCGGTCCTTGTAGTTGAACGACCACACCTCGTCCAGCCACTGGTTGAGCGAGTGCACGACCACACCGATGAGCTCCGGGTCGTCCCGCATGCGCTCCTCGAGGAGGCTGGCCAGGGTCGGGAACATCAGCGTCCGCTGGATGGACAGTTCGTCCATGAGCTCCATGCGCGGCCCCGGCTCACGGAAGGCGGGGATGGAGCGCATCGGCTCGCCGAAGATCTCCCGGCGCGACTTGCCCTCGGGGTTGCCCGTCGCGAAGTACTCCTCCATCGCGCCCGGCCGGGCGACCACCTCGAAGGTGGGGTTGGGGATGTAATCGCTGATCTGGCCCCGGATCGCGATCTTGGTACGGCCGTTGATCTGCACGTACTGGATCGCGCTCGCGTACTCCTTGGGGAGGTACCTGGTGAACGCGTCCTGGGTCTCGTACAGGTGATTGTCCGCGTCGAACAGCGGATAGGGCAGCACGCGCGACGGCATGAGATCCTCCTTTGCTTAGTACGAGAATATTATTCTCATTTTTGGCGTGCTGCAATGTCCCTGCGGAGGACGTACTTCTGGACCTTGCCGGTCGCGGTGCGCGGGAAGTCGTCCACGACGCGCAGTTCCTCCGGCCACTTCTGCCGGGCCAGCCCCGCCCGCTCGAGGTGCGCCCGCATCTCGCCGATCGCGGGCACGGGGGCGCCGGCCAGCAGCCGGACGAACGCCGCGGCGTGCTCGCCGAGCCGCGCGTCGGGGGCGGACACGACCGCGGCCTCCGCGATGCCGGGCATGGCCAGCAGGACTTCCTCGACCTCCAGCGCGCTGACGTTCTCCCCGCCGCGGATGATGATGTCGGACTTGCGGTCGGTGATCGTGAGGTAGCCGTCCTCGTCCAGCACGCCGATGTCGCCGGTACGGTACCAGCCCTCCTCGTCGAAGACCCGGTCCGTCAGGGCCTGGTCCGTGTAGCCAAGGCACAAGTCCGGCCCCCGGCTGTAGATCTCCCCGTCGGCATCCAGCCTGATCTCCACGCCGGGCAGCGCGTTCCCGTCGGTGTACAGCCGCTTCGCCTCCGGCGCGGTGTACGGGCAGCCGGTGATCGAGGGGTGTTCGGTGCTGCCGTAGGAGCGCCACGCCGTGATGCCGAGGCCGGCCAGCCGGGTGGTGACGGCGGCCGGGACCGCCGCCCCGCCCAGGCCCGCGTACTTCATGTGCCGCAGATGCCCGGGAGTGAAATCGGGATGGTCGAGCAGGCTCGTCAGGTAATACGGGGCGCCACCCCCCACGGTGAGCCCGTCACTCGCCATCAGCGCCAGCACCAGGGCCGGATCCCAGACGTCGGCGAGGTTCACCGGGCTGCCGTCAAGCAGGGGGATCAGGAAGGCGTTCAGCATGCCGATGAAATGCCCCACCGGTGCCGCGGTCAGCTGCCTGCCCCGGTCCGGCGGGTAGCGCTCGGCGAGCTGACGCGTCTCGAAGCCGAGCGTCTGGTGGCTGTGGATGACGCCCTTCGGGTCGCGCGTGGTGCCGGAGGTGAAGGCGATCAAGGCGGGGCCGGCCGGGTCCGCGGCGATGACGCCGGGCATCGGCTCGGCGCCGAGCAGCTCGTCGAAACTCACCGCCCCCGGGGGACTGCCCCCCTGGCTGACCAAGCCGACGATGGGCACGCCCGCGGACAGGTCGGCCTGGTATTCCAGCCGGCCGAAGCGCTCGGCGGTGACGAACACGCTCGGCGCGATCGTCTGGAGGATGTAGGCCACTTCCTTGCGGCCGTAGAAGTGGACAATCGGCACCACGACGGCGCCGAGGAACGCGGACGCCCAGAAGACCGCGGCGGCCTCCATCCAGTTGGGCAGCTGGAACGCGATCATGTCGCCCGGGCCGACGCCGCGGTCGCGCAGGCCGGCGGCCAGCCTGCGCGCGACCCGCTCGACGCCGCCGAAGGTCCCGGCCCAGGGCCGCGCGGCCGAGTGCACCCGGAATGCGGCCTGCGGAGCGGCCGCCAGCCCGCGCGCCAGCACGTCCCCGAGGGTTTCCCGGGTCCACCACCCCTCCGCTTCGTACCGCTTGGCCAGCTCGGCGGGGATCGTTCGCATGCGCGGCCTCCGTTCCTCACGGTCGGAAATTGCATTCTCTCATTGAGAGAAGTTACATTCCATACATGGTGCGAGACCACGGCTTCCATCAGGTCCGGATCACCCGGATCGTTCGGGAGACGGCCGACACCTGCACCTACGTCCTGGACGCCCCCTTCGCCTACCGGGCCGGGCAGTTCCTGACCTTCCGGGTCTGCGGGACCCTGCGCAGCTACTCGATGTCCAGCTCACCGGATACCGACGACGAGCTGATGATGACCGTCAAGCGGGTCCCGGGCGGCCTGATCTCCAACTGGATACACGATCATCTCGCGCCCGGCGACGTCATCGAGGCCACGCTCCCGGCCGGCGTCTTCTGCCTGCGGGAGAACCCGGCCCCGCTCGTCGCGTTCGCCGGGGGCAGCGGCATCACGCCGGTCCTGTCGCTCGCCAAGAGCGCGCTGGCCACCACGAGCCGAGCGGTCCGGGTGCTGACGGCCAACCGGGACGCTGATTCGATCATCTTCGGGTCCGCCCTGACCGGGCTGGCCGGGCGGTACCGGGCCCGCCTCGAAGTCCGCTATCACCTGGACGTCCGGCACGGGTTCGTCACGGACAGCCTGGTCCGGGAGTTCGCCGGCGGCGACAGGGACGCCGACTTCTACATCTGCGGCCCGGCGCCCTTCATGGACCTGACCGAGCGCGCCCTGCTCGCGCACGGCGCTGATCCCAGGCAGGTCTTCATCGAGCGCTTCGAGCACGCCGGCGACGAGCCGGCCCGCGACCAGCCCGCGAGCCAGGAGAAGGAAGGCACGGTCAGCATCGTCCTGGCCGGCCAGCGGCACACCGTCGCGCAGCACTCCGGCGAGACCCTGCTGGAGAGCGCGCGCCGGGCCGGGCTGGCGCCGCCCTTCTCCTGTGAGGCCGGCAACTGCGCCACCTGCATCGCCCAGGTCACCGAGGGCGAGGCCAAGATGCGCGTGAACAACGCGCTCGACGACGACGAGATCGCCGAAGGCTGGGTCCTGACCTGCCAGGGCGAACCGGTGACACCGCACGTCACCGTGGTCTACGAGGACTGAGGCCCGGGTGACCAGAGGAAACAGTGGGACCGGAGACACGGCAGGAGGTAAACGGTGACGGGTGATGTGCGGGTCGAGATGAGCCCGGTAGGTCCGGTGGTGTGTCCGCCGGGCCCCGCGCAGGCTGCCGAGCCGGTCATCCTCTATCTGCACGGCGACCGGTACCTCGCGGGTGCTCCGGAGTCCGTGCTCGGCCTGGCCGGGCGCCTGGCGCTGCGGACGGGGAGCGTCGTCGTCTGCGCCCGCTACCGGAACGCCTTCCCCGCCGCGCTGGATGACGTCCAGGCCGGATACGGCTACAGCCAGGCCGCGGGCCCGGTGGTGGTGGCCGGCGAGCGGCTGGGAGCGGGGCTGGCCGCCGCCCTCCTGGTGCGGCTGCGCGACGCCGGAGCCGCCATGCCCCGGTGCGCGGTCCTGGTGTCCGGGCTGCTCGACCTGACCATGCGGGCACCGAGCCTGCTGCTCAACGGGGCGGCCGACGTCACCTTCCGGGTCGGCGAACTCCGGCGGCAGGTCGCGCGCTACGCGGCGGGCACGCCGCTGGCCGACCCGCTGATGAGCCCGCTGCACGCCAACCTGCACGGGCTGCCCCCGGTCCAGCTCCTCGTGGCGGGCAACGACGTGCTGCTGGACGACTCGCTGGCCTTCGCCGCCCGCGCCGCCAGGTCAGGCGTCCCGGTGGACCTGCGCGTCCGGCCGGATGCGGCCAGCCTGGCCGCCGAGACCCTCCCGGCCATGGCCGCCTTCATGGCCGGCGCGGGCCCGGTCAGCGTGGCGGGGGTACCGGCCGCACGAGACCGGACTGGTAAGCGATGACGACAAGCTGAGCGCGGTCGCGGGCGTTCAGTTTCGTCATGGCGCGCTGGATGTGGGTACGGACGGTCAGCGGGCTGACGACGAGTTTCGCGGCGATCTCCTGGTTCGACTGTCCCTCGGCGGCCAGCGCCATCACCTCGCGTTCGCGGGCCGTGAGGGCGGCCAGGAGTTCGGGCGGCGGCAGGCGGGTGCCGGGTTGGGGGACGCTGAGGAAGCGGGTGATGAGCGCGCGGGTGGCCAGCGGGGACAGCAGGGCGTCGCCGGCCGCCACGGTGCGGATGCCGGCCAGGAGTTCATCGGCGCTCACGTCCTTGCCGAGGAAGCCGCTCGCGCCGGCGCTCAGGGCCCGCGCGACGTACTCGTCGATCTCGAAGGTCGTGAGGATGAGGACGCGGGTGGCGGACAGGTCCGCCGCGCCGCAGATGGCGGCGGTGGCGGCCAGGCCGTCGGTGCCGGGCATGCGGATGTCCATCACGACCACGTCGGGGTGATGAGCGCGGGCCAGGTCGATCGCCTCGGCGCCGTCGGCGGCCTCGGCGACCACTTCCAGGTCGGCGCAGGAGTCGATCAGCATCCGGAAGGTGGCCCGCAGCAGGGCCTGGTCGTCGGCGAGCAGGACGCGAATGGTCATCGGGCGAGATCCTCCTCCAGATTGCGAGGATGCAGGGGCAGTTCGGCGGTGACGTGGAAGCCGCCTTCGGGGCGCGCGCCCGCCTGGAGGCGGCCGCCGACGGCCAGGGCGCGTTCGCGCATGCCGATGAGGCCGAAGCCGCGGCCCGGCGCCCCGGCTTCGGCGGGGACCCCCGCTGGACCGCCGCCGGAGTCGGTGACCATGATGGTCAGCCGGTCGCGGGAGTAGGCCAGCCGGACGTTCGCCTGGCCGGCCGTGGCGTGCTTGGTCACATTGGTGAGGGCTTCCTGCACGATCCGGTACGCCGTGAGATCCACCCCCGGTGCGAGCGGCCGCTGCTCGCCCTCGGTGCTGACGGTGACCGTGAGCCCGGCGGTTCCGAGCGCGGCGGTCAGGTCGGGGAGCCGCGCGAGTCCCGGGGCCGGTTCCAGGGGTGCGTCCGGGTCGCCGGCCTGGCGCAGGAGCCCGACGGTGGCTTTCAGCTCGCGCAGCGCCGAGGAGGTGGTGCCGGTGAGATCGCCGAGGATCTTCTCGGCCTGGTCGGGACGGCTGCGCACGAGGTGCGCGGCGGTGCCGGCCTGGGCGTTGGCCAGGGCGAGGTGGTGGGCGACGACGTCGTGCAGTTCGCGGGCGATGCGCATGCGCTCCTCGGCGACCCGGTGCCGGGCTTCCTCCTCGCGGGTACGCTCGGCGTACTCCGCGCGAGCCTGCACGGCCCCGGTGTAGGCACGCCGCAGCCGGACGGCCGAGCCGAGGACGGCGGGCAGCAGCAGCAAGGCCGCCGGGCTGACCGTCTCGAGGTACACCGAACGGCCTACAGGGCCGGCGATCAGTCCCGTGGCCACCAGCAGCGCGGTGGCGCCGAGGGCGTAGGCGCGGGTGGTGTTCCGGTCCGTGCGGTTGGCCAGCGAGTAAAGCGCGGCCATGACCGGGGCCAGGAGCAGGATGGTGAGCAGGTACCCCAGCGCCGCCACGGCAATGGCGCAGGCGGCGGTCACCACCACGGTGGCGCGGGGGTGGCTGCGGCGCAGCACGACCAGGGCCGTGCAGGCGATGGCCGCGCACAGCACGGCGGGCCACCAGGCGCCCGGATTGGCAGAGCCCCCGTTGGTGAGCCTGCTGCCGGGACCGGAGGCGGCGAACAGCAGCAGGGCCACCGCCACGTCGACGGCGCGCGGATGCTCGCGGACGTAACGCTGCAGGTCGATCATTATCGGCACGTTCCTGTCGGGTACCTGTGACCATAGTGCGCGATGGCCTGGCGCGACGCCGGGGGCCGCCCATGGCCAGCACGGGCGGCCCCCGGCCTGGAGTGGTCAGGCGGCAGCGGGCACGCGGCCGGTTTCGCCGTCAGCGGCCGGGGCTTCGGAGGAAAGGCGAGTCAGGGCCTTGCCTTCGATGTCCAGGCGGGGCAGCGCCCGGTCCAGCCAGCGCGGCAGCCACCAGGCCCGGTCGCCGAGCAGGGCCAGGGCGGCGGGCACGATCGTCATGCGCACGACGAACGCGTCGAACAGCACGGCGATGGCCAGCCCGAACCCGATCATCTTGATCAGGGAGTCGCCGGCGCCGATGAAGCCGGAGAAGACCGCCGTCATGATCAGCGCGGCGGCCACCACCACCCGGGCGCTGCTGCGGAGCCCCGAGACGACCGCCGGGCCGGGCCGCTCCCCGTGGACGTAGGCCTCCCGCATCCGCGTGACGAGAAAGACCTCGTAGTCCATGGCCAGGCCGAAGATGATGCCCACCATGAAGATCGGCATCAGGCTCATGATCGGGCCGGTCTGGTGCACGCCGAGCAGTCCGGCGAGCCAGCCCCACTGGAAGACCGCGACGACCGCGCCGAGGGCCGCCAGCACCGACAGCAGGAAGCCGAGGGCTGCCTTCAGGGGCACGAGTACGGACCGGAAGACCACCATCAGCAGCAGGAACGCCAGGCCCACCACGACCGCGAGGTACGGCAGCAGCGCGCCCTGAACCTTCGCGGCGGAGTCGATGTTGATCGCGGTGGCGCCGCTGACCATGAAGGTCGTGCCGGTCGCGGACGTGAGTCCAGGTCGTTCGGCCCGAATGACGTGCACTAGGTCCGCCGTCCTGCGGTCCGTGGGGGCGGTGGCCGGGACGGCGGAGAAGACCGCGGTGTCGCCGGCGGCGTCGAACCGGGCCGCCGAGACGGACACGACACCCGCGGTGGCGCCGATCGCGCGGCTGATCCGGTCCACGGCGGCCTTGGGGTCAGCGGCGCCCTTGGCGTCGACGACGATGGTCAGCGGGCCGTTGAAGCCGGGGCCGAAGGCCCTGGCCAGGTCGTCGTAGGCACGGCGCTCGGTGGTCGAGGTGGGCTTGGACTCGGCCCCCTGGGTGCCCAGGTGCAGGGCCGTCACCGGCACGGCGATGACCGCCAGGCCCGTCACGCCGAGCAGGAGCGCGGCGACGGGGTGGCGCAGCACCAGCCGGGCCCAGCGCGTGCCGCCGTTGGGCCTGCCGGCGTTGGGCTTATCGGCGTGCGCGGCCCTCGCCTTACGGCGCGCGGCGCGCGGCAGCACGGCCCGGGGGAAGATGCCGAGCAGCGCCGGGACCAGGGTCAGCGCGACGAGCACGGCGACCACGACGGTCCCCGCCGCGGCCAGGCCCATCTTCGTCAGCATCGGCACGCCGACCACGGACAGGCCGGCCAGCCCGATGACGACGGTCAGCCCGGCGAACACCACCGACGACCCGGCGGTGCCCGCGGCCAGGCCTGCCGCCTCCTGCGGCGCGTGCCCGCGGGCGCGCTCCTCGCGGTAGCGGGAGACCATGAACACGGCGTAGTCGATGCCGACCGCGAGGCCGAGCATGACGGCCAGGGTGGTGGTCGTCGTGGACAGCCCGAGCGCGCTGCTCAGCGCGACGATCGAGGCGGCGCCGACCCCGACGCTGAGGATCGCGACCAGCAGCGGCAGCCCGGCGGCGGCCAGCGAGCCGAAGGTGACCAGCAGCACCAGTGCCGCGACGACGATGCTGATCACCTCGGTGGCGCCACCCGCGGCGGGCTGGGGCGCCAGCGCGTTGCCGCCGACCTCGACGGTCAGGCCCGCGGCCCGGCCGTGCTGAACGGCGTTCCGCAGGGTCGCCTTGGCGGCGTCGGTCAGGCTGGTGGCCGCCACCTTGTACGAGATGGTCGCGTACGCCGTGGCGCCGTCCTTGCTCACCGCGTGGGCCTGAAACGGGCTTACCACGCTGGCGACCTGCGGCCCGCCGGTCATCTCGGCCATGACCTTCTCGATGGCCGCCCGGTCACCGGGCGCGGTGACCTGCTGCCCGGCCGGGGCGGTGAACACGATCTGGGCGATGGCCCCGTTGACCGCGGCGCCGGGGAAGCGCTGCTGGATCAGGTCGGATGCCTGCTGGGATTCGGTGCCGGGGATGGAGAATCCGGCGTCGGGGGCGGCGGGCGCCTTGGCCGCGCCGAAGCCGACGCCGGCCAGGACCCCGATCCAGATCAAGGCGACGTACCAGCGCCGCCGGAAGGCCAGACGGCCCACACGGTAGAGGAAAGCAGCCATGGGAAAGGTCTCCGCATCTCATCTAGAGGAACCCCTCCAGGCTGCCTTTACGGGACCCGTCTCGTCGTCGTGCGGCTGCTGGCACTTCGGGTACTGAAATCGCAGTACACGCCGCCGGCATGTCGTCCGCAGACACGACACGGCACTCCCGGTCGCCCGCCGGAAGTGCCGTGTCAGCAGATAGGGGTCAGCTGACGGCGCCGGCCTCCTTGAGGGCGATGATGCGGTCCCAGTCCAGCCCGAGCTCCAGCAAGATCTCCTCGGTCTGGGCGGCGAACTCGGGGGCCGGGCGGAGCTGGGGGGCGGTGACGTCGAACTGGACGGGGTTCGAGACCAGCTCAAGCTGCCCGGTCGCCAGGATGTACTCGTTCGCCCGGACCTGCGCGTCCTGACCCGCCTGCAGGGTGTCCTGCACCGGCGCCCAGGGCCCGGCCAGGGTGGCGAAGCGCTCGGCCCACTCGGGCAGGGTGCGGGTGGCGATCACTTCCTGCAGGAGCTTGACGGCTTCACCGGTGTTGGCGGCGAGTTGCTCGACCGTGGCGAAGCGCGGGTCGTCGGCCCATTCCGGGTGGTCGACGTGGCGGCAGACGTCGGCCCAGAACTTGCCTGGCTGGAGCATGACGAAGGACAGGTAGCGGTCGTCGGCCGTGCGGTACAGGCCGGACAGCGGGTTCGCGGGCGCGCTGTGCGCGCCGGCGGGCGGCGCCACCCAGGAGCGGTTCAGGTGCAGGGACACGGCGAGCGCGTGCCCCATGGTCCACAGGCCGCTGCCGAGCAGGGAGACGTCCACGACCGAGGGCTCGCCGGTCCGCTCGCGCTTGAGCAGGGCCGCGGCGATGCCGCCGGCGAGGTTCGTGCCCGAGATCGTGTCGCCGTAGGCGGGCGGCGGACTGATCAGGCCGTCCATGTTGGGCGGGGTGAGGCTGGCCGCGCTGGTGCCACGGCACCAGAAGGCGGTCATGTCGTAGCCGCCCCGGTCGGCTTCTACGCCGCGAGGGCCGAGGGCGCTCCCCCGGGCGTAGATGATCCGCGGGTTCACCGCGCGGATGTCGTCCACGTCGATGCCGAACTTGCGCCGGGCGGAGGGCAGGAAACTGGTCAGGAACACGTCAGAGCGGCGGGCCAGGTCATGGAGTACCTCCCGGCCTTCCGGGCGGGCCATGTCCAGGCCGAGGCTGCGCTTGCCGCGGTTGGCGTGCTCGATGTTCGGGTTCGGGTCGCCCTCGACGCGGTAGGAGCCGACCTGGCGCAGGCCGCGCTGCGGGTCGCCGGTCACGGCGTGCTCCACCTTGATGACGTCCGCGCCCCAGTCGGCCAGCACGGCCCCGGCCGAAGGAACGAAGCCGTACATCGCGACCTCGAGGACGCGGATGCCCGCCATGGGCCCTGCGCTCATGAAGCTACCGCCGCGAAGGTCTTGCGCTCCTGGAACTCCTCCAGGCCGGCGACTCCCATCTCCCGGCCGATGCCCGACTGCTTGTAGCCGCCGAAGGGCGCGTCGGGGCCGAAGTAGTTGCCGCCGTTGATGCTGAAGGTGCCGCTGCGGATCCGGCGCGCCACCGCGATGGCCCGCTCCTCGTCGCGGCTGAACACCCCGCCGGACAGGCCGAAGATGGAGTTGTTGGCGATGCGCACCGCGTCGTCGTCCCCGTCGTAGGGGATGACCGCGAGCACCGGGCCGAAGACCTCGTCCTGCGCGATCTCGCTGTCCGGATCGACGTTGGTGAGGAGCGTGGGCGTGTAGAAGAAGCCAGGATCCACCTTCTGGCCGCCGGTGACCAGGGTGGCGCCCGCCGCGATGGCCCGCTGGACCATGGCGTCCACCTTGTCGCGCTGCCGCTCGCTGATGAGCGGCCCCATGTAGGTCTTGGGGTCGGTGGGATCGCCGTACGTCACGTGGCCCATCATGGCCGCGACCTGCTCGACGATGGCGTCGTGCTGCTCCCTGGGCACCAGCAGCCGGGTGGTGATCGCGCAGCCCTGGCCCGCGTGCGAGCAGATCATGAAGGCCGCCATCATGGCGGCGGTGCCGACGTCGGCGTCGTCGAGGAGGACCATGGCGGACTTGCCGCCGAGTTCAAGGAAGACCCGCTTGACCGTGCGGCTGGCTGCTTCCATGATCCGGCGGCCGGTGGCGGTGGAGCCGGTGAAGGTAACCAGGTCCACGCCGGGATGGGTGGTGAGTACCTCGCCGACCGCGGTCTCGGACGAGGACAGCACGTTGACCACGCCGGGCGGGATGTCGGTGTGGCGGGCGATCAGCTCGCCCAGCGCCAGCGTGATCAGCGGCGTGTCCGGGGCTCCCTTGAGCACGACCGTGCAGCCGGCCGCGAGCGCCGGGGCCAGCTTGGCCAGCCCGATCTGGTTCGGGTAGTTGTACGGGATGATCGCGGCGACGACCCCGGCGGCCTCCTTCTCCACCCAGCGGCGATGCGTCTGCCCGCGGACCTCGACGTCGCTGAGGTCCTCGGTCATGGGATAGCCCTCGAGCAGGTCGGCGTAGAAGCGGACGATCTCGATGGGCACGTCAAGCTGGTTGGCCAGGGTGAGCTGGAGGGGAGCGCCGACCTCGGCGATCGTCAGCTCGCGCAGCTCTTCCTTGTGCTCGGTCAGCGCCTGGTACAGCTGGTTGAGGCACCGGACCCGCAGGGCGACGTCGGTCGGCCAGCTCGTGGTGTCGAACGCGCGGCGGGCCGCCGCGACGCTGGCGTCGGCGTCGGCGGCGGTGGCATCGGGCGCATAGCCGAGCACCTCGCCGGTCGCGGGGTTGAGCGAGGGGAACGTCCGCCCGTTCTCGGTAAGCTGCCCGTCGATGAGCAGGCGCCGCGCGACCGCGGGCGGCCTGACATCGCCACCGGTTTCCTGACCAGGGCGGACTCCAGTTGCCGCGTTGCCCTGAAGGTTCATCCTGCCTCCTTGTTATGGGTGAAAATTACATTCTCAAGACAGGCAAATCAACCATCCATCAGAGAGAACGTCAGTCTGACGGCGGTCCCGCGCTCGCCGTCAGCCCATGCGCCCGGCTCTCGTCCGGGCTGCGGCCGGCCGCTTAGGCCTTCTCCGGGCTGCGGCCGGCCGCTTAGGCCTTCTCCGGGCTGCGGCCAGCCGCTTAGGCCTTCTCCAGGCTGCGGCCGGCCGCTTAGACCTTCCGGAATCTCCGATGGTGAGAGTATTATTCTCGTATTCGGAAGGGAGATTTCCATGACGGACACGGCGGCGCCGAGCTCATTCCTGGGCGTGCGGGTCACCGGCGCCGGCCAGCTGCCCGGTGAGGCCGTCTCGTGAAGACCGCCGTCGTGACCGGCGGCGGCTCCGGCATCGGCCGGGCCATCGCGGAGCGGCTGATGGCCGATGGCTATCACGTCGCCACGCTCGATCTCAGCCCGGCCGGCCCGGCGTTCGCCCAGGAAGCCGACGTGACCGACCGAGCCCAGGTCGACCGGGCGCTGGCCGCGGTCAGGGAGCGGCTTGGCCCGGTCACCATCCTGGTCAACGCGGCGGGGATGGACGGGTTCAAGCGCTTCGTCAACCTGGACTTCGCGGCCTGGCAGCGGGTGATCGACGTCAACCTGAACGGCGTCTTCCACTGCATCCAGGCGGTGCTTCCCGACATGCTCGAGGCGGGCTGGGGGCGGATCGTCAACATCTCCTCCTCCAGCGCACAGTCCGGCCAGCAGTTCATGGCGCACTACGTGGCGGCCAAGTCGGCGGTCAACGGGCTGACCAAGGCGCTGGCCCTGGAGTTCGGCCCGGCCGGCATCACTGTCAACGCCGTGCCGCCCGGCTTCATCGACACCCCGATGCTGCGCCGGGCCGAGGCGCGCGGGCTGCTCGGCGGGACGCTCGAAGAGCATATCCAGCGGACGCCGGTCCGGCGGGCCGGGCGGCCGGAGGACATCGCCGCCGCGTGCGCGTTCCTGATCTCGGAGGAGGCGGGGTACATCACCGGGCAGCTCCTGGGCGTGAACGGCGGACGGAACACGTAGCCGCATCCCCGCGGCCTTGGCTACATAGAATTGATATTTTCTATTTTAGAGAATAACATTCTCACTGCTCGCCGGGTGAGGCCGGCGCCGCTGGGTCCACCGCTGGGTCCACCGCTGGGTCCACCGCTGGGTCCACCGCCACCTGCAGCACCAGGCCGAAGGGGGCCGACAGACGTTGAACGACGTGGACGCGATGGACTTCTTCCGGGACGACGGTCTCGTCGCGGACCCGTACCCGTATTTCGAGGCCCTGCGCGAGCAGTGTCCCGTGCGGCGCGAACCCCATCACGGCGTGATGATGGTGACGGGATACGACGAGGCGGTCCAGGTATTCCACGACGCCAAGACGTTCTCCTCATGCGTCTCGGTGACGGGCCCCTTCCCCGGGTTCCCGGTCCCGCTCGAGGGCGACGACGTGTCCGAGCTGATCGAGCGGCACCGTGATGAGCTGCCGATGTGCGACCAGCTTCCGACGCTCGACCCGCCGGTGCACACGGATCATCGCGCGCTGCTGATGCGGCTGATCACGCCGAAGCGCCTGAAGGAGAACGAGGCGTCCATGTGGCGGCTCGCCGACGGCCTGCTCGAGACGTTCCTCGCCCGCGGTGAGGGCGAGTTCGTCAGCGGGTTCGCGGGCCCCTTCACCCTGCTCGTCATCGCCGACCTCCTCGGCGTGCCCGAAGAAGATCAGCAGGAGTTCGCGCAGGCCCTCGAGCAGCGGCCGCGGCAGGACGCTCTTGGGAGCACCAGCGAGGACACGCTGACGCACAGCCCGCTGGAGTTCCTGTACGGGAAGTTCACGGCGTACATCGAGGACCGCCGCCGTGAACCGCGCGGTGACGTGCTCACCGGCCTGGCCACCGCGAAGTTCCCCGACGGCTCGACGCCCGACGTCGCCGACGTCGTGCGCATCGCCGCCAACCTCTTCTCCGCGGGCCAGGAGACCACCGTCCGCCTGCTCAGCTCCGCGCTCATGGTGATAGCCGAACGGCCCGGGATCCAGCGGCAGCTACGGGACCAGCGTGACCTCATCCCGAACTTCATCGAGGAGGCGCTGCGGATGGAGAGCCCGGTCAAGGGCGACTTCCGGCTGGCCCGCGTCCCGGTCACGGTGGGCGAGGTCGACATCCCGGCCGGCACCACCGTGATGGTGCTGAACGGCGCCGCGAACCGCGACCCCCGCCGCTTCGACGACCCCGCGACGTTCGACCCCGCCCGGGCGAACGCCCGGCATCACCTCGCGTTCGGCCGCGGCATCCACACCTGCCCCGGCGCGCCGCTGGCCCGGGCCGAGGCCCGGGTGGCCATCGAGCGGATCCTGGACCGCACGGCCGACATCAGGATCTCCGAGCGCGTGCACGGCCCCGCCGGGGCCCGCCGCTACCGGTACCTGCCGACGTTCATCCTCCGCGGCGTGACCAGGCTGAACCTGGAATTCACCCGCGCCGGGGGGCAGGCCGGGTGAAGGTCACGGTCGACGACGACCGCTGCCGGGGCCACGCGGTCTGCTGCACGCTCTGCCCGGAGGTGTTCACCCTGACCGACGACGGCTACACCGTGGCGCAGACACCCGAGGTCCCGGCCGGATCCGAGGAGGCCGTCCGGGCCGCGGCCCGCAACTGCCCCGAGCACGCGATCACGGTGAGCTGACCGCCGGCTACGTCGAAGGAGGGCAATCTCGGCACGAGAACGGCCACAGGAGCATGGCGCAACGGCGCCCGCTGCGCCCGGCACCTGCCGGGGCCCGGTGCCAGGTTCCGCTTTGCGCGGTTCTTTAGCCACCTCAGCCCCGTTATTCATTCCAAAATCGGATGAGTTTCCGGCGTGTCGCGGGTCTCGGATGTGGTCTAGCGCGGTTCCGCTGCCGGGCGGGCCGGCCGGGCGCGCCCGGAATGCCGGTTACCGGCCCGAGGCCGGCGATATGTCTGCAGTTTCGGGGGTTATAGCACCCGAAACTGTAAACATATGCGGACGGCAGTTCCCCTGGACGAGGTCGGCGGGAGCACGGAGCGTCTGCAGCAGGGAAGAAATCACCGCAAACCGGGCAACCGCCGGTGTCGTGCGCTCCGCAGGCGCGGGACGCTGCAGGCGCGAGACGCCGCAGGCGCGGAACCCGCCGGGCAAGTCCGGGGGCCAGAGCCTGGCGGGGCAAGCGAGGGCGATCCGGGCTTGGGGACACCTGAACGCGGCTCAACCGTGGTACCTACCGGGCTGGCCGCGGACGGCGGCGCAGACGCCGCCGTCGATCAGGATGTCGACTCCGGTGAGGAAGCTGGCGTCGGCGGACAGCAGGAAGGCGACGACGGCGGCGACCTCGTCGGGCTGGCCCGCGCGCCCGAGCGGCGTCTGCCGCACGAGCGTCTCCATCGACGGGTGGCTCGCACCTTCCTGCTGCCCCTGGGGCGTGTCGATGATGCCGGGAGAGACGGAGCAGACCCGGGCCCCCGCCGGGCCGAGCAGGACCGCCTCCCGCTGGACGAAGCGGTGCACGCCGTGCTTGGCCCACATGTAGGCCGCCCCGGTGTTCTCGACGGCCGGCCCGAGGGCGTCGCGGATCCGGTCGAGGAACCGCTCGTCGAGCGGGTCGTCCAGGATCGCGGCAAGGGCCGGCTCGGGCTGGAGGTCGCCGAGCAGCGGCGCCATCGAGGCAAAGCACACCATCGCCGTCCCGGCGGTGGCGAGCGGGCGCAGCGCCTCGGCGAGCATCGCGGTCCCGACGAGATCGACGGCCAGGATGCGGCGCCAGTCGGCCATGGTGGGCGAGATGCCGGCGGCGTGGGCGACGGCCCGCAGGGCACCGAGCTCCTGGACGCGAGCGGCCAGCCGGGCCAGGCCCTGGCGATCGGTGATATCCAGCGCGAACGGCTCGACGACGGCGCCGCGGCCGGAGTCGGCCAGGTCCTTGGCGGCGGCAGCGACCGCCGCCTCGTCGCGGTCCACAAGCAGCAGCGAGTCCACCATGCCGGTCAGCCGTCGCGCGCAGGCCAGTCCCATCCCGCGGCCGGCGCCGGTCGCGATGCCCACCATAGGACGTACCCGGGGGGTGCGGGGGGCCGTCCCCTCGCGAGCCAGCTCTGTCATCAGCTCTTCCTCCGGTGGGCCCGGCCCAGGACCGCTCCAGCCCGGGCCCGCCGAGTTCGTCACACCACTGGTAGCCGAACAGGGCAGAAAGGTCGGCCAGCGCCGCCTCGAAGTTCTCCACGACGACGCCGACGTGGAACTGGTCCTCAGCCCGCACGGTCACCTCTGCGTTCGGTCGGCAGCGCACCACGGTTCATGATATGAGAACTATACTCTCATATGTGAGAGAGATATTCTCACTACGTTGCGTGGATGCGTGATGACGCGATACGCCGGCAGCAGCCAGCACTTGTGCGCGGGCCATGCCGCAGGCCGGGGCATCACCCAGCCCCGCCCGCCGCCCGTTGACCCACGACCGGATCTGTGAAAATCTGATATTCACCAATGAGAACATAGTTCTCAAACGGGAGGCCGGGAGCGTCTGTGGTCGGAGGGTTCGTGGTCCGGAGCGTCTGCGGTCGGAGGGTTCGCGGTCCGGAGCGTCTGCGGTCGGAGGGTTCGTGGTCCGGAGCGTCTGTGATCGGAGCGGCTGATGCGCCTGCCCCCGCTACCTGAGGACCAGCGGGACGACCGGACACGCGCCGCGCTCGCGGCCCTGCTGCCTCCGGACCGGCGCAATCCGCGGGGCGCCGGCCATGCGATGGCCACGCTCGCGCGGCACCCCGAGCTGACCGAGACGTTCCTGCCCTTCAACACCCGCCTGCTGCTGCACTCCACGCTGCCGCCCCGCGTACGCGAGCTCGCGATCCTGCGCGTCGCGCGGCGCTGCGCGTGCGCGTACGAGTGGGCCCACCACGTGAAGATCGCCGCGAGGGCGGGCCTGTCCGAGGCGGAGATCGAGGCGGCCGGGCAGGGCAAGGCGGACGGCGGATTTGCCAGCCCAGGACTCGCCAGCCCAGGACTCGCCAGCCCAGGACTCGCCAGCGCCGTGCTCAGCGCCGTGCTCAGCGCCGTCGACGAGCTCGGCGACACCTGCAACGTGTCCGACCGGACCTGGGCCGCGCTCGGCGAGCATCTCGACGAGCGCCAGCTGATGGACCTGGTCTTCACGATCGGCGCCTACAGCATGCTGGCCATGGCGCTCAACGCCTTCGGCGTCGAGCCCGAAGAGGAGAGATAGACCCGTGCCCCATTTCACGAAGCCCGCCGAGGGCAGCTGGACCGAGCACTATCCCGAGCTCGGCACCGCCCCGGTCAACTACAGCGACTCCATCGACCCCGCCTACTACGAGGCCGAACGGGCGGCCATCTTCAAACGGACCTGGCTCAACGTGGGCCGGGTCGAGCGCCTCTCCCGGGCCGGCAGCTACTTCACCAGGGAACTCGCGGCCGCGGGCACGTCGCTGATCCTAGTCCGGGGCCGGGACGGCCAGATCCGCGCCTTCCACAACATCTGCCGGCACCGCGGCAACAAGCTCGTCTGGAATGACTACCCCAATGAGGAGACGGCCGGGACCTGCCGCCAGTTCACCTGCAAGTACCACGCCTGGCGGTACGACCTCACCGGCAAGCTCACCTTCGTCCAGCAGGAAGGCGAGTTCTTCGACCTCGACAAGGCCGATTACGGCCTGAAGGAGGTCGCCTGCGACGTCTGGGAAGGCTTCATCTTCGCCAACCTGGACCCGCAGGAGACGCTGGCGGAGTACCTCGGCGAGATGGCCGAGGGCATCGCCGGCTACCCGTTCGGCGAGATGACCGAGGTCTACACGTACCGGGCCGAGGTCGGCAGCAACTGGAAGCTGTTCATCGACGCGTTCGCCGAGTTCTACCACGCCCCGGTCCTGCACGCCAAGCAGGCCGTCAGGGAAGAGGCCGACAAGCTGCTCGGCTACGGGTTCGAGGGGCTGCACTACGAGCTGTTCGGCCCGCACTCGATGATCTCCTCCTGGGGCGGGATGGCCCCGCCCAAGGACCCGAACATGGTCAAGCCAATCGAACGGGCCCTGCGCAGCGGGCTGTTCGGCCCCTGGGACCGGCCCGCCGTCGACGGCCTGGACTCGCTGCCGCCCGGCCTCAACCCGGCCCGGCACCCCGCGTGGGGCATCGACTCGTTCGTCATCTACCCCAACTTCATGCTGCTGATCTGGGCGCCCGGCTGGTACCTCACCTATCACTACTGGCCGACGGCGGTCAACCGGCACCTGTTCGAGGCGAGCCTGTACTTCGTCCCGCCGAAGACCGCCCGCGAGCGGCTGGCCCAGGAGCTGGCCGGGGTGACGTTCAAGGAATACGCCCTGCAGGACGGCAATACCCTGGAGGCGACCCAGACCATGCTCGCGTCCCGGGCCGTCGCCGAGTTCCCCCTCAACGACCAGGAGATCCTTCTCCGTCACCTGCACAAGGTCACCCGCGACCGGGTCAAGGAGCACGCCGATGCTGCCCGCTGAGACTCTGCCTGCTGAGTTCGGGGCGCTCGAGCCCTACCTGGCCTGGGCGCTGCCGACCGAACCCGAACGTTACGCCAGGCGCCTGGCCAGCACGATGGCCGAGATGCAGGCCTTCTACGACACCGCTTTCCCCCTGCTCGAACCCGTTCTCACCCACCTCGACAAGTTCGGTCTCGACGAGCTGCCCGAGGCCGAGCGCACCCTGCTGCACCTGATGCAGTCGCTGATCATGGTGTCGTTCCCGGTCGAAGTGTGGAAGCAGCCACGAGTCCCCGACAGCGGCGCCGCCTACCTGGATCTCGTCGTCGAACCCCGGATCTGAGCAAGGCCGGATCTGAGAAAGGAAAGCACTCATGGGACGTGTTCAAGGCAAGGTCGCCTTCATCACGGGCGCGGCACGCGGCCAGGGCCGCAGTCACGCGGTACGGCTGGCCGCCGAGGGCGCCGACATCATCGCCGTGGACCTGTGCCACGATATCGAGTCGCTGAAGTACCACCTGGCCGGGCCGGATGACCTGAAGGAGACGGTCCGGCTGGTGGAAGCGCACGACCGCCGCATCGTGGCCGTGCAGGCCGACGTGCGCGAGCGCGCGCAGCTGGCCGCGGCGCTGGAACAGGGCATCGGCGAGCTGGGCCGGCTGGACATCGTGGTCGCGCAGGCGGGGATCGCGGCGATGAAAGGAGAGCCGCCGCTGCAGGCCTGGACCGACGTGATCGATACCAACCTGCTCGGGACGATCAACGCGATCCATGCGGCGCTGCCGCACCTGTCCGAGGGCGCCTCGATCATCGCCACCGGGTCGACCGCGGCGTTCATGAATGCCGTGCCCATGCAGCAGGTGGGCACCGACCCGGGCGGCGTGGGCTACATGGTCGCCAAGCGGATGCTGTCCGAGTACGTGCACGCGCTGGCCCGCGAGCTGGCTCCGCGGATGATCCGCGCCAACGCGGTGCACCCCACTAATGTCAGCACCGACATGCTGCACAGCGAGCCGATGTACCAGTCGTTCCGGCCCGACCTGGAGAACCCGACCCGGCAGGACGCCGAGCTGGCCTTCCCGGTGCAGCAGGCCATGCCGATTCCGTACGTCGAGCCGGCGGACATCAGCAACGCCGTGCTGTTCCTGGCCTCCGACGAGGCCCGCTACATCACCGGCATGCAGTTGCGCGTGGACGCCGGCGGCTACCTCAAGTGGTACGACTTCCACCTCTGAGCGACAAGGAGGATCCATCTGTGAAGGTCAAGGTCGACCCGGAGCGCTGCCAGGGTCACACGCTCTGCGCCATGATCGCCCCGAAGGTATTCGAGCTCGACGAGGTCGACGGCCATTCCTCGCCCATCAGCGAAGACGTCCCGGCCGACCAGGAGGCCCAGGTGGCCGAGGCCGTCCGCTCGTGCCCGGAACAGGCGATTTCCGTCTCAGGGGGTGCGGCGTGAGCGCTGACGAAATCCTTGACGACGCCGAGCGCAAGAAAAACCGGTACCACTTCGACCGGCATACCCCCGAATACCGTCACCAGTTCGAGACGGTCACCGCCGAGTTGCAGGCCAAGTGCCCCATCGCCTGGTCGGACACCTACGGCGGCCACTGGGTCGCGTCCGGCAACCGCGAGGTCTTCGAGCTCGCCCGTTCGGCCGAGTACCTGTCCAACGACCATGACGTGAACAACGAGCGGCGCGGCTACAAGGGCATCACCATCCCCACTCCCGACTCGAACTTCCAGGGCGGTTTCCTGGAGATGGACCCGCCCGAGCAGCGGCACTACCGGCAGGCGCTCAACCCCTACCTGTCCCCCGCCGCGGTCACCCGCTGGGTCCCTGTGGTGGAGGAACTGGTCCGCGCCAGCCTGGACGAGAAGATCGAGACCGGGCAGATCGACTTCGTCGACGACCTCGCCAACGTGGTGCCGGCCATCCTGACCCTGGCCATGATGGGTATCCCGCTGAGCCACTGGACGCTCTACTGCGAGCCGGTGCACGCGGCGGTCTACACGCCGCACGACTCGCCGGACATGCCGCGGGTGCGAGAAACCCAGATGGGCATGTACCAGGACATGTTCGCCCAGCTCTCGGAGATCAGGGCGAACCCGAGGCCGGGCCTGGTCGACGCGCTCGCGCGGGCGAACATCAACGGCAAGACCCCGCCCGACATGGAACTGCTCGGGGTGATGGCCCTGCTCATCGGCGGCGGGTTCGACACCACGACCGCGCTGACCGCGCACGCGCTCGAGTGGATGTCCGAGCACCCGGGCCAGCGGGAGCGGCTGAGCTGGGAGCGCGACACGCTGCTTGATCCGGCCACCGAGGAGTTCCTGCGCTTCTACTGCCCGGCGCCAGGCGACGGACGCACCATCTCCGCCGACTGCGAGATCGCCGGCGTCCAGTTCAAGGAGGGCGAGCGGCTCTGGCTGTCCTGGGCGATGGCCAACCGCGATCCCTCGGTGTTCGACAACCCCAACGAGGTCGACCTGGCCCGCACCGGCAACCGGCACCACAGCTTCGGGCTGGGCATCCACCGCTGCATCGGCTCGAACGTGGCCCGGATGGTGTTCAAGCGCATGGTCACCGCCGTGCTCGACCGGATGCCCGACTACCAGTGCGACCCGGCCGGCGCGGTCCATTACGAGACCATCGGCGTGATCCAGGGCATGCAGCACCTCCCGGCCACCTTCACCCCCGGCCCCCGGCTCGGACCCGGGCTCGACGAGACGATCGAGACCCTGCAGCGGGTCTGCGACGAGCAGCGGCTGGCCGAGCCGGTCACCGTGCGGAAGGCCAAGGCTGAGATTGTCGATTGACGAACCCGCGGGGCGCCCGGTCCCGCTGGTGACGATGGAGAACGAGTTCTTCTGGACGTCTGGGGCGGATGGCCGGCTGCGGCTGCAGGAGTGCGAGTCCTGCCGCGCGCTGATCCATCCGCCGCAGCCGGCCTGCCGGTACTGCCGCGGCCACCAGATCGGGGTCCGTGTCGTCTCCGGGTTCGCGACCCTCATCGGGTTCACCGTCAACCACCGGTTCAGCCTGCCCGGGCTGCCGCCGCCGTACGTCGTGGCGCAGGTCGCGATCGAGGAGGACCCCCGGGTCAGGCTCACCACCAACGCCGTCGAGTGCGACCCGGAGCAGCTCGAGCTCGGCATGCGCATGGAGGTGGTCTTCGAGCCGGCCGGGGACGTATGGCTGCCGCTTTTCCGTCCCGCGGCCCCCGTGGAGTCGGCGGAGCAGGGGGAGCCTGCCCCGCTGCCGCACGACGAGATCGAGCCGGACCAGATATGGCGGCACGTGCGCCCGATGGCCGCCCCGGACAAGTTCGAGGACAAGGTCGCGGTCAGCGGGATCGGCAGTTCCGAGCTCGGCCGCCGGCTGATGGTCCCCCCGCTCGCGCTGACCGTGCAGGCATGCGAGCGCGCCATCGCGGACGCGGGCCTGTCGATGGACGACATCGACGGCCTGTCGACCTACCCCGGCGCCGGGATGGTCGGCCCGTTCGGCGAGGGCGGGGTGACCGCGCTAGAAGCCGCCCTCGGCATCCGGCCGACCTGGTACAACGGCGGCGGTGAGACGTTCGGGCCGTGCGGCTCGGTGATCGCGGCGATGCTGGCGGTCGCCAGTGGCCTGGCCCGGCACGTCCTGTGCTTCCGGACCCTGTGGGAAGCCACCTACGGCGAGCTCGTCCGCCGCGGCACGATCAGGGTGGACCACAGCCGGGTGGCCGGCTGGATGTGGCCGTTCGGTGCGACGTCGGCGGCGCACACCCTGGCGCAGAACGCGCAGCGGCACTTCCACCGCTACGGGACCACGCGCGAGACGCTGGGCTGGATCGCGCTGAACCAGCGGGCGAACGCCGCGCTCAACCCGACCGCCATCTACCGCGATCCGCTCACCATGGACGAGTACCTGACGGCCAGGCTGATTACCACTCCGTTCGGACTGTATGACTGCGACGTGCCCTGCGACGGGGCCGTCGCGGTGATCGTGTCGGCCGTGGACGCGGCCCGGGACCTGGCCAAACCTCCCGTCCTTGTGGAAGCCGTCGGCACCCAGATCATCGAGCGGCTGGAGTGGGACCAGAGCACGCTCACCCACGAGCCCCAGGTCCTCGGGCAGGCCGCCCACCTGTGGACGCGGACCTCGCTGCGGCCCGATGACGTCGACGTGGCCGAACTCTACGACGGCTTCACGTTCAACTGCCTGTCCTGGATCGAGGCCCTGGGCTTCTGCGGGATCGGGGAGGCCAAGGACTTCCTCGACGGGGGGAAGAACATCGCCAGGGACGGCATGCTGCCGCTGAACACGCACGGCGGCCAGCTCTCCCACGGCCGCACCCACGGGATGGGCCTGCTGGCCGAGGCGATCGTCCAGTTGCGCGGCGAAGGCGGCCCGCGGCAGGTGCCGGGCGCCCGGGTCGCCGTGGTGAGTTCCGGCGGCCTGACACCCAGCAGCGCCATCCTGCTGCGGACCGACGCTTGACGCACGGTGCGGCCCCGGAGCCCGCGCGGCAGGTCGTCGACGCCGAGGGCGTCCCGATGTCGGCGCTGGTGGCCGCGGCGCCGCGGCCGCGGGCGGTCATCGTCGCCCTGCACGGCGGCGCGGTGACGTCCCGGTACTTCGACGCACCCGGCCAGCCGCGGCTGTCGCTGCTGCGGGCCGGCCCGGCGCTCGGGTTCACCGTCCTGGCCCTGGACCGGCCGGGCTACGGCAGTTCCGCCCCCTGCGCGGACGCGATGGCAACCGTGCCGCAGCGGGTCGATCTCGCCTACGCGGCGGTGGGCCGGCTGCTCGAGGCGCATCCGCGCGGGGCGGGCGTGTTCCTGCTGGGCCATTCGATGGGCTGCGTGCTGGCGCTGCAGATGGCGGGCGACGAGCGCGGGACGGACCTGCTGGGCCTGGAGATCGCCGGCATCGGGCGGCAGCACCATCCAGGCGCCGCGGCGGTGATGGGAGCCAGGCTGCGGCGCGGCCCGGGACGGACCGGGACCGGGGCAGAGGTCGTGACGGGGGCCGGGGCGGGAGCCGGGGCCGAGGCGGGAGCCGACGCCGGGGCCGGGATGCGGGACATTATCTGGGGACCGGAGCGCCTGTACCCGGCCGGGGCCACCGTGGCGGCCGTCTACTCCCCCAGCCCGGGCTATGAGGGCGACGAGGTGCGGCGCTGGCCACGCGACTTCCCCGCGCAGGCCGCCCGGGTGCGCGTCCCGGTTCACTACAGCCTCGGTGATCACGAGGGGGTATGGCGATCCGGGCCGGCGGCGCTGGCCGACGTCGCGGCCTTGTTCACCGCGTCCCCGAGGGTCGCCGCCGACGAGCAGGCGGGCGGCGGCCACAATCTTAGTGTCGGGCTGTCCGCCCTGGCGTATCACCTGAAGGTGCTGTCATTCGCCGAGGAATGCGTGCTGGCCCGGGAATCCGTGACCGGGGACGAACAGGCCGGCACGGCGGCGCCGATTGAGCTGGCAGGAGGCTGAGATGGGGAATGCCCAGGTTGTCGCGCTGCTGCTGCTGCGAGTCGTGGTCGGCATCACCATGATCGCGCACGGCACCAACCACTGGAAGGGCGGCGGCCGCATCGCGGGCACGGCCCGCTGGTTCAGCGGGCTCGGCCTGCGGCACGGCACGCTGCAGGCGTGGATGAGCGTGGTGACCGAGATCGGGGCGGGAGCGCTGCTGGTCATCGGCTTGTTCACGCCGCTGGCCTGCGCGGCGGTCATCTCGGTGATGCTGATCGCGGGCATACTGGCGCACCGGCCGAACGGCTTCTTCGTGTTCAAGGACGGCTACGAGTACGTCCTCACCCTTTCCGTGGTCTGCCTGGCGATAGCGACCCTGGGACCCGGGCGGGTGTCGGTGGATTCCGCCGCCGGGATCACGGTGACCGGCTGGGCCGGGGGCGGCGTCGCGCTGGGCGTGGCCGTGGCGGCGACGGCGGGCATGCTCGCGACGTTCTGGCGGCCGCAGCCCAAGAAGGCCGAGGCGTCCGGGCAGGTGCCCGACTGAGTTAGTCACCCGGCCGCGCGGGCGCGGAGGCGGAGGCTGCCGCCGGCGGTCATGGCGGGCGGTGGGCAAGGGGCGGCGGTTACGCCTGCCGGACGGGCAGGATGACGGCCGAGGGGTGCGTCTCGTCGTGGTAGACCGCCTGGTCGGCGGCCAGCAGGCGGGTCGCGGTGGGGTGCGGCTCGCCGGTGCCGGGGTTGCGGGCGTAGCGCGGGAACGCGCCGCTCGAGACCTGGAGCCTGATGCGGTGGCCGCGCCTCAAGCGCGGTGGTGTCGACGCGGCCGCTGCCGCGGCCCATGCGCACCCCGCCGACCGCGGGCGTCGGATCCGCCGGGTCATAGCGGTACCGGTCGGCCGCGGATTCCCCGCCCGCCTCCCCATCCCCCTTCACTGGCTGGACGGACAGCGCGCCGCCGGGCTGGAGGTGGAAAAGCTGCGGCGGGTAGCCGGGCGGGGGCCAGGAGTCGAAGTCCCGCCAGGCTTCCTCGCCCATCACGTACAGGCGCACCGGCGGGCGTGGCGGTGGCTGATCGCCGCGCGCGTGGGCGAGCCCGAACTCGATTGACTCCCGCAGCGGCGTGCCGTCGGCGGATATGTGCGTCCACGGTCCGACCATCAGCCGGGCCGGGCGGCCCGCCTCCTGCAGGATCCGGAAGTCGCGTAGCTGACCGGGCAGGAAGATGTCATACCAGCCGCCGATCGAGCAGACCGGCACGCTCACCTGCGCCACCCGGTGCCGGTGGTCGATCCCGGCCCAGCGCGGCTGGTCGGCGTCGCAGGCGAGGACGTCCTGGACGTAGTCCGAGTGGCGCCCGATGGCGGCCACATCGGCCTCGCCCAGCGGAAGCGTGGAGAGCGCCCGGCGGTTTTTCCGCGCATGTGCCATCCCCCGCAGCATGCCCAGCCGACGCTCCTGGCCCGCGACCATGACGCCCCAGCTGAACGGCGTCTCCAGCGAGAGTCCGTCCTTGCGCAGGAACTCCAGCGTCAGCGCCGACTCGGTGACCTGCGGGATCATCGCCTTGACCTCCGGCGGCAGGCTGTCGGCCACCGCCCACTGCACATACCCCAGATAGCTGCCGCCGGCCAAGACGATCGTCCCGCCGAACCACGGCTGCTTCACCACCCACTCCAGGGTGGCCAGCCCATCCTCGCGTTCGTGCCGGAACGGGTCCAACACCCCGCCCGAGCCGAACGTGCCCCGGGTGCTCTGCATCAGCACCTGGAACCCGCGTTCCGCCAGCGGCCTGGCGATGCCCGCGGCGATCAGTCCCCGCCTGCCGTACGGGCTGCGGATCAACGCGGTCGGCAACGACGGGTCGGCGCCCCGCGGCGCGTATCGGTCCGCCAGCAGCACGGCCCCGTCGGGCATCGGCACCCGCAGGTCCCGCTCGGTGACCAGGTCCCTGGTCTGCGGCGGGTCCAGCCGCAGCAGCCGCTGGATGAGGTGGCTGCTCAGGTTCACCCGCTGCGCTCCTTCTCGTGGGCTGGTTCGGCGAGCGCCGCCTTCTGCTCCGCGCACAGTTCGGCCAGCGCCTGCGGCGCGCTCCGGCACACGCCGGGGAAGTTGAGGAAACCGTGCGGCATGCCGACATACTCGGTGAACCGCACCGGCACCCCGGCGGCTCGCAGGGCCGCGGCGTAGCGGGCTCCGTCGTCGCGCAGCGGGTCGTGCTCGCCCACCTGGATCAGCGCCGGGGGCAGGCCGCTGTGGTCCTCGGCGAGCAGGGGCGACACCCGGGGATCGCCGGGATCGGCGTCGCCGAGGTAGTGCCTGCGGTAGGCGAGCATCTCCGGCAGGGGGATGAACAGCGCGCTGGCGCTCGCCGCGGGCGGCGGGGAGGTCATGTCGGTGGGCGGGTAGAGCAGGGCCTGATGGCTGAGCGCCGGACCGCCGCGGTCACGGGCCAGCAGGCACATCACCGCCGAGAGGTTGGCCCCGGCGCTCTCCCCCATCACGCCCATCGGCCCCTCGGCCTCCAGGCCGGAGGCATTCTCCGCGGCCCAGACCAGGGCCGCGTAGCAGTCGTCGACGGCGGCGGGGAACCGGTGACGCGGCGCGAGCCGGTAGTCCACCGACACCACGACCGCACCGACGGTCACGGCGACGGAACTGCACAGCCAGTCACCCAGCCGCAGGTCGCCGAAGACGAACCCGCCGCCGTGGAAGTAGACGACCAGCGGCCGTACGCCGGAATGGGACCGAACGGGCTGGTAGACGCGCACCGGAAGGTCTCCGCCCGGCCCGGGGATGGTCCGGTCCCGGACCGCGGCGCCCGGCGCGACCGCCCCGAAGATGCGGTTGGTGAGGGCGTTGTCCGGGGCGTGCCGGGCCTGCAGGGCGATGACCTCGGCCTCGCTCCGAGAGGCGATCGAGCCCTGGCGCCGCACCATCCAGGCCCACAGCCGCACCCGGCGATCTATCGGTGCCATCCATCCTCCGTTCCGGTCTCCGCTGCGGGCCTGGGGGGCCCGCCGTGCCGTCCTGTAGTGGAGACTCTTACTTGCAATGACCGAGAATGTTATTCTCCAAGAATGCACCGCCGGGGATGGCAGGTAAAGCAGCTGGAGGTTGCCCGTGGAGTTTGAGTTCGACGAGGACCAGCGGCTGCTCCAGCAGATGGTCCGCGAGACGGTGGCCAAGTCGCGGTCGCTGCCCGCCGAACAGCTCTGGACCACCTACCTAGACCTGGGCTGGCTGGAGGCTCCCGCGGTGGAGCTGGCCATCGTGCTCGAGGAACTGGGGTACGTCGCCGATCCGACCCCGTTCCTGGCCACCGCCACCTGGTTCGCGCCGCTGGCCGGCCGACTGCCCGCGGGCTCGGGCACCGGGGTGTGCGACGGAACCGGGCGGTTCGTCCTCGATGCGGACAGGGCCGATGAGATCGCGCTGGTCACGCGCGACGGCGTGGTGATCGCGAGCGGGCCGGAACTGAACGCGGAACGGGTGGCGACGTTCGACCCGACCTTGCATGTGGCTCACGTTAACGCGCCGGACCTGGTGCCGGGTATCCCGGACCTGGCCCTGATGGGCCTGGCGATCTCCACCGTGGGGAGCTGCCGGCGCATCCTGGACCTGGCCGTCGCGCACGTGAAGCAGCGCGTCCAGTTCGGCGTGCCGATCGGCTCCTTCCAGGCGGTCAAGCACAAGGCCGCGGACATGTACGTGGCGATCGAGCGGGCGCGGGTGCTGGCCTACTTCTCCGCGCTGACCATCGCCGAGGACGATCCGCGCCGCGGCCGGGCGGCCCGGATGGCCAAGGCCGCCGCCGGTGAATGCCAGCGGGTGGTCTTTGCCAACGGCTTCCAGCTTTTCGGCGGCATGGGCTTCACCTGGGAGAACGAATTGCAGATCTACCTGAAGCGGGCCAAGGCCGGCGACCTGCTGCTGGGGACGGCCGCCGTGCACAGGCAGGCGCTGCTGTCATGAAGCTGGCCGCCGACCCGGAGGTCGAGAAGTTCCGCGCCGAGTTCTCCGCCTTCCTCGACGCGCACCTGCCCCGCGAGGCCGAAGCCACGCCCCGCCCGCGGTCCAGCTCGGACATGCCGGAGTGGGCCGGGAGGTGGCAGCGGGCGCTGTTCGACGCGGGCTGGCTGCTGCCCGGCAACCCGCCGGAGTACGGCGGGCGCAACGCCACGCTGCCGCAGCAGCTCGCGTACCTGGAAGAGCTGTCCGAACGGCGGATCTACCACAGCTTCAACCCGCAGGGCCTCGGCATCATCGCCGCCTCGATCCTGACCTTCGGGACGCAGCAGCAGAAGCAGCGGTGGGCCGTGCCGATCCTGCGGGCGGAGATCACCGCATCGCTCGGCATGAGCGAGCCGGGCGCCGGATCCGACCTGGCCGGCCTGCGTACCCGGGCAGTGCTTGACGGGGATTATTTCGTGGTGAACGGGCAGAAGGTGTGGACCTCCGGCGCGCACGACGCGGACGTGCTGCTGACGTTCGTCCGCACCGATCCCGATGCTCCCAAGCACAAGGGCATCAGCGTGCTGCTCATCCCCACCGGCACCGAGGGAGTGGCCTCCAGGCCGTTCGCGTCCATCGCCGGCCCCGATGACCTGGATTTCAACGAGGTCTTCTTCACCGACGTGCGGGTGCCGCGGGAGAACCTCATCGGCCAGCTGAACCAGGGCTGGACGGTGGCGCACGGCTCGCTCGGCCACGAGCGGACCCTGCTGTGGCTGAGCTTCGCCGAGCGGCTGGGGGACCTGATCAGGGACGCTCCCAGCCACCAGGAGTGGTACGCGACGCTGCTGATGGACGCCCAGGCGCTCCGGCTGCTCGGCTACCGCCAGCTCAGTGCAGCCAAGGGCGGGGGCGACCGCCATCCGGCCGAGCTTTCCGTGCTCAAGCTGCTCGGCTCCGAGGCGGTGCAGGCCGCCTCCCTGCACGCGCTGGAGGAGCAAGGCCCGGCAGGCCTGGTTCATCCGGCCGTGACCGGCCCGTACAACCACATGAACAACGACGCGTTCATCGCCAGCTGGTTCGAGCGGTACGTGCGAAGCTTCGCCGGTACGATCGCGGGCGGCACGTCCGAGATCCAGCGCAACATCATCGCCGAACGCATCCTTGGCCTGCCCCGGTAAAGGCTCTGCTGGGGAGGAAGGAACCCTGCTTGCCCAAGGGGGACGACCCCCCTTCAACCCCCCGGAAGGAACGAGGATGGACGACCAGATTCTCTACGAGGTCAGCGACCGGGTGGCGGTCATCACGCTGAACCGGCCCCAGGTGGCCAACGCCCAGACCATGGGGCTGCTCGACGACCTCGACGCGGCCTGGACCAAGGCCGCGTCCGACGAGGAGGTCGGGGTCATCGTGCTCCGGGGCAACGGCAAGCACTTCTCCTCCGGGCACGACCTGAAAGACCGCTCCTACCCGACGCCGGAGAAGATCACCCTGGACCGGATCTACGACATCGAGGCACGTAAGTACCTGGAGTACTCCCTGCGCTGGCGCAACGTGCCCAAGCCGTCGATCGCCGCGGTGCAGGGCAAGTGCATCGCGGGCGGCTTGCTGCTGTGCTGGCCGTGCGACCTGATCGTGGCGGCGGACAACGCGGAGTTCTCCGATCCGGTGGTGTTCATGGGGATCGGCGGGGTGGAGTACCACGGCCATACCTGGGAACTCGGCCCGCGCAAGGCCAAGGAGATCCTGTTCACCGGCCGGGCCGTCACCGCCGAGGAGGCGGAGAAGGTCGGCATGGTCAACCGTGTTGTCCCCCTGGCCGAACTGGATACGGCGACGATGGAGCTGGCCAGGCAGATCGCCCAGATGCATCCGTTCGCGCTCCGGCAGGCCAAGCGGGCCGTCAACCAGACCCTGGACGTGCAGGGCTTCTACGCGGCCATCCAGTCGGTCTTCGACATCCACCAGACCGGGCACGGGAACGCGCTGAGCGTCGGGGGCTACCCCATCCTCACCCGCCTGGCCGACATGAAGGAACGAATCAAAGCGCAATGAGCGGCACTGACGAGCAGAAGTCCCCCTCAGATGCGGGCCCGCGGCTGCGGGTCGGGTTCATCGGCCTGGGCAGCCAGGGCGGCCCGATGGCGCGGCGGATCATCGGCGCGGGCTATCCGGTCACGCTGTGGGCGCGGCGCCCGGCCACGCTTGAGCCGTTCGCCGACACCGCGGCGAAGGCCGCCGGCTCCCCCGCCGAGCTGGCCGCGGCCAGCGACCTGGTGTGCGTCTGCGTGGTCAGCGACGCCGACGTCGAGGAGGTCCTCACCGGCGAGCACGGCGTGCTGGCCGGGCTGGCCGCGGGCGGGGTGGTCGCCGTGCACAGCACCGTCCACCCTGACACCTGCCGCCGGCTGGCGGGCCAGGCCGCCGCCGCGGGCGCCCGGCTGGTCGACGCGCCGGTCAGCGGCGGGGCCCCCGCGGCCGCCGCGGGCAAGCTGCTGGTGATGGCCGGCGGCGACGCCGAGACCGTCGAGTACTGCCGCCCGGTGTTCGCGGCCTACGCCGATCCGGTGGTCCACCTCGGCCCGGTCGGGTCCGGTCAGCTCACCAAGCTGCTGAACAACCTGCTGTTCACCGCCCACCTCGGCACCGCGGCTGGTGTCCTGGAGCTCGGGCAAGGACTCGGCATCGACCCTGGCCGCCTCGCCGATGTCATCTGCCACGGCAGCGGATCCAGCTTCGCGCTGGAAAGGATCACCGCCGCGGGCGGCATGCTGGACCGCATAGCCGCCCACGCCGGGCCGCTGCTGGCGAAGGATGTCCGCCTGGTGGCCGACGTCGCCGATGCGGCCGGCGTACCGGGAGGCAGCGTCCTGGCGGCGGCCGACGCTGCCCTCGCGCTGATGAACCAGCGGCGGTGACATCCGGCGGCCCCATCGTCGTGGTGGGCGGCGGGGCGGCCGGCGTCGCCGCGGCGGAGACCCTGCGCCAGGAGGGGTACGGCGGGTCATTGGTGCTGCTCGGCGTGGAAGGCGCCGGCCCGGATCCTGCCGTACCGGAAGCTCCTGCTCGATTCGGGGCGCTGATCACAGGGCGCTGATCACATGGGGGTGAGCGTCCCGCCGGCCAGCACGGCCCGGACGGGTTCCGGCTGTCCTGGCACCTCCGCCAGCGGCGCGTGCAGGACGACCAGGTCGGCTTTCACGCCGGGGCGCACCCGGCGGGGGACGCCGCCCGGGTCGCCGGGCGGGGTCAGGTAGGCGCCGAGGGCCTGGCGGAAGGTGATTCGCTCCCCCGGCCCGGCGACCTGCCCGGACGGGGTGCGCCGGGCGGCCGCGGCGGCGATCACGGCCCACGGGTCGAGCGGCCCGTAGGGGGCGTCGCTGGACAGCGCGACGGGGATGCCGGCCTGCCGCAAGGTGGCGCAGCGGTACAGGCCGGGGCGGTCATCGGGGCGGAGATCCCGGAGGAAGTCGTCACCCCGGTGGGCCAGGAAGCCGGGCTGGGTCACCACGCGCAGGCCGAGCCGGGCGAGGTCGGGGACGAGTTCGGCCGGGACGAGCGCGGCGTGCTCGATCCGGTCGCCGGGCCGCGGGCCGGCCTCGCCGAGCGCGGCCACCAGCAGGACCAGGGCCTCCCCGGTGACGCAGTGCACGGCGACCGGGCGCCCGACGGCGTGGGCGGCTCGTATCCGGTCGGTCAGCTCGTCGTACCGGGGCAGCCCCGAGTCGGCGAGCACGATCTTGTACGGCCCGGCGGTGGGCCCCCGGGCTCCGCCGGGGAGGGGCGCGCCGAGGGGAACGCCGAGCAACTGCACGCGCTGGGGCAGGTCCCCGCGCGCCATGGCGTCGCCGATCGCCGTGATGGCGGCGGCGTCCAGGTCGGGGGTGGCGTCGGTGACGGCGGTGATGCCGCGGCGGAGCAGGGCGGCGCCCACGGAGGCCAGGCTGGGCGGCCCGGAACCCGGCAAGCGGGAGCGCAGCCAGGCGTCCGCCCGCCAGAGCCGCCCGGTCGGGCAGCCGTCCGCGCCGCGCTCCACGCCAGGCTGATCCGCCGCCTCGGTCGCAGGCGACGCTCCGGTCGCGGCGAGCGGCCCGGTCGCGGTGAGAGCTCCGATGGCGACGAGGGCCGCGGTGTTGAGTATCCACAGCGCGCCGCTGCGGTGCTGGATCCGGACCGGCCGGTCGGCGCGCAGCTGGTCCAGGGCGACCGCGTCCAGGTCGCCGGCGACCGATTCGGTGTAGCCCACCCCGCGGATCCAGCCGCGGGCGTCCGGCGTGGCGGCGGCCAGCGCCGCGGCCAGCCCGGCGCGGTCCGTCACCTCGGGCGGGCCGCAGCGGGCCGACTCGCGCCAGGCCGCCAGGGCGTGCAGGTGCAGGTGGTGATCGCAGAGCCCGGGGAGCACCGCCCCGCCCTGGCAATCGTGCACGTCCTCGCCGGGCCGCCGCCGCAGCGCGGGGGCCATGTCGGTGACCCGGCCGCCGCTGATGCGCAGGTCGGCTAGGAGCCGCCCGTCGAGTTCGGCGTGGCGCAGCAGGACGCCGGTCACGGTGTCACCCTGGTCACGGTGTCATCCTGGTCATGGGGCCGCCCCCGGCGTCCTACCCTGGTCAGCGTGGCTGACCTGCCCCGGATGTCCATCGCCGAGCTCGCCGGGTTCGCCGGCGGCGCCGCGGCGCGGCCGGCGCTGGACGAGGCCGGCCAGGTCGCCGAGCCGCTGGTGGCGGTCGAGCTGGACGGCGGCGCCCCGCAGGCGGTGCTGGCGCGCGCCGCGGCCCAGGCGCGCGAGCATGACCGGCTGCTGGTGGGGATCGCTTCCGGGCCGCCGCCCGCTTCGGTCCGGCCCTTGCTGGCGGCGCTCGACCTGACCCTGGCCGCGGCCGGCCATGCCCGCGAGTGCGTGACCGTTCCCGATCCGGACGCCGAGGCCGGCGTGCTGAGCCGGGCGGCGGCGCGCAACCTGCAGGCATCCCTGGTGCTCGGCCAGGTGCTGAGGATCACGGAAACGCTGCCGGTCAGCGCGGCGCTCGAGGCGGAGTCTTTCGCCTACTCCACGCTGCTCGGCGGCCCGGAGTTCGGCCGCTGGCTCGGCGCCCGCGGCGACCGGCCGCTGCCCCCGCCGGCCCGGCAACCGGTGCTCGTCCGGCGGGACGGCACGCGCCTGCTGATCACCCTGAACCGGCCCGAACGCCGCAACGCCTACGGCCGCGAGCTGCGGGACGCGCTCACCGACGCGCTGCGGGTGGCGCTGCTCGACCCCGCCGTCACCCGCGTGCTGCTCGACGGGGCCGGGCCGTGCTTCTGCTCGGGCGGCGACCTGGCCGAGTTCGGCACCACCCCGGACCTGGCCACCGCGCACTTCGTCCGGACCCGCGCCGGGGCCGCCCGGCTCGTCGGTGAGCTCGGCGCCCGGATGCAGGTGCGGGTGCACGGGCCGTGCGCCGGGGCCGGTGTCGAACTGGCCGCCTTCGCCGGCACGGTCGTGGCCGAGGCGGGCACCACCTTCCGGCTCCCCGAAGTGGGCATGGGGCTGATTCCCGGGGCGGGCGGCACGGTCAGCATCCCCCGGCGCATCGGCCGGTGGCGCACCCTGTACCTCGCCCTGACCGGCCAGGCCCTCGACCTGGCGACCGCGCTGGCGTGGGGCCTGGCCGACGCTAGCGCCGGGCACGGGTGACCCTCCGCGGCGGCGCCACCGGGACGGCGCCGCCCGCGCTGTCGACCACCCAGCCGTCCCCGTCGCGGCGGGCCGCGAGCGAGGGCTCCAGCGCATCAGCCGGGTCCAGGGTCGCGGCGACCACCCCGGACATGGCGATGTCCAGCACCGCGCCTGCCGCGGGGGCGCAGGCGGCCGCGGCCGCGGCGGTCAGGCCGGCGAGCGGGTCGGCGATGGCGTCGCCGGCGAACAGCGGGAGCCCGTCGGCGTCACGTGCCACCAGGCCGGCCCCGGCCGCGACGTCGTCGCCGAAACCGACCCGGTCGCTGGCCCGCCCGTACGCGGTGATCGACACCCACACGGTGCCCGCGGCGGCGGCGCCTTCCGCGTCCAGCCCGAACCGGGCCAGGGCGCGCGGCCGGGACGACTCGATGACGATGTCGGCGGCCCGCACCAGGGCGGCCATCTGCGCCCGGCCGCTGCTGGTCCGCGGGTCCAGGGTGACGCAGCGGTGCCCGGCGTGCAGCAGCCGGTAGAAGGCGGCGTTCCCGGCCCGGGCGCCGTCCGGCCGGTCGGGCGTCTCGATCTTGACCACCCGGGCGCCGGCCAGCCCGAGCAGGTGGGCGCAGAGCGGCCCGGCCCACAAGGCGCTGAAATCGGCCACCAGCAGCCCGGCAAGTGGGCGGGCGGGGCCGGCCAGGCGCACGACCGGGGTCATCGGGGCTGATGAGCCTGATACGACTGATGTGATTCTGTAGACTATTGGGATTGGAGAGGTTACAGGGCTTACCGGGGCTACTGGGGCGGCAGCAATGCTGAGCAGCGCGGCTCGCTCGGCTAGTTCGGCGCCGGTGTGCTCGCGCAGCCAGCGGGTTACGGCCGGCCACGGGTCGTCGCCCACCTCCTCGCCGGCGAGCGCGCCGAGCAGGGCGGGGTCGTCGGGACGAGCGCAGGACACCGCGGCCCAGCCGTCGGCGGTGGGCAGCAGCCGGCAGGCACCTCCCGCCGAGATCGCCCCGCGCCGGCGGTGTCCGGTGTACGCAGCCCGTTCGGCCAGAATCTGGGGGCCGTCCACCTGTACGCCGGTGGCGGCGGCGAACCGGTCCGCCAGCTCCGCCGCGACGGTGGCGGCGCGGCCGGGCGGGACCAGCGGCGCGCGCTGCGCCCGTCCGGTCAGGGTCACCACGCCGCTGCGCGCCCAGTCGGCGACCGGGTCTCCGCTCAGCGCGGTGCCATCCGGATCGGGAACTCCATGGTGTAACCGTAGCCGCCGAACAACGGAGGCAGAGCCGCTCTAAGTCGCGGGCCGGGCTCGCCATCAGCTGCCGCGCCAGCGACCCCGTGTACTCCCGGAACACCTCGGTCAGCGGAATGGACGGATCGAGCAGCCAGGACGTCTCCATCCCGTACAGGAAGGCGACGATCTCCGTGGCCTTGACCACCGGATCCACATCGGCCCGGTAGCGGCCCGCACTCTGGCCCCGCCGGATGCCCGCCTCCACCGTCTCCACCGCCGCCCGGTACCGGCGCAGGAAGCGCCCGTGCAACGGCGCTTCGGGATCCAGGTTCTCCGACAGCAGGACGGTGAATATGCCGACCAGGCCGGGGGCGCGCCGGAACCGCTCGGTGACCTTCTCGAGCTCCTCGAGGATGTCGCCTGAGCGGTCGGCGTTGGCCTCGTCGTCGGCGTCGCGGACGTCGAGCACCGCGCTGAGCAGCTGCTCCTTGGACTCGAAGTGGTGCAGCAGGCCGGCCGGGCTGACGCCAGCTTCCTGGGCGATCTGCCCCAGGGTGGTGCCGCGCCCGCCGTGGCGCATCAGCAGCCGCTGCGCGACCGCCAGGATCCGCTGCCGGCGGTCCTCGCCCTTGGCCAGGAGCGTGGCGTAGGGCCTCTGATCGGGCATCCGGCTCCCTTCAACCAACCTACTGAACGTACATTAGATAAGTTATGAGACGATGACAAGGGTAACCCGAGCGTAATCTCATGTTCGAGACTGAGCGCACGGCACCCGGCCGGGGCCGTCCAGGTACGGCCCGGGAAGTCACGACTCCGTGCTGGTGAGGTCGCGGCTGACCTCCTTTTCGAACACGCGGTCAGCAAGCAGGCTGAGATCGTAGGACTGGCGGGCCATCCAGAACCGCAGGAAGCCGGTCAGCGAATACCGCAGGAACAGCGCCGCGCCGACAATGCTCACGGTGACCCCGCCGAGAGCGACCGTGATGGCGTCCCGCTGGACGAGCGCATCGGTGGTGCGGTGCGAGAGCAGGTAGGCCGATACCGCGAGCACCGGGCCGAGCACCATCAGCACCACGCCGAGGCGCAGCCACAGGCGGGGCCGGCCGGCCGCCGGGTCGGGAATCTTCAGTTCGGCCAGTTCGCGGACGAAGCGGTCCGCGCGTGTCTCGGTCGAGGTCAAGTGGAACTCCCCAGGTAGAGGGCGGACAATTCGGCACGCAACGCGCTGTCCGGGCGGCCCTGCCGTTCCACCCGGCCGCGCACGAGCACGGCCGCGTGATCGGCGATGCCGAGGACAGCGGCCGCGAACTGCTCGACGATCAGCACGGCCACGCCCTGCCGGGCGATCTTGGCCACCTGCTCGTAGAGCCGGCTGACGACCAGCGGGGCCAGTCCCATGGAGAGCTCGTCGAGCAGCAGGACCGCGGGGTCGGTGGCCAGGCCCCGGGCCAGGGCGAGCATCTGCTGCTCACCGCCGGACAGGGTGCCGGCCGCGCGGGAGGCATACCGGGCCAGGACGGGGAACCGGGCGAACGCGAGCTCCTCGATGTGCTCACGGCTGTGGCCGGTGAACGTCATCATCAGCAGGTTGTCGCGGACCGACAGGTTGGGGAACACCCCGCGTCCCTCGGGGATCAGGCAGACGCCCGCCCGGGCCAGGTCCCCGGGGGCGGCCCCGGTCACGTCCCGGCCGCCGAGCAGGAGCCGGCCGGAGTGCACGGGATGGACCCCCGCGGCGACCCGCAGCGTGGTCGTCTTGCCGGCGCCGTTCGGGCCGAGCAGGGCTACCACCTGACCTGCGGCGACGCTCAGGTCCACGCCGTGCAGCACGGTGACCCCGTCGTAGGCGGCGCGCACCTCACGCAGCTCGAGAAGGGTGGTCACAGGGCCGCCTCCCCCGCGTCTCCGAGGTAGGCCGCCAGGACCGTCTCGTCTTGCCGGATCAGCGCGGGCGGGCCGACCGCGATGATCTTCCCGAGGTCGAGCACGTATACCTCGTCGCAGACGCCCATGACCAGGCCCATGTCATGCTCGACGAGGATGACCGCGGCCCCGTCGGCGGCCAGGATGCGCAGCAGGGCCGCGAACCGCTCGGTCTCCTCGGCGTCCTGCCCGGCCGCGGGCTCGTCGAGGAGGAGGAATTTCGGGCGCAGCGCCAGCGCCCGGCCCACCTCGACCAGGCGGGCGACCCCGGTGGGCAGCGTGTCGGCGGGATGGTCGGCGAGGCCGGCCAGGCCCAGCCGGCCCAGGATGTCGGTGACGGCGCGGGCCGCCCGGCGCCGCTCGGCTCCCAGCTCGGCGGCGAGCAGCAGGTTGTCGCGGACGCTCAGCCGGCCGAAAAGCTCCAGCCGCTGGAATGTCCGGGCCAGCCCGTGCCGGGCCCGGCGCGCGGGCCCCATGCGGGTGACGTCCCGGCCGGCCAGGAGCACCTGCCCCGCCGCCGGCCGGCGCAGCCCGCAGATCACGTCGAACAGGGTGCTCTTGCCCGCCCCGTTCGGCCCTATCAGCCCGGTGACCTGGCCGGGCTGCGCCGTCATCGCGACCCCGTCCAGCGCCCGGTTGCCGCCGAAGGCAACGGTTACCCCGCTAACCTCCAGCGATGCCACGGGCCAGCACCTCCTCGTCCTCCGGCCGCCAGTCACGCCGCACGCCCCACCATTCCACCGGGATCTCCGGCTGGCGGCCGCCCTGGCCCGCCGGCTGGCGCGCCGTCGCGTAGCCGCGGGCCGCCAGCACCACGAGCAGGGCGGCACCGAAGAACACCCAGCCGTTGATCACGTGGGCCAGCCGCAGCGCCCAGGCCAGCGTAAGCCCGCCGACCACCGCGGCCGCTACGATCCGGTTCCGGCCGACCGGCTCCCCGTCCCGCCGCAGCCTGGGCACGACGCCGTCCGGGTTGCTGCCGAGCCCGATCCCGGCCAGGGCGGGCAGGATCGCGGCCAGGTTGCCGGCCCACGGCACCACCTCGACCAGCGCGGCGAACGACCCCCCGACGGTGATCCCGGTGAACAATCCGTCGCCCACGCTGGCCAGGCCGCCGACCACCGCGATCAGGAAGATCGGCAGCCCCGCCACCAGGCTGAACTGGCCGGCGGTGACCGACTGCTGCTGCATCGCGTACAGCGCCCCGCCGAGCCCCGCCATGCCCGCCGCCAGCGCGAACACCGCCACCCTGGCCGCCAGCAGGCTGCCGCCGAGCGTCGCGTAGGCGGCCTCGCTGTCGTGCAGCGCGATCAGCCGCCGGCCGAACCTGCCGCGCCGCAGCGCCGCCACCCCGAGCGAGAGCAGGCCGAGGCAGACGGCGGCCAGCACCATCAGGTCCGCCTCGCTGCCGAGCGTCACGCCGAACAGCCGGGGGCCGACGGCGCTCGCCGAACCTTGGTTGAACAGCGAGACCCGGATCCCGAGCACCTGGAACGAGGGCAGGTTGAAGATCCACTGGTCGCAGACGGCCGCGAAGGCGGCGGTCCCCAGGGCCAGGTAGATGCCGGACAGGCGCAGCGCGGGCACCGCGATCAGCGCGCCGGCCACGGCCGAGACCGCGACCGCGAGCACCAGCGCCCACCACTGCCCGTTCGCTCCGACGTGCGCCCAGACGATCGCGCCGATCCCCGCCATGCTGAGCTGGCACAGCGAGATCTGGCCCGCGTAGCCGGCCAGCGGGACGTAGGACAGCGCCACGATGCCGAGCGAGAAGATCGCTCCGTAGGCGATGAGATCGGCGTTGCTCAGTACCGAGGCCAGCACCACGCCGAACGCGACGACCGCCGCGGCGAAGACGGCCGTCCCGCGCATGGTCGGTGCCGGGACCGGGCGCAGCCGCCGGTCGCGGCCGCGCAGCCGCCCGTGCGGGAACACCAGCAGCGCCGCGAACAGCAGCAGCGCCGGCGCGGCCAGGCGCAGCCCGATCAGCAAGTCGTTGTTCGGCGGCAGGTAGCCGGTCAGGTAGCTCTCCAGGCCGCCGACGACGACCGCCCCGGCGAAGGTCAGCGGCAGGCTGCGCAGCCGGCCGAACACGGCCGCGGTGTAGGCGCTGACGATCAGCAGCGAGAGCTGGGTGGCGTCCAGCGTGAGTTCCGGCGCGATGAGGATGCCGCCGACCGCCGCCATCTGGGTGCCGAGGATCCACGCGACCCGGTTCGCCCGGACCGGGTCGGCGCCCATGAGCCCGGCCAGGGCCCGGTCATCCACGACCGCCCGCATCTCCGCGCCGGTCCTGGTCCGGTGCAGCACCGCCCACAGGCCGGCCGCGACCAGCACCGCGACGATCATGGTGATGGCCTGGTGCCAGGTGATCGTGGCCGGCCCGAGGCGCAGCGACGCGGCGTTGGGGAAGAACGGTGGCAGCGCCCGGACCAGATTGGGATTCCAGATCCACCGGGCGGCGGCGATCAGCCCGCTGAGCAGCGCCACCGTCACCACCAGGCGCTGCGCCTCGCCCAGGCCCTGGACCGGCCGCATCAGGACCCGCTCGACCAGCAGGCCGAAGGCGGGGGCGAGCACGAGCAGCACCACGGCGAGGGCGACCAGAACCGGCCACCCCCAGCCGATGGTGAGCTGCCAGTAGGTGAACGCCGCCAGCATGCCGACCGCACCCTGCGCGAAGTTGAACACGCCGGTGGTGGTGTACGTCAGCACCAGCCCGCTGCCGATGATCGCGTAGATCGCGGCGGTGCTCAGGCCGACGATGCCGTAGGCGAGGAACTGCTGCATGGGTTGCGGATTACTTCAGGTCGCTCAGGCTCTTGCCGACGCTGGCCAGGGTGACCGGCGAGGGGTAGGTGCCCTTGAGCTTGTACACCGCGGCGCCGCAGCGGTAAGGGCCGTTGTTGGCGCCGAACGAGGCGGGCTGCCACCCGGTCGAGGTGGCCTGCTCGACGTTGAAGCAGCTCGGCGGGGAGTCCTGCTGGGTCAGGTTGACCGGGGCGGTCAGGCCGCCGCCGGTCCAGGCGGTCTGCTTCAGGGCCGCCTGGTACACGCACGCGCGGGTCAGGTCGCTGCCGCAGGTCTCCGCGGATACGGCGAAGATCAGCCAGGCCGAAAAGGCCTGCAGCGCCTGCAGGGTGATCGGCTGCCCGGGGGCGTACTTGGCGTACATGTCGATGATCTGCTGGCTGGCCGGGTTGGCCGAGGCCTTCTCCAGCGGCCAGACCGCGTCAATGTCGGCGTAGTTGCGCTGGAAGGACAGGGACTTGCCGGCCAGCTGGATGAACGCGGGGCCGTAGGCGTTGGTGTTGGCGTCGATCCAGTCCAGCTTGTAGTTCATATTGGTGAGGACCGCTTCCAGCGCGGCGAGTTCCTGGGGCGTGCCGAAGAAGGTGATCCCCCTGATGGCGTGGCTCTTGATGAACTGGCCGTAAGGCGTCCAGTCCGAGGCTCCGGTGACCGGGAAGACGTCGTTGTAGACATTGGCCGCGCCCAGGGCCTTGTAGGTCTCCTCGGTTTGCGCGACGTCGATCGCGGTGACGGGCGACTGGCCGAAGACGATGCCGACCGAGCTCTTCGAGTCCGGGTACGTCTTCAGCAGCCAGCTGAAGTAACCGGCGTAGGGCGAGTAGGAACGGCCGAACGTGATCGGGTAGACCTGCAGGGCGGAGCCGTTGTTCTGCGGCATGACGACCTGCGCGTCGAAATCGGGCAGCAGGCAGGATACCCGCTGCTTGACCGCCAGGCCGTCCAGCGCGGCGGAGCCGCCGGCCAGGACGAAGTCGGCGCCGCAGGCCCCGGTCACCGCCTGGACGACGTTGAGCATCCCGGTGTCGTGGATGTCGGGGACCAGCTTGCGGCCGTTGATGCCGCCCGCGGCGTTGCACCAGGAGGTGAACACGTTCGCGGCGTTGACGAGCTGCGGGTCCTTGGTGAAGCCCACGTCGGTCAGCACGCCGACCTTGATCTGGGTCGCGGTCACCCCCTGGTCGGGCGCGCCGGTCGCGCTGCCGGAGTGGCAGACGTTCTTCAGGCTGCCGAAGGTCCCTGGGGCGGTGGCCGCGGTGGATGCCTGCGAGGTGGAGCCGCCGCCGGCGGAGCTGGTTGCGCCGCCCCGGCTGCATCCGGCGGCGAGCAGGGCGACCGCCGCCAGGGCGGCGATGGTTCTTATCTGGACTTTCACTGGGTTTCCTCCTCAGGACGGTCCCCGGGTCGGCTGGTGCGTCAGGTCGAGGCCGAGCAGGATCCCCTCGAGTGACCAGGGGCGTCGGAGCGGACGATGGCAGCCTCGTCGCCGAGTCTCATCGAGTGTCCTCCTCTCGATAAAAGGAAACTAGCTTCTCCTTTATTAAGAATCAATGATTTTGACGGCAGCGATACGGGCACAGCCAGCGGAGAGAACGGCGATCCGCGCCGGACTGGGGGCCGGGTCATACCTTACGGGTGACGCCGCCGTCCCTCGGCCGCCGCCGCTTCGCACGCGTCGAGCTTGCGGGAGGCGATGACCACGTCGGCGCCCGCCTCGGCTAGCGTCTGCACGATGGCCCGGCCGATGCCACGTGATCCGCCGGTGACGACGGCCACCTTGCCGGTCAGGTCATGGAGTGCCGCGAAGGAAGTCACCAGCTGATAGTGACACGTCCGGGCGCGAGATGAAAACGTCGTTCTGATAAAATGAGATCTATATTTTCACCTTTCTCTCGAGGTACGGGAGGTGCTGTGGTGACCGCTGTGCCGATGACGCCGGGCTGGCACGCCGAGCGCACGCCGGACGCGCCGGCCATCGTCATGGGCCTGGCGGGCGAGACCGCCAGCTACGCCGGCCTGGAGGACCGATCCAGCCGGCTGGCCCGGGCGCTGCGCTCCCGGGACATCGGGGATGGCGGCCACATCGCCATCCTGATGGAAAACAACCGGCCGTACCTGGAGGTGGCCTGGGCGGCCCAGCGCTCCGGGCTCCGCTATACGGCGATCAACAGCCACCTGCGCCCCGCCGAGGTGCAGTACGTCCTGGACGACTGCGGCGCGATCGCCCTGGCGGCATCCGGGGCGATGGCCGGTGTCGTGGCCGGTCTCGACCTGTCACGCATCCGGACGCGGATCTGCGCGGCGGGCGAGCTGGCCGGCTTCGAGCGCTACGACGAGATCCTGGCGCAGGAGCCGCCCGGTCCGCTCGCTGACGAGCGCGAGGGCCGGGAGATGCTGTACTCCTCGGGCACGACGGGGCGCCCGAAGGGCGTGCACAAGCAGCTGCCCGGGACGGCCTTCGGGGATCCGTCGTCGGCGCCGGTGCAGGTAGCGCGGGGGATCGGCACGATCGGCGGCGGCCCGGGCTCGGTCTACCTCTCCCCCGCGCCGATGTACCACTCCGCGCCGCTCGTCTACTGCATGTCGATGCATCGCCTGGGCGCGACGGTGGTGGTGATGGAGCAGTTCGACCCGCGCCGGTGCCTGGAGCTCATCGAGCGCCACCGGGTGACCCACGCGCAGTTCGTGCCGACGATGTTCGTCCGCATGCTCCGGCTGCCGTCGGCCGAGCGCGAGCGCTACGACACCTCCAGCCTGAAGCTCGTCATGCACGGGGCCGCCCCCTGCCCGGTCGCGGTCAAGCGCCAGATGATGGACTGGTGGGGCCCGATCATCCACGAGTACTACGCCGGCACCGAGGACATCGGCAACACCTACATCAGCCCCGCCGAGTGGCTCGCCCACCCGGGCTCGGTCGGCCGCCCCGCGCAGGAATGCCACGTCCTCGGCGAGGACGGCCAGGAGCTGCCGCCCGGCCAGGCCGGCCTGATCTACTTCGCCGGCGGTCGGCCGTTCGCGTACCACAACGACCCGGCCAAGACGGCGTCCATCAGCAACGCCGAGGGCTGGCGGACGCTCGGCGACATCGGCTACCTCGACGAGGACGGCTATCTCTACCTCACCGACCGCCAGGCGCACATGATCATCTCCGGCGGGGTGAACATCTATCCGCAGGAGGCCGAGAACGTGCTCGCCAGCCATCCCGCCGTCGCGGACGTCGCCGTCATCGGCGTGCCCGATGCCGAGATGGGCGAGGCGGTCAAGGCGGTCGTGCAGTGCGCCGAGGCGTCCGCCGCCGGACCCGGGCTGGCGGCCGAGCTGCTGGCGCACTGCCGTGCCGAGCTGGCGACCTACAAGTGCCCGCGCAGCGTCGACTTCGTCGACGAGCTTCCCCGCGACCCGAACGGCAAGCTGTACAAGCGGCGGCTGCGCGAGCGCTACTGGGCAGGGCACGACTCCCTCGTCAGCTAGAGAATGATTCTCATCTAACGCGATGAGTATTGTCAGCTAGATGAAGGGCGACGGCTGCTCGGCCTCGGCTCCTGGGTGAGGTACCACGTCGCGTGCCGCTTCGGCGGGCGGCCTGTCCGATCGGGGATTTGTCTGCAGTTTCGGGGGTTATAGCACCCGAAACTGCAGACAAAGGCCAAGGTTCAGGTGACAGGGGCCTACGTCCGGGGGGTGATGGCCCGGAGGCAGAACCCGGTGATGTGATCGATCTCGGCCGGGCTGGGGGTGGCCCGCTGCCACAGGTAGTCGGAGATCTTGCCCACCGTGGCGTGGGCGGCGAGCGACGCGTCCAGTTCCGGATCGGCGCTGCCCAGCTCGGCGAACGGCCCGTGCAGCAGCGCGGCCAGCGGGGCCGTGGCCGAATGCCGGCCGGAGGCGAAGCTCTCGCCGATCTGCCCGGAGTTCCAGAGCACGGCGAGCGTCGCCGCCGCGATCTCCTCCCGGGTCTGCGACAGGACGCCCTCGACCCAGCGGCGGACCTTTCCCGCGGGCGCAGGCTCCTTGTCCATCTGGTGCGCGACGTATCCCGCCAGCCGTTCGGCGCCGTCTTCCAGGAGCGCCGCGACCAGCGCGTCCTTGGAGGGGAAGTGGCGGTAGAAGGCGTCGTTCGACAGCCCGGCGGCGGCCACGATGTCGGCCACCCGCGGGCGGGAGGCGGTACCGCCCTGCCGCATGACCTCCAGCGCGGCGTCGAGCAGGCGCCGGACCTCGCTCGCGTAGCCGGCACCTCGCTTGGCCAGCGTGCGCTGGGCGATGCGCGCCGGAACATCGTTCTCAGAGTTCAGAATTGCCTTATTCATCAGGAGAATTATATTCTGCAGCAGACGTCCGCCGCCAGCCCGGGCAGACGTTCGCGGTCAGCGAGGAGGCACGATGGCGTGGGATTTCGAGACCGACCCCGAGTACCAGGCTCAGCTGGACTGGGCCGACGAGTTCGTGCGGGAGGAGGTCGAGCCGCTCGACCTGGTGTGCCGCGGGCAGCAGTTCGTGCCGCCGGGGGCCTCGCTGCGGCAGGTCATCGACCCGCTGAAGGAGGAGGTCCGCAAGCGCAAGCTGTGGGCCACCCACCTCGGGCCCGAACTCGGCGGCGAGGGGCACGGGCAGCTCAAGCTCTCGCTGCTCAACGAGATCCTCGGCCGATCGTCATGGGCTCCGCTGATCTTCGGCTGCCAGGCCCCGGATACCGGCAACGCCGAGATCATCGCCCACTACGGCACGCCCGGGCAGAAGGAGCGTTACCTCCGCCCGCTGCTCGACGGCGAGATCTTCTCCTGCTACTCGATGACCGAGCCGCACGCCGGTTCTGACCCGACGATGTTCACCACCCGTGCCGTGAAAGACGGCGGCGACTGGGTCATCAACGGGTGGAAGTTCTTCTCCTCCAACGCCAGCACCGCGGCGTTCCTCATCGTCATGGCGGTCACGGACCCCGACGTCAGCCCCTATAAGGGCATGTCGATGTTCCTGGTGCCGACGGACACGCCGGGCGTCAACATCGAGCGCAACATCGGTCTTGGCGGCGAACGGCTGGGCGAGGGCCACCACGCGCTCATCCACTACGCGGACGTCCGGGTGCCGGCCGACGCCCTGCTCGGCGGGGCGGGCCAGGCGTTCGCCATCGCCCAGACCCGTCTCGGCGGCGGCCGGATCCACCACGCCATGCGGACGATCGGCCTGGCCGGCAAGGCGCTCGACATGATGTGCGAGCGGGCGCTCAGCCGGACGACGCAGGGCAGCGTGCTGGCCGACAAGCAGTTCGTCCAGGGCTACATCGCCGACTCCTACGCCCAGCTCACCCAGTTCCGGCTGCTGGTCCTGTACACCGCGTGGTCGATCGACAAGCACAAGGACTACCGCAAGGTACGCAAGGACATCGCCACGGTCAAGGTGGTGATGCCCGGCGTGCTGCACGACATCGCGCAGCGGGCGCTGCAGGTCCACGGCGCGCTCGGCGCGAGCAACGAGATGCCGTTCCACCAGATGATCCTCGGCGCGAGCGTCATGGGGATCGCCGACGGGCCGACCGAGGTCCACAAGGTCACCGTGGCCCGCCAGGTGCTGCGCGGCTACTCCCCCAGCGACGACCTGTGGCCCTCCCAGCACATCCCCAAGCGCCTCGCCGCGGCGCGCGCGAAGTACGCCGAGTACCTGGAGCACGAAGTCGGCAACCAGTGATCGACGCCGAGCGCCTCGCCCGCTGGATGGACGGCCTCGGCCTGCCCGGCAAGGGCGAGCCGGTCGAGCACCGTTTCATCTCGGGCGGCACGCAGAACGAGATCTACGAGATCCGCCGCGGCGACCTGCACTGCGCGATGCGGATCCCGCCGCCGTCGGCGCCGGCCGGGCGGGACGAGGGCATCTACCGGGAGTGGCGCATCATCGATGCCCTGGACGGCACCGACGTACCGCACACGCAGGCCGTCGCGATGTGCACCGACACCTCGGTCCTGGGCCGGGCCTTCTACCTGATGGGTTTCGTCGACGGCTGGTCGCCGATGGACCAGCGCGGCTGGCCCGCGCCGTTCGATGCGGACCTGCAGGCCAGGCAGGGGCTCGGCTACCAGCTGGCGGAGGGCATCGCGCTGCTGTCGAAGGTCGACTGGCGGGCGAAGGGCCTGGATGACCTGGGGCGGCCCGACGGCTTCCACGAACGGCAGGTGGACCGCTGGACCGCCTTCCTGGACCGCATCAAGGGCCGGGACCTGCCCGGCTTCGACGTGGCCGCCGGCTGGCTGCGGGCGCACCGGCCCCTGGACTACATCCCCGGCCTGATGCACGGCGACTACCAGTTCGCCAACGTGATGTTCCGCCGCGGCGCCCCGGCCCGGCTGGCCGCCATCGTCGACTGGGAGATGGGCACCGTCGGCGATCCCAAGCTGGACCTCGCCTGGATGGTGCAGAGCTGGCCCGAGGACACCAGCTCGCCCGCCGCGTCCTTCTCCAGCTACGCCGACCTGTACGGCATGCCGTCCCGGTCCGCGCTGCTGGCCCGCTACGCCGAGGTGTCCGGACGGCAGGTCGACGACATCGACTACTACCTCGTCCTGGCCAAGTGGAAGCTCGCCGTCGTCCTCGAGCAGGGCTTCCAGCGGGCCGGCGACGACATCAAGCTCCAGTCGTTCGGCCCGGTGGTGCTCGAGCTGATGCAGGGCGCCGCCGAGCTGGCCGAGAGCACGGACTACCGCTCGTGACGGCTGAACTGGTCCTTGACCGGCGCGGGCCCAGCCTGGTCGTGCGCCTGAACCGGCCCGAGGCGAGGAACGCGCTGACGCCGGGCCTGATCGCGGGCATCGGGACGGCGGTCGCCGAGGCCGAAGCCGACCCGGCCATCCGGGCGCTGATCCTGACCGGCACCGGGGACCGCGCCTTCTGCGCCGGGATGGACCTGCGGGCCTTCGCCGACGGCGCCCGGTTTCCTGACGCGCAATCCCCGGGCGCGGACGCCTACCGGCGGCTGATGCGCGGGGAGGCGGGGGTGCCGGTCATCGGCGCCGCGAACGGCGCGGCCGTCGGCGGCGGTTTCGAGCTGCTGCTCGGCTGCGACATCATCCTCTCCGCGCCGGCGGCGGCGTTCGGCCTGCCCGAGGTGAAACGAGGGCTCATCGCGGCCGGCGGCGGCGTCATCACCCTCGGCGCCCGGATCCCGCTCGGCGTCGCGCTGGAGATGACCCTCACCGGCGACACCATCGGCGCCGCTCGCGCCTGCGAGCTCGGCCTGGTCAACGCGGTGGTGCCGCCGGAAGAGCTGCTCGGCGCCGCCGCGGCCGTGGCCGGGCGGATCGCCGCCAACGGGCCCCTGGCCGTCGCGGCGACCAGGGAGCTCGTCCGGATGGCGGCGGCCGACGCGGCCCGCGCCTGGGATCGCCTGCGCGAGCTGCAGCCCGTCGTGTTCGGCAGCGAGGACGCCAAGGAGGGGGCCATGGCGTTCATCGAGAAACGCCCGCCGCAATGGACCGGGGCCTGAGGTGCGCGCCGCGGTATGCCGCAGGTACGGCCCTCCCGAGGTCGTGCGCGTCGAGACGCTCCCGTCACCGGCGCTCGGGTCCGGGCAGGTCCGGGTCCGGGTGCACGCCGCGGCGGTCAACTATCCCGACGTGCTGCTCGTGGCGAACGAATACCAGGTCAAGGTGCCGGTGCCGTTCGTCCCCGGCAGCGAGTTCGCCGGCGTCGTCGCGGAAGCGGCCGGGGGCGTCAGCCATCTCGCGGCCGGTGATCGCGTCTTCGGGACCGCCATGGTAGGTGCCTTCGGCGAGGAGATCGCGGTGACGGCCCAGTCCGTCCGCCGCATCCCGGACGGGGTGGACGACGTCGCGGCGGCCGCCTTCGGCGTGGCGCACCGGACCGCGTACCACGTGCTGAAGTCCGTGGCCGCCGTGCAGCCGGGCGAGGAGCTCGTCGTGCTCGGGGCCGGCGGCGGGGTGGGCCTGGCCGCCGTGCAGCTCGGCTCCGTCCTCGGCGCCACTGTGACCGCGGTGGCGTCCTCGGCCTCCAAGCTCGAGGTCGCGGCGGCCTCCGGCGCCACCCGCCTGGTCAACCACCGGTCAGGCGACCTGCGCCAGGCCCTGCGCGAGGCCCTGCCTGACGGGGCCGACGTGGTCGTCGACCCGGTCGGCGGCGACCTGTCCGAGCCCGCCCTCCGGGCGCTGCGGTGGGGCGGCCGGTTCGTGACCGTCGGCTACGCGTCCGGCGCCATCCCGCGGATCCCGCTCAACCTGGTGCTGCTCAAGGGCGTCCACGTCGTCGGCTTCCAGTTCCGCGATTTCGCCACCCACGCGCCGGACGAGCTTCGCCGCAACGAGCAGGAACTCCTGGAGCTGCTCGCCGCGCAGCGGGCGCGGCCCCACATCGGCGCCACGTTCGGCCTCACCGAGGCGGCCGCGGCCCTGCGCCATGTCGCCGACGGCAAGGCCATCGGCAAGGTCGTCCTCGACGTCCGCCGGGGCCCGTCCGGCTGACGGCTGGAGGTCCCGCGGACGGACCGCCGGGCAATCTAGATACCGTATCGGTACGCGTGCGGCCTTTCGTGCGGCCTCTCGTGTGGCACACTGCGACAATGCGTAGCCTGTCCTGGCCGGGGCTGCGTCAGGCACCGGCCGCGCTGGCGGCGACGGGATGCCTGATCCTGGCCGCCTGCGGGGGTGGCGGCGGCAGCCATCACCCCCCGGCGAAACCGACCGCGAGTGCCAGCACGGCGGCCGAGCCAACCAGCGGGCCGGCGGCCGTGGCCGCGATCACGGCCAACTGGAAGACGGTCTTCAACGGCAAGGCACCGATCCCGCGCCGGCTCGCCCTGGTGCAGGACGGGCCGCAGGTGGCCGCGTTTGTCAATGCCCAGGCCAAGACGTCGTTCGGAGCGGCCGCGGCCGGGTCGACCGCGACGGTCACCTCGGTGACGATTGCGTCACCGTCGCAGGCCACGGTGCACTGGGACCTCTTGCTGCTCGGCACGCCGTTGCTGAAGAACCAGGTGGGCACCGCGCTGTACCTGAACGGCACCTGGAAGGTAGCCATCGCGAGCTTCTGCGGGCTGGCCTACCTGGAGTACCCCAAGGGGAGTCCTCAGCTGCCCGCTGTCTGCCGGAGCTAGAGCGGGTGGCCGGTACTCTCGCGCACGGCGCGGTTGGCATGCTCACCCCGCGGCGCCGGCCCCTCGCCCTCGCCTGCCTGTGCACCGTGCTGTTCCTGACCTTCCTGGACAACACGGTGGTCAGCGTCGCGCTGGCCAGCATCCAGTCGGACCTGCACGGCGGAGTCTCCGCGCTGCAGTGGGTGGTCGGGGCCTATGCCCTGACGTTTGCTAGCTTCATGCTGGCCTGCGGGATGTTGGGGGATAAGTTCGGCCGCAAGAAGATCATGCTGGCCGGAGCGGGCGTCTACTGCGCCGGCGCGGCGCTGGCCGCGGTCGCTCCCAGCATCGGGATACTGATTGCGGCGCGGTCGGTCATGGGGCTGGGGGCGGCGGCGAGTGAACCCGGCACGTTGTCGATGATCCGGCATCTGTATCCGGATGAGCGCAGCCGCAACCGCGCGCTCGGGGTCTGGGCCGCGGTATCGGGGTTCTCGCTCGCGCTCGGCCCGGTCCTGGGCGGGACGCTGACCGGGGCGTGGAGCTGGCGGGGGATTTTCTGGTTCGACGTGACCTTCGGCCTGGCCGCGCTGGTCGTAGCGGCCATGGTCCTGCCGGAGAGCGCCGACCCGGGAGCGGGCCGGGTGGATATGCCTGGCACCGTGCTCGGCGCCGGCGCGCTCGCCGCGCTGATCTTCGGCATTATCGACGGCGAGAGCGCCGGGTACGCCGTGCCCGGCGTGCTGGCGCTGTTCGCCGTGTCCCTGGTCGCCGGCGCGGCTTTCGTGCTGTGGGAGCGCCGCGCCCCGTTCCCGCTGCTTGACCTGAGTTACCTGCGGGTCGCGCGGTTCACGACGCCCAACGTGGTGGCGTACTGCACGTATTTCGCTACGTTCGCGATCTTCTTCTTCACCGCGCTTTACCTGGGCGTGATCGCCGGATACTCCGCTTACCGCATCGCGGGCCTGTTCCTGCCGATGACCGTGATGATGATCATTGCGGCGCTGCTGGCGGGCCGGTGGACCACCGCGGCCGGCGCCCGCTGGCTGCTGGTCGCCGGCTGCCTGCTGTTCGCCGCCGGCCTGCTGCTGACTAACGTGGTGATCAGCCCGGCCCCCGCCTACCTGCCGCTCGCCGCGGCGCTGGGACTGGCCGGCGCCGGCATCGGCACCTGCGTCGTGCCGGTCACCTCCTCAGTGCTCGGGGCGGTACCCGCCGAGCGGTCGGGGATGGCCGCGTCGGCCACGAACACCAGCCGGGAGTTCGGCGCGGTCACCGGCATCGCCATCCTGGGTGCCGTCGTCAATGCCGAGCTGCGGTCCGGGCTGGTCAGCCGCATGACGCATCTGCACGCCTCGGCCGCGCTCCAGGCATACGTGCTCCAGGTGATAGAAACGGGCTCGGTGTCCCTCGGCCACGGCGGCTCAACCGGGAACGGGCCGCTGGACCAGATCATCCAGGCGGGGTACGCGGCCTTCACCAGCGCGCTGCACGCCGCGCTGTACCTGTCGGCCGCGCTGCTCGCAGGCGCCGCGCTGCTCTCCGCCGTCACCTTGCGCCAGCGGCGCCACGCTACTTAAGCTCTCGCTCGCGCGAACGGCGCAGCGGCGGCTAGAAGGCTGTGGCGAGATCAGACGAACGGGAGCAGAATCAGCCATGCCCCGGCTCCCCTTGCGTTCCTGGCCGATACAGGTAAGGCGGTTACTCACGCGGCTCCTACCAGCCAGTCGATCATGCTCTGCGAGTAGTGCCGGATGCAGCCGCCCGGTCGCGTCGGCGCCACGACTGTCCGCGATGCCTTCCTGACCGTATGCCGATGTCCGGGAATCCGTCCATCCGGAGGGTGGTGGCGGGACCAGGGCGTGTAGCGCCATAGGCGTGCGTCGGGGATCGAGGCACGCAGGCCTGCGATGATCTCTTGGCCGGAGACGTCATCGTCGGCGCGGAAATGCAGCGTCGTCCCGCCCGCGCTTAGCTGAGTAAGCAAGCGCAGCGTGGCCGATCATCTTGTGAGTCTCATCGGCCCGGCCGCAGCGGCGGGACGGCGCGCCGCGGCGAGGTGCCCGGTCCGCAGCACCCCGCGGCCACCCGGTCAGCCAGGCGGCATGATGGTGCTGTGCGCCCCTGGAAGCGGCGGCTGTCCGATGCCGAGCGTTCCGTCCTGCTGTCCGAGTTGCTCCTCCGGCACCCTGAGCTGGTCGCCGAGGCGGAGGAGATCACGTCCACGCTGCTGGTCGTGGAAGACGATCAAGAGCTCGCCGACGAGATCACGGCCAGGCTGCGGGCGCTGCGCGTGAGCGGGCCGGTGTCCGTCGATACGGGGCGGGGACGGGTCCTGGATGTCCTCCAGCCGTACATTGATGACCTCACCCGGCGAAAGGAACGCGGCGCCCGGCGCGCGGCCGCGGATATCGCGATCGCCGTGCTGTTCGGGCTGTACGAATGCCGCGAGGACACCGACGAGAACATGCTGCTTGTCCGGATGGGCCTACCCGGCGCGGCAGATGACCTTGCACACATCGTGTACACGACGGTTAAGCCACTGCACCTCTCGCTGCCCTCGCTGGCGGACGAGTGCCCCGAGTGGGAGTGGTACGAGGAGAGCTGAAACCCGTACTGTCTGAGCCACTGCCGCGGCCCCGTGGCTTGGTAGGCTCGCCGCCTCATATGCGCAGGAGGATGGTCGCCGC
>WNGG01000475.1_pt1 | contig 65295 bp, 55 predicted proteins | sample 5400661 | NCBI WGS metagenome assembly WNGG01 (sample SAMN13153372, study PRJNA577476) | soil metagenome | isolation source: 100 cm soil or saprolite under Garry oak tree replicate 1 | place: USA:California | collected 2016-06-15
AGAGCTATGATGTCTCAGAAGTGCATGGAGCGCACCGCCTGCTCGAGCAGGTGGGTCCCGAGATGCTGGTACTGGTGGATGCAGGCATCACGGGCGGCGAGGGTTTCTCGAACACGCACGTGAGCGAAGGACTCATGTTCTGGGGGCCTTGGAAGCTGGGGTGTGGGAGCACCTGAGCCACCAACGCCGACTGACTGATGGCTCGGTGCTGGCATGGGTGGGCCCAACGCGCCCAGGGGCGGCGAAGTATCCCGTGCGTCGGGGGATGTGGGTACGTATCATCTCCTATCGGGTGACCGATGAGCGCTTGGGAGAGGTGGGCAAGGTCTATCGCCTGGTGACGACCCTGCTCAATCCGCGCGTGGCTCCGGCGCTCGAGTTGATCGCGCTGTATCATGAGCGCTCTTAAGTCGAACTGGTCATCGATGAGATCAAAACGCACGAGCGCGCCCAACGCAAGGTTCTGCGCTCCAAGACGCCCGAAGGGGTACGAAAGGCCCTCTACGGGATCTATTTGGCTCATTACGCCGTGCGCGTCCGGCTTTCGCAAGCGGCAGTGGAGAATGAGCTGGACCCGGATCGTCTCAGCTTTACGGAAGGCCTTTTTGAACTGACCGAGATGATCTCGCTGGCCCTCACGGATGGCAGCCCGAGGAGGCCACCGCGCCGCTCTTGGCGCGCTTGCGTCATAAGATGGCCCAGCACGTCCTGCCAGCCCGTCGTCTGTGCATCAACCGTCGGGAGGTCAAGCAGGTCTACAACAAGTACAAACCCAAGAAGCGCCAGCTGCCTCCACCTGCACCCTTTGAGCCGGAGGAGCAGTTTCTCGATTTTGTCGACCTGCTTGATCCTCTCGCTTTGGAGCTTCCCGTGGCAGGTCCTTAAGTGAGATGTATTGGCCGCAAGGGCCGTCAAATAGGCATCAACCTAAGAATGGCTGAGTGACCGTTCTGCATCTTTTGTGAGGAAAACGACCATGAAAACGAGGCCACATCCTTTTCTGGATGCGCGTGTCACCCCACGCCGACCGATCGGCAATTGCGCCGAGAAAGGGCTGCGGTCCTCTCTTTGTCGTAGCAAAGCTCATGGTTTCACTGCCTTTTTTCTAAGCCCAACAGTTCTTAGGTTGATGCCTATTTGACGGCCCTTGCGGCCGTCATGGGGTGGGATAGGGTGGGGGTTTGCAAGGATTGTTTGTGCAAATGGATGGGTAGTCATGCCTCGGCAACGGGCGGCCACAAGGGCCCCAACCCCACATCCGCTCCACCCCCGCCCCTACGCGAACCTGCTTTTCATGGTGTTTGCCACAAGGGCCAAGACATTTCAAAGAAGACGTTTTGCGAGTCAAACGAAGCCGATTTAAGAGTGTCATCCCTTCGCTCCGCTCAGGATGACAAAGCGAGAGGGTCTCGTCTTTGAAATGTCTTGGCCACAAGGGCCCCTATGCGAAACATCTGAGCGTGAGGTTGATCCGTGTGGCGCGCAGTAAAGAGGAAAGAGGTTCTGGAAACTCCAGAACCTCTTCCGTACCGCTAGGGTGATCAGAAACTTCGGTTTGAGAGAGACGAAACGCTAAATGTCTCTCTCAATTGATCACCAATTTATGCTCAGTTTTAAGGTACAGCTACACGCTGCGTGAAGATGTCCTGGTCGTTCGCGATGAGACCACTAGCCTCAACAGCGCCGCAGACCGCGGGTATCCCGTTTGAGGTGCAGAAGAACAGGTCCTTACTACGGGTGTCCATCCACAGCGGGAAGGCGCTGGTGACGGCAGTGAGGCCGCTGTAGTCGCCTAAGAAGACTCCATTTCCGAAAGCGTTAGGGAACTCCGTCGGAACCGGCATCGACGAGGATGTAACCCGCACCCCCGCAAAACTCGTGATGCTGCTCGTCGAGCCGGAAAGGCTGATATCCATGTTCCCATTGAGCTCATCCTTGCCGTATTGGCGGTCATAGTAGGAGACCGCGAGCTTCCCACTCGTCGTGAAAGACTCCCACTGCCACCACTGATCGGTCAGCTTCTGGCCGGAAGCGGAGCTCACAATTGGAAGCGTTGTCGGATCCGTTATGGTCCCGTTGAAGCTCGCACCGCCGTTCGTGGAAATACTCTCGAGGATCTTGTTGTTGCAGGCTCCCTGAGTCTTTACACCAGTGTACAAGTTGTTCCCATCTGCGGCAAGGCCGGCTGGCACGCAACCGTTTGATGGGTTCGAGTCAGCGTTGATATACGAACCAAACGTGACGACTACCTGAGACGCATTCGTCGGATTGACGGCACCTGACCCGTAGTTGGTGGCTCGGAAGACAGAATGGTTAGAGGTGCCCTTCTCTGGCACACAGGCGCGACCAGGATCCTGCCCAGCGCCCTGATACGTGTCGCAGTCCGGAAGATCGTTGTAGTTTGCCACCAGCACAGGAGGGCTGAAGCTCACGCCACCGTCGGTTGACTTCGAGAGCAAGATCTGGTTGTGGTTATCAGTCGTGCTCGATAGTGAGTTGTTGAAATTGTCGTAGATCACGTAGAGATTCCCGTCCGAGCCGGTGAAGGGATCCGAGAACTGGTTCGCGTCACAGTTGCCCGTGCCGACGACAGAATGCGGGCAGAGTGTGCTAGTCGTGCTGACGAGGACGGGCGAGCTGAAGGTCTCGCCGAAGTTGCTCGAGAAGGCCTCGAAGATCTTCGCGGTGCCGTCTGATCCAAAGAACGTGTACGTCACGTATATGCGGTCCCGGAAGGGGCTGCCGACGTGGTTGTCGACGGTCATGTATGGCTTGTCCAGCAACGTAGCGCCGGTCATGTCAAAGTCTTGGGCAACCGGGCGGCCTGTGAAGTTCCAGGAGGCACCGAAGTTCTGCGTCGAGCGGAACATGAAAATGCCGCTTGACAGGTCCGGGTTGTTTGTTACCCCGGGGCCACGCATGAAAGCCATGCAGTTGTAGTAGGCATTACCCCTGGTGTCCCAGGCCACCGAGGAATCGCCGCTCGCCTGCCAGTACTGGCGTAGAACGCCGCCAAAGGCAGCTCCACTGGTGAATCCGTTGGGGAGAGTAGAGTCGTTCCAGTGTACGCCGCCATCCAGACTGTAGTCAGCACCGCAGGTACCGTCGCCTCGGCGGTAATCGTTGTAGCTGGCGACGAGGTGGTTGGGGTTGAGGGGGTCCTCGGCGATGGAGGTCTCGTTCTGCGCCTGCGCACGCCCTTGCAGAGTGGGATCGGTCAGGTTCAGACAGTTCTGGTTAACCTTGACGTTGGAGCCTTTGTTCAGGCTACACTGATCGTCGGCATGGTCGGGGAAGTAGTTGAGAGGCTTCGTTCTGGCAGCCCCTGAACTCTGAGCATTCATCTCGGAGGACGCAAGGCCATCAAGGAGCTTTAGTTGGAGCCGGGTAAGTCCTGAGGCGGAGTTGCTACTCGCTTTGGCCTTGCCGACGCTGGCAGCTGAGCCAAAGTACGCCACTGCAGCTGTCAGCAGGACAGCGATTGTCACTACTGGTATCACGATTCGCAGTATGCGGTTCTTCATTAAGGTACCTACTTTCCTACAGTGATCGAGCATAAATAAGAACGACATTTAAGAGAGTACGGAATACCTGGCTTCCCCTCTGAGAATTCATCGCCCTTTTCCAACCCTCGAGTGAGAGGAGAAGCATGTAAATAGGCCTCTTGCTAGGAAAATACCCGGGCGAGAACTGGCCTAATTTACCCTGGTACTCCAGAAAATTTAGCAATGAAAGTATGGCAGAAATGCAGCGCTGTGAGAAGGGCAGAGAGGTTGTGATTTGGTTAAGAGTTGGTTACAGTTTTTGAAAAATGGTCACACTAGTGTTTTGGAGTGCATTGTAGGTTGTTGGGTGAGAGTTGAGATGGAGCGAGTATGACGGCCGCGCCTCCCCACCCATGACGGCCCTTGCGGCCGTCATGGGTGGGGAGGCGCGGCCGTCAGGGGGAGGGTGGCCGTCATGGACTCTCACGGGTAGGTTTGTTGGACAGTGGAGACACCACCTCGCGTAGGGGCGGGAGTGGAGCGGATGCGGGGTAGGGGCCCTTGTGGCCGCCCGTTGCGGATGAGGCGCACCCATGGTCGTCCACCCAGCAGGCACGGCGGGCAGCCACAAGGGCCCCTACCCCGCTCCACGCCGCCCCTGCCCCTACGCGATGCCCCTCGCCATGGCAAAAACCTACCCCTGAGAGGCCGTCATGGCGAGGTGCGGTCGTCATGTTTCCGGTGTATGTTATGTTCCCGAAGTTACAGGCACAACCTCCTCTCTCGTCTCTTCCACCTGTTGTCTACTTCTGCGACGGTGCCGGAGCAACATGGCACAGCCGTAGAAGACGATCACCAGCACCAGCAGCCAGTGGTAGCCAAAGAGCATGCTGAAGTATTCGAGGCTGCCGCCGAACATGATGCCGATGAGGTTGGAGGCGAAGGAGATGTCGGCGGCTGCGCTGTCGCGGAAGGAGTTGGCGAAGATGATGTTGGCCAGGAAGACGGGGGTGAAGGCCAGGATGCTGGCAAGGAGGTAGCGCAGGATGGGATTGCCGAGCAAGAGGGCTTCAGGTGGTAGAACGAGGTTGAGGACAAGCACGCCGAAGAGTAGGGCGTACCAGATGCCGATGCGGCGGATTTTGAGGCGGCTGTTAACCAGGATGGCTAGCAGGACGCTGCTGAGGATGGCGAAGAAGACGAGGGAGTTGACGAACCAGGTGCTGCCGAAGAGCAGCGAGAAGGTGGTCAGACTTTTGACTTCAAGCACCATGAATGCCACACCCAGGAAGAACATGTGCCAGTCGAAGCGGCGCAGGGTCTGGCGTGGGGCGAGCAGGAGGGTGCCACCAACGGCATAGACGGCGACCATGAGGAGGCCCAGGATGTAGATCAGGGGGAAGCTGTGGTCAACCAGGTAGAGGAAAGGCCAGTCGTCGGTGGCCATGGTGGCGTTGGTTAGGGGGTAGTAGCCTTCGCCGATGAAATTCAGCGTGTTTGGGTTAGTAGGCTGAGTTTCGTGGTAGGGGCCGAACTTGCCTGGTGGTAGGGTATTGAGGCGTGGGCCGACCATGATCACGGAGGCGCGGCCCCAGCCGCCGTAGGTGGTGACGAGCGGCTCCTGGTTGAAGGCGTGTCCGGCCATGTTGGCGAGTTTCTGCACCAGCCAGTCCTGACGGTAGTAATTGTAAAAGACGATGATGCCGTTGTCGCTCAGGCGGGCGCGGGCGGCCTGGATCGATTCCTCGGTGAGCAGGAAGCTTTCGAGGCGCAGGCTGGTGTTGCTGGAGGTGAGCGTGAGCGAGTCGGGCAGAGCGAAAATGATCAGGTCGTATTTGCCGGTGTCGTTTTGCAGGAAGGAGCGGCCATCGTTGATGACGACCTTGACACGTGGGTCGCTATAAGGGTGGTCGGGGTTGAAACGCGCACCGAGTTGCTCGATGGTGGGATCGATCTCGACGGCGGTGATGGACTTGACACCATAGGCAAGGGCGGTGGCTGTATCGGAGCCGCTACCGGCACCGAGGATCATGGCGTGATTGAAGGAGGGACCTGGAAAGAGTTCGTACAGGCGGCGGTAGAAGGGTTCTTTGTATTGCCAGGGAATCATGGCCTGATGACCACCAGCGTTGTTGACATCGACGATATAGCCACCCTGTTTGGCGGGATGGAGCAGGATTTTGTAGTAGGGCGACCAGTAGGCCCCGATCTGCATTTGGGTGACGATGATCAGGCTAATCAGACATGTGATGCCCGTGAAGATAACGGTCTGCCGCGCACTGAGCAGTAGGAGCAGGCCCACCAGGATGAGAAACCAGACGAGCGGGGGTAGGGCAAAATAGGCGATTACCGAGAAGCAAGCAATACCTACCAGACTGCCGATAATGTCGAAGGTGTAGGCAGTGAGTGGCTGAATCTGGGCGAAGAGTTGTCCGAACGAGCGCGAGAGCGGAATGAAACAGGCCACCACCAGACCGAAAATAATGGGCAGCACCATATAGTTTTCCGCACTTGCGCTTTGCGTTTCGCCTGCTCCGTAGTAGAGTACCTCGGTCGAGTTGATGTGCAGGTCGAACTTGTTCCACAGGACGACGATGGTGAGCAGGAGTACCATGAGCGGGAAGGGTGGAAACCAGAAACGCTGGCGACGAGCGGTGAGCATACCCAGGCCGATGCCCAGGAACGAGGCCATCAGCACGAAGTTATTGAAATAGCTCAGGAAGCGCACGTAGGATGGAATCCAGCGGATACAGAGCAGCTCGAAGAAGAGCATAGCGAAGGAGAGCAGGAAAATACGTACACGTGGATTGCGGATGAAGAGCGTTTTGGGTGTATCGGTACGTAAGAGTGACCAGAGCCACATGAGGAAACGATTGGATGATACTGAGGTAACGAACCGGGACATAGAAACCTCCCAAATACAATTGTTGCTACATTGGTTGCTCGTAAAAAAACGAGCACGACTTCCATAGTTTCGTCATACAAAGCTTATCGTCGTAGTATCATTAATTAGAGTGCTAAGCGACATGCTTGCACATTATACCATGCAGTGGGAAGTATTGGTACTAATGGATAAGCTATATCAAGCTGCACCGGTCTGGAAGGACATTTGAGAATGCATAGGAAACATTGGTACTGTTGGATAGGCTACAGTATCTAAATTTGCATACCTCAGTATAATGACTATAGGTTTCCTCAAGAGGGAACAACAATATCTTAGGTTTGACGTCCGGTTGGGAGGATGGAAGGAGAAGAAAATGTCATCAATAAATTCAGTTAACACAGTTCGCAATCTATCAGCATCGACAGCTACTGCTGGTTCATCAGCTTCTTTAGGTATGTTCAATCGCCAGGCCACTACGGCTCTTAGCAATGTGACCGCGGGAGTTGGTATAGGGGTAGCCCCCAAATTTGCACCCACGCTCAATGAGGATGAAGCAATAGATCAGGCCCGCCTGTTAAAAGCTCTTGCCGATCCAACGCGCTTGCGCATCCTGAGCCTGCTCAGTCGCCACGAAGGTGAAGTGTGCGTGTTTGAAATAGTAGAAAGCTTTACACTTGAGCAGCCCACAATTTCGCATCATTTGCGCATACTACTCAATGCAGGTTTAGTTGATTACCGCAAACGTGGTCTCTATTCTTTCTACTATGTTGACAAAAACAAGTTGAAAGCGGTAAGCACGATTATTAATGGTCTGGCGAACAATTTGATCGCTGCCTTTTAGATAAGCCCTCGACGTTGAAATTTGGTTATCTCTGCGGGCTAAAGCGTCCCTTTGCGGTAGTGATAGATGCAAAGGGACATTTTGATGTGCTTTATGTGTAGCCTGTTCTATCCAATGACTCGATCGTATGTTTCGTAGACGAGACGATTGGCTTCCCCGGCACCTGAAGAAATGCCGGATTCGCCGTCCCAAAACACTTGACAAAAGCGCAAATATCCTGTATTCTACAGGGCGTAAAGAAGCTTACTTTGCTCAGGATAAAATGCCTGGGTGTGGGTAGGAATTTACATGACGGTGTAGCTCAGTGGATAGAGCGTCAGTTTGCGGAACTGAATGTCGCAGGTTCGAGTCCTGTCACCGTCGCTTTTTTGTTTTTGGCCTCTCTTTGTGCTGTGTTTTCTCTCATGATATACGTTCCTGAGATACGACCGTGCGCTCTCTCTGATTCTAACTACTGAAGAGATGCTGAGAGACCTCTTGAGCCTGCTGGCTAGGTGTTGTTCGGTAGTGGTACTTCCTCACCTTCTACGTAGCGCACTTTGTGGCTGCCTTGAAAGACTGTGACGCCTCCGGTGCCAAGGACGGTCCAGGAGCCATTCTGTCTGGTGAGAGCGGTTGAGCCGTCGATACCAACCACTACGAGCTTTTTTTTCTTGCGACCCCTACTTTTGCTGAGTGTGGTGAGCATTATGGCAGGGATTTCATCAAAGTGTGGGATAATGGCGACGCCAGGGACAAGGCCAAGAGCTGGGATGGTGCGCCATATTTGGGGAAAATCAAAGAGCTTTGCGCCAAGGACCATGGCTCCTGCCGAACAGCCGGCCAGGACGCCACCTTTTGCCAGCACATCTTGCACTGCCTGCCATGCTGATGTTCCTTGGAGGGCCTCCAATAAGTAACGTGGCTTGCCGCCGGAGAGGTAGATGAAATTAGCTGCGGTGATTTGTTGCACTATCTTGCTTTTGTCGGCGTCTGCCCGGTTGAGCAGCATGACTGGTTCAACTGCTGCTCCTAGCTTTGTAAAATGTGCCACACCCATTTCGGCCCAACGTTCGGGTACGCCATCACCATCGGGAGCAGCGGCTGTAGGCAGTACCGCGACTCGTGGTGTGCCGTTGATACGTTCTAATAGCTGTTTGTCTACTGGCATGATGGGTGGTAAATACTCGCCTGATCCAACCAGGGCGAGGATGCCGTGTGCCGGTATATCCATGATGAACTCCTTAAAACGTTGTGGGTCTTGCGCCAGAGCATTACCAGCCTGTACAATACTATTCTACAGAATAGTTGGCTGGTAATGATAGGACAGGGAACCATCTATGTTATATAACGAAGCAACGAACGACACGCATCCCTACATCGGTATTGATATTGGTGGCACTAATACCCGTATTGGCCTCTTTTCCTCTTTGGACACTCCTCGCTTTGAGCTACTCACGAAGTTCCCTACTGCCAGGGCTACCAGGAGCAACTGGAAACGCTTGTCACCTCTATCGCCAATTTCGATAATCCCTCTTTTGGTGGAGTAGGTGTCTCTATTGCCGGTCGTATTGCCAAAGATGGGCGTTCGGTGGTCATTGCTCCCAATTTGCCAACGTATATCGATCAGCCGTTTGCCCAGGACTTAGGGGATGCTTTGCATTGTCCGGTACGCCTTGCTCACGATACGGTGTGTGGTCTGCTGGGCGAAAAGAAATTTGGCTCGCTGCAAAGCGTCGAGCGATGTGCCTATCTGACTGTCTCTACTGGTACTGGCGCGGCTATTCACCTCTCGAAAGGCGATACCCATCTGACCTCCTCAATTGAGATTGGTCATCAAATCATGGATGGCAATCCGCTGATCTGCCTGTGTGGTCAGGTTGGTTGCCTGGAGACCTTCACCGGTGGCAGGCAGCTCACGTTGCGCTACGGCCATACACCCGCGGAGATGACTGATCCGGCATTTTGGGAGACGTTCTGCGCGAAACTGGCGTTGGGGTTGATCAATCTGGTCATGCTGACGCGAGTAGATGCGGTAGCGGTGAGCGGAGCTATTGTGCTTAACCGTCCTCACCTGCTCACACAGCTGCAAAAGCAGGTGAATGCTCTATTGCGGTGGGCGAGTCTGGAACTGCGTATCGCTGTGCTGGGTGAAGATGCACCCCTGATAGGTGCAGCTACGCTGATAGATACGCCAGAGGAAACGATTTTACACTGATCAGAAAGGACTTTTTTTCCCCTTCTATATAGTCCCTCTACCCTCCCTTAACACGCACATCCATCCGATATTTATGCTTAACAGTAGACAATTGAAAAAGCACTGAAAAAAACTTCTTATGGTATAAAAAAGGAGGGCGGTTGTGAGTAGACTGAATAAATATAGCAAAGAAGCCCGTCAAGCCCTGGCGAATGCACGTACAGAGGCGCAGCACTTGAGGCATAGAGTTGTAGGTACGGAACACCTCTTACTGGGTATACTGAAGCTGAATGACCCGATGATCGAGAAGCTTTTTGCCTCTCTGCATATAAGTACGCAACGTGTGATGCAGGCCATAGAATTTGTGGTTGGGCGTGGTAATAAAGCTTTGATAGGTGAACCTACGCTTGGCACAGGTGCTCGAACGGTGCTAGCAGCTGCCGAACAAGAAGCTGTTTATGCTCAGGCAGAATTAGTGGGTCTCGAACATCTCCTGCTGGGTTTATTCAGTGAGCGCGATGGAGTTACTGTCGGTGTGCTAGAAAGCTTTGGTCTCTATCTCAACCCGGCACGCCAGAGCTTCCGTGGTTTATTGACGAATGGACGTGAACAAGTTCTTAAATCTAATCAGTACGAGACAAAATATGCGGCTACCCCTACGCTGAACTCAGTCAGTCGCGACCTCACGAAGGCTGCTTACGAAGGGCAACTTGACCCGATGATTGGGCGTGAAGCCCAATTGGAGCGCGTGATGCAGATTTTGTCTCGTCGCTCCAAGAATAACCCTGTCCTGATTGGGCATGCAGGCGTGGGCAAAACTGCTCTGGCCGAAGGGCTTGCTCTGCGCATTATAGAGGGGCAAGTGCAGGAAAGCCTGCTCGACTGCCGGGTAGTTGTCCTAGACGTGGGCCTGCTCACCGTCGGTACCAAGTTTCGTGGCGATTTTGAGGAGCGACTGAAACATATCACGCAAGAGATTATTACTGCCAAAGGGATCATACTCGTCATTGACGAATTGCATGCCTTGGTAAGTCCCGGTGTCGCCGAGGGTTCGATTGATACTGCCAACCTCTTCAAACCCATGCTGGCACGCGGGGAATTTCAATGCATCGCGGCCACAACCCTGGATGAGTATCGTAAGACGGTTGAAGCTGATCCCGCTTTGGAGCGGCGTTTTCAAGCTGTATTGATTCCTGAAACCACTGGTCAGGAAACCCTGGCGATTCTGCGTGGTCTCCGCTCGCGCTACGCAAATTTCCACCAGGTCACGATCACTGACGAAGCCTTAGTGGCGGCGGTACAGATGTCTTCGCGCTACATACCGCAGCGTTTTCAACCGGACAAAGCCATTGACCTGATCGATGAAGCTGCCGCTCGTGTGTGTGTACAACGGTCAATGGCACCCGAAGCTGTACACAAGTTGCGTGAGGAAATGGTGATGGTGCAATGTGCCAAGGAATACGCTATTATGCATCATGACTTTCCAACAGCCTCTAAAGAGCGGAGCCGGGAAATGCACCTGCGTCAGCAATTAAGCGAGGCCGAGCAACAATGGGTCAGTTCGCACGAGCAGCAGCTTCCAGTCGTTGGCGAACAAGAAATTGCCAAGATCATTGCTATGTGGACGGGGATTCCGGTGACGCAGATAGCTGCTGCCGAGGCCGAACGTCTGTTGAAGCTTGAAGATAAACTGCATCAGCGCGTCATTGGGCAGCATGCTGCCGTGCAAGCCGTGGCTCGCGCTGTGCGCCGTTCACGTACGAACCTGCGTGATAGCCGTCGTCCCATCGGCTCCTTCGTCTTCGTCGGCCCTAGCGGTGTAGGCAAGACAGAACTGGCGCGTGCTTTAGCCGCGACTCTCTTTGGCGATGAAAATGCGCTGATTAAGCTGGATATGTCAGAGTTCATGGAAGCGCACAACGCCTCTCGCCTGGTTGGTGCCCCTCCGGGATATATTGGCTACGATCAGGCTGGGCAATTGACCGAGGCCGTTCATCGTCGTCCCTACAGTATCGTTCTGTTTGATGAGATCGAGAAGGCTCATCCTAAAGTCTTTGACCTGCTTCTGCAAATCCTGGACGAGGGTTGCCTCACCGACTCGCATAGCATGACTGTGGATTTCAAGAATACCATTATCATTATCACGTCCAATGCTGGTACCGCCCAGCTTGAGCTGGGCGAGATGGCCTTTACCTCTCGTGGACAAAGTACACAGGAACGCCAGCGTAAGGAGCATGAGCGTATCGCTGCATCAGTTACGCTAGCTCTCAAAGACTTGTTCAAACCGGAACTGCTCAACCGTATCGATGAGATCGTGCCGTTTCATATCCTGGAGCCAGAACACCTGCACGAGATCGTCGATCTGATGGTTGCTCAGACGCAGCGGCGTATGCAGGGACAGGGCATTGAACTACAGGTAAGCGATGTCGCTCGTAGTCTACTAGTTCAGCATGGTTACCATCCTGTTTATGGAGCAAGACCCCTGCGTCGGACCGTCCAGCGTATGCTAGAAGATATGTTGGCCGAGGGGATTCTGCAAGGTGCATTTGTGGCAGGAGATACGGTGATGGTGGATGTGGTTGAAGGCAGGTTGATGGCAAAAACGCCGACCCCGGTTCATCAAGGGGGAGTACGGGAAATGAGTAATGGGCAACAAGAGGCGGCGTAGTTCTGGAGGGCGACCACGAGGGTCGCCCCTACATTTCAAGCAGAGATATACATGCCGACCATGCCACCCATCATATGGTCTGTGACGTGGCAGTGATACAACCATTTGCCGGGATTGTCTTCAATATAGTCAAAGGTCACCGTCGTTGCTGGCCCTAAAATAAGTGTATCATCAAAACGGTTATTGAAGATCCACCGATGCCCATGCAAATGGAAGGCGTGAAATTCCTTTCCGTAGGCGACAATGCGCCAGCGGACATGACTGTTCATGGCGACGTTAAATGTTGGCGTGTTGCCCATGTAGGCATAGCCATTGAAGCAATCGAAATCCTGGGAGAGGCTCGAAACATCGGATTGATACAGATCGTGGATAACGAGGCAAATCTCTTGATCCACAGTGGGAGTTGAGGAGTCGGTAATGGCAAACATGCCAAAGAGTCCCAACTCAACATTATATTCCATCAAATTATTTTGGGGCAGCGAGTGATCATGGTAGGGCCATGTGCCGACCGAACTGGATATAGCGTTCCACTGGTAGTCATAGGACTGCCCGAAGGCAACAGCTGTACCTGGCTTGTTTGGGTCAAAAGCAGTCCAGGCACCATCGTTCGGCGGGGTATAGCGGACGCCATGAGGATGAATGCTGTGAGGGAAGCCGTAGTGTGTATCATTATTGCGGAAATGAACGAGGATGGTGTCACCAACCTGGGCACGGATGATGGGTCCAGGAATGCCCGTGTTGGGTCCAATATTGCTATCGCCGGGAAGGGGTGAACCCCAATTCGGTGTATAGGCGCGGTAGCCAATAGCCCAGTAGGAACTCTGGCTCGCAGTGAAGTGCATTCCCATCATCCGGTCGTGGCCTGTCGGAACGAGATTATGGAAAAAGGAGTCAGCTTGAATCCAGTATTCCCGCACAACGCCGCTCGCAGTTTGAGCATGTGCGGTCTCTGCAGTCTGAGAGGTAGAAAGGTGAGAAGAAAGAGCTATGCCGCCGAGCGAAGCCGCAGCTATCGTGCCTGCGACAGCTGTGCTTTTCAAGAGGTTACGGCGAGAAATATGGTATGGATCTTGCTCGTGTGATGTCATGATTATCATCCTTGCATGTTTTTTGTCTGGCTCACCCCTCCCACCCTGCTCTCTGGTCACCGTTTCCTTACGTTGAGCCAGAGCTAAGGATAGAATATTCTAGTGTAGTTGAGGTTACATTTCTGTTGAGAAAAGGTAAGAAACGCGGTTGAGCAGTTGCGATTTATTAACCCCTCTTGACCCCAACTCTCATAAACTCTATACTAGAGCCCAGTTATTTGAGCTTTCTGGCAACATAGCCACTTTTCCCTTCATAGAAGAGGGCGAGGATAGAAGACTGTGAAAATCATTATTCGTTGGCAACTCATAGCCCTTTTTGGGCTGACCTTGCTGGGCTTGGCGTTGCGCCTTTATGGCCTTAATTGGGATGAGGGGAACAGCTTTCACCCTGACGAACGGCAGATTCTCTTTCATGTACAGGCTCTGTCATGGCCAGACAGTCTTGCCCAATTTTTCGATCCCGCCAACTCCCCGCTCAACCCGCACTTCTTTGCCTATGGCTCCTTTCCGCTCTATCTCCTGGCAAGCATCGGCAACATCTTGAGTCGCTTTTATCCGGCCATAAACAGCCTGGCAAATCTCACGCTGGTTGGGCGTGTGCTGTCCGCCCTCTTTGATAGTGGCACTATCCTGCTCACCGGCTGCCTGGGCTTCTTGCTAGCCGACGATGCCACACCAGAGCGGCAGCACGCTTGGGCCCTGGCTCTTTTTTCAGCTACCCTGGTCACCTTTACACCTTTGCAGATACAGCTTGCCCACTTCTATGCCGTTGATAGCCTGCTGCTTTTCTTTATTGTGTTCACTATCCTGGCTTGTGTGGCCCTGGTAAAAAGCGATAAACCGCTACGCTGGTCAATCCTTGTTGGCCTGGGCTACGGCCTGGCTCTGGCCACAAAATTTAGTGCCGCCCCCTTAGTTGTACCTATCCTCGTCGCGCTCTTACTGCGCTGGCGTAAACACGATCTCTTCTCATCAGTGTTAGCTTTACTGATCATCATTTGTGTTACGTGGATTTCATTTCTTATAGCCATGCCCTATGCGTTTCTTGATCTGCCCAATTTTGTGAAGCAGGTTGCAGATCAGGGAAGTCTAGCGCGTGGTTCGCTTGACCTCCCCTATGTGCGCCAGTTTGCCGGTACGATACCCTATGTCTATGAGATACAGAACATGATCCTATGGGGCATGGGATTAATGCTGGGTCTGGTCGCCTTTGGAGGCTTGCTCTGGTTTGTATGGCGTATCTGGCGGCGCAATGCTGGTCTGTGGCTGATCGTTCTCTCCTGGGTGCTGGTGTATGGGGCCATTACGGGCAGCTTCTACGTCAAATTTATGCGCTACATGCTGCCTCTGTATCCTTTCCTGACCCTGATGGGAGCGGCTCTCTTACTCGCCTTGGCAGTGGGCCTGACCCCCGCAAGGGGGGCTCTCAGGGGTAGGTTTTTTGGGGGTGGAGACGTCATCTCGCGTAGGGGCGGGAGTGGCGTGGATGTGGGGAGGGGGCCCTTGTGGCCGCCCGCGGGGTGGAAGGGCCCACTCTCCACCAAGCACGGCGGGCAGCCACAAGGGCCCCAACCCCGCTCCACGCCGCCCCTGCCCCTACGCGATTCCCCTCGCTATGGCAAAACCCCTGCTCCTGAGAGCACAAGGGGGGTCACTACGGATGGCACAGGCCGGAACGGCGGGCAGCCACAAGGGCCCCAACCCCGCTCCACGCCGCCCCTGCCCCTACGCGATTCCCCTCGCCATGGCACCCCCCTTGTGGGGGTCAGGCCCACCCACCTGGACTCTCTGCCAAATAATGAACCGCATCCATATAGCAGGAAGATTTTGATGGCTGTTCCTCCTGTTGCCATACTCTTGGTGCTGCTCGGAACCATGTTTCAAGGTCTGGCTTTGTTAAATGTCTACAGTCAACCCAGCACCCGTATAGTGGCTTCTCTGTGGATATATAACCACATACGGCCCGGTAGCGTCTTCACGTATGAACAGTGGGATGATGCCCTGCCCTATGTGGTTGGTGATCATGTGCCGTATATCTATGCGCAGCTTACTTATCCTGACGCGAGCGGGCAACCGCAAATGGGCTTAGACCTGTATGGTGATGATACCACGGCTAAAGCGCGGCAGCTTGCCAACCTGTTGCCCAAGGTTGATGTGCTGACTATGGCAACCGATCGTCTGGACAAGTCGATTCCTCGTCTACCATTGCGCTATCCACTGACCATTCACTACTATAAGTTGCTCTTCAGTGGTCAACTCGGTTTCCACCTTGCCGCGCAGTTTCAAAATCATCCTAACTTGTTCGGCATTACGCTCGACGATAGCAATGCCGATGAAAGCTACTCTGTGTTCGACCATCCCACGGTACGCATTTTTGTGCGCGATAATCCTTATCTCTACACTGCAGATCAGCTTTTCCAGAAATTACTGGGTGGTGTCCAATTGCCACCTGCTACATAGTCCTATACTATCGGCAAAATGGCCTCTTCGTGATATACTTGGAACTTGTAAGATAGTACAAACGTCGTATTGCGGTAGAGAGATACGTAAAAGCTTTATGCTAGAAACGTGTTTTATTGTGGTGTATTCATATTTCTTTCTATAGCGAGAATCTATGCTTGAACTAATACAGATGTGGGCTTTGGTTGAGGTATTGGGCTTCATTTGCCTGCCACTCACCATCACTGTTTTTCATAACCTTCCGGATCGTGGCTGGGCTTTCACCAAAGCCATCGGAATGGCTCTGTTGGCCTTCTGTGTTTGGTTGCCCTTAATGTTTTTCCAGATGCTTCCTTTCAGCCAGTTCTTCATCCTCGGCGTTCTGCTGCTCATTCTTGCCTGTAACATCATCGGCTTTTTGCGGGTACGCCAAACGCTTGTCAAGGTCATCTCTACAAATTTTTGGTATATCGTTATTTGCGAAGCTATCTTTCTGGGCATGATGTTTTTATTGGGCTGGATTCGCTCCTATATACCCGATATTCGCTCCTTTGAAATGTTTATGGATGAGGGTTTTCTGGCAGCCATCATGCGTAGCCCTCATCTGCCGCCCAACGACATGTGGTACTCTGGTTATTCCATCAACTACTACTACTATGCCCATTTTACGATGGGCGTGCTTGCCAAATTGTTGGGACAAAGTCCATCTGTCGCTTTTAATACGGGTATCTGTACATTCTATGGTTTGACGGCTGTCAATCTCTTCGGGGTTAGCTGTAATATTGTGACTTGGGCGCGTCATACACGCCAGAACGGTACGGCGACATCAGCGACCAATCCTCGTCCTTCGCGGCTTTATCTGTCTATGTGGCGGGCTGTGCCCTATGGACTGATGACCATTCTGATGGCTCTCATTCTGGGTAATTTGGCCGCGACCCAGGAATGGTGGGAAGATGACCGCAATTGGGCCTTATTTGACTGGTTTTGGAAGCCAACTCGCGTCGTAGGTGACGGCAAAACCATCAACGAATTTCCCGCCTTCAGCTTCTTACTGTCCTGTTTTCATGCCCATGTGTTGGCTCTGGCCTTCACCATTCTCGGCATTGGTCTCGCGCTGAACCTGTTTTTAGAGCCAAATGGCAAAGGGCTTTTCGTCTTTGGGCGTGGCTGGCGACTGCCTTTCACTATGGGTACGACAGCACTGGTACTCGGTGGTCTCTTTACTATGAATGGCTGGGATTTCCCAACCTATCTAGGGTTGGCGGTCGTTTGTATTATCCTGCAACAGTGGCTGGCTTATGGAATGCGTTTCCATATAGAACTTGCGCTGGATATCTTTACAGCGTGTGCCGGATTAGTGGCCCTCTCGTTTCTGCTGTATGCACCCTTCTATCTCAGTTTCGTCTCACCCTCACAGGGCATTGGACTGGTAGGACCTGGGGATCGCTCGCCACTTTCTAGTGAAATCCTCATCTATGGTATGTTTGCCTTTATTTTCATTTCGTTGCTGCTTGCTACTGTCTTTAGACTGCCCTTTTTCACAGGTACAACGGCACCAGAGAATGGAGATGGTGGTCGCGAACTGGTTACCGTCACGCTCTCTGCGACCGATGAGCAGTCCAGCTTGGCCAGGCCAGCTAGCGAGAATAGTACAGTAGCAGCACAACCGCTTGTCGCAAACAGAACTAGCAATAGCAGCGTAGGCTCACCATCACCTGTTTCACCTCAACCCGGGTCAGCTAAAGGTAGGTCGTGGATAGCTGCGATTCTCTTCATTATTGTGGCTGCCGTGATCACGTTCTTTGTCTTGCCCAACAGTATAACATTTGTGCTGGCGGGCAGCATTGCCGCCTTCGGTGTGCTGGCAACTCTCTATAACTTGCGTAATCGTCCCCAAGCCTTTACCCTCCTTCTGGGCACTATCGCTTTTACGCTGATCGCAGTGTGTGAAATTGTCTTTCTCAAGGATGTCTTTGCAGATAATTACCCACGTATGAATACCGTCTTTAAATTCTATTTTCAGGCCTGGGCTTTGCTCTCCCTGACCTGTGGTACGGGACTCTACTTCGTCTTGGAGAGTTTTCGTCCACAGCCAGATGCTTTGCCTGCACAACGTAGATTGCAGCGCGGAGTAGAGGGATTGTGGGCAATTGGTTTGTTGGGCTTACTGTTGGCAAGTGCCGTCTATCCTCTGATAGGCACCTATGCCCGTACCAATCACTATGCCCAGCGCAGTAATAGTCTGGATGGGATAAACTATCTACAGACATGTACACCACCTAATTGTGACTATGATACGTCTGGCGATTATGCCGCTATTCGCTGGATCAACAGTCACATCAGTGGTGACCCGGTGATTGTGGAGGCGGTTGGCGACGACTATAGTAGCTACGGGCGTATCTCGGCTTTCACCGGCCTGCCAAGCCCCATGGGATGGGTAGGACATGAGTATCAATGGCGTGTGAACTGGATCAATAAGGGACTGAATGGCGTTGATTTTAATAACCGCAAAGGGGATGTAGACTCTATTTATACGGCTCGCGACCCCAATGTTGTATTGAGTTTACTAGCTCGTTACCATGTACAATACCTATACGTTGGGCAGTTAGAGCGAATGAAATATCCAGGAGCAGACCTTCATCGGTTTGCGGCCTTTATGAATATCGTCTATTCTACAAAAGGCGTAACCATCTATCAAGTCAGGTAAAACTCACTGCTGGCTTCAGCCATTGGTGGGAATGGAAAAGAGTGCAGTGGCATCTCTTGCAGGTGTCAGATCGCTCAGGGAGGCACTTTTTTGAAGAGTTACGAAACTGAACCACGCAATAAAACTAGCTCAGGAGAACAAGGTTCTGGAGATGCTCATGATCTTGAGCTAGAGCCTGTGGCAAGCGCCCAGCCTTCAAAGGAAACAATTGAAGAAGAAACCCTTGCTAATACTTCTCCCACTGCGGAGGAGGGCAATCTGACATATATCGATGAGACCGAAGAGCCCTTTGAGGAAAGTTTCAGCGATGACGATGAAGATGAGATCGAGCCTCCTCGTAAGAGACGTTTTGTTCCTCCGACACGCCAGCAACTGTTGATCTGGGCACCCTATTGGGGCGTTATCTTGTTGGGAGCAATCTTGCGCTTCTGGGGGCTGGGGGATAAACCGCTGCATCATGATGAAAGCCTGCATGCCTACTTCTCCATGCAGCTTATGCACAACATGGAGTCATGGATTACCTGTTTCGATCCCAGTGTGACTTGTTATCGCTACGATCCCCTTTTGCATGGGCCCTTCCAGTTCCATTTTATAGCTCTGGTTTACAAGATTTCGCAGCTTGTGGGTGCGCCTGACAATGGTATCAATACGACGACTGTGCGTATTCTCGCTGCCACCCTTGGTACCGTGATTGTTGGTCTCCCCTACTTTCTGAGAGATTATCTGGGTAAAGTTGGTGCGTGGCTGGCCTGCTTCTTCCTGGCTGTCTCACCGAGCATGGTCTACTTCTCGCGCTTTGCTCGTGAAGACATCTACATGGCCTGCTTCACACTCCTCTTAGTCGTAGGCCTTGCTCGCTACATTCGTTCGCGCAAGATGCGCTGGCTCGTCATTGCGGCCCTGGCCTTCTCGTTTTCCTATGCCACTAAAGAGGCAACTTTCCTGACTGTGGCCGTCTTTGGCAGTTTCCTGGCTGCTCTCATTGTCTGGGAACTCGGACTAAGAGTTCCCCTACGTGCGCATTTCAGCGAGGCTTCATCCTTCTACTCGTTTATCCCGCGCACGGCAGCACCGCTTGGACTCTTAGGATTTTTCATAGTAGCAGGTATAGTGGCCAAGTTCTTTTTTGCCTGGCTCAAAGCTCTCTCCATTTACACTACCACGAATACTGCTGCCTCCGATCTCTATGTGCAAGGATTGAAAGATAAAACGGTTGCCATTGTGCCGTGGGTTGGTATTATTCTCGGCATCTATGTCCTCAGCATTTTGGGACGTGAAATGTTTGGCAAATTACCTCTGGCCTCTTATGAACGGCGCGGTGTGGCAAAATATATCGAGCCCAGCCAGCAGCGTGTGTTGGACACCATCTTTACTATGCCCTGGACGCACTGGTTTTTTGCTCTTCTAGCGGGCTGGACGGTCTTTCTGGTGCTGTTTACCGTCCTTTTCACCAACATTCGAGGTGGTATTGGTGATGGTATCTGGCAGGGTATCTACTACTGGATACAGCAACAGCAGGTAGCGCGTGGTGGACAGCCCTGGTACTACTACCTGCTCTTGATACCTCTGTATGAACAAATAGGAGTCGTCTTCGGATTGGCTGGCCTGATACGTTGTCTCGTACAGCCGACGCGCTTCCGTCTCTTCGTGGCCTACTGGTTTGGCGGCAACGTCTTCCTCTACTCCTGGGCTGCTGAGAAAATGCCCTGGTTGATGATCCATATGACCATGCCCATGATGCTGTTGGCGGCTATTGCTCTGGAGCCAGCCGTGGTCACCCTCTACAATTTTGTCAAAAATCGCTTCAATCGAACAGGCACCTCTGCGGAGCTTGTGGTGGCTAATGAAGCGAGGCGTAATCTTCCGGCCTTGCCATTCCAACCACGCCCACGGGTAAGTGTCTTGGCCGCCAGTACGGCTACCTTCAGTGTTATTCTGGCTGCACTGCTGCTCGTGCCAACATTGCATAACATGTATGAGGTATCGTATATTCATCCAGCAGACGGTCCGCATGAGATGATGATCTATGTGCAGACGACGACCGATGTGAACATCGTCATGTCTAAGATCGATGCACTTGATCAGAAGGACTATGGTGGTAAGCATCAGTTGCGGATTGCCATCACCAACGATGCAGTATGGCCCTTTGTGTGGTATGTGCGCGACTATCCCAACATCTGTCTCAACTTCCCCGATGGTTGCCCAACCACGGCCAAAAGCTATCCGGTGATTATTACAGGTGGAGATAATCTCTACACCATGCAGTCTCAGTATAGTACCCACGGTAATTACCTCTTCCATCAATATCACATGCGTTCATGGTGGGATGAAGGCTACAAGCCGCCTCCCTGTGTGCCAACCAAAAGCAACAACTGTGCCGATCAGCCTGCCTACGGTGGTGTTGGTGTCGATCTCTGGCTCAGCTACGGTGACAATCCACCGCCGCATGCTCAATTCAATCTCGGCCTCGCAGCTCTACACATCTGGCAATGGTGGTGGGATCGCCGTGCTATCGGTTCCACTGATGGGTCTTATGATATGGGCCTCCTGATTCAGAAGGGGTTGGGGGTCAATCCATAATCTCCAAGCTCCATAGGAGCCGAAGCAAAAAAGTGCCCGTGGGCGATCCCACGGGCACTTTTTTGCTTCGGCTCCTATAACCTTAAATCAGCTTCCACCCTGATAACGCCAGGACTGTTGCCAGCACTGGTCGCATATAGCGGTCAGGGATGTACTTGCTCAGTTTGCTACCCATGAACACGCCGGGGATTGAACCAATGAGCAATAGACCCACAAGTGTCCAATTGATAGTTCCGGCAACCAGATAGGTGATAGCACCAGCCGCCAGCAACATGAAGGCTTGAAAAACGTCTGTACCAACCAGTTCCCTTGAGGTCAGTCGGGGGAAGAGAAAAGCCATCGAAACAATAATCAGTGTGCCGCTTCCCACAGAGGTCAAACCAACCAGAAAACCCACAAATGCACCGACAAAGACTGTCAGGAGGGGACGATAGCGCTTCTCCCATATTGTTGCACCCTGAGATGCTGTGACTTCACCTTCAAGTGCGGCTTGTTTGCCTGCCTCAAGCTGTCGCCGTTCCAACCAGCGCATCAGGTACGGCTTCAAGATAAGCAGTACAGCCACTAAAATAAGCGTAAAGCCGATGGCGTGAATAATGATACCATTCACCACGTCGCCATAATGCTTGCGAATATACTGTACAAGGCTGATACTCAACACTGTTGCAGGTACACTACCGCATGCCAGCCAGAGAGCCACCTTAAAATTGACACTCTTCTGACGAATATGCACGAGTGAACCGACGGCTTTAGTGACGGTGGAGTACGCAATATCGGTACCAACAGCCCAGACAGGGGGAACGCGGAAAACGAGAATCATAATGGGAGCGAGTAGAGAGCCTCCGCCCATCCCAGTCAGACCTACGAGAAAGCCAATAAATAAGCCGACGAGCGAGATACGGTAATCCATGAGTAACCTCCTTGGTCAACTAGGCGATCAGAGCTAATCACGTGTACTGTCTCTACTTGTTAAGCCAACAATACCATATAAAAATCATTTCTTCAAGTTATTTGAAATATTCTTTGATGTTATGATAAATGGGTATAAAAATCTGCCGTTCAATTAGAAAAAGTTATGTGTTATATGTGGTGGTGTTATTAAAGAAATGCTTGGTGTGGGGAGAAACACATGACATAGATGACTGCCCCATAGGCGTGAACTTAAGCACGGCTGTCATCCTGAGCGCAGCGAAGGATGACAGCCGTGCTTAAGTTCACGCCTATGATGACTGCCCCCGCCGCAGGATGATCCTTGCGGTCATCCGACAGAGGGGTGGTCATCGACTCTCAGGGGTAGGTTTTTTCCTTGGGCGAACAAGCATGCCCCAGCAACGGGCGGCCACAAGGGCCCCAACCCCACATCCACGTCGCCCCCGCCCCTACGCGGACCAGCCTTGCAAGCCATTTCCCCAAAAAACCTACCCTTGCCCGCCCGCTGAATGGGGCCAATGAACTCGATCCCTGCCGCTTCCATGGTAGCTCGTGCTGCATCGACATCGTCCACGCGGAAGGCGACCACAGGACCAGTGGTGAAGAAACTGTGAAATTCCTCATCGGGGCGATAGAGTTCCACTTGCGTGCCATTGGTCAACTGAAACCCCGCAATCTCTGATTCGTCTCGAATGGGCTGCATGCCCATCACATCACGAAAGAACTGTACCATCTCTTCAAACTGAGTGGTTCGTAATCCCAACCAGGTCAGTCCTTTGACATCCATACGCTCTTTCCTCATTCACAGGTTAACTATGCACCAGCACAATCTTCCCTGTATGTTGTCCTGAAGCTTGTAACTGGTGAGCCTCTGCCGCCTGCTCTATGGGCATTAGCTGCGCAATTATCGGTATAACAGCCTTCTCGGCAACCAGTTGTAGGATACGTTGCTCATTTTCCGGGCTGGTAAGGATGCCACTACCACCACCAATTACGTGTACTCGTTTCAGTCGCCACGTTTGCGTATCGACAGTGGCCTGCTGTCCGCCGAGATTGCCAACCAACACAATGCGCCCATCCATTACGCATGCATCAAGGCTATCTTGCAGGGTAGTACTGACCAGTTCGATGACCAGATTGACACCGTTAGCATGCTGGACCACCTGACCTACCTTTTCATTGCGATGGTTGATGATCATATCTGCTCCAAGTCGACGTAGCTCCGAGGCTTTGGCTTCGCTACCTGCCGTTGTCACGACCCAGCAGCCAGCGTGTTTAGCAAGCTGAATAGCAATCGTGCCAACGCCGCTTGGGCCAGCCCAGATCAGTACGCGCTCTCCGGCTTTGGCATGCCCAAGGTCAAATAAGCTACCCCATGCTGTAGATGCAGTGAGACCAGCGGCCACTGCCTGCTCAAATGTCACACCATCAGGGATGCGTACCAGATCGGTAGCTGGTACAGCTATCGTGCTGGCATAGCCACCGCCGCCCTTTGCACCAAGGGCGCGAGTGGTCATTACGCGTTCACCTGCCCGAAAGTCATTACTGTCTTTAACGACCACACCCGCAGCTTCTAGCCCAGGTGTAAAGGGTAGCTTGCCAACCGGACGACTGCCATCGCGTTGGTATAGATCCAGCCGATTGACCGTTGTTGCCTTGACCTGTATCAACACATCTGTATCGCCGGGTATTGGATCAGGTACTTCCTGAACTTGAAGCACTTCGGGGCCACCATATTGTGCAACTTGTACTGCTTTCACTGCTTGTTTTCCTCGCTGTTCAACTGTTGATGTGATTAAGAACACCTTGTACGCTACTCAGGTTCGTGTAGGCGCAATGTATCCAGTTGAACTTTCCGCTATTATTGTATGTTTATGAGTATGCAATTGCAAATGACGATATTGTTGGCCCCATGATGGCCGCAAGGGCCATCACTACTATACACGATGGCTTCGCAGGCCGATGTATTCGTGTATAGTAGTGTGCCCTTGCGACCTTCATAGCGAAGAGGCCTTCATGGACTTGTTGGCTTATCCTTGGGCGAAGGCGTCGCCTTCCTCGAGCAAGGGATGCACGATGTATTCTAGCCGCAGCTCATGGAGTAAACGGAGTGCTTGTTCAGGCACCGCGTGCAAGCGCGCATCAAGCACTTTGACGGCAGGTCTGCGTTCATGGAGACCGGGGATGGCCCCTTTGAGCTTGTCGATGTAGTCCAGATCATCTTGATAGAGCCGAATTTCCAGCTGCTGCTCATCTGACCACTGCTGATGTGCCTGCTCTTGTACGAAGCTGGACAAAGTAGCTCTTTGTCCAGAGAGCCACAGGAGAAGCTGGTACGCCTCATCGGAGGCTAAGGCCACCTGGGTGCCCGGTCCGGACACTGTGAGCATTCCTTGCTCATCTAGTTTCACCGTATGTTTGCCTAAACTGTGCTCGCTCATAGTGTTCCTCACTTCCTGTCAATACCGCTTATCGCTCCAGCAAAGCCATGCGTCTCATGTGAACAGCGGCTTGCAGTTGAGCGGCGTTCTGCTTGACCTCAAACCAGTGGGTCTGCTACAAATCGCCAGGGAACTACGAGTTGTACCCTTGCTTATCTCATAATAACATCTTTTTCGGTCTGAGCCAAGAAACCGCCATTTGGGGTGCGTTTCATTTTTTGCAAAGAGTGCAGATAGGTCGGCCTGACCCCCACAAGGGAGGTCACTACATGGTGGAGCCTCGACGCGGGAAATGGAGTGACCCTCTATTTGTGGGGGTCAGGCTCACCTGTGTCCATTTCGCAAAAATTTGTCTCTTGCAATAGGCTGGTATCTAGACTGCTCATTGCATAGGTATGTTATCATACTTTCATATTTAGCAGAGATACAATATCATATGGAGAGGGATGGAAAAAGAATCGTATGCCAGTTACCCCCATACAGAAGCGAGCCATTGAGCAGTACTACAAAGACCTCGCTGCCTACCAGGAGAAACACGTCACTCACGAAACGGCGGTGCGTAGTGCCTTTCAGAACCTGCTCGCTGCCTTTGCCCAGTCAGCCAACTGGGTGCTCATTCCTGAACAGACACTTGCCAATGGTAAACGCCCCGATGGCACCCTGCGCGATAGCTTCAACCTGCCACGAGGCTACTGGGAAGCCAAGGACACACGAGACGACCTGCCCACGGAGATCCGCAAGAGGATCAGTTGCTGGCGGGGATACCACAGGAGTGTTTGGCCTATCGCCTGGGCAATCGCTCGGCCCTGGAATGGGTGATTGACCAGTACCAGATGAGCGAGGACAAGCGCAGTGCCATCGTGAGCGATCCGAATCGGGAGGACGATGAGGAATATATCGTGCGATTGGTCGGCAAAGTAATGACGGTGAGCGTGGAGACGGTGAAACTGGTGGAGGCGTTGGCGAGGGAGGTACGACAAGAGGAGTGGTTGGGTACGGTGGGCGTTTCTGGTGAATGAAGAAGAGGCTCTTGAGAGAAAAAGGTGAAGAGCCTATCCTCTCCCACGGTGGAGAAGGGAGCGTGTGTCATGCAGCGTATCAGACAAGGACGTATAGTAGCCGGAGCGTTGCTCTTCCTGGTATGGTTTGTTCTTCTTAGCATAGCCTGTGTCCAGAGTGGCGTTGTTTCTGCCCAAGCTTCGCGCTCCGTGGTAGAAGCGGTTTTCATCGCGCCAACGGCTAGTGCTACCGCATCATCCTCTTCGGGCAATGGGGGTGGACTTGATCCAGCTATTATTGCAGCGTTTATTGGTCTGGGAGGAGGGATTATAGTGGCGTTGGTTGGTGGAGGATTTGGTATTTACCAGATGAGGCGAACCATACAGGTCCAGAGGGAGCAGCTTCAGGCACAGAAGCAGGCCCAGGAAGAGCAGCTTCAGGCACAGAAGCAGGCCCAGGAAGAGCAGCTCCGAGTGCAACACCAGCAAGCGCAAGAAATGCAACGTTTGCAGCAAGAGCTTCAGGAGCAAGCAAAGGCCAAAGAGCGCGAACGGCAGAGCAAAGAAGCAACGCTTGAAGCTGCCCGTCTTCAGATGGTGCTGGCCGAGAACACTGCTGAACAAGTCAAAGCGTACCGCAAGGCACTCCATGCAGACCCGCGCATCTCGCGCTTGCAGATACTTGATATGAGTCGCCCACTCGAGGTGACGAGTGTCTATATACGTGTGCGTGTTCACGAAGAGGCACGGCTCCTCTATGAGATCGATCCCCTTTTGCGTGAAGCAGAAGAGCGACGTGATCCTAATGTGATGATCCAGGCGAGCCGTAAATATCTCGAACGTCGTGTCGGCACGGCTCTGCATCCAGATGAGGCCCTGCGTAAGTATCAACGCTGTGTTATCGTTGGTGATCCGGGAGCAGGGAAGACGACCTTGCTCAAGTTTCTGGCATTGAGCGCGGCAGATGGCACGCTCAAGGACCTGCCGGATCTGCCGATCCACATTGAACTGAACGCTTTCGCCGCTCAATCCACCGAGCATGATCTGCTCTATTTTGCCGCTGCTCAGTGGGATGAACGGTACGCCTTTCACAAAGAGGATGCACGGGCATACATGGATACGGTGTTGGAAGAAGGGAAGGCATTGCTGCTCCTGGATGCCCTTGATGAGACCGTCATTGGCGAACTGTCTGCCGACGCTGAAAATTCGTACCGGCGGGCGTCAGAGGCCATTCTCGGCGTGACCACGCGCTATCCCCAATCCCCGATCGTGGTGACGGCGCGCAAAGCTGGCTACCAGCAACGGATGTCGCTCACCGGGTTTACGGAGTTGGAGGTCGTGGACTTCCGTCCAGAAGATATCGAGCAGTTTGTGAACAAGTGGTTTGCCTGCTTTCATGACCCGCACAAGGAGGCTGCTGCTGTTGAGCTGAATAGCAAGTTACAGAAAAATGCTCGCATTCGGGCTCTCGCGGCCAATCCGTTGTTGCTGTCGCTCATTGTTCTGTTATATGAAGCACAACTGGATTTGCCTGACCGTCGCGCTGAACTCTACAAAGAGTGTGTCGATGTGCTGCTGTCTGAATGGGATGCCAAGCGCAACATTCGGCGGCGGCGCGAGTTTAAGCCGGAACACAAACGCCAGTTACTGGCGGAACTGGCCTGGCACTTTCATAGCCAGGGACTCCGCTACTTTCCCAAACAGGAATTGCAGGCAGAGATTGCTCGCTTCCTGCCTGCTGTGGGTCTGAAGGCCGAACAATATGACGACGTTTTGCAAGAGATCACCAACGAAAATGGACTATTGAAAGAGCAGGCGCACGGCTGGTATGGCTTTCTGCATTTGACGCTGCAAGAATACTTCGTGGCCCACTATGTCAGCGATCACGGTGAGCTTGCCACGCTCTTGCAGCATATCGGCGATCCCTGGTGGGAAGAAGTGCTCTTACTCTATGCAGGGCAGACGCCCGATGCCAGTCCCTTGTTGCAGACCTTGCTGGGGCAGTCTGACCAGCAAGCATCGCCGGAAGATCTGTTTGCGACCAATCTGGTCACTGCAGGACGCTGCCTGGCAGCCCATCCTACTGTCAGGCAGGTCTCCTTGCGCGAAGAAGTGATCACCCGCCTCTTTGATCAACTCACGACGACACCGTACACCCTATCTATGACGCAGAGTGCAGAAGCACTGGCTGAAATAGGTGGCACCGCTGTAAACGCTCGCCTGATCAAGCTGCTCAGTGACACGCGGCTGGGGGGGAATGTGCGAGGGAGGATAGCGGATGCGCTGGGGCAACTGGGAGAGCGGGAGGTAGTACCCGAGCTGGTCAAGCTGCTCAGTGGCACGCGGCTGGAGGAGGATGTGCGAGGGAGGATAGTGGCTGCGCTGGGGCAACTGGAAGAGCGGGAGGTAGTACCCGAGCTGGTCAAGCTGCTCAGTGACACGCGGCTGGAGGAGGATGTGCGAGGGAGGATAGTGGCTGCGCTGGGGCAACTGGCGAATGATGAGGAAACGATCCGCGCACTTTTCGATCTAGTGCAAATAACGGATATAAAAGATGCCATTTACACGGCTTTATGGCATGCAAGCCGACGCATGAATGTTCGTATCATTGTGAAGGATAAGGGAGGCGCAGTCGGGAAGGCAGTTGAACTGTTGAAATGGTGAGCAAAGTTCAATTATTCAGAACTGGGCCTATCCTGGTTATGTAGAAAAAAGACTATTCAGCTTAGGTACGTTAATATCTTTTGCGAAAGAAGAGAAGGAATTCGGAGGATGAGGGAAAACACTCTACTAAATATGTGACCTCTGATTCTTGACATATGCCCTCTTTACTGATATTGTGGCTTAGGCGCAAATTGATCAGATAAGCTTGCTCTGGCAATTCTAAAGAGGAGATCGAGCATGGCCGAGCATGGAATGCGTGAGGGACAGCAGCTAGACAACTATCTTCTGCTTCGCCTACTCGGACGAGGAGCTTTTGGTGAGGTCTATCTTGCTGAAGATATTCGTCGCAAGACCCAGGTTGCTGTGAAGGTTCTGCTTACTCAGCTGAGCAGTGACGAGCTATACGCCTTCCTCAACGAGGCCCGCGTCTTTCGTCTCAAGCATCCCCATATTGTCTCGGTTCTCGATTTTGGTGTGGAGCGTAAGGGCAATATTCCCTTTCTCGTTATGGATTATGCTCCTAACGGAACGTTACGACAGCGTCACCCTCCTGGCACACAAGTGCCACTCCCGATGGTTGTGGCGTATGTCAGACAGATTGCAGCTGCCCTTCAGTATGCTCACGAAGAGAACTTGATCCATCGTGACATCAAACCTGCCAATCTCCTGGTAGGTCAGCACGGTGAGATTTTGGTGAGCGACTTTGGGGTTTCCATCATCGCACAAGCTGGACATATCTCCTTGCAGAGCATAAGGCAGATAGGTGGTAGCCCCTCGTATATGGCTCCTGAACAATGGAGAGGCAAGGTTAGTCAGGCTAGCGACCAATATGCCCTGGCAATCACCGTCTACGAGTGGTTGAGTGGCACTCGTCCCTTTGAGGGTGATCTTGTTGCTCTGGCTTATCAACATGCAAATGTTCTTCCTCCCTCCTTGCGCAGTAAAGTGCCAACGCTTTCCTCCGATGTGGAGCAAGTTGTTCTGACTGCACTCGCTAAAGACCCGAAACAGCGATTTGCTAGCGTACATGCGTTTGCCGTGGCCTTCGAGCAGGCCTCTCAGTTAGCCAAACCTGTTCCATTGATGCCACCTTTGTCGCAAGTATCACCACAGCAGACGATCCTGCCAAGTCAATCATCGCCATCCATCCCGGCGGTTCTTGCGCCTCAAATGACTGTGCCACCACAGCAGCATGTTTCTCTTCTTCCTCCTGGAGAGTTCTCTCTTCATGAACCACATCAACGGCAGTTCCGAGGACGGGTTATGTCACGCAGAACGGTCGTGGCGAGTCTCGTAGGGTTGGGCATTGTTGCTGGCACATCGTTGCTCCTCTCTGAGAGAGTACAAAAGCCAATCGCAAGCTTGTTTGGTCTCGGTGCTACTACTGATCCTACTGCTATTCCTCATGCACCGCATGCAACAGCCAGTACCAGCACTCATATCACAGCTACTCCCTCTTCTCATGGAACGCCTAGTCCCACTACTGGATCGACACCCAGCCCTGTGTCGAAACCTACACGCACACCTACGCCCACTCAGGTTAGCTATCAAGTGACGGTTGTGACCGGGGATGTTCCTGGTGCCGGTACCGATGCCAATGTCTATCTCTCAATTTTCGGCGACGTGGCAAGTAGCAGCGATAATCGCCTGAATAGTACACTCGCAAGCTTTGAAAAAGGGCAGACAGATGTCTTTTATTTAACTCTGCCTAATCTTGGGAATCTGCAGAAGATAACCATCTATCATGACAATACTGGCGTAGCTCCTGGTTGGTATCTGGATCGTGTGGTTATCTCCAACATGCGAACAAGTCAGCAATGGACCTTTTCCTGTTATTGTTGGCTCGCTGTGGATGAAGGGGATGGTAGTATTTCGCGTACTATTTATGCATCTTAGCAATCAAGCTCGATTACCCTTTTTTTGGTTTTGATATGAGGGAGAAGGCGGATGTGTAGGATTGTTGCAGGAAGCCTGCGAGGCATGGTAGGGGCGGCATTCATGACGCCAGTCTGTCTCTGTTGTGTTGGTCCGCTCGCTTGCTGACTGGCGTCATGAATGCCGCCCCTACATCTTTCCTGGAAGAGATTTCCTGACCCAGTGTCAAAATCCTACCCATACCCAGAGAGAAGTTTGTGATTGCAATTTTCCGGTTTTCGGGGTACAAGAAAGAACTATACAGAGGTAGCAGAGGGACGGGGAAGAAGGCGGCAAGAGGAAGTTAAGCAAGTCGGAAAATGGCCCAAAAAAGGAGAAAATTGCCTCTTGCATTTAGAGCGCTCGTTTTTTATAATGAGCATGCGCTAAATGGAATTGTGTATATTCGCTTCTCCTACGAGCAAGATGTAGGGAGCTATACATGCACGGAGGGAAGCGACGTCGCTGTAGTGCTTTACGTAACACAGGAACACAGACAAACTAGTTAGTCAGGGACAATGAAAACAACACCTTCACTTGCCATCATACCCATTGTAGTTGCTGATCAGGATGAGGCCTTGCATTTTTATATTGAGAAGTTGGGGCTTGAGAAACGGGCCGATGTTATCTTCGGACCGGATATGCGTTGGCTTACTGTTGCATCAAAGGGGCAAAAGAAACCAGAGATAGCCCTGGCAAAGCCGGAAGCCTCACTACTGACCGTGCAAACCCACAGTAGCCAGGAGGCGGTAGGACGTCCTGGCCATGGTATTACCTGCATATTTGATACAGACGATTGTTGTAAAATGTATGCGACGCTCCTTGCACGTGGCATCAATTTTTTGAGTCCGCCGACCAAGCAACTCTATGGGATGGAAGCTGTATTTGAAGACCCCTACGGCAATGCGTTTTCTTTACTGGAACCGTCACCGGAAGCATATGCTCTGCTCAAGGATGCCAGCGTAAGTACTGCTGCGTGAAATGATGAGCTCTACCATACCATAAAGCTATACAGCAAGGAGGTGTACCTATGGACGATGTACTTGATATCGTAGTCAACCATGCTGTACTGATTCATGAACGTTGTGAGAAAGTGTACGATGCTTTGACCACCGCTCAAGGACTGAATAGCTGGTTTACCACTGGGGCCAGTGTAGATGCCGAGCCGCAGGGAGCCATCGTTTTTCGCTGGCAAGATTGGGGCCCTGACCACATCACTACGGAAGATGCCGGTACCGTCTTAGAGGCACAACGTCCCGAACGCTTTATGTTCCAATGGGATTCGGACGATCCCTACCGCGCTATCACTGTCGAATTTGCCCTCGAACCTGCCAACGATGGCTACGATACGATTGTGCGCCTCAAAGAGTACGGCTATCACAACACATCTGCTGGCCTCAAGGCTCTGGCCGAACATGCTGCTAGTTGGGGCGAAGCCTTGACTTTGCTGAAGTTCTATGTCGAGTATGGTGTCCGCTATTAATAGCAGGCAATAGACAAGTGACAAGCAGCCTGCTTGTCACTTGTCTATTTAACTACTTTACAGTGATCGGGCTTGAAAGCCCCCGTCTTTCAAGCGGGGGATGAAAAGCCGTTCCTTATTGGGGGTTGGTGTGGTTGGGACTGCCTCTTGATTTCTCGCAATGTTTCTCGTAGAGCAAGACGGATAGCATCATTATCCGATTTGACTCCATAGTGCTCTTTGATCGTTGCGATAATCTGCTTGTCCTGTTCATCCAACCGAATTGTGGTTGTAGCTAGACGTTGCTTTTTCATAATCCATATGCTATCATATGGATAGCACATTTGACAACTCAATCGTGTTTCGGCGGGTTCCAAAGTCAAGCGCTCCTTTGGGTAAAAGCACGAGCGTCCAAACTGTCAAGGAACTACCTTTGAAGCAGCGTAAGATCTCGCAAGAGAGCGCATACACACCTCACGGTCTGAGCTTCAAAGGTTCAGAGAACATCCAATTTCTCTGCTGTACCGTGGGGCACACGGGAACAGGTGCTAGGCAACTAGCACGAACGCTTGGGGAGAGATGGCCTCTACTGTCCTACTCGAGAGGGGAGGAGGGCAAGTCAGCTCGTCGAACCAAGAACCCTCTGCATTCTCTGCAGGGGAGTGTCAGGCCCAGCGTACTAGTCCCATTTCATGTTTCCCAGCCAGCGCCTCGTGCTTTGGCAGCACGCGCACACCGTAGGCAATACTACCACTCTCACCTGGCTTCAGATGTATTTCGTAGCGATACGAACCATCCTGTTCTTGCTTGACGTACTCCATGGGCACGGCAAAGCGTGGAATGACCAGGTCATCCTTCTCATCACCATACACCAGTTCGACGCTCAGATCTTCGGGGCGCAATTTATCAGCACGGATCCACGTGCGTACATCGATTGCTTCTCCGAGACTCAACTGTCCATCGCGGCGTCCATTGACATACACTGCCAGATTGCCCCAGGCTTGCTGTATTTTCCCTTTCCATCTTGCCAGTTCTCGTGCCCGCTCATAATTGTTCTGTGCGATCTGTAAGCTGTGCTGGATTTGAGGGATATAGAAGTTCGTCGTATATTCCTTCACCATACGTGTCATACTGAACATCGGCGCACAGGTACGGATGGCCTCCTTCATCGTGGCAATCCAGCGGTGCGGAATACCATCTGACCCACGATCATAGTAGGTGGGAATAATCTCCTCTTCCAGTAACTGATAGAGCGAAAGGCTATCAGCCTCAGCCTGCACATCTTGATCGTGATATTCGCGCTCTTCACCAATAGCCCAGCCGTTTTTACCGTTGTAGCCCTCGGCCCACCAGCCATCAAGAATGCTGCAATTGGGCTGTCCATTGAGCGCTGCTTTCTGACCGCTTGTACCACTGGCCTCATGAGGGCGAATGGGGTTGTTCAACCACATATCGGTGCCAGAAACCAGGTAACGGGCCATATCGATATCATAGTTTTCCAGAAAGATCACCTTACCACGCATCCCCTCACTTCGTGAGAGTCGGTAGACATGCTCAATTAAAGCCTTGCCTGGCTCATCGGCAGGATGGGCCTTCCCGGCAAAAATAATGTGTACTGGTCGTTTTGGATCGCTCAAGATACTCCGGATGCGATCCAGATTGCGGAAAATCAGCGTGGCACGTTTATAGGTGGCGAAACGGCGTGCAAAACCGATAATCAGCGCATCACTATCCAGCATTTTCTCGAACTCGGCTATTTGCAACGAACCTTCACCCAGGCGTAGATGCTGCTCTTTCAGATGGTACCGTGCATAAGTAATCAGAGCCTCTTTGCGCTGTATATGGGTCTGCCACAACTCTTCGTCAGGAATCTCCACAATGCGATCCCACATCTCTTGTTCATCTACATGTTCAGCCCAGTGCTCACCCAAATAACGTTTGAATAGCGCGTTCACCTCTGGGGCGATCCATGAAGGAGTATGGATGCCATTGGTGATGAAGTCGATAGGCACCTCGTCCACATCAATACCGGGCCACAAGAACTGCCACATCTTGCGTGAGACAGCACCATGCAGCTTACTGACACCATTGTGCTGCCCTGTCAGGTGCAGAGCCAGCGCCGTCATGCCATACATTGGTCCCCAGCCATGATCTTCACGCGCCACTTCCATAAACTGGTCGCGGGTCAACCCAAGTTGCCCCCAATAAGAGCCAAAGTACTTATCGATTAGATCGTAGCTAAAGGTATCGTTGCCGGCAGGCACCGGTGTATGCGTTGTAAACAGCGAGTTAGCTGCCACAGCCTCGTGAGCCTCATTAAAGCTCAACCCTGTTGCCACTAGCTCACGGCAACGCTCCAGATTCAGGAAAGCAGCATGGCCCTCATTGATATGCCACGCAGCAGGAGAAATTCCCAGCGCACGTAAGGCTCGCACGCCGCCAATGCCCAGCACGATCTCCTGGGAGATACGCATATCGCGGTCGCCACCATACAGGCGAGCCGACAGTTCGCGGTCTGGTGGGGCGTTCGGATCTACGTCGGTGTCCATCAGGTACAGTGGAATACGTCCAACCTGCAATTTCCAGACTTTGGCATGAATCCGGCGCCCTGGTAGATCAACGGTAATCATGACCTCATTGCCGTGAGCATCAGTGGCGGGAATAGCCGGCGCCTCCGAGAAATGCAGTTTATCGTAAGATGCCTCTTGGATGCCCTCGCGAGTGATCCTCTGGCGGAAGTAGCCCTGTGGATACAAAAAGCCTACGCCGACGAAGGGTAGATTGAGATCGCTGGCCTCTTTACAGTGATCGCCAGAAAGAATACCCAGACCACCAGAGTAGATGGGCAACGCTTCATGCAAGCCAAATTCGGCTGAAAAATAGGCAATCGTGCAATTGGTAAATTCTGGATAGGTGCGCGTAAACCATGTTCCGTCTTCGCTTGGATGCATATATGCATCAAAATCACGTAGCACACTATCATAGTGCTGCAAATAGTCAGGCGAGTGCGCTGCCTCTTCAAGGTGGCTTGGCTGAACCTCGCTCAGAAAACGTACAGGGTTATGTCCAGCATCCTCCCACAACTCTGGATCAAGGGTGCTATACAATGTGCGTGCTTCAGGATGCCAGCTCCACCACAAATTATAGGCCAATTCATACAGGCGATTGATACGAGCAGGCATGATCGGAAAGACCGTCATGCGTCCATAGACTTTCACAGGAGTATGTTTCCTTTCTTATGTACATCTTGCTACCTATCAGTATACTTCCCATGTATCAGTATATCTTTTGGGGGAAGGCTGGTCAATCTGAAGGAAGTTCACTTCTGCTTTCAGCAATTGCCTTCGGACAAGATTTGTTCTATACTAGCGGCGGAAAACAACACAGGCACAATGTGCAGAGAGACAGACGAATGGCAAGACGACAGCCACCACTGCGTACAAGGAGAACTCCTTCCTTTCCTACGCGGCCACCTATCAGCAGTAGCAGTGGCATCGTAGGTGCTATCCTACTGGCTCTGGCTGCTCTTTGGATGATCTGGCTTTTAGTGCATCAATTGGCTGGTTCAGCATTGTCTGTCATACCCATCATTGGCTTTCCGCCTGCCACGCCGTCTACGACCCAGCTGTCACCTTTAGTCGCTGAAGGGATCACGATTGGACATACTGACGCGACTCCGACTTTGAACAAGCAGCAGGCACTGGTTATTGCCAGCCAACTCCAACCAGATGCTGCGGCCAGAGCCAAAGTGACCAATGCTCAGTATGTGCTGGTCACCTATCCCAACAAAAGTACGCCAGCTACCCATGTCGACTTGAATAATACGGCTGCCTGGATGATCCATTATCAAAAAATACCGCTCTCCGCTCCCGACCCGGCTATCGATCCAAAACCACTGGCGCGTACATCCTACGATCTCTACGTATTTCTCGATGCCAATAGCGGCAAAGAACTCTTGGTGGTACAGGTCTAAGTTGCACATCGGGCCGATTTTATGGTTAAATGCTGAAATGACAGCATCCAATCCAAACGACAAATCACAACAACGCACCCTGAGAGCTTTTGCTGCTCTGGTTACAGGGGAAGATGCCGCTATTGACCTCGCACTGGCGGCCCTTTTGATTGCCAGCACCGCCTATCCCGATCTCGATATCGCCCACTACATGGCTGAGCTTGAATCTTTGGCCCAGCGAGTACGTAGACTGCTTGACCTACCAGAAGCTTCAACTCTCCCACCCGAAACCGACCAGCTTCCTGTCATTATGGCCATCAACAGTGTGCTTTTTGAGCAAGAACACTTCTATGGTAATACGCAAGACTACTACAACCCGGACAATAGTTTTCTCAACCGTGTTTTAGAGCGGCATACTGGTATTCCCATTGCCCTCTCGCTGGTTTATATGGAGGTGGGCAAGCGCGTAGGTATCTCGCTCGAAGGCATTGGCTTACCTTTTCACTTTGTCGTTGGCTGTCGCTTACCACACGGTAGAATCTATATCGATCCCTATGAGGCGGGTCGCATCTACAACGAACAGGAATGTCGCGAACGTGTGCGTCATCTGCTTGGAGGTAAGGGCAGAATGCAGGCCTCGTGGTTTGAACCGGTCAGCCGTAAATATCTCCTCGTGCGTATGCTCAGCAACCTCAAACACATCTATCTGCGCACCGAGAATTACGCTCATGCACTCGCCATGTGCGACCGCATCATTTTGCTCATTCCGCGCTCTCCCGTTGAGTGGCACGACCGTGGCGTTGTCCATCTTCAACTTAAGCACTATACCCGTGCCATTAAGGACCTGAATGTCTATCTGGATCTTGCCCCTAAAGCCGAAGACCGCGAAGAAGTGGAAAAACAGATCAAGGCTATTCGTAACTTCATCGCTATGCTGAACTAATTATCGTCCATCTTAATCCAGCCATGGCGCAAGGCATGCACCACTGCCGCTGTGCGGTCGTTCACCGACAGTTTCTTGAGGATGGAGGTGATATGGTTTTTCACCGTTTGGTCGCTAATTTTCAATGACTTGGCGATCTCTTTGTTGCTGTTGCCGCGTGCGATATAATCCAGAATTTCTACCTCACGGCCAGAGAGAGGGGAGTACAGGTCTTTGGCGGGTGATGTTTCCTCTTCAACCGCCAGCTCACGGAAAGACTTCAGGACACGGCTGGCAAGCTGTGGCTTGGAGAGGACGTCGTCATTGATTAAATATTCGCCTACGCTCACCTTGCGTACCGCTTCCTTAAGTTCGTCTACGGTAATATTGCGTGTGTAGTATGCGGCTGCCCCGACCTTGATCGACTGAAATAAGCGTTCCTCATCTTCGGATGGCGTCAACATAATAATCGCCATATGGGGAGCGAGATGGCGCATCTGGCGCACAATCTCCAAGGGGTCAGCAGTAGTCAAGCTTGCATCGATCAGACCCACGTCGGGATTGCCAGCGCGTACCAATTCAAGAATCTCCTCGGCATTGGTAGAGTCTCCGACGATGTTGCACTCCTCCATTTGTTCCAGGGTCGAGCGAATACCTTGACGGAACAGGGGCTGCTCATCAACGATGAGAACACGTATCGTTTCCATATAACAATCTTAAGCGGTGTACAGCCCCCGATGTGAAAGTATGCGAGGGGAGAAAATACCGCGCCTCCTTCTCTCTTTTTTCTGATGTAAACGGATTGGGAAGAGTTACCTATCCTGGAAATGGACGTGGTCAGGCAACATATAGGACAGTGGTGGCAGCAGACTGGAGATTGCTCACCGAACTACACATTTCATACCTGTACCCTCGTCAGTATACATCAAAGATACAAATGTATGAAATTGTCACCTTTTTAGAGGGTATTAAATACGTTCCAGGCGGTGCAAGGTGGAATTGATGCCTGTACGCAGGCATTCGATGACCCCCTGACCTGTCACAGCCACGGCCTCATAGCTTGGCACTCGATGGGGGTTGAGATATTGCTCCATCACCGATACCGGTAATATCTCCTGCAGATCGCGCTTATTCCACTGCATGACCAGAGGAAACTGTGCAATATCTTTATTCATACGTCGCAGTTGTTCCTGCAACTCGTTCCAACTCTCAATATTCTCCTGTAGTTTGCTTGCCTGCGAGTCTGCCACAAAAATGACACAATCGGCTCCCTTGAGGACCGAGATGCGTGTCTGCTGGTAAAGCACTTGTCCGGGCACCGTATAGAGTTGAAAGCGAATAGTGAAGCCGTGTACTTTGCCAAGCTCAAGGGGGAGCAGGTCAAAATAAAGGGTGCGCTCCGTCTCTGTATCAATAGAGACCATGTCACCAACGTCCTGTGGGTTGACTGCTTGGTGTATATAGTGGAGGTTGGTGGTCTTGCCACACAGCCCTATGCCGTAGTAGACAATCTTACAATTGATCTCTCGTTTCGCCATGTTTATCAGTGACATATCTGCTTGCTCTCCTGCCCGCTCTTACGCGCCACTTCCTGGATGTATGTGCGTGTGTGGTTTGTTCGTCCGTATATTTGAGGAACGGCTAGATTAGCCGTTCCTTAGCTACGCAACAGTATACAGCATTTTGCCAGTTTGTCAATTTAGATGTGGAGTAGTGGAGTAGAGAGTTTCATGCCCATTGACGAATAGCCCCAAAAAGGCTAGACTAGCGACAGGCACATCAGAAAAGAAAAAACGTGTTAGTAAGATAACGTGAAGAGGAAGGATACATGGCAACAAACACTTCAGATATCTCTGTTGGTACGGACTACGAGGTCGTCATTGGCCTTGAAGTTCATTCACAACTGCTCACCAAAAGTAAAATGTTCTGTTCGTGCAGCACTGACTATGCGAATGCAGCTCCTAACACCCATGTCTGCCCAGTCTGCATGGGCATGCCCGGCGTACTGCCTGTAATTAACCAGCAAGCCGTGGCCTACACTATTATGACCGCTCTGGCCCTCAATTGTTCTATTCCAGAGTATTCCAAGTTTGACCGCAAGAATTATCCCTATCCTGATCTGATGAAGGGCTATCAAATTTCGCAATATGATATTCCGCTCAGTCGGAATGGCTATCTGATGATTGAGTACAATGGACAGACTCGTAAAATCGGTATCACTCGCGTGCATCTGGAAGAGGATACGGCTCGCCTTCTGCATCATGGTGGTTATAGCCTAGTAGATATCAATCGCTCCGGTACACCATTGATGGAGATTGTCAGTGAGCCGGATATGCGTAGCCCTGAAGAGGCGCGGCTCTATATGCAAAAGCTGCGTGAGATTCTGGTCTACCTGGGCGTTTCCTCTGGGCGTATGGAAGAGGGCAGCCTACGTTGTGATGCTAACATTTCTGTGCGTCCCCGTGGTCAACACAAGCTGGGCGTCAAGACGGAGATCAAAAACATGAACAGCTTCCGTTCGGTTGAGCATGCACTGGAATACGAGGCCCAACGCCAGATCGCCATGCTGCGTGCCGGTGACCCCATTCATCAAGAGACACGCGGCTGGGTTGAGACGAAAGGTATTACGGTGCCGCAACGTAGCAAAGAGCAGGCACACGACTACCGCTACTTCCCAGAGCCGGATCTGCCTCCACTCATCATCAGCCGCCAGTGGGTTGACGAGTTGCATGCCAGCCTGCTGGAGCTACCCGATGCTCGCCGCACTCGCTACATGACCGAGTTCGGTCTCTCTGCTCAAGACGCTAACGTGATGACCGAAGATAAAGCTCTCGGTGACTACTTTGAACAAGTCATGGCAATCACATATACGGGTGAGCGGAACGCACGGGCGAAACTCACCGCCAACTGGCTGCTCAGTGAAGTTGTGCGCCTTTTGAAGGCCAACGATACAATAGTAGAAGAGAGTCCTCTTTCTCCGGCAGCTCTGGCAAACTTGCTCGATCTTCTTGACAGGGAGCGTATCACAGGCAAGCAAGCCAAAGAAGTGCTGGACGAAGCCTATGCCTCTGGCGAAATGCCCGATGCCATTGTCACTAAGAAGGGCATCAAGCCACCTATCAGCGATCAAGCTGCGCTTGAACGCATCATCGAGGATGTGATCGCCAAAAATGAGAAAGTAGCCAATGATTACCGTAATGGTAAGATAAACGCTTTGCAATGGTTGGTTGGCCAAGTCATGAAGCAAACGCGTGGGCAAGCAAAGGCTGATATTGTGCAAAAAATCTTAAAGTCAAAATTGGACGAGGCACCCTCTGCATAAAATGTTATCGTGAACGACGTACGTTCGTTTACACATATAATGAGTGGGCAAGCAATGGCTGCTTGTATACCCATTCCGAAAAGTAAGGAGACTTTCTATGTCAACGACGACAACCTTAAATCCCTATCACATGGCACTTCAGCAGTTCGAGTTGGCCGCGGACAAACTAAACCTCTCGGAGGATATGCGAGAGATTCTGCGGCAGCCCAAGCGGGAGCTGACTGTGAATTTTCCAGTACGCCTCGATAACGGGCGTATCAAAACTTTTACCGGCTACCGCGTGCAGCACAATGTCAATCGTGGCCCTGCCAAAGGAGGTATCCGCTACAGCCCTGAAGTCACCCTTGATGAGGTCAAGGCACTGGCAATGTGGATGACCTGGAAATGTGCTGTGGTCGGTATTCCCTTTGGGGGTGCTAAAGGTGGCGTGATTTGTAATCCCAAGATCATGAGTCCCGGCGAGCTAGAGCGTCTCACACGCCGCTATACCACTGAGATATCAATCATTATTAGCCCACGTAGTGATATTCCCGCTCCTGATGTCAATACCAATCCACAGGTGATGGCGTGGATTATGGATACCTATTCCATGCATGAAGGCTATTCTACTCCCGCAGTTGTTACTGGTAAGCCGCTCTCCATTGGTGGGAGTGAGGGCCGCAACGATGCCACGGCTACCGGCGTGCTGTTTGTTACCCGTCAGGCAGCTAAACGGATCGACATGCCCCTCAAAGGAGCGCGTGTCAGCATTCAAGGTTATGGTAACGTCGGTGCTACCGCTGCCCGTCTCTTCCATAACGAGGGGTGCAAAGTTGTGGCCGTCAGTGATACCCGTGGTGGCATTTACAACGAAGTTGGCCTTGATCCTTCTTCTGTATTGCGCCACAAGCAAGAACAGGGCAGTGTCCTGAACTTCCGGCAGTCGCAGAATATAGGCGTACAGGATGTTCTCGAAATTCCTTGCGACATTCTCATTCCCGCTGCTACTGAAGGCGTCATCACAGCTGCTAATGCTGACCGTGTTCAGGCGCGTATCGTGGCTGAAGCCGCCAACGGTCCCACCACTCCTGAAGCCGACGAGATTCTCTACAAGAAGGGGACTATTGTCATTCCTGATATCCTTGCCAATGCTGGCGGTGTTACCGTCAGCTACTTTGAGTGGGTGCAGGACATTCAAAGCTTTTTCTGGGGTGTTGAAGAGATCACGAAAAAGCTCGAAATGATCATGAATCGTGCGTTTGCCGCCGTTGCTGAAAAAGCTGATCAATACTCTTGTGACATGCGCCTTGCTGCCAACATGCTTGCCATCTCTCGCGTCGCCGAAGCGACCCAGATTCGTGGCATTTACCCCTAATCATGGTCTCTTTACACAACAATGGGCTGTCGTCTAGTAGACGATAGCCTATTGTTGTGTAAAGTCTTAATAGCCAGTACGACGTTCACGTTTCGGTTTCTTTGGGGGGAGCTTTGCCTGACGGCCCGGTTTAGGCTTTTTGCGGCCACGCCCACCCCAGTCAAGGTCTTCCTCTTCTTCTTCTTCCTCTTCGAAGAAGTCCTCTTCTTCCTCAAGGGGAGTGATGTCCACATCAGGAATTTCTTCCTCATCAATGGTCGCATCGGGCATGACGATATTTTGTATCTCATCGCCCTCTTCTACATCTTCGTATTCGGGTTCCGGTTCTGCAAGCTCTTCTTGCTCGTATTCAGGTTCAACCTCTGGATGAGCGATGCTTTCAGTGTGCCCATCAGATATCGCTGCAACGAGTGTACGTCCGCCTACTTTGTGTGGCTCTGTTTCCGCTTCAAGCTCTTCTTCTTCATTTGGTTTAGGGCCACCAATCACGCGACGTCCAGCAGCTACATCTAGCCAGAACTGCGAGTAGTAATGCGGGCGGTCCTCTTTCTCACTATCTTTTCTGCTCATTGCGTCCTCTTTTCCTAATCTGAAAAACCTGTGTATCTGGTGGCCTCTATTGCCACAGTATCACATTGTCATAATAATAAAGAATGTTTCTAGCTGTCAAGATGTCTTTTAACCTTCTCAAGCGGCTTCTCAAGGGCCTTCATACCCTGTCAAGCCCCTAAGTGCATGAATTTTCGGCGTAGTGCGTTTGCCATGCTGTGATAACATCTCTATAATACATTTTGGGGTATTATTTGGACTCAGACCCTTTATGCAGTATGATAGCGTCCTAATGACAGTCTTTATGTGATAGTGTTTCGTTTATGGCGTCCGTGAGTCGCAGAATAACTTCTTTGTCGGCAAAGGGTGCCAGCATGGGAGGAAACCATTGACGAGGATTCTTGATAGTATTGATAGTCCGGTACAGTTGCGTGCCTTAACTGTCCCACAAATGGAGCAACTGGCAGAAGAGCTTCGGCGTGAAGTTATTGAAAAGGTTTCGGTCAAGGGTGGACACCTGGCTCCAAACCTGGGCGTGGTGGAGTTGACTATGGCCTTGCACTACGTCTTTGATACTCCCAGAGACCTGCTTGTGTGGGATATTGGTCACCAGGCGTATATCCATAAACTGCTCACTGGTCGAAGTGACCGTTTTCATACCATTCGTCAGTTTGGTGGCCTCTCCGGCTATCTACGCCGTGAGGAAAGCCCCTATGATGTGTTTGGTGCTAGCCATGCCAGTACTTCCATCTCTGCCGCTCTTGGTCTGGCAACAGCTCGTGATCTGAAAGGCGAAGATTTCAAAGTCGTAGCCATTATTGGTGACGGTGCATTGACCGGTGGTATGGCCCTGGAAGCGATCAACAACGCTGGTAGCTTGAAGAAAAATTTGATCATTGTTCTCAATGATAACGAAAAATCCATCTCCGATAATGTTGGTGCCATCCATCACTATCTGAGCAAAGCACGCCATTTACAGACCTTAAAGAGCTATCAACACCTACGCGAAATGGCAAAGGGCTCGATTGAAAAGCTGCCGGTGGTAGGTGACAAGGCCCGTGAAGCCGCCGGGCGTGCCGAGAGTAGTTTCAAACACTTCGTTCTGCCCAGCAAAAGTGGCACCATCTTCGAGGAGCTGGGCATTAAATTCTTCGGCCCTTTCGATGGGCACGATCTGCCGCTCATGATCGACGTTTTTGAGAACCTCAAACAGCTTGAGGGGCCGATCATGGTGCAGGTGGTCACCAAAAAGGGTAAAGGCTGGGATCATGCCGAGGCAGATGCGACCAAGTGGCATGGTCCTGGTGCCTTTGATTTTACCACCGGCACCATCAAGAAAAATGCTGGTGATCCACCAACCTATACCGAGGTCTTTGCAAACACCCTGGTAGATTTGGCTGAGAAAGATACATCTATTGTTGGCATTACTGCTGCTATGGCAGAGGGTACCGGTCTCAAGAAAATGCACCAGCGTTTCCCTGAGCGATACTTCGACGTTGGTATCGCCGAGCAACATGCTGTCACCTTTGCCGCCGGTCTGGCTGTGGGAGGTATGCGCCCGGTGGCTGCCATCTACTCCACCTTTCTGCAACGTGCCTTTGATCAGGTGATCCACGATGTCTGCATGCAAGACCTGCACGTTGTCTTCGCCATGGATCGGGCCGGCATCGTTGGTGAGGATGGCCCCACTCAGCACGGTGTCTTCGATATCGCTTTCATGCGCATAGTTCCCAACATGAAGGTCATGGCTCCCAAGGATGAGAACGAGCTGCGCCATATGCTCTACACGGCCATCTATATGGATGGACCGGTCAGCCTGCGCTACCCACGCGGCAAAGGCGTCGGTGTCCCACTTGATCCCGAACTGCATAAGCTGGAGATTGGCAAAGCCGAACTACTCAGACCGGCAACTCTTGAAATGGCAGAGCAACAAGACTGTGCCATTCTGGCCTATGGTTCCACAGTCGCGCAAGCAGAGTTGGCCGCTAAAGAGCTGGCCGATGAAGGTATCTCTGTCGCGGTAGTTAATGCTCGTTGGGCCAAGCCACTTGATGAAGAGATGATTCTTCGTCTGGCTAAAGGCACACGTCGGCTGGTCACCATCGAAGACCACGTCATCGCCGGAGGTTTCGGCGGTGCTGTCCTCGAATTGTTGGAGAGTCGGGGCATTCGCAACGTTGATGTGCGCCTCATCGGCTGCCCCGACAAACCCATCGAACACGGTGCTCCTTCCATCCTCAAAGAACTCTATGGCATTTCATCGTCTCATATTAAAGATGTGATACGAGAGATGGTCCGTTCAGAGTCGAAGGGGTATGAGTTGGCACATTAGGTGATGGAATGGTCAGGCTAGCAGGTGGATACAGGGAGGGCTAGCCCTCCCTGTATCCACCTGCTAGCCTGACCAAGATGTAAATAGATGAGAACATGGACATCCAGGACGCCAAAAAATACCTGCAAATGCTTGGGCAGGAGTTACAGAAAAAGCAGATCACAGGCGAAATTCTCATCGCCGACGACATAATAATGCTTCTCGACATCAAAAAGCCAGAAGAATCTGATCGTGACGCCTATATGGCCTATCTGCGAGGCGAAAATCCCACTTTTGAAAGACACGAAGGTATTCATGACTACTTTGGGGGCCATGAAACTATCATTGGACAAGCGATAACCTATATTGGCACCCGCGAAGGCTTAGCGGAAAACTGGCTCGATGCTGCTCTCAAAGCGATCTTCTCTTCTTCCCTATCCCATCAAAAATGGCTAGAATATCTTGGCCTACGTATCTATCTGGCACCGGTAGATTACATGCTAGCTATGAAGGTTGCTACTAGCTACCCACAAGATACTGAAGATGTTAAAATACTGGCTGAGAAGTTACATATCTCAAATGCTCAAGAGATGCTTGCTGTCATAACACGATACATTCCAGAGCAGTTATTAACGCCAGAGATGCACGTGCTCGTCGAGCAATCCTTTGCGTCAGAGTCAAAAAACTGATTGTAGGACTACACAAATGAATAAAGACGATATTGAGAAGTACCTGCGGATGCTTGGGCAGGAGCTGCATCAGCAAGGACTCACCTTCGACATCATTCTACTTGGTGGAGCTGTCATGTTAATTGAGGTTGGCAATCGGGACAGCACACAAGATATTGATACCTACTTCTTGCCAGACTTTATGGCTATTTTCAAAGCTGCTGCCATCGTTGCTGGGCGTGAAGGTCTCCTTGACGGCTGGCTAAACGATGCAGCAGCAGGCTCTACCTACTTTTTCAAGAAACAGCCGTCTACGAAACTATGGAAGAAGTTCCCTGGCTTGAATGTGTATACCGCATCCCTGGATTATTTGTTCGTTACCAAAGTTATGGCAAGTCGGCCTAAAGATGATGTAGATATCATTGCCTTAGCCAAGATACTCGGCATTGCAACTCGAAAAGAGGTCCTTGCTCTCGTGGTACAATATGTACCTGAGGAACATATAACGACTGAAGTTCTCCGTGGAATTGGACGGTGTTTCAAATTGTAGCGCATAAAGGAAACAATTATGGCCATATCTACATATCGGTATCATACGGTCTCTGAAACCTTCGATTCCATTTGTAATGATCAAACGCCATGGGTAGCCATTGGCAACTTTTTAAATGATTGGTGGCTCTATTCAGTCAAGTACCGGCGGGAATTGGTAGCAAAACCTATCGCTTCTGCTCCTACAACTGAAACTCAACGTTGGGCTTCTTTCTGTGCGGCGATGGTGGAATGGCTCTGCTGGCAGGAGGGCTTACCATTCCCTGAATGGACAAGCCAGGAAGGTTATATTTTATCAGACCCCTGGTTTTTCTATGAGGACCGGAACTCACGTGCTTGGCTATTAGCTACCACTCCTGCGCCCTTCAAAATGCGGAACATCTACGGGGGGGATCGTATGTTTTTGAGAAAAGGAAGCTCTTCTATACAATCTGCCCATCGCGCATGGTAATCACACGATTCGCCACCTTGCCAACCTCGCGATCATGCGTTACTACTACCAGTGTCTGCCCGTGCTCACGATTGAGGCGGTAGAGCAACTCCAAAATGTCCTGAGCCGTCTCGCTATCCAGGTTGCCCGTTGGCTCATCAGCCCACACAATGGCCGGATCGTTGGTCAGCGCACGCGCAATAGTCACACGCTGCCTCTGCCCACCAGAAAGCTCTGCTGGTCGATGTCGTGCGCGGTCTGCCAATCCTACCCGCTCTAACGTTTCTAAAGCCCGTTGCCGTGCCTTTTTATGCGGTACTTTGGACACAAGGAGTGGCAACTCTACATTTTCTACTGCCGAGAGGACCGGTAGCAGATTGAAGTCCTGGAAGATAAACCCCATATGCCGGGCGCGATAGGCTGTCCGTTCCCTATCACTCAAATCGCGCAGATTATCGCCCTGAATAAAAATGTTGCCCTCATCAATCGTATCTAAACCGGACAAGCAGTTCAGCAGCGTCGTCTTGCCACAGCCACTGGGTCCCATAATTGCCACCATCTCTCCCGCCTCTACCGCCATATTGATATCCTTTAGGGCTTCGACACGCAATTGCCCGTTACGATAAATTTTCTTGACCTGTTGTGCCTCAATAATCACCGGTTTGTTCATGTTTCTAGTGATAAGGGGGGTTGGGACTACATAAGTCTATCTATTTTACCATATTTTCTATCCAGAATTGTTACAATAAGCACTATTCCAAAAAACGGAGCCAGGTATCGAAGCATGCTTCGATACCTGGCTCCGTTTTTTGGGAGATGTCACTACAAAACTGCCTCTGCTGTCAAATAAATTGCCTCTGTTCGATTGCGAGCATGTAGCTTCTCAAAGATATTTTGAATATGCTTATGTACCGTCGATTCGGCAATCGATAGCTCCCGTGCAATCTCACGATTTTTACGCCCCAGCCGCATCAGTTCCAGGATTTCACTCTCCCGATCCGTCAGAGGGCGTATCTTGCCCTGGTTGCCAAGTGATTCTCTGGTGGGACGCTGGGGAATCTTATGCACAGTTGCTATGGATACTTCCGTTGCAGAGGGTTGTCTGCCTACCGTGCGTTGCTGTGCGACCTCCATGTTGTACTGCCCAAGCGTACGCATATGTGCCAGCACTTGCTGTGCCAGCGCACGTGGCATACAGAACTCATCTCGTGCTGCGCTGCGAATGGCGTTAACCAGAGCCTCTGGCTCGACATCTTTCGTAATATACCCGATGGCCCCACATTGAATAGCATGTAAAGCGTGCTGTTCCTGCTGTGAGCCGGTGAAGATGACCACGCGAGAATGCGGCGAGCAAGCGAGGACACGTTCTGTGGCCTCAAAGCCATCACATTCCGGCATATCTAGATCCATCAGTACCACGTCCGGTTGTGTCTGCGCTGCCAGCGTCTCCGCCTGGTGCCCATTACATGCTTCTGCGATTACCTCTAGATCGTTTTCTTGCTCAACTACCTGACGCACGACCCGTCGGATGAGTGGATGATCATCCGCTATCATAACGCTTACCACTTTTCTCTACCCCTTTCTACTTCTATTCACCAAAATGAGATCAGTTGATCAGTATAAATGTCTATCCACTGTACACTATACTCCTGATTTCAAGAAGCGGGGGGTGATAGTACTTTGGGCAAGGGTTTCAGGGCAATAAGCACAATCTTATGATGAGGGAGTCTATACTTGTGTTGGTAAAGAGTGGGAGCGAGAGGTGTTGGGTTGGGGCTGGCTAGTGGTAGGCTCCACAGATGTGTGCTGGTGAGATCATAAGGATAGAGATGTATACGCCGGTAACGTATTCGTTTATGCATCCTTTTCCTCCGACCACTTCCATTCCCTACATAAAAGTATACTCGATTTTTGGCTCAATGAGAAGAGGTCGGTAAATAATCCGGTCAATAGGCAAGAGATCGTGCGTCACTGGTACCAGTTGCAAAGGCTCACGATTTCTTGCCTATTACCCGCTAATGTGCTATAATTTCACCTTAGCGGGAAGCTATATCCCGCCTACGTGTGATTATTGTGATCATACTTTAAGTACGCACGCTCTCTGACTAGTGGAAACCCTGGTACCCCTTCAAGAATTGCGGTAGGGTTTATGCCTTGGGGACCTTTCTGCTGGTACGAAGGGAGCGGAGGATAATCAAGGGAGGACCTTTTGGCAAACGTTATCTCTATGAAACAGCTGCTGGAGGCTGGCGTACACTTCGGGCACCAGACCCGTCGCTGGAATCCCAAAATGCAGCCATTCATCTTTATGGATCGCAATGGCATCCATATTATTGACCTGCAACAGACGGTCACACGCCTCAATGATGCCTACAAGTTCGTTGAGCGACTTGCCGCCGATGGTGGCACTATTCTCTTTGTCGGTACCAAGAAGCAAGCTCAGGAGGCGGTAGCTGAAGAAGCCAAACGCTGTGGTATGTACTACGTCAATCAACGCTGGCTTGGCGGAATGCTCACCAACTTCCAGACCATCCAATCACGCATTCGTTATTTGCGTGAGCTTGAAGTTCGTAAAGAGCGAGGTGATTTTGAGCGATTGCCGAAGAAAGAAGTCCAGCGACTACAGGACGACATGGTACGCCTGGAACGTATTCTTGGTGGTATCAAAGATATGCGTCGCCTACCCAATGCACTCTTCATCGTCGATACGCGCAAAGAGCGCACAGCTGTTCTAGAAGCTCGTCGTCTCGAAATTCCCATCATTGCCCTGGCTGATACCAACTGCGACCCCGACGAGATGGATTACCCCATCCCTGCCAATGATGACGCTATCCGCGCCGTCCGTTTGCTCTGTGCCAAATTGGCAGATGCCGTCATTGAAGGACGTCGCGAACTCGAGGCTCATCAGAAAGATAGCGAAGCGCCAGGCGTCGAAGGTGAACTAGCTGGCGTATTACCTGAAGTCGGCGAAGCAGAACTTGCTGCCGCTCCTCCGGCCCTACCCGTTGGTGAGGAGATGGCTGTTGAGACCCCTGCTGAGCCAGAACTCGTTGCTGAAGAGGCACACTAAACGAGACTATACATGGCGGGAGGCTAAGAGGGAGCCTGCTGAAGCGCAACAGAACAGTGCTTCACATTGGCCTTTCTGCCTCCCGCTTCATGCTGTAGGGGCTGCTGTTTTGGCTGTCCTCACCACTATACCAACGGCAACAGTAAACCATACACCTGTACCCATCTTTTTGTCAAGCACTCGGATGCCCAAGAAGTGGACAGAGGTACCTGTACTTCTGCCTTTTATCTGAGTAGAATACAACAGTAACACTGAGGAGAAATGAAACGTTATGAACTACACTGCGGTCGATGTCAAAAAGTTGCGTGAGGAAACAGGCGCAACGTTCAATGATTGTAAAAACGCTCTGACCGATGCCGGTAGCTGGGAAGAGGCCATCAAAATTCTCGATGCGAAACGCGACAAAAAAGCCGAGAAGATGATGGTGGCTGGTCGTGAGACAGCTCAGGGCGGCATCTTTTCCTATATTCACCACAACCATAGTGTCGGTGTCCTGTTAGAACTCAATTGTAGCACCGATTTTGTGGCACACAGTGAGAGTTTCCGCAAACTTGCCAGCGAACTCACGCTCCAGATAGCTGGCGCACATCCCGCTCCCAAATATATCAACCTTGAGGATGTGCCAGCCGAAGTCACCGAGCAGTTGCGTAATACTGTTGCAGAAGACCCGTCAATGGAGCGTGTTCCCGCTAACAAGCGTGAAGACGTCATTACCAACAAAGTGAAAAAGAGCCTCAGTGAACAGGTCTTGATGTTGCAGCCCTGGGTCAAAGATGAGTCAGTTGTCATTGGTGATATGGTACGTAGGGTGATTGCCGAAACCGGTGAGAACATCGTTATCCGGCGTTTCAGCCGCTTTGAACTCGGCAAATAGGGACACAATCTCGCATGGGAGTACAAAAAAACATGTCTCAAAAGGCTTCATCCCTGGCGTATCAGCGTATCTTGCTCAAACTCAGTGGCGAGGCTCTCTGTCCACATCAAGGCTATGGTATTGATGCAAAAACTGTGCATCGTATTGCTACCGAAGTCAAACGTGTGCATGGCTTAGGTGTGCAGATAGCTATGGTGATCGGTGGCGGTAATATCTGGCGTGGTGCTGATGCAGCTGCCAGTGGTATGGACCGTGCTACCGCCGACTATGTCGGTATGCTTGCCACCGTCATGAACTCACTGGCAATGCAAGATGCCATGGAAAAATTGGGTATGGTCACTCGCGTACAGACGGCTATTGAAATGCCTCCGGTTGCTGAGCCGTTCATTCGCCGTCGAGCCGAGCGTCACCTGGAGAAAGGCCGCGTTGTTATTCTGGCTGCGGGTAGTGGTAATCCCTTTTTTACCACCGATACCGCTGCTGCTCTACGCGCTGTCGAACTCAACGCCCAGATTTTGCTCAAAGCAACGAAAGTGGATGGTGTCTATAACGATGATCCCATGCGTAACCCCAATGCTCGTAAGTTCGAGGAATTGAGCTACATGCGAGCACTGAATATGGGCTTGAAGGTCATGGATAGCACCGCACTCTCCCTCTGTAAAGACAACCACCTGCCGATTGTCGTCTTCGACCTCAATCAATCGGGCGCGTTGGAAGCCATTGCGCGAGGGGAAAAGTACGGTACACTGGTCCATGATATGGAAGAGCCTCAATGGGATGTTCAGTAAAGCTTCTCAGAGATGAGGTGGGATACCCCTTACGGGCGAGTGTCTTTGTGACCGCCTATGGGTTAAGCGTGTGTATTCCACCGCTTTTTGAAGAGTTCTGTTACTAAGGGAGCATTGCTATGACAGCAGATATTTTCGACGATGCGGAGCGACGTATGAAAAAAGCCGTTGAGGCTCTGCGCCAGGACCTTGCGGCCATTCGTACCGGACGAGCCAGTTCTGCTCTGGTGGAGCGCATTCAGGTTGACTATTACGGAGCACCGACTCCGATTAATCAAGTATCGCAGATCAGCGTTCCTGAGGCGCGTCTCATCGTCATTCAGCCCTATGAGCGCAGGCTGCTCGCTGATATTGAAAAAGCTATTCAGAAGTCTGACCTGGGTATCAACCCAAACAACGATGGACAGGTGATCCGTCTCAATATTCCTCCTCTCAATGAGGAGCGACGACGAGATATGGTCAAGGTACTCCATAAGAAGTTGGATGAACACAAAGTTGCAGTGCGCAACATTCGTCGCGACACCCAGGATAAGCTACAAGATCGTGAAAAGAAGAAAGAAATCTCCGAGGATGAGCTGAAACGTAGCAAGGATCGCCTACAAAAGCTCACTGACAAGTACATCGATGAGATGGACAAAGTCGGTAAAACCAAGGAACACGAAATTCTGGAGGTCTAAACCTTGTCCAAGATACAAAACCTTTTTTCCTCGCAAGGAAAAGGGCATGTGCAGACGGAATCTATCGCCTCTGAGCAAGCAACACGTCCCATACGCCACCTTGCCATCATTATGGATGGCAATGGACGCTGGGCGACTCAACGCCACCTGCCACGCCTCGCCGGGCACAAGGCGGGTGTCTCTGCCCTACGTCGTGTGGTGGAATGTGCGAGCGATGAAAATATTGGAATGCTCAGTGTGTATGCCTTTTCAACCGAGAATTGGGGGCGGCCCCGTGCGGAAGTGGATGGCCTCATGCGCCTTTTCTGGGAAACCATTCGCTCGGATTTAGAGAAACTACACCGTGATGGAGTGCGTCTGCGTCATCTTGGCCGTTTGCAAGACCTTTCGCCTGATATCCAACAAGCCGTGCGCGATTCTATTGACTTGACACACAATAATACGCGCATTGGCTTGAATGTGTGTTTTAATTATGGTGGGCGAGCCGAATTGGTAGATGCTGTGCGTCAGATCATCGCAGATGGAAGAAATCCTGAAGCCATAACCGAGGAATTGATCAGTTCTTATCTGTACACTCGTGATTTGCCAGACCCAGATATGGTTATTCGCACGGCTGGTGAAATGCGTGTCAGCAATTTTCTGTTGTGGCAATCAGCCTATAGTGAATATTATGCAACGCCGACCCTCTGGCCTGATTTCGGGCGCGAGGCTCTTCGTGCAGCATTACGTAGCTACTATCAGCGACAACGACGTTTTGGGCGTCTCCCTGTTCCCTCAACCACTACCGCGCAGGGAGAATAGCTCGCGTGCAACGCGCAACTGAACACAATCTACAACCAGAGATGCCACCACAAGCCAACAAGCCGAAACAGCCGGTTCGCCTGCGGTGGTTGACTGCTGTTGTGGCTATGCCCATTGTCCTTGTCTTCACGTACCTGGGGGGATGGTGGTCATTTCTTGGCTTGGCTTTTGTGGTGTTCCTCAGCATCTACGAACTGTACACTATGCTGCTCCACGCAGGTTATCGGCCTATCATGCTCATTACCGTAGGATTATGCCTTTTGTTCTTGATCGCGGCTATGCTCCCGTCACAGCGGCAGTTGCTCTTGCTAGAAATTGGCTTGAGTGCTTCTCTACTCATCTCGTTGCCATGGCTCTTCTTTCGCAAAAATCTCGATGGAGCTATGCTCGATTGGGCACTCACCCTGGCTATCGCCGTTTATGTCGGCTGGGGCATGAGTTCTTTTTTACTCTTGCGTGGGTATGAGTCTCCGTGGCCGTTTAGCACAGGCCCCTGGTGGCTGTTACCACGTGGTATATGGTGGTCGCTCGTGGTGCTCCTGGGAGTATGGGGCTTTGACGGCGCAGCCTTTTTTGCTGGACGCTACTTTGGACGCCACAAACTTGCGCCACACGTAAGCCCCGCCAAAACCTGGGAAGGGGTAGCGGGTGGTTTAATCCTTTCGATTATGGCAGCCCTCGTGCTCACTGTCAAGCCTCTGGGTGTTCCCTGGTATCTGGCTATCCTGTTGGGTGTTCTTGTTGGTCTGGCCGCCGTCCTGGGTGATCTGGCCGAGTCGCTGCTCAAACGACAAACGCATGTCAAGGACAGTGGCAACTTTATGCCTGGACATGGCGGGATGCTCGACCGTATAGATAGCCTGATCTTTGCTGTGATTGTCGTCTATCTATTCACCCAATTCGTAGGAAGATGAAATCTCGCATATCATGTGCATGGTATAATCTGATAGGAGAATAAGACGACGAAGATGTGCTTCGTCCATTCGTAACGCTATAGGGATAAATAATAAGCCTTTATATAAGTGATTGACCATGACCAATTTTCCAAAACGTATTGCTCTGCTTGGGAGTACTGGCTCTATAGGCCAACAAACGCTCGATGTTGTGCGCTGTTTCCCTGAACATTTTCGTATAGTTACGCTGGCTGCACGCAGCAATGTAACTTTACTTGCCCAGCAGGCCCAAGAATTTCAACCATCTCTGGTCGCCTGCTTCGCGGATACACCAGAGGTAGCAGCAGCGGCAAAAGCTACCTTTCCTCGTGTCGTGTTGGGAGAACAGGGGCTTCTAGAGGCGGCTACCCATCCAGAGGTAGATATTGTTGTTGCCGCTACCTCTGGCCTTATGGGCTTAGAACCAACTCTGGCCGCCATTCAGGCAGGGAAAACTATTGCTCTTGCTAATAAAGAGACATTGGTCATGGCCGGTCACTTAGCCATACAGGCCGCGCAGCGTGCTGGTGTGGCCATTCTGCCTGTAGATAGCGAACATAGTGCCATCTGGCAGTGCTTGCGAGGAGAACGAACATCAGAGGTTAGACGTTTGCTTCTTACTGCCTCCGGTGGCCCCTTCCGCCGCGCCAGCCTTGAGGAGCTTCGCTCAGTGACGGTAGAGCAGGCTCTCGCCCATCCTACGTGGCGTATGGGGCCAAAGATCACCATTGATTCAGCCACACTCATGAATAAAGGGCTGGAGGTCCTTGAAGCTCATTGGCTCTTTGATATGCCATATGAGCGTATCGATGTCGTTATTCATCCTGAAAGCATCATCCACTCGATGGTCGAGTTTGTAGATGGCTCCTTGAAAATGCAAGCTAGCCTGCCCAGCATGCATCTGCCCATTCTCGATGCTATCAGTTACCCGCAACGCTTGCCAACAGCAGATAGCGGATTAGTGCGCGAACTGAACTGGTCGGACGTGGCTCGCCTCAATTTTGAAACCCTCGATATAGCGCGTTTCCCCTGTTTCCGTCTCGCCTTAGAGGCTGCCAAAAGCGGGGGTACCTATCCTTGTGTGTTGGTAGGAGCAGATGAGGAGGCTGTTGCACTGTTCTTAAATGGTAAAATAAGATTAGTCGATATCGCGAAATTGATAGAAACTGTGCTGGCACGACATCAATCTGTTGCCCAGCCCGATATGGCAACCATTCTAGATGCCTGTACCTGGGCACGCCGCACCGTACAAGAAGTGTATCAACAAACAGGGTTCTTAGAGGCGATCGCCTCTAAACGGGGAGGAGGAGACATTTCTCAACCTTCTCCAAACATCCCATAAAGGATATAACAGATTAAAAGGAATGATAGATATGGGTAATTGGACATGGTTGACTGCCATTCCAGTGTTTGGCTTACTCGTGCTCGTGCATGAATTTGGTCACTTTATTACGGCCAAATGGGCCGGTATTCGTGTAGAAGAATTTGGTCTGGGCTTTCCACCGCGCATCGTTGGTGTGCGCAAGCGCGATAGCGGGGGCTGGGAAGTCATCTGGTTAGGTGGCAGACAGAATGAAGAAGATACCTATAGCTCACAAAAACAAACGCCCTTTAGTGGTACCAGTGGCGGCGTGAGCAACCCCGACACGGCCTCCAACCACACCATCTACTCGCTCAACTTCATTCCTATCGGTGGCTTTGTGCGTATGCCGGGTGAGAATGGCGATGTGAACGATGAAAATGGTACGTATGATCCCCAAAGCTTTGCTGCCAAACCAGCGGGCAAACGCTTGATCGTGCTAGTTGCCGGTGTCACCATGAATGTTATTCTGGCAATGGTACTTTTTACTATTGCTTTTGGCTTTGGCGAACCACAACTACTTCCCCAGATCGGTAAAGTTATTCCTGGCTCTCCTGCCGCTACAGCGGGTATTCGTGCAGGTGATACCATCGTTGCTGCCGATAACCATCCGGTCAAATTTTTCTCCGATCTGGTTACCATTGTGAGTAACAAAATTCAAGCTGACAAGAATCAACATGCCACTGTTCCAATAACGGTACAGATTTCACGCCCAGGCTCAGTTAGTCCGATTACCACTACTGTCAACGCACGTGAGCATCCACCTGCAGGTCAGGGATCGATGGGCATTCAGGCCAGTGGCAAGGTCACCTTTAATAGTATCCCTCTCTGGCAAGCTCCTATTCGTGGCGTGCAGTACACCTTTGAGATAACCGGCTCCTTCCTGCAAGCGATCGGGCAGATGATAACCGGTGCCTTGCCTTTCCAACTCACCGGCCCGGTTGGTATTGTACGCATCACCGGCGATGTGGCTCAGACTGTTCCCACTGAAGGCTGGTGGCCTCTGCTCAGCCTGACTGCCGTACTGAGTCTCAACTTAGCTATCATTAACATTCTCCCCTTCCCTGCCCTGGATGGAGGGCGCGTCGTGCTGGTGCTTCTCGAAGTGCTACGTGGCGGCAAACGTCTCAAGCCAGAGGTCGAAGGTATCATCAATTTCGTTGGTATAGCAATTCTGCTGACCCTCATGGTCGTTATCACCTTCTTTGATGTAAGAGGGCTGATACCGTAGAAATGTAGGGACGACCCTTGCCATTGTTCATATGGAGTAATACATATTATGCGAAGGAAAACCCGACAGATTCATGTCGGCAATGTAGCTATAGGCGGCGATGCACCCATTGCCGTTCAGTCTATGACCACCACGTATACCCGTGACGTTGAAAGCACGGTGGCCCAGATTCATCGTCTGGAAGAGGTGGGCTGTGAAATAGTACGTGTAGCCGTACCAGAGCAAGAAGATGCCCTGGCTATCGGCGAGATTAAAAAGCGCATTCACATTCCTCTGGTTGCCGATATTCACTACAAGCATACTTTAGCCTTGGAGGCTATTCGTCAGGGTGTTGACTGTGTACGTATCAACCCTGGTAATCTCATCAATGGACGCAAATCGCTGGAGCAGATCGTGGCTGCCTGTAAAGAGCGTGGCATCGCCATGCGTATCGGTGTGAACTCTGGCTCTATTGATGCCCTTGACCAGCGGGGGCAGATGCAGCGTATTCAAGTGCGCCTGCGCGACGATGGTGTTTTTGAGCGCACTGATCCGGCGGAAGCTCGCCGTCAGGAACGTGAGCGGCTCTCCGAACGCATGGTCACGAAGGCCCTGGAATATATTAGCTGGTGCGAAGATCTAGACTTCCACGAGGTGAAAGTCTCGCTCAAGTCTTCTACACCGCTCACTGCCGTAGCCGCCTACCGTAAATTCTCTGAGCGTTCAGACTATCCGCTCCATCTTGGCATTACCGAGGCGGGTACGCTCGTCACCGGAGCGGTCAAATCCTCCGTCGGTCTGGGTATGCTTCTCGCCGATGGCATTGGTGATACTATGCGTGTCAGCCTGAGTGCTGAGCCAGAGGAAGAGATTCCTGTAGCCTACGAAATTCTGCGCTCACTCGACCTGCGTAATCGAGGTGTCACCTTTGTCTCCTGTCCATCCTGTGGCCGCGTCGAGATCGATGTTATTGGTGTTGCCAACGAGGTCGAGAAGCGACTGGCGAAAGTGCAGACGCCTATTCATGTTGCCGTCATGGGCTGCGTTGTCAACGGTCCCGGTGAGTCCCGCGATGCCGATGTTGGTTTGGCCGGTGGTAAAGGCCGTGGCGTTATCTTCCGCAAAGGTGAAGTGCTCAAAACGGTTCCTGAAGATCAGTTCCTTGACGCCGTCCTCAAAGAAGTTGCCAGCCTATTGCCTGAGCGTGAGGCAAAATTGGTCTACCCTGAAGGCGGTATTAAGGAAGCCGCCGGTATTCACCGCACCCGCGATGAGGGTTTTGGGGTGGCTGTGGTGAAGAAATAAAAGGTATGAGAGAAAAGTGAAAGGTATTCGCAGGCGATGACGTGCCATCGCCTGCGAATACCTTTCACTTTTCTCTCATACTAAAAAGGTGGCTTCGCTAGAAGCCACCTGAATGGGCGATACAGAACTCGAATCTGTGACCTCTACGATGTCAACGTAGCGCTCTAACCAACTGAGCTAATCGCCCTTGCTTTGAACATGGATAATAATAGCACTGCCTTCGCTCATTGTCAAGCATTTTTTTGCATGGCTGGGGTAGCTGCGCGAGCCCAGCCACTACTATACGACGGCTGCCCGTACCATGAACTCTTTGGCTTGGCGAGAGTTTTTGTCAGAAGTATATACTAAAACAAAGTACCTGAGAACCTTGTGGGGTGAGGTTCAAATTTTTGCAGGAACTCAATATTCATGGTAGGAGCGGCATTTATGACGCCAGTCTACCAAGTAGTAGACTGGCGTCATAAATGCCGCTCCTACCAGACGTCTGCTTTCACGTAAAAAAATGAACCGCACCCAGCCTTGTGCTACAGCTTGCATGTGTTTGTAGGCAGTGTTATACTCTGGCTGGGCATGGTACATATTATTACCCATTAATAAATTTGTCTAGGGGGAGAGTATTTCAATGCCTCCTTTAACCTTCTGGAATGCCATACATGAGAGAAGGTATCTATTTCGTCGCATAGATAGGCGCATTGCCGCCAAACTGATCGGTGTAATATTTCTAATCGTCTTAATCTCTGTCGAAATAGGCCCTTTATTTTTACCACCAGCATATGCCCAAATTACAGCACTCAATCACACTGCATCGAGTGTTGATAGTACCTGTCGTGAAGCGTCATTCTCGGCTGATGGTAATCCTTTTGTTTTGTGTCCGGGCCCATTTCCTCGAGGAGGAAACTGTGTCTGGTGGGCCTGGGAGCAGTGGCATCTGCTAGGCTATGATCTGCCGCGTAACTGGGGTAACGCTGCCGATTGGATCGCCGATGCCAAACGAGATGGCCTGCCATTGGGTACCACACCGCGTGTTGGAGCAATAGCTATCTTCCCGGTTGCTGATGGCGTCTGGTCCTTTACCACTACTGGTCATGTGGCCTTTGTCACCGCTGTCAACTCGGATGGCAGTCTCTTCAATGTTACCTATCAAAACTATGGTGACCCAACACCTATACATGTGGGTATTGACTATCCTGTTTCACTTATCAATCAGGCGCGTTTTCAAGATAGCAAACTGCGTTTTATGTATTTTCCCAGGCTGATAAATCCCAATCTGTTTATACGTTTACCAGGGATTGGGAGCAATGACCTCTCTGGTGTCACACGTGCCAATAGTCAGTTGCTTAAGGATGGTAGTGGTATTGGTAGTGGTGGTGGCCCTCTACCGGGTCCGGGTTCCAGTACCCAACTTGCGCTTGGCCTGCCGCCGACATCGACTGACCAGGAATATAATGCTGATTTTGCGGGTCTTGGCCTGAGCGATCTTCTGCTCTATAACCGTGTCCAGGGAACCTTGAAAGTTCTCAGCTTCGCCAGTGAACTCTTGCGTCTGGAACACATGCACCTTCCTCATTTTGTGATAAATGAGATAATCGCGGAAGAGGGCGAAAGCACATCTCCTGAGTTGGTCTCCCTCTCTGATAAAACTACCTCTGCCAATGGCTGGGGATCGGCTTTGGATGTTCATATTGGTGATTTCACTGGTGCAGGTCGTTCCGAAATACTGCTCTATGATCGCGTCTCCGGCAAATTACAACTGCTACTTTTGACGCCGGAACTTACCATCCAAAAACATATGATCTTTGCCGGTTGGGGACCTGGCTGGGAACCCTACGTTGGTAGCCTTGATGGACACCGTAGCGATGTCTTCATGTATAATCGTGTAGTTAATGCTGTACCGGTTGTGGGTGATACAGGCACCAGCTCAACACCGACCTCAGAGAACACACCTGTACCTACCAGTACACCATCAACGCAGCCTACGGCCACGCCGACACCCAAACCAAGCCCGACACCTAAACCAAGCCCGACACCCAAACCAAGTCCGACGCCCAAGCCGAGTCCAACGCCAAGCCCGACACCCAAGCCGACTCCGACACCGAGTCCGACACCTAAACCAAGCCCGACACCCAAGCCGACTCCGACACCGAGTCCGACACCTAAACCAAGTCCGACACCCAAACCAAGCCCAACGCCGAGTCCGACACCTAAGCCGAGCCCAACACCTAAGCCGAGTCCGAGTCCGACACCCCCTATATGTGGTACACCTACACCTGAGCCAACAGGAAGTGCTGTGTCGTGGCTAAAGCTGTGTCCCAGCCCGACACCGTGCCCGAAAAGGCCCTTGAGACTTTGTGGTACTCCTGTTCCTACTTTCGGATCAACCACAAATCAGCAGGGAGTGGTGCCACTGGTCAATATGAGTACTTCAAGCACAGATAGCTTACCTGTGGACAACGATCTCAGCTCTACACTCAGTGGTGCTACTCCGCCTGTGCTGGTTTCCAACGTGATTGCGCTCAGCTTCGATCACAACTTTAACATTGCTCAATTCCAGCAGTATACCCTGATGGATAATGCCTGGGAAATCTATGTTGGTCGTTTTGTGAGTTCCAATCAGGACGCTCTTTTGCTTTATGATCGCATGTTGGGTGAGATGCGCATGTTGAGCTTCGATAGCAAATTGCGTGTTGTGCATTATCAAGCCATTCACAACGTTAGTGCCAACTGGGAAGTTCACAGTGGTGATTTTATGGGAACGGGACGTGCTCAGGCTCTACTCTACGATCCCAGTACCGGTGATGCAGAATTCCTCATCTTCAGACCGAACCTATCGTTGGCAGATACGAAGATGATTTCTGGCTTCGGCATCAACCAGGTTCTCTATACTGGTCACTTTGGTGCTGCAACGCTCAGTGTTATGCTCTACGATCCCCAGGCCATAAGGAGTACCTTCTACTCCTTTGAAACGACTCTGGACATCGCTCATCAGGTCACTGTAACCAGTTGGGATAATCACTGGCAAGTTCTTATTGGAGCCTTCCTGGATCGTTCACGTTGCTTGGCTTCCAATGATTGCCTGACTGGTGATGATATCCTGGTTTTGGACCGGCGGACAGGCCAGATGGAGCAATTCGTTTTCTCCTTTGGCAAGCAGTATCAGGTTGTTGATAACCGCTCTCAAGGCTTTGTGCGTGACAACATAGCCTCGTCACCCAGCTTAAGACCTGTTGATACCAGTACCTTCAGTTTGTTAGCAACACTCAGTACCAGTATTCGAGGGGAGGAGTTGTATTAAATACCTGGTAAATATGCATACTATCTTCGTGATGGGCCTCTTATGGGGCCCACTTCACCTGCTCAACGCAAAATAAAAGTACGGGCCGTGTAGCTCAGGAGGAAGGAAACAGTGGTGAAAAATGGAGTGAAACCTCCTCAAATGTATGTGTTGCGACTACGTTTTGATCACTTGACAGAATGCATACAAAGATATACAATGTATGCATGGAAGCGGAAAAATATACCGTCTTGCGTGTACGGAAAACCACACGCGATACCCTGAAATTGGTCTCGGTCTTATCCCATGAAAGCATGGTGGAGACGATTGATCGGCTTGCCCGACAGGAGTTGGCTCGTCTTCAGAAAAGACAGGAAAAGCTAGAGGAATAACATGAATCGCTCCCACGTGATCAGACTCAATCCCACAAAAGAACAAGAGGCGTACTTTCGCAAGGCTTGCGGTGTTGCTCGCCACGCCTATAACTGGGCACTGGCTCGCTGGAAACAAGCTCGTGCTGAGGGAAAACGAGTCAAGATGCGCGAACTGAAAGCAGAGTACAACCGAATTAAGCATGAGCAATTCCCCTGGTGTTCTGAGGTGACGAAATGCGCTCCTGAACAAGAGTTTGCCAATTTGGGACAAGCTTTTGAGAACTACTGGCGGATGAAGAAAGACGGAACACAGCCCAAACTCAAACCTCCTCGCAAGGATGGTGAGGAAGCAGGATTCCCCCATTTTAAGAGCAAGAAGCGGGATAAGCTGAGCTTCTACCTGAATAATGATAAGTTCTCCATCGAGGGAAACTGGATACGCATTCCCAAACTTGGCAAGGTCAATATGACGGAACAACTGCGTTTTCAGGGGAAGATCAGGAGTGCCGTGATTTCTTCTCGTGCAGGTTGGTGGTTCGTCTCCATTGCGGTCGAGCTAGAGCATGAGACTCCAATCCATACGGGCGGGATTGTTGGGATAGATCTGGGCATTAAGACTTTAGCCACTTTAAGCGACGGCGTGGTGTTTGAGAACCAAAAACACTATCGGAAATCACTTGGACGCATCAAAGGCTTAAGCAAAGGGCTTTCTCGCAAAGTCGAGGGGAGTGGGAATTGGTGGAAGAATACAAAGAAGTTGGCAAAAGCGCACTATCGCATATCCTGTCAACGCCAGGATACCTTGCACAAGTTGACGACGCATGTCACCCGAACCTATGCCCTTGTTGGCCTGGAAGACCTCAATACAAAAGGGATGCTCGCTAACCATCGTTTAGCACAAGCCGTGAGCGATGCCAGTTTCTTTGAAGTGAAACGTCAACTGCTCTACAAGGCTGAAGAGTCAGGGGGCTATGTGCAATTGGTAGATCGCTGGTTTGCCTCAAGCAAAACCTGTTCAGCTTGTGGATGGATAGATACAGACCTGAACCTCTCGGATCGGGTGTTCACCTGCGAGGCATGTGGTCTATCCCTCGACCGCGATTTCAACGCATCCAAGAATATCAGGGATGAAGCTTTCCGTTTGATAACGGACGTTCCGGTAGTGGCTTCGTCGGAACGAAAAATCGCTTGTGGAGTGGGAAGCTCTGGCTCTCGACGCGTCGAGAGTGAAACTTTCTGCGATGAAGCAAGTACGAAGATGTTGTAAATACGTTTTACTACATTTTAGAAAGCAGTGATGAGCAAGAGTCAGCAGGAGAGAGCAGCCGAGATGCAGAGCGAGAGATACACAGGCCTGAGAGCACAGGTGCACAAGGAGGCAAACCGTATGAGGAAACAGAGTAAGGCTGAAGCAACTGAGAGGCAGAATCCGCAGATGTCTCGATGGAGGCAACTGGCGATGGTGCTTGACCCCTCGCTGCTCCTCCGCGTCCTAGCGACGGGCGTTGCATCCATGATTGGACTACTCTTTCGTTGACCTGTTGCCGTGGCGTAGCGATTCTCGTGAACATGTCCTTGACAATACCCCCGTAGGGTATTATACTATGCCATATACCCCTATGGGGTATAAATGAGATCAATTCTGTCGGTTCAAGAGGAGCACAATCATGGTGACATCTGGCGAAGAGAAAAAGAAGATTTTGACGCGCCTGCGTAGGATCGAGGGACAAACCCGGGGCATTCAGCGCATGGTGGAAGAGGACAAGTACTGCGTGGATATTATGACCCAGATTGCAGGAGTGCAAGCTGCCCTTGAGCAGGTGTCTCTGCTGCTGATGGAGAATCACCTGCTGCACTGTGTCTCAGAGGCTATCCAGGAAGGCAAGGGCGAAGAGAAAATCAGTGAGATCATGGATGTCATCAAACATTACACACGGGCGTAATAGCTGGAGAAAGAGCAAAGCAACTGTTGGAAAAGAAAGGGAACAGCAATGTCCATCATCGTAAGTATTGGTCAAGCACTCTTTATGGCTTTTAGTATGCTATGGGAAATCCTGTGGCCATTAATTCTTGGATTTACCCTCTCAGGGATTGTCCAAGCAGTGGTATCACACCAGGCGATGGCAAAGGCACTTGGGGGCGACTCTCCCAAGAACCTCACGCTGGCAACCCTCTTTGGCATTGCCTCAAGCTCCTGCTCGTATGCGGCCGTGGCACTGGCTCGCTCCATCTTTCAAAAAGGGGCGAGCTTTACCGCGGCCATGGCCTTTGAACTAGCCTCAACCAACCTGGTGATTGAGCTTGGCATTATTCTCATCGTCCTGATGGGATGGCAATTTACCGCAGCAGAATTTCTCGGCGGCATTCTTATGGTCATCTTCCTTGCCCTCATCTTCCGGTTGACCTTAACGCCTCGCTTAGTGCAGATGGCAAAAATGCAGGCTGAGAAAGGGGTGATGGGCAGGATGGAAGGTCATGCCGCCATGGACATGAGCGTCTCTGGTGGCTCGTTTTTTCAAAAGCTCTTGAGTGGCAAAGGGCTGACAGCCGTCAGTAATTACTTTGTGATGGATTGGGCCTCGGTGTGGGTGGATATTGTGATTGGCTTACTCATTGCAGGTGCATTAGCCGCCTGGGTGCCTGACTCTTTCTGGCGAGCTTTTTTCCTCTCCAACAATCCCACCCTGGCCAAGATTGAAGGGCCATTGATCGGGCCGTTGGTTGCCATGGTCAGTTTCGTCTGCTCTGTCGGCAATGTGCCACTCGCAGCCGTGTTATGGAGAGGCGGGATTAGCTTTGGTGGTGTCGTGAGCTTCATCTTTGCCGATCTGATTATTCTTCCCATTCTCGACATTTATCGCAAATACTATGGTTGGAAAGTGATGGGCTATATTCTGGTGACCTTTTACATCACGATGGCAGCGGCTGGATACGTTGTCGAATTCCTGTTTGAGGCGCTTGGCCTTATCCCACAGAACCGCAATGTTGTTGCTATCACTGAGGGCATCCAGTGGAACTATACCACCGTGCTCAACATCATCTTCCTGGTCGTGGCGGCAGTGCTTGTGATCCGATTTGTCCGAACCGGTGGCCTGTCGATGCTCAAGATGATGAATGAACCAGAGCACGACATGTCTCACCACGACATGGCTCATCATGAAATGTCTCATTAGACAAGAATGGCTACTCTCTTCGCACTTGTTGCGACGTTCTTGACGTCGTTTCTGCCCATTCTCAATAAACGCATCCTCCGCCATGCTCGTCCAGCCCTCGTTGCTTGGGTCATCAACACGGTTTCCTTACCCATCCTGGCAGTGGGGACGCTGCTGTTGACACAGTGTTCGCTCACTGCTGTCTCCTGCACAGCTCAGCTTCCGCACGTGGATACAATCTTTGTCGTTGCACTCCTTGCCTCGGTCGTTCTCAACTGGGCGGCAACCCTCCTTTCGACTATGGCGCTGGAGAAGGCTGATGCCTCCCTGGTCAGTCCACTCTTGACCTTCAATCCCGCCTTTACGCTGCTCTTCGCCTGGTTCTCACTTGGGGAAATCCCTGGTGTTCGCCAAACCATTGGCGTGGTGGTGGTACTGTTCGGTGCCTACCTGATGGAAGTAGAGGAAGCTCGAACGGGACTGCTCACTCCCCTCGCTGTTCTGTTGCACCGACCTGGAGCACTCTTAGCTGTTGGGGCTTCCGCCTTGTGGGGCACAACCACCGTCCTTGAGAAGCTTTCAATTGAGCATATGACCCCGCCAAGCGGTCCAATCGTTGCGCTACTTGGAACCCTTCTCATGGTGCTGCTGCTCACACCAGCAGCGTTTTGGTCCTCTCGTCAAGAGGGACAACGAAGTCAGCAAGGCAGGTGGAAGGGATTGGATACTCATCCACGTGCAGTAGCGCTGGCAGTGCTGCTTGCAGGTATCGCTCCACTCTTTGGCTTCACCGCTATTGCGCTTGGCCTGGTCGGGTATGTCACCACCCTGTTCAAGCTGAGTTCCGTTCTGACGATCATCTGGGCACGCGTGTTTCTCGGCGAAGGCCAGATCAGAAGCCGACTCCTTGGCGCAAGTGTGATGATCGTAGGCGGCATCCTTGTCGCTGCCTAGCTGTTCATGCGTCCCCTTCTCAAACAACTGCTTGAGGGGTTCCACTCCCCCATTTGGTCCCATCCTGTATACTGGAAACAAAGCGAACACCCATCCCCTTCGCTTCCCTGGCAACATCCCCTCATCTCCTCTCCACTCGTCAGACATGAAAGTCGCAGGTTTTCACATGGCAACCCCATCTGCCCAAGCCAGACAAGCCGTTCACCGTCTCAACAAAGGCTTACAACTGCTCAACCACATTGTCAAAGAGGAACGCAAAATGATCATGCAACTCAAAAGAGAAAAAGCCCTCAAACGCAGAAATTCACTCCTTGCCCACATGGTCAAGATCATGCGCGAGCAAGGTGCAAGCGACCAATCCATACGCAAAGCACTCCCCGGACTTGACCAGTTCGTCAAGTTCGCCACCAGAGAGGGCAACGTTTCCACCTCGCAGAAGCCGGATGAAGATGCTCGGGCACCTGACCCCGACGAAGAGCCACTCGGCTTACTCCTCTCTCAAGTCGAAACTCAAGAGGTTCATTGGTTATGGGAAAAACATCTCCCCCTTGGCAAAATCACCCTCCTGGACGGCGACCCCGGCATGGGCAAATCCATGCTCGCCATCAATCTGGCCGCCCGTGTCTCTTCCGGACTCCCCATGCCCGATGGGACACCCGGCCAACAGGGAGGCGTTATCCTGATAGCCCCCGAAGATGGCGCCGCTGATACCCTTCGACCACGTCTGGAAGCCGCAGGAGGCGATCCTTCACAGGTCCTCCTACTCAATAGGGTCGAAGGCCTGGATACCAAAAAGAGAGCGGTCGTCGACCGTCCCTTCTCCCTCTCCCATGACCTGGAGCTCTTGGAAAAAGCTATCAAGCGCACCAATGCCCTCCTTGTCGTCCTGGATCCCCTCATGGCCGTTCTGGGACACACCATTGACTCCTCCCGTGACCAGGATATCCGCGCCGTTTTCACTCCCCTGGCCCAACTCGCCGAGCGTACCGGCTGTGCCATCCTCATGATCCGCCACCTCAATAAAGGCACCTCGCACAATGCCCTCTATCGCGGTGCAGGCTCCATCGGCATCATCGCCGCTGCCCGCACCGGCCTGCTCGTCGCCAAGGACCCTTATGATGAGCACAAACGCATCCTCGCCACCACCAAAAACAACCTCAGCCAGAAAGCTCCTCACCTGAGCTATCAGATCG
>WNGG01000167.1_pt1 | contig 65217 bp, 61 predicted proteins | sample 5400661 | NCBI WGS metagenome assembly WNGG01 (sample SAMN13153372, study PRJNA577476) | soil metagenome | isolation source: 100 cm soil or saprolite under Garry oak tree replicate 1 | place: USA:California | collected 2016-06-15
GGGGTGCTGATGATGATGTCGCCGGGGCGGAGCTCGAAGCCGTCCCAGCGGTTGCTGTCGTACATACTCGCCTCGTAGCGGCGCACGGCCGTCATCCTTGCAGCGGATCCGATCCCGTGAGGCCCAGATGATTCACCGCGCGACATCCTGCCGAGGGCTCAAGACTGAGGTTCCGAAGGGCGTCGCGCAACAGTACGTAGCGCAGCACCCTCCCATAATGTCCGATCTCGAACACTCCGCGAGGGCATCATGAAGGCCAGAGGATGAGCGCCTAACGACGGCGGCTACGTGCGCGCCCCACCTTGAACAGCAGTCACGCGAAGTAATCGCGCTGTCCGCCACCGGGCCGCTCGGCATGGCCGCCCCTGGGTAGATTCAACTGACCGTCGTCAGCCTTGCCGAGCGGGGCCGGTCACACGGAATCCGCCACTTTAAGTTGGACGCCTGGCGGTCCAGGCGTCCAACTCCACTTGGCGAAGCGCCCGCCAGCGGGCTCGCCGGCGCATTGTTGAGCGTCACGACAATGTCAGTGGAAACGTCACGACTATGTCAGTGGCGGCGTCACGAGATGTCAGTAGCGCCGAGGTCGTCCGCCGGCCGAACCGTCAATTCCGGTTCTGCGATTAGGCCGCCGGAACCCCCTTCTGTCCCTACGGTGCTGACACCACCGCGGCGGTGCCGCGCCGCCAAGGCAGCGACAGGGTGGCCCATCCGGTCGGCGGCTGGGTCCTGGCCACGCACTCAGGTTCCTGCCCCTTTGCGGCTCGCCGAGGGCGCGCTCATGGTGTCCGGCTGCGGCATCGGCCGGGCACCGTGGTGATGACCCCGGGCCGGGCCGGGGACTGGCCCGGGCCGGGGGCGGGCCTCCGGCCCGGGCCACCCGCGGCTCGGCGACCCGGAACCCGGCCCGGGCCGGGCCGCGGGCGCTCCTTCGCAGGTATCCGGCCCGGCCCGGGCCCCGCGGGCCGGGGATGTTGCGGGCCGGGCCGGCGGGGGCTCGCCGGTTCACCGCCCGCCCGACTGGCACCCGCCCGTGCGGGGTCCGCAGCGGATACGGGCCGACCAGGTGCCGGTCAGCGGCCCGCGGCTCGGCCCCGAACTCGGCCCGGGCCGCGTAGCGGCTACCGGGCCCAGCCTGGGTGCTCACTCGCGGTCCTCCGGCCCGGCCGACCGGGGCACCTTGGGTGCACGGTTCTTACAGATACCTGGCCCTCATGGTCGGATCAGCCGAGTCAGCGGGAGCCCGAACGGTCACTGTTCCGCAACCTTGCGGTCGGCACCTCTGCGGCCAGGCGGTCACCCGCTGAGCGGGCAGCCCTCCCGGGAGATTAGTCTCGCAGAGACAGTTCCCGGGTCAGCGTGGGGCGGAACGGGGTACCTGCCGCTGGCCATGGGCTTGACTCCCCACGACGCGAGGAGTTCCAGGAGATCGCCGGACGCCGGACGCCAGTCGAGAAACCCCCGGTTGGTCAGCTCGAACGTGCGGCCATCCGGTGCTTCGAGGTATCTCCTGCCCGTCGCTGCGCCGAGATCGCGAAAGCCACCGGCCACGTCGAGCCGCTCTTCGAGCGCGTCCCAGACGTCGCCCAGCAGCACTGGGCCGGAAGGCTGCCCGGGAGCCAGAGCCGTAGCCTGGGCAGCCGCCACCGCGGGCCCGGTGACGGTATAGGTGTCGAGCTTATGGACAGCCAGCAGCGGGGCAGAGATGCCCTGAGGGCCGGCTGTGAAGACGCCCTCAATCCGCGGCAGAACCACGCCGGCGAGAAGGCAGACGAGGCCGATCGGGAGCAGGGTCACGCTGACCGCCGTGGCGCACAGCCCGCTGGCCCCGATGGCCAGCAGCGCGGCCCCGGCGACCACCAGGCCGAGCGGGCCGTAACGCCACAGGATCCGGTACTCCCAGCGCGGGTCCCCGTGGCCCCGTGCGGACGCATCTTGCATCCATGCAGGATATGACCCGGTCGCGTGGTCTGGCGCGAAGCCGACCACCCCGGGCCGCAGTGCACACCAGGGCAGTTCGGGAAACTGGACGCCGTAGCGGTGCTGACGGGTCCGTTGTTACCGGTATCCGGCGCACCAGGGAACGGGGTTCTGCCGACGGCACTGACCAGCTCACTTTCTGGGAGCCAGACCGCCGAGGTTAGAGACCAGCGCATTGACTTCCTCGGGACGCTCTTGCGCCCAGACCGCGAGGAAAGCGCCAGCGACGATCATTCCGGCGGTGAAGTCGAGGTCCTCCCCGATCTGCTCGAATACCGTGTGGCGGTCGCGGTTCGTGAGAGCTCGGTCACGGACGACTTGCTTGACCCGCTCCTGGGCGCTGGTCGGCAGTTGCATCGAGACCGTCAGCCGCGCCGCGACATGATCTAGCCGGTCATGCACGACGTCGAATACGTGCGCCTCCGGGTCGGCGCGACCGGGCAGGGCGAAGATCCGCTGGGCAGGATTTGCTTTGCCGGCCTGGTCTGCGTCAATGAAGCAGACGGACGGGAAGCTGGATGTCGTCGGGTCGAGGTTGTGCTGTTCGTTCACCTTAATCGCCGGATCGGCGCCACCCATGCCGTGGATCTTGACCGCATCGATCTCGATCCCGCCGTGATAGCGCAGGGCGGTGGTGACCATGAGTTCGGCGAACGGGTCCTCCACGAAGATGGCCAGCTTCGCATCGATCTGGCCGGTGATGGTGCGCAGTGCCTTGATGTCGAGCTTTCCCTGAAGGACCTCGCCGTTGTATGCGGCCCAGATCGCCTTGGGGGGCAGCGGGTCCAACGCGTCGTTGCTGTGCGTGGTGAAGATCACCTGGCAGGACTTGCGCCGCGCGACTTCGATCAGGTATTCGACCATCCGCCGCGTGGCGATGGGGTGCAAGCCGTTCTCGATCTCCTCGATCAAGATCATCGCCCCGTCGGGCGCCTCTTCGATGGCCGTAACGATGCGGATCACGCTGGCCTCGCCAGCCCCGAAATGGAACTCGGAGTACTCGGTGCCGTCGGGATTGCGCGCGGCGAACAGGGTGGCCTTGCCCTCGGCGTCGATAGAAAGCCGGTTGCAGCCCTGCATCTCCTTGCCGAGGACTTTCTCGACGGCGTCGATGACCGGGGCGGAGAGCGCGATCTCGCTCTTGGCGACGAACTTGTTGCCGACCGCCTTGACCAGTTCCCTGCGCTCCGTGGCGGGAACGGTGCGCGACACGCCGAAGAGCAGGACGTCCCGCGGGATCGCCTTACGGTTCCACTTCAGCAGCGGGAAGCTCGCCGTCCGCTGCAGCGAGAGGCGCGGGCTGAGCTTCTTGTCGATCACCTCATACTCGATGATCCAGTCCTTCATGCTGGCGTCATAGCGCCCGCTCTTGGCGAAGAAGGTACCGGGCGCGATGCTCTTATAGACCATGCCCGCCGCGCCGAGGATGGTGCTCTTCCCGCCGCCGTTGGGTCCGACCAGGGCAGTGACGGGAAAGTCAAAACTGACCACCCTGTCGCTGAACCCCCGGACTCGCCTGAGCGTGATCCGGCGCAGGTAAGAACCGTAGTTCCCGGCGCTTACCTTTTCTTCCAGGTACCGGATGTCGCTGTCCCGGATCTCGCTTCGGTAACCGCTCATTGTGATGCTTCTGCTCCCGCGTATGCCCGGTGCTTGCGTCAAGCGCGCGAGGCGACCGCCGTCTCACGCGCATCAGGGCCAGACTACCCGATAGGCGCGCGCCGACGTGCCTGCTGCGCGCCCTATGGGTGAGTGGACAGGTCGGCCTGCACCAGTCGGAATCACCTATCACGACTATGTCAGTGGCGGCGTCACGAGATGTCAGTAGCGCCGAGATCCTCGGCCCCGGCTGAACCGTCAGCTCCGGTTCCGCGATTAGGCCGCCGGAACCATCTCCTGTCCCTGCGACGCTGACACCACCGCGGCGGTGCCGCACCGCCAAGGCAGCGACAGATCGGGCGATCCGGTCGGCGGCTGGTCCTGGCCGCGCACTCAGATTTCTGCCCGGGAGTGAGCGGGCCTCCGGCCTTCGACGGGCACGCCCGGCCCGGCTCGGCTCGGGCCCCTCGGGCCGGGCGTGTTGCGGCCTGGTCCGGTTTTCGGCCCCGGCGGGCGCGGCCCGGCCCGGAACCCGGCCGGGCCGGGGGAGCGCACCCCGGGCCCGGCCCGGGGTGCTCACTCGCGGGCCTCCGGCCCGGCCCCGCCAGGCCGGGCCGGAGAACCTGACGGCCGGGCCAGCTCGAACCGTCCCTGCTGCCGGGAATGCCCGCGTCGCTCGCGGAACTGCTAGCCGGCTGGGCTGAGAGGGCGGATCCGCGGGAGGTAGCCGAGCTGACCGGCCTTTCCGCAGAGCGCGTCAGGCAGCAGCGCCGCCAGCCCGGTGCCCGGTAACTGCACCGCCAGGATGACCTCGATGTGCATGCGGCACGTTATGCCGGGCGTCGGCATTTCAGCGTCCTCCGGGTTGAATTAGGCTATATTTTTGCTGTTCAGATTGCTTTTAGCGTAGTCGTGTTCGATCCTGGCCAGGTGAACCAGGATCGTCTGCGGGCTGAACCTGACCGTATACTCGTCGCCCAGCTCACCGGTACGGCGCGGCATCACGCTAGGTGGCGCGAACTGACCGGGGACGAGGAGGGCGCCGCGGTGGCCGAGCTCCGTGAGCTCGCCGACGGCCGGGCCGATCTGCTCGCCGAGGTCGCCGGGATCCTCGAGGGCGCGTCCGCGGGGGAACTCCACGAGCCGCTCGCGCGCCAGGCCGCGCATCTGTGCCGCATGGCCGGGGCCGACCCGGAGGCGATCCCGCAGTGGACTGCCGAGGGCAAGCGCAGGGCCGCGAACGCGCGCATGAGGCCCCACGGCGGCTATGGCCTGGGATTACAGAGAAGGCTCGCCCGGAGGAGGTGCCAGCCGTGACGGAGGCGTTGGCGAAGCGGCAGAGCCCTCCACGGGCGAAGCGCGGGTAAGCCGGAGCCCCAGCCGGAAATCCACTGGGGCATTTTGGTTACCTCGTACTCCGGCTTTTCCCGCGGGCCGCAGATCCACTGGTCGCGGTCGCGTGACCCTGCTCCCGATCGGCCTCGTCTGCCTCCTAGCCGGCGTGGTACTGCCGCGGATTGAGGGTGTCTTCACGGTCGGCCCCAGGGCATCTCTGCCCCGTTGCTGGCTGTCCACAAGCTCGACACTTATACCGTCACAGGGTCGGCTGTGACCGCCGCCGAAGCTGCGGCACTGGCTGCCGGGCAGCTTTCCGGGCCCGTGCTGCTGGGCGACGTCTGGGACGCGCTCGAAGAACGGCTCGGCGTCGCCGGCGGCTTTCGCGATCTCGGCGCGGCGGCGGGCAGGAGATACCTCGAAGCACCGGATGGGCGCACGTTCGAGCTGACCAACCGCGGGTTTCTCGACTGCCGTCCGGCATCCGGCGATCTCCTGGAACTCCTCGCGTCGTGGAGCGTCAAGCCCATGGCGAGCGGCAGGTGCGCCGTCCCGCCCGATGTCGCGCCGGACAAGGCGACTGGTTCTTTCTCCGCGCGACTAGTTTCCCGGGAGGGCCGCCCGCACGGCGAGTGACAGCCTCGCCGCAGAAGCGCCGACCGCGCACCGGCTTCCCCTATTGCTGGGTCGGGTCGTAGGCCTGGCCCTGCTCGCCTTCCGCAGCCGCGTGAAACGCTGGGCGTCTTGGTTCAGCATGTCAGCTCGCGGAGGAATACCATACAGTCTGATCCGACAGCCCGCCGGTAGGGCACTCGCTCAGTAGGGCGGGCACTTGATCGGCTTGCCCCACTCGTAACTGGCGGGGCGGAACGCGTGGGGCCACGTGGCGACGTCCGCGTGCTGGACTGCGCCCGTGTTGGCTTCCTTGCGGACAAGGGTCTTCGGCACGTTCCCGCCGGGCTGGTATGCGGGGTTGGGAAGGCGGACGGACCGGCGGGCCGCACCGCGGCGCGCGTCGACCTGGCGGCCGAGCACGACCGGAGACAGGTGCCGGACCGCCTGGTACCAGTCGGTGCTGTCGTGCTTGACCTGGCGGCCGGTGACAGCCAGCCAGGCATGCAGCATCTCGTGAGTCAGGAGGTCGTCGACGTACCCGGTACCGCGACTGAACGCCGACGAGAACAGCGAGATCCGCGGGCCGTGCTCCCAGCCAGCTCGTGTCAGGCCGTCGCAGTGGCCGTAGGCGGTGATGCCGATGACGATCGGCAGCTGTCCCGGGAGCTCCGGGTAGAGAGCCGGCCGGAGACGCGCATAGGCGTCATGGGCGTACGCCCCGGCTTCTCCCCAGAGTTTGACGGCGGCGTCCCGGAAAGAGATCTTCACGTAGTCAATTTAGCTAGGATGACTACAGATGTGGCAGCTTTTGCGGTGGAATCGCGCGCCGTCGCTGCCGGTGGCAGGCTGGTCACATGAACAGCCCGCTGGATGAGATTCCCGGCTATCAGACGATCAGGGTGACCGCGCCGCAGACATGGGAGGCCGCCCGGGCCGATGAGCAGGCCTGGCGGGCGCGGGGCGCCTACCCGGACCTGTGCTTTGCCGGCGGCCCGGCGTTCGGGGTAGCGCACGAGCGGGACCAGGGCGGCTGGCAGCTGCACCGGCATTTGTCGGCGCCATTCCCGCAGGATGCCCGCGAGAGCATGGGCGCGCACTTCCGCCTGCTGGCCAAGGACCAGCCCGAGGACAGCGCCGCCCGCAGCGAGTGCCTGCGCGCGGCCGAGCGGCTGGACTGGGAGGCGGTCGATGAGATGACGGTGCTGGGCGCCCGGTACCGGGTGGTGCGCGCCGACCAGTTCCTCCGGTCCGGCCCGTACGGGCCCGAGCCGCCCCGCCCGGCGGACCGGGACGCGGGTGAGCCCGGGCAGGCGCACGGCCTGCCGGACCCGGCGGAAGGACTCGTGATCGACCCGGTCATCCCGGCTTGTATGTCCGAGGGCATGCTGACGCTGGAGCTGCTGGATTCGATGCGGCAGCGCGGCTCGGTGCCGCCGGAGGTGCGCGAGGACCTGGCGCGGGCGGCCCGGACCCATCCGGGCGGGGTGCTGCTGCCGCCGGCGTTCATCGTCGGGGAACTCAGGCGCGGCCGGTGGGGGCCGGTGCAGGTCACCGGCTTGCCGACGCCGCAGGCGGCCAGGGACAGCCTGGTGAGCCACCTGCGCGTGTGGATTCCCTACGAGCTGGACCTGGACCCGGGCCAGCGCGCGGTGTACGCGGCCGCGGCGGACACGGTCGAGGCGGAGCGGGCTGATGAGGTGACGGTGGCCGGGCGCCGCTTCCGGATCGTGCGGGTGGAGCGGCTGGTCCGCATCGGCCCGGACGGCCCCGAGGGACCGCGCCCGTCTGACCCGGACCCGCAGCCGCCCGTCATGATCCAGGTGCAGCAGTCGCCTCAGGGCGGCGAGCAGGACGAGGACAAGCCGATTGAGCTCAGCGGGGACGCCAGGAGACTCGCCCGGCTCGTCCACGAGGAAGAAGCGCGCCTCAAGGCCCGCCGTGCGAACAGCTGAACCATGTCAGCATGGCCAAGGGCACGTGTGCTTGCCCCAGAACCTCGCGGCCAGCCAGAGGGCTGGTTTCGCTTGCGTCCCGGGCTCTGCACCCGATGAGCTGATCTGCGCACGGGACGGCTCACCCGCGGGCCGACGGCGGCAAGGTCCGATGGCATCGACGTCAGGATGGTGATCTTGTGGACGGCCAGGGAAGGGCGCCCGGCCCTGGCGGCGACGCCGATACGGCTGGCGCGGACATCGCCGCGGTGGCACGGTTCCCGGGATGGCTTCCGGCTGACGGCAGCGGTGACAGCCAGACACCTGAGCAGAAGCTGCGGGCGATCGCCGGCTCTGTGTCGCGTGCGGGCGAATGGTCCGCTGCTGCCGGGTCGGAGTGCGAGCCGCTGAGGCGTGCGCTGGTATTCCGGCCGTGGCCGGCGCGGTCCCTTCATGTAGTGGGAGACAGCCCGCTGGCCACGGAATTCAGGCGGCTCATCGCGGCCGGTGCGGTACCTGGATGGGACCTGCATCCGGTGCCGGCCGGGCGCACCCCGCTGCACGTGCTGGCCGGGCCGCTGCACCGCCTGTCCGGCAGCAACCGGTTCTACAACCTGCTCGAACGGGAAGGATTTGCCTACGTCGAGGAGGTCGCCGCCACCCCGGACGGCTGCCTGCTCGAGCTGCGCAACAGCGGGATGAAATTCATCGCCGCGGTGCGGCAGGTCCTCGCCGACCTGGAACCCGGCGGCGCATCGGCCACCTCAGGCAGCCGTCCCGGCCCAGGCGGTGCCGGGCAGGCCGCGGGCGGCCCGGCACCTCCGGCCGGGATGCCCGCGGACGCGGCCATGGCGCTGCAGGTCGTGGCCGCATGGGCTATCGCGGAGCGAGGGGCCCAGGAGCTCGGGGACCTGCTCACGTTCGCTCCCGGTCTGGGAGACCTTCCGCCTGACGTCGCCCGTAGCTGGGACCGCATCCGCCAGCTTGGTCTTCATCGGCTGGCTGGGACGGCGCTTGCGGACGGCGACCTGCCGCGGCTGGCCCGGGACCTGCTCGGTGAAATCGAGGAACGGCGGCGGCTGATTCTCACTTCGCGCACCTTCGCTCCGGGCCGGCGCACCTACGACAGCCTCGCCGCCGAGCTCGGCGTCGGCCGCGAGCGTGTCCGCCAGCTCGAAACCTCGGCGCTGCAGCAGCTGGCCCGCGCGGCCGCGCACGACCGGTACCGCCCGCTGCGCTGGCGCGCGGCATCGGCCACCCAGCCCGGCAGCACCAACCCTGCCGCCGTGATTCCCGGCGCACCGCCGTGGATGGGCAAGCTGCTGTCCTGGCTTGCAGGGACCTCCTGACGACGGACTGACCCCGGCCGCGGAGCCGGTGATTCCGGCGGAATCATCCGCAGCCGCCGGAGATACCCAGGCGCCGGGCCGCGCGCCAGTCAGCGCAGACGCCACGCATCGACATGGCCCCGGCAAAGGGCGCACCGCTTCCGGCGCGCTGGCATCGCCGCATTAAATGCTGGCTGCCGTGCCGGGCCTGCCGTCTCAGCCAGGCCTGCCATCAGCGCGTTCTGCAGTGGCCGCGAGCTCGAGCAAGGCCGCGGCGACGGCCCGGGCCTGGCCGGGGGTGATCTCGACGTACAGGTCGGTGTTGTACTCGGTGGTCGCCAGCTGGAGCTCGATGAGGCCGGGGCCGGCTTCGGCGTCCAGGGGATGCGTCCAGGATTTGAGGATCACCTTCACGACCATCGCCGGGTCGTCTTTCAGCATCCGGTATGAGGTCGGTACTGCGATCTCCGGCCCGTAGTGGTGGTAGCCGTCGTCGGTGTGGATCTCACGGGCATCCCTCCAGCTGCGACCTGATCCCGCGCCACGCTCCGTCGCTGGCCATCACGGGGGCACCAGCTGAAAGTGAGGGTGGCAGTCGCCGTACCCTTCGATCGTGCCTCTGACCATGTCAGCCCGTATGCAACCCAGAGCGTTCAGTGACCTCCGCAGCCCGACAGTGACCCGGTTGCAGAGACTCGGGGCTGTGGGGCTGGGGGTTGGCTTCATGCTGATCCGCGCCGCCTCGCCGAGTCCCACCGCAAGTCCCAGGTCGAGCCACACCCATCCGGCAGCTCACGTCACGCCCGCGAGCACCGGGGCACCTCTGTCAATCGCGCTGCCGACATGGATCGGCGCTATTGCTACCGTGGTCCTGGCCGTCGGCGCCGGATTCACTGTCTACTATGCGCGGAAGGCGTTCCGCGAGCAGGCCGAGGAGGCCAGGATTCTCCGTGAGGAGAGCGAACGAGATATTCAGCAGCGTCGCCGCTCTCAGGCCAGCCGCGTGTTCATCCACCAGGAAGCTGCTCCTGCAGAACATGATCCCCAGCTGGCCGCAGCCCAGATGGGCGCCGCGATACGCAGTCGTGATGAAGCCACGATCCTGGTCGCTGCAAGGCTGTCAAACACCAGCAAGCAGCCGGTCTACGACATCGCGATCCGGTGGAGCATCAGTGGCGCGCCCCTCGGCGGTCCTCACGTGGAGCCGTACCTCATGCCCGGTAAGGAGCTTCTGCGCGCCCAGAGCTGGACTCCGTCGGCGGGTATCACCGGCCTTGCCGTGAAGGTCGAATTCAGCGACGCAGCCGGAATTCGCTGGCGAGCCACTGACCGCGGGGAGCTGGCCGAGCTGTGCAGCGCGACCCGGCCGCCGCCCGACACCGCCTACTGCGGCTACGCGCCTGGCCATAAGGGCGATCATCGCTGGGATCTACCTGCCACCAAGCTGCTCGTTACAGGCTCGACGCCAGGAGCAATGGATGATCCCCGACGAGGACGGGTGAGCTAGCCGAGATGAGCCCGGAGGACGCGGCACGGCTGGTGTGCCGCCCGGACCCTCGCCGATCTCGGCGAGGGGACCGCCCTGTGGCTGGGACGATACGCCCGTTTATCCATAGTGGGTTGTCCATCCTCCCGCCGGGCAGCCGCCGCGGCCGGATCGGCCTACTTCTTCCCAGGGAACAGCGCTATCAGCGCGAGACCGATCGCCATGACCACGGCAATAACCGTGATCATGACGGAGCGCGTGCTGACATAGACGCCGCTGACACCGGCCAGCACGTCGTTGACGAGGGTGAGGAGCGGCCCGGCGCCGGGCCGCCGACGCGGCGAGGGAGAAGGATCGGCGGGAGGAGCGGCGGGGGGAAGCGGGCCGGGTGCAGGGTGCCGACCCGGCCTTCGGGGCCGCCGGTCGCTGCGAGAGCGGGCCGGGCCCGTCCGCGCTCGTTCGTTCGCTGTGCTGTCGAAGCTGGTCATGCGTGCATGTTTATGCGGAAAGTAATCGACAGTCTACTTAGCGCTATACGGTGCTAGACCGTGCTATACCGGATGACTTACAGGGCTCTGACCTGCGGTGATGCACTCCGAAACCCTGACGGAGGTGTCAGGTGTGACCGCTTTCTGAGACGATCTTGGCTCGCATTGCGGACATCGCCAGGCCGCTCAGCCAGCGGGCAGGTGCGGGCTGGAGAACCGCAGCGCCTTACCGGCCTGGCGGGTGGCGACGGGCGACGGGACGTAAAAATCTTTCTCCGGTCCTCCCCGGACAGCCGGCCCGGGCGCCGAGATGGCAACGGAGCCGGGCATGCTAGCTACCCCTCTGCAAGAACATGGTCCACGTGACACGTTGGCCGGTATCAGAGGCGAGCGGGAGGCAAAGCGATGACCGGCAGTCCTTACGCGACACTGGCGGACGTCCTGCAGACGGACGTGACAGCCCTGAGAGATGTGTTCTTCTATCACACGAGCCGGCACCAGTGCCGGAGGGACGAGTGCGAGGCGCGTGAAGAGCTGAGCCTTGTGCGCGACAAGATCAGCGAAATGATCGAGCGTGAGACGGCTAGTTTCCCGCCCGCACCCCAGCGGTCCGTTACGTTCATGCCGCTGCCGCCGGAGCTGAAGGCCACGCTGGCGCAGTCTGACAGCTGCGGCCCACGCAATCGCGATCCCTGATGCCGTGCAGGCGGCTATGGACCAGGAGGCCCGTAGTGCAGGCGACTTCATGACACGGCCTTAACCGGGAGTTCTCTGCACCCGCAACCCTCAGCGCGATCATGCGGATTACTCCGGACATCGACAGCGAGGAGCCCGAAGACCGTCTCGATGAACGATTTCCTAACGGACACCCTGGTGACACGTTCCTTGCCGGGACCCGGCTAGTGCGGGATGGCCGTGGCGCTCCCGGTGGACAGTTGTCATGGTCAGCGGTAGGCGGATACGGCGGCGAAGAAGATCGCCATGGCGGTGCCGCCGGCGCCGGCGCCGGCCAGGACAGCCTGGGCCGGCCCAGCGCCAGCGATGCGGGCGGTGAGGCCTGCGGTGAACGCGACGTTCAGGGCGCCGGACAGGGCAAGTAGCAAGGTCAGGACCTGCACCGTGTGCATCGGATCTCCCATGGCTCGTAGCCGCCTAGCGGGGTAGCGCGAGCTAAAGCCTACCGTAGTCTTAACAAGGTTATGGTAGGCTTGACGTGGAGGTCAGGCGGTGAAGGCAATGGCTGGCGAGGAAACCCGGCCGCCGTCCTGGCACGGAAAGGTGGTTCATCAATGTCTCAGGAGCTAAGCCCTCTCGAGCAGCGCGTGCGCGCGTTCCTCATCAGCACGGCCAGGCAGGCAGACCCGGACAGGCCGTCCAGCGCGAAGACCGAATACCAGCAGCTCGGCAAGGCCATCGACCCACAGGAGCAGTACTGGGCGTGGCCGCGATTCCGGGGCCTGGGCGAGGTGCTTGGCAACGTCAGCGTCTTCGAGCACGAGCATGACCGCCCGCTGCTCTCGGCGCTCGTCGTCCAAGCGGGAACGCATCAGGCCGGAGATGGATTCTACAAGGGCCTGCTCAACAAGCGCCTCGGTATCCAGCTCCCGCCTGACCAGGAGCGCGCCTTCTGGCGCGAGGAGGTCCGGAAGGTGGTCACGTACTGGAATGCGGCACCGGGCGAGGAGGAGCCTGACACGCAGGCCAGGGCCCTGGCCCTTATCACCAGGATCGAGAGCGACCTGAAAGAGGTGCGTGCCCTGATCTCTGCCGGGTAGACCGCCGGCGGCAGTACCCGCTGCACGGAGCCCGCCAGGCTATCTGTCCCTGGCGGGCTCCCGCGTGACCGGGGGAGCCTCGGTGCCGAGGCCGGCTCGATATGGCCGTCAGCGAGCAGGTGCTGGCTGAGCTGGCGGAGCATGTGTCTACGCGGCCCCAGACGCGCCCGGACACGAGCCCGAGGGCAGTACGTGGTGCGGCTTTTCCAGCTGCCACCAGGCGAGGTCGGGGGTGCCGATGGTGTGCTTGAGGTGGTGGGCGAGGAATACCAGCCACCGCTCGGCTCGTTCGGCCGTGTCCAGCGGTCCGGTGCGGAGAGCCGGGTAGGCGGCGGGGATGAACGCGTCGAACAAGTGCGCCTCGACCGCTTCCCGGCTGGGAGGCCGCAAAGCTCGGCCGGATCGGGCATGGCCCCGGCGGTCTCAACAGTGTCCGGATGGCCGAGCTGACCGCGACCTGGAAGGCCGCCGTCCGCCGCCACCGGGCCGTCAAGGGGCCTGGTGACCAGGGCGCGTAGGGACGGGCAACGCGGAGAAGATCGCCGCCGCCGTCCAGTGCGAGCGCGAGGTCTCCGGCGAAGCAGACCGCATCCTGGCCGCGTACCACGCCGAGATGAACCTCATCATCCGCGGCAGCCCGGACAGGATGATGGAGTTCCACGCCGAGTGGGACCAGGCGTCGGCCGCCCGCGAACCAGTTACCGGCGCGCTAGCCCAGGCCCGCGCACAGCGCCGGCCGGGTGCATCTGACCCTTCTGGCAGCTAAACCCCGCCGGCCAGTGACAACGAACGTTCCTTTTTGTCATTGAATCTTGCTCGTCTGGCATCCTCTGCCACTCAACTTTCCCCGATTCGCCGCCAGCTCAGCAGCACGTGCGCCCTGATGCAGGCTGGGCGGCTAACGGGGAAGCTGGCTGGGCTTCAGCCCGAGCAATCTTCATCGGCACGAGTAACTCCCGGCCACTACTTGAAACGGGCAAAACGGGCATCCTGGCCTCCGTGGATTGTCAATGAAGTTTCCTCAGTGCAGGTCAGAGAGCTGGATCGAGCAATCTGCGCTGTCACCGGACACGACCCGCCTCGAACCCGTTACCGTGGCCCGGTAGAACCGGCCGCGCGGCGCCTGGCGGCGTTGCGCGGCGTGCGGCACGTCCGGTGACGGTCAGGAGCTGAACGACCAGCTCTTGCCGCTGCCTATCAAGGCCGACGAGCGCGGTCAGGTTGTTGGGCGCTGGAGGCGTTTAGCGGTCGGCGGTGTGAGGTCCTGCCAGGGCTGGCCTGGCCCGGTCCACGGGTGCGCGGTGCGGGCCAGGCAAGGGGGGTGGGGTTAGTGGTGGAGGTGCTGTTCGGCAGCCAGATGGTGATGGCGCGGGCGGCGCCGGCCAGGGCGCCGCGCAGGGCGGCGCATGCCAGCCAGAGCCGTTCGGCGCGGGTCAGGTCGGGATCAGGAGTGGTCATCGCGTGCCTCCTTGGTGAGGGCGGGTAGGGCGCCGGTCGGCGTGCTTCCAACCTTGGGCCAGGCCCGGACCCGGCGGCTGAGTTGCGATGAGCGGCTACGGGGGCCTGCTTGTTTGCGCTTGTCAGCTCCTGTCCGCGCGCGGCAGGGATAATGCTGGTTGCGATGAGTGGCGACGGGAAAGGCAGCGGGGCGCGGCGGCCGCGGGCGATCAGCCGGCCGCAGGTGCCGCCGGGACCGCTGGCCGACCTCAAGGCCCTGCTGTACGAGCTGTACCTGGCGGCCGGGACGCCGACGCTGGACCGGGTCGCCGCGTGGATCGCGGCGGATGAGCATGAGGATCTGGCCGGGGCGCCCGGCCGGGACACTATCGCGCGGATCATCGGCGACCCGGGGATGCCGCCCTCACAGGCCGACGTGGCCGCGGTGGCCGCCGTGCTGGCCCGGGCCGCCCGCTGGGATCCGGGCGATGCGGCCGGGCGTGCCCGCGACCTGTGGATAGCGGCCCGGATGGCTGCTGTTCGTGTCCCGGTGGCTGGGGTCCGGGTGAGCGAGGCGGATCCGCGGCGGCTGGGCGTGCACGCGGCTATCACCGTGCCCGGGGTGCCGGACGAGATCCCGCCGGAATACGTGCCGCGGGAATTGGATGAAGCCGAGTACGGGGTGCGGGCCAGAGTGGCGGCCGCTGCAGAGCGGGGCGGTTTCGTGCTGCTGGTCGGCGGGTCCTCGGTCGGCAAGACCCGGAGCGCGTTCGAGGCGGTCACCGCGCTGCTCCCGGACTGGTGGCTGGTGCACCCAGCCGGGCCAGGTGAGGTTGCGGCGCTAGCTTCCGGTCCGCTGCTGCGGATGGTGGTGTGGCTAGATGAGCTGCAACGGTACCTGGGCGGCGAGCACGGCATGACCGGTGGGATGGTGCGGGGGCGCCGACCCGAACGCACGGGAACGGGAAGTGCTCGACCTGGCCGACATCATCCGCATCGGCGCGGAGTTCAGCCCGGCCGAGCAGAACCGGGCCCGCGCCGCTGCGGCCCGTGACCCGCGGCTGCGGGAAGCGCTGGAAGCGGCCGGGTACGGGCTTACCCAGACCCTAGCGGCCGCGCCGCAACTGGTCGCCCGCTGGGAAGACGCCCAGGCGGCGGACCCGTACGCGTGGGCGGTGCTGACCGCGGCGCTGGACGCGGCCCGGCTCGGCGCCCGGGCCCCGCTCACCGCCGGGTTCCTGCGCGACGCCGCGCCGGGCTACTGCACCAGCGCCCAGCAGGCCGAGGCACCGGGCAACTGGTTCGAACAGGCCCTGGCCTTCGCCACCGGTAAGCTGCACGGCGCCGCCGCCCCACTCAGCCCCGCCGGGATTGGCATGGGCCAGGTCGCTGGGTACACCGCCGCGGACTACTTGGTCCAGCACGCCAGCCGGAAACGCCACTCCGCCCGAGTGCCCGCCAGCACCTGGGATGCCGTCCTCAGGCACGTCCGGGACCCCGCCGACGCCATGCGGCTCGCCGACAGCGCCAGATGCCGACTGCTGTACCGCTACGCCATCCCGCTGTACCGCCACGCCGCCGATGCCGGCGACGGACTTGCTGCCCGGCGGCTGGCCGATCTGCTGACCCAGCGGGGTGACCTGGGCGAGCTCCGCGCACTGGCCGAGGCTGGCGACAGGCCTGGCGCCGCAGCGCTGGCCGATCTGCTGGCCGAACGCGGCGACCTAGACGGGGCCGCGCAGATCCTGCGGGATCTGGCCGAAACCGGCGACGAGCAGGCCGGTACAGATCTGGCTCGCCTGCTGGCCAGGCGCGGGAACCTGGGCGAGCTTCGGGCCCTGGCCGAGGCTGGCGACAGGCCTGGCGCCGCAGCGCTGGCCGATCTGCTGGCCGAACGCGGCGACCTAGACGAGCTGCGCGGCCGAGTCGACGCCGACGACGCGGAAGCCGCCTGGCGGCTGGCCATCCTGCTGGCCGAGCGCGGTGAACTGGGCGAGGCTGCGCAGATCCTGCGGGAACGGTCCGCTGTCGGTGCCGGCTACACCCCCGAAGCTCTGGTAGCGTTCCTGGTCAGGTTTGGTGACCCGGGCGAGGCCGCGCAGATCCTGCGGAACCAGGCCGAGGCCGGCGACGGGAGCACCGCAGCGCTGGTTGACCTGCTGGCCCAGCGCGGCGACCTAGACGAGCTGCGCGCCCGGGCCGACGCCGGCGACAGGAACGCCGCCTGGCGGCTGGCCGATCTGCTAGCCGAGCGCGGCGACCTGGACGGGGTCGTGCAGATCCTGCAGGACCAGGCCGAGGCCGGCGACGAGTACGCCGCTTTGCGGCTAACGGGGCTGCTGGCCGAGCGCGGTGACCTGGACGGGCTACGGGTCCTGGCCGATATCGGCGAGGGGGCCGCCGCCTCGGAGCTGGCCAGGCTGCTAGCCGAGCGCAATGACCTGGAGGAGCTGCGCGCCCTAGCCGACGACGTCGGCTACATCCCGGCCGCCTGGCGGCTGGCCGATCTGCTGGCCCAGCGGGGTGACCTGGAGGAGCTGCGCGTCCGGACCGACGCCGGCGACTGGTATGCAGGCAAGCAACTCGTCGACCTGCTGACTAAGCAGGATCAGGGCGACGAACCGGAGCAACTACGCCGGTTCGGCCTGAACCCGGACGGGTCAACTGCCTCCGCGTGAAGGCGCCCTGCCTAAGGTCAGCAAGGTGCCCGACGCCCCGCTCCGCCAGGTTATGCACGAGGTTGAGGATCTCGCGGAGGTTGCGACCGATCCGGTATTTGTGGAACGGATTCCGGAACGGCCCGACGGTCTGTTTGCGGGCCGCGGCGTGGCTCCACGCAGGCCGTTCCACTTCCAAGGTTGCGGAACGACCAGCGGCCGCCGGGCCGAGCGGATCCTCGCCGCTGCCCCGGGCCGAGCTGGTCCGGGCGGCCCGGTCAGGAGGGGCAAGCAAGGACGATTTCGGTGCCGAGCACGTGCAGCCGGTCGGATTTGCCCACCGGCGAAGCCTTCAGTGGTCAACGCCGTGACTAAAAGCTAGGCTCAGTGACCTGTCGTCTACGTCGCGGAATGGCAGCGGAGCGGATATGAACGGCGCGGAGCATGCCACGATGGTGGTGACTGCCAGGCTCCCGAGCGGTGCGCCCGTCAGGGTCGAGGTGGCCGGGACCGAGTCCGGTGACGGCATGACCAGCGTCGGGTTGCGGGACCTGGATCTGGGAAATGCGCTGGACACGGTGGCAGAGATCGGCTCCGTGGTGGTGGACAAGCTGAAGGCGATCAAGCCGACCAAGGCGACGGTGGAGCTGAAGCTCGGATTCGCGGTAGAGGCGGGCAAGCTGACCGCGCTGTGGGTCGGCGGTAAGGGTGAGGCGTCGCTCACGGTGACCCTGGAGTGGTCCGAGCACCCGGAAGCGCCTGCGAGCGGAGGTGGCTGACCCGCTCGAAGACCTGCTGCGAGCATGCACGGTGCGTGTCACTGGCGGCCCTGCGCCGGGCACCGGGCTTTTCGTGGCGCCGGGGAAGGTCTTGACCTGCGTGCACGTGATCGGCGACAGCGCTGACCTGGTGGTGAGCTGGGAACGCGACGGCCAGCCCACACTGGAGGTCCGGGTCTCTGGCCGGATCGCGGTGCTGGCCGATCGGGGCCGTCCGATCCCGGCCCTGGACCGCGACTATCCCGACATCGCGGTGCTGCAGATCGGCGGGCTCGAGGGTCATCCCTGCGTGCGTATCGATCCGGAGTGGCCCTCGCTGGAGGACAGCTTCCTGATCTTCGGCTATCCCGAGGAGGGCGGCGCGGTGCAGCGGACCCCGGCGCGGCTCACCTACCGGGGCACGAAAGGCACTTTGCCAACCGCGTACCTGGATCTGGCCTCGGACACGATCAAGCCGGGGATGAGCGGGGCGGCGGTGCTGAACCTGCGCTCGGGGGCGGTGTGCGGGGTGGTGGTCGCCAGCAAGCACCCGGCCCACCCCGACGGCGCCTTGGCTATCCCGTGGTCGGCCATCGACACAGACCTGGCTGACGTGTTGGCCGCCAACGAGGGCTTCCATGGCCAGGATCGGCGGTGGGAGGAGGCGGCGGCGGCCCGCCGGGAACGGCTGCGGTTCCGGCTGCCCCGCGTCGTGGCCCACTTCACCGGCCGCGAAGGCCTGCTGGCCCAGCTGGACGCGGCGCTGAGCCAGCGGCGGGCAGGGGTGATCACCCAGACGATCAGCGGGCTGGGCGGAGTGGGCAAGACCCAGCTGGCCGCCGCCTACGCGGCCGCGCACCAGGACGAGTTCGACATCGCAGCGTGGGTGCGGGCCGCCGACGGCGGAACTGCGGATCTGGCGGAGCTGGCCGTGGCCCTTGCCCTCCCGGTGGCCGGGCGTACCCCGCCCGAGCGGGCCAGCGACACCCTGATGTTCCTGGCCAACACCGACCGCCGCTGGCTGCTGGTGTTCGACAACGCCCCCGGGCCGCAGGCGCTGACCGGGCTGCCCAGCTCTGGTCACGGCCGGGTGCTGGTCACCTCCCGGCACCGCGGCGGCTACGACGCCTTCGGCGTGGAGCTGGCCGTCGACGTGTTCGGCGCCGACACGGCCCGCCGGTACCTGCTGGCCCGCTCGGGCAGGAGCGGCGAGGAAACCGGCGATGCTGACGCCGTGGCCGCCGCCCTGGGTTACCTGCCCCTGGCCCTGGCCCACGCCGGGGCCTATTGCGCTTCTGGCACCGGCGTCCCGTTCGGCGACTACCTGGAACTGGTCGAGGACCTGCCGTCCCAGGAACTGTTCGACACCAGCCCCGAAGTGTTCTACCAGCACACCGTCGCCGCTACCTGGAACACCTCCATCACCGCGGCCGGGCAGCAGGCGCCGCTGGCCCGCCCGGCCCTGGAGATGGCGGCCTACCTGGCCCCCGAGGCGATCCCCCGCTCATTCTTCGCGGTGCTGGAGGAGAACTCGGCAGCAGGACGCAAGCGAGCGGCCGACGCTCTCACCGCGCTGCATCGCTACTCGCTGGCCACCGTGGACGGCAGCCAGGTCAGCGTCCACCGCCTGCTCCAGAAGGTGATCAGGGACCGGCTCACCGGCCCCGACCAGGCCAGCGCAATCACCCACGCGCTTACGGCCATCCAGCGCGCCCTGCCCGATGATCCGAAGCTTCCGGCGACGTGGCCGCAGTGGCAAGAACTGGTTCCCCACATCGTCGCCCTCGCCAGCATCGAGACCGTCGCCAACCTCAACGCCGACCAGCTCGTGAACATACTCAACCCGACGTGCGATTTCCTGCTCCGGTCCGGGTCCAACCTTCCGGCCCTGGCCCTGGCCACTCAAGCGGTCTCTCTTTCGACAGCTCACCTCGGCCCCGGCTACCCCCACACTCTCATCGCCCGGGCTCACCTGGCCCTCTCGTACCTGTCGGCGGGGCGCACCGGCGAGGCCGTTACCATGTACGAGCGGCTTGTCCCAGACATGGAGCGGCTGCTCGGCTCCGACTACCCCGGCACCCTCATCGCCCGAGGCGACCTGGCCTCCTCGTACCTGTCGGCGGGGCGCACCGGCGAGGCCATCGCCATGAACGAGCAGCTCGTCACAGACAGCGAGCGGCTGCTCGGCCCCGAGCATCCCGACACCCTCATCGCCCGAGGCAATCTGGCCACCTTGTACTGGTCGGCGGGGCGCACCGGCGAGGCCATCGCCGTCGAAGAGCGGGTCGCCGCCGACCGGGAGCGGCTGCTCGGCCCCGACCATCCCCACACCTTGACCGCCCGGGGCGAGCTGGCAGCCTCGTACCTGTCGGCGGGGCGCATTAGCGAGGCCGTCGCCATCTTGGAGCGGGTCGCCGCCGCCGTGGAGCGGCTGCTCGGCCCCGAGCATCCCGACACCCTCACCGCGCGGGGCAACCTGGCCTCCTCGTACCGGGCGGCGGGGCGCACTGCCGAGGCCGTCGTCATCTTGGAGCGGGTCGCCGCCGACCGCGAGCGGCTGCTCGGCCTCAACCACCCCGACACCCTGAACGCCCAAGCCAACCTGGGCGCCTTGTACCTGTCGGCGGGGCGCATTAGCGAGGCCGTCGTCATCTTGGAGCGGGTCGCCGCCGACACGGAGCGGCTGCTCGGCCCCGAGCATCCTGACACCCTTACCGCCCAGGGCAACCTGGCCCTCTCGTATCAGTCGGCGGGACGCACCGGCGAGGCCATCGCCATCTTGGAGCGGGTCGCCGCCGACACGGAGCAGCTGCTCGGCCCCGAGCACCCCCACACCCTGACCCTCCAGGGCGAGCTGGCCGCCTCGTACCTGGCGGCGGGGCGCACCGCCGAGGCCATCGCTATCGAAGAGCGGGTCGCCGCCGACCGCGAGCGGCTGCTCGGCCCCGACCACCCCGGCACCCTGATCGCCCGAGGCGAGCTGGCCGCCTCGTATCAGTCGGCGGGACGTACCGCCGAGGCCATCGCCATCTTGGAGCGGCTTGTCCCCGACATGGAGCGGCTGTTCGGCCCCGACCACCCCGGCACCCTCACCGCCCAGGCCAACCTGGCCGCCTCGTATCAGTCGGCGGGGCGCACCGGCGAGGCCATCGCCATCTTGGAGCGGGTCGCCGCCGACCGCGAGCGGCTGCTCGGCCCTGACCACCCCGACATCCTGATCGCCCGAGCTAACCTGGCCGCCTCATACCGGGCGGCGGGGCGCACCGGCGAGGCCATCGCCATCATGGAGCGGGTCGCCGCCGACGCGGAGCGGCTGCTCGGCCCCGAGCATCCTGACATTCTGACTGCCCGGGGCGAGCTGGCTATTTCGTACTGGTCGGCGGGGCGCATTGGCGAGGCCATCACCACGAACGAGCAGCTCGTCACTGACAGCGAGCGGCTGCTCGGCCCTGACCACCCCGACATCCTGATCGCCCGAGCTAACCTGGCCTCCTCGTACCTGTCGGCGGGGCGCACCGGCGAGGCCATCACCACGAACGAACAGCTCGTCACGGACAGCGAGCGGCTGCTCGGCCCCGAGCATCCCGACATTCTGACCGCCCGGGGCGAGCTGGCTATTTCGTACTGGTCGGCGGGGAACATCGGCGAGGCCATCGCCATCTTGGAGCGGCTTGTCCCCGACATGGAGCGGCTGCTCGGCCCCGACCACCCCGGCACCCTCACCGCCCAGGCCGACCTGGCGATGGCGAAGAGGGGGGAAGAACCCCCAACAGACTTACGGAATTAAGCTCTTAACCGATCTAGCAGCGTAAGGCGCCCACGCCGTTCCTGATCGCGCTGCCGGCACTCGCAGCAGCCACATGCCTCTCCGCACTCAGCGTGACTGCCTAGAAATCGATCGATTCCGGACAAGATCACAGATCAGAACCCGTCCGGGATGACTGCGACCGCCCGCCCAGTGTGAGTCGCTCTTCCGCCGCCGTCGACCATACGCTGCACTTGATCACGACCGAATCAGACGGGGCGCCGCATGAGCCAGGAACGGCCTGACGAGCAGTTCGCCTTTGCAGTGGTCCGGCGCGTCCTCGACGCCGACGTCCGCCTGCACGATACCGGCGGCCGGCAGGGCGCAGTCGACGGCATCGTGACCTACCCGGACGGGCGCGTCGCAGCACTGGAGATCTCCTCAGTCGGCCCGGAGGACGAGGCACGCATCACCAATGTGCTCTCCAGGTCGCAGTCTCGACGCCAGCTCGCAGGCATCTCCCACCACTGGTACGTCCAGGTTCCCGGCGATTTCCACCCGGCCGAGCTCCGTTCGATCGACCAGGCGGTGCTGCGGTGCGAGGAGCTTGGGTTTGATCATCTGAGCGACGCGGTGGGCCACGGGCATACCGATCTTGACGCTCTTGCTCTGCGACATGTGTCCGCTGACGCGATACACACCACGTCTGCGCCAGAACAGGCTACGCGCCGGGTGTACGTGTACCGGCGGCCTCCCGGAGGGTTCCTCCGCGACGGAATCGAGCCGCTGCCCGACGAGCTGGCTGAGATGTTGCGGACGACCACCATGCAGTCGAAGATCGCGAAACTGGTCCGGTCAGGACTTGACGAGCGGCATCTGCTGCTGCTCGTCCGCCAGTCGGCCTTCAGCTTCCCGGTCTACGACGGCCTGGCCTGGGGCGGCCCGCTGCCCAGCAGGCCAGCTCGCCTTCCCGCCGAGCTCAGCCAGGTATGGCTATTGACCGGATACGCCGCCGGCGGCGTGGTACGAGCTACCGCCAGCGGTGCATGGTTCCGCGACCACCCCTATGACAAGGCTTCCTGAGCGCTGCCGATACACCGCAGGCTGAGCCTGGCCGGGACGCTGGTGACAGCACTGGCTGTGGCATAACGGGCGGCCAACGGAGCCTGGGTCCGCTGCCGTTGCAGCACCCGCGCTCCGGCGGGTAGCTGGTTCGCCTCAGCGCGTCGCTCGGCGCCAACACAGCACCACCCGTCGGCCGGCCACTCGTCGGCCCCGGCCGCCACGCAGATCGACCCGGCAATTACCGCCAGTGCGAGCTCGTCCCGGGTAGCCGTAGCGGGAGCCGGTCAGGATCCCGGCAGCGTATGCCAGCAGCTCGGGACCGCCAATCCCATGCACACCTCCCGGAGGTCAGTGTGACCACCCTCGCCGACCGCGCCCGCCAGCTCGCCAGGCAGCATCCGCTGCAACCCCGGAACGCCGCGCCCGCCACCGCCCTCTACGTGGCGCTCGCGACCACCAGGACCGTCGACGGCGCACGGCGCGCACTCGGGGCCGCGGCACTCGATCTGCTCGAGCGTCTGGCGGGCACCGCCTGGCCCGGCCAGGGAGTGGCACATGCGCACCCGGGCCGGGCTCACCCCGTCGTCACTTCGCCGGTCCCTGTATCAGGCGGGGCGCGACCGCCGATGGAATGGCCGACGGAAAGCTTGGTCACGATCCGGAATCGGTCGTACACCATCGGTGCTGACCCGGCGTTAGCCTTGTCAAAGAGCGCGGTGCCGAGGCCGCGCCAAGGGGGAGGAATCGTGCGCGCCACACGCGCCCTGCTCACCGCGGTCATCCCTGCTGTTGTTCTGGCCCTGACAGGCTGCGCGAGCACCTCGAGCACCGCGCCGCCTGCCGCGTTCGGCACGCCCGCAGCGGCGTCCACGATCCCCGGGACGAGCCCGTCACCGGCTGGCATCCTGACCGGCCCAGCCGGGACCGCGTTCACTGTCACGCCGTTCAGCCCGGACGGAACCCCGGCCTCGTACAGCGTGACGCTGACCCGGGTTGACGAGCACGCCACCCTGGACCAGTACAGCCAACTGCGGGCGCACGGGGACCACCTGGCCGCGGCCGAGTTCACCGTCACCGGCAGCACGGGGCAGGCCCAGGACGACGCGAACAACGACGCGGGGGTCATCGGCAGCGACGGACAGGTGTATGACCCGGCGACCGCCGGAGTCACCGAGGGGACCGACTTCTCCAGCGGGGTCTTCTCGGTCAGCCCCGGCCTCACAGATAAGGCTGGGTTTCGTTCGAGCTGCCCGCGGGCGTGACTGTCGCGTCGATCCAGTGGCTGACCGGCCGCACGACGGCGACATGGACTGTGGGCGGCTAGCAGCCACTACCAAGAGAGACTGGAAGATATGAGGATCACGGCACGACCGGCCTGGAATTCGCCTTGGTTGCCCTGGCTGGTGTCCTGGTAGGCCGGTTCCTGCCGGATGGCCATCGGTCACCCGGCGCGAGCGTGCCCGTGCCGACCCGGACCCCACGGCTCGCGGCTAGTGGCGGCTAGCGGCGCGCGTACAGCCTCATCTGCGCGGCACAGGAGCTGGCATTATGCCGCGGCCGCGCCAGCGTCTTGCACCCAAGCCTCGCGGAAGCGCCACCCACCCTAGAGACCCCCTTGCCCGTTTTGTCCTAGACCGCCTCATGATACAGCCGGTCATCCCATACGGTATTTGAAGTCCGTACTAAATGGCCTAGGGGTGCCGTGTCAGCCGACGGCTGCCGCCTGTGAAACACCACCACGGCCTCGCGGCCGGAGCGACGTGACGCGCTGCTCTTGACCTGCGGCACGTCACTGAGATGATCTTATGCAGGTCAGGATCGCTGTACGAGTCCGACTGATACCAGCTCGTTGTTGGTGTTGTAGACACGGCGGGCGGGGCCGGTGGAGACTCGACCTATGCCCGCCGATCAGCACAACGCTTCCGCCAGTGCGGTCGGCTACCTGTATCAGGTGAACTGGTGCCTGATCGAGCTACTGATGAGTGGACCAGACAGGCTGGACCAAGCGATCAGCCTGGAGACCCATGACGACGTGGCATGGGAGGAATCCGGCTCTCCGGTCGAGCTGCTTCAGTCCAAGCATCACGTGGGTGTGTCCACCGGATTGGGCGACAAAGACGCCGATATCTGGAGGACGCTGCTGGTCTGGATGAATACCGCGCATCCCGCCGACCCGCAGGGTCCAGCGCTGGTCCTCGTCACCACCTCAGTCGCTCAGCCTGGCACGGCAGCTTATGCCCTGCGCAAAGACGTGAGGGACACCTCGACGGCGGCCATCAAGCTCACAGAAGCTGCCCGGTCCTCGTCCGCAGAGAATACCGGGAAGGCGCGCGAGCGGTTTCTGAAGCTCACCGAAGCGGAACGGCAGATCTTCCTCGCGCGGGTCGTCGTGGCCGACGGAGCCCCGAATGCGGATGATCTAGATGCCGAGCTCAGCCGGATCCTATTCCACGCATTGCCCAACGGCCACGAGGAACTTTTCTTGTCTCTGGTGTGGGGCTGGTGGGCTGCAGTGGCGCTGGACATGCTCCGTGGTCGTCGGGCGGTTATTAGCGCTCGCGAGGCAAAAGCCGCTATTTCGCATTTGCGTGACCAGTTCAGCGAGGACAACCTGCCGACCACCGTCGAGCTGGCCGATGTCGACGAGAGCTACGTGATCGCCATGCACGGCGAGCGTGTTTTCGTCCATCAGATGCGCTGGGTGGAATTCAACGAGACCAACCTGCGCAAGGCCATCGTCGACTACTACCGAGCGGTCACCCAGGCGACGAAGTGGCTGACCGAGGATCTCATCGGCATGCACGAACTGGAAAAGTTCGAGGACAACCTGCGCGATGAGTGGGAGCGTGTCTTCGCCGACATGGTAGAGGACCTGGGCGCAGGCGCGGATGAGACCGCGAAGACCGCCGCGGGCAAGGCCTTGCTGCGCAGGCTGCGAGACTCGACCGCTGTCAATGTCCGTCCCCGGTATAACGATCCGTTCTTCGCCCGCGGGCGACGTCACGTCCTGGCCGACGGCGGGGGCATCGGGTGGCATCCTGACTTCCAGTCACGGTTGGAAAGCCTCCTGGGTGTCACCGCATCTTCCGGAGCGCCGGATCGGTGATGAAGGGATGGGGCGACCGGTCTCCGGAAGCGGCAGCGCTGCTGAATCCGGCGCTGCTCGCAATCATCTGTGCAGCCGCGGCGTCTCAGTACGAGCAGGGGTCGGATGAGGCGATGCCATGGCCTCTGGCGTTCCTGGTCGCGCCCCTGGTCCTGCACCGCGGAACCCGTGAGGCCCTGCCCAGGACTACCCGGACCCACCTGTCGGCTTGGATCACAAATAACCCGGTAATACGTGCGGGCTTTCCGCAGCGCGCTCAGTCGCTCACCGAACTTGTTCGCGAAGGACTGCGGTTCGGCATGGCTCATGGTGCGCTGTCGATCACAGCGGAAGGCGGGGTGCGTGGCGTCCTGACCCCGTCGGCGCGGCCGATCGAAAGCGGCGATGCAGCCGATATCGTACGATCGGCCGGATTTGTCGGGAAATGGTTCACGCGAGCAGATCAGCCGGCGACCCTCTTCGCGCTGCTAGGTGTGGCACCCTAATTCGGTGCAGTTGCTTCTCGTGATCCTCTACCATGCGGACGGGCGGACTCGCCCGGTCGAATTCACGCCAGGCGAGCTCAACATCGTGACCGGTGAGTCCCGGACCGGCAAGGGCGCCCTGCTGACCATCGTGGACTACTGCCTAGGCCGTGACAGCATGCAGGTCCCCGCCGGGCCGATCACTGACACCGTCGCCTGGTACGCCACGCTGTGGAAACTGGAAAGCGGGCAGGTCTTTGTAGCGCGTCCGGCACCCGCGCCGGGCCGGGCTACGACCCAGCAGGCCATGCTGGAATTCGGATCCGATCTCCAGCCCCCGGCGCTACGCGACCTCCGCGTGAACGCCGACTCCAGGACCTTGCGCACGCAGATTGGCCGACGAATCGGGATCGAGGAGAACATCACCGACCCCGACCCTAGAGCTGGACGGCAGCCACTGGAGGCCAACCTCGCGCACGCGGTCATGCTGTGCCTGCAAAGCCAGAACGAGATCGCGAGCTCCACGACGCTATTCCACCGGCAAGGCGAACGCGGCATCCCGGACGCACTGCGTGACACCATTCCCTACTTCCTCGGGGCGGTGCCGCAGGATCAGGCGCTCAAGCGGGCCCAGCTACGAGCGGCCCGGCATGCGCTGCAACGTGCCCAGGCGGCACTCCAAACCGCAGAGATGGCCGCCCAGACCATCGACGTGGAGCTGCGGGCACTCTATGAGGAGGCCCGGGCCGCCGGGCTCGTGCCAGACCAGGACATCGCCGACCGCAATACCTTGATCGGGACACTCCAGGCCGCCCGGATAGCCCGTCAGCCTGATCAGCTCACCCCCCGCACAGATGACATCGCCCGCCAGGACCGGTACGTAGCCCTGGAGAGCCGGGCGCGAGCGTTGCGCGCTGATCTCGACCGGGTTCTATCGGACCGCGCTCTCCTGCTCGATCAGCGCAATGAGGAGTCGGGCTACGAGCAATCCCTGCAGTTGCAGGCAGGCCGTCTCACCAGCCTGAACCTGATCGATTTCACGTCGGGAAACGGCACTGCCAGCGAGCCAGCTTGCCCGGCCTGCGGCCAGCCCACAGACGGGGCAGACGCTACTCCCGCGGCACTACGCTCCAGTCTGAACCGCCTGCGCGGCCAGCTCGAGAACCTGGCGGCTGACCGGCCATCCCAGCGCAGCGCGCTCCAGGACCTCAACAGCCGGGCAACTGCCCTCCGTGAGGAGCTTTCCAGCGCGGAAGCGGCACTGATATCGCTGCAGACCGCCGACCGTGTCACCAACCTCACCGCCGGTGACAGCCGCGACTTCACTCGTGGCCGGATAGACGCGATCCTCGCGCGGGTCGACTCCGTGGATGAAGGCGAACTTCGGCGACTGCGCGCCAGCGCCGACAGCGCCGCGGCCACGGTCGCGGCACTCGAGGCCGAACTCAACGACGACGAGGACCGCGAGCAACTAACCTCACGGCTCCTGATTATCGGCCGGGACATGACCACCTACGCCGGCCAGCTCGAATTGGAGCACAGCGAGACCAGTGTCCGCCTCGATCTCGCACGCCTGACGGTCGTAACCGACACCGAACGAGGACCCATCCCCCTAGAGCGCATCGGCAGCGCCGCCAACTGGATCGGCTATCACCTCGCCACTCACCTCGCGCTCCACCGGTACCAAACCAGGCAGAATCGGCCAGTGCCCCGCTTCCTCATCCTGGACCAGCCAACCCAGGCTCACTATCCTTCGGAGGTTTCCCTCCAAAGCGGCCTACCCGAAAATGACGCCGACAGGGCCGCCGTCCACCGCATCTTCCGCCTGCTGCATGACTTCGCGGCAGAACTCGCGCCGCGCTTCCAGATCATCGTGTGCGACCACGCCAACCTCCCCGAACCCTGGTTTCAGGACTCCATCGCCCATAACTGGCGCGACGGCCGCAAGCTCATCCCCCAGGACTGGCTCAACTAGGCTCGGCGCGCCACTCGTCAGGGCTTATGAACCGGCTAGGACGGGCGGCTCTCTGCCTCCTGTACCTGCTGGGCGAGCCAGGCGAGCAGCCCGCCCATCCACGGTGGGGAGCCGGGCAGCGGGTCCGGAGTTCCGGTTGCTGATGCGGCTGCCGACAGGGCGCGCCAGCGCAGCGGCGCGTACCGGTCGCCAGCCACGGCCTGCCCGAGCTGATGACGCGCCGACTCCTCGAGCTGGCGCGCCCGACCGGGCGTGACGCCGAGCTCGGCGGCAAGGCTGCGGTAGGTCCGGCCGTCCGGGCCGAACGTCCGTGCGATGAGGATAAGCCTGCGCCGCTGGTCGATCTGCTGGAGCAGGTCTTCCGCCAGGTACGGCAGGTCCTCTTCGTCAGGGGGATCAGCCAGGAACCGCAGCCTGTCCCGGTCATCAACTCCCAGGCCCGGGTGACGTCGGGCGGCAAGTAGGTGATGCCGTCCGCGAGCGTAAGCACGTCCCCCAGGGTGCGCGCGCCGCGCTCGGCCTGCGCCCAGGCGGCCAGTGCCTGGAGCGCGCCGGTTATCTCCGGGAGCAGCGCGGGCTGCGTGACGCGGGCAGCGAGGTCCAGGCCGACGACATCGGCTGCAGTGCCGCGTGCCTCATGGCGCAGATCTTCGATGACCTTCCGGACGGCCGTGATGAGCTTCGGGCCGGCGTTGCGCAGCTCGAGCAAGCACCTGTCGGGGGTCGCGGTGACCTCCTCGACGTACTTGAATCCCTCGCGGTCGAGAAGGTTGTAGAACCTGTGGTGACCGGCCAGGGCCTGCAGCGGCGCGGCGAGCTCTTGCAGCGGGGTGCGGCCGCCTTGGACTGGGTGCAGCTCGTAGCAGGACCGGCAGCGGACGGTCGCTACTCCTGCGGCGGTCACGAACCGGTCTCCGGGATCGGAGGAGACGCGGCCGAGGTGAGCTGGGAGAGATAGGCGGCCGCGCGCCGGTCGACTTCAGGGACTGGGTCGGCGTAGTGCCGCAGGGTGGTGGCGCCACCGCCACTGTGCCCGAGCCGCGCGGCCGTGTTGCGCAGGTCGAAGCTGGCGGCGAGCAGCTGGCTGGCGGTGTAGTGGCGCAGCCCCTTAATGTCCAGCTCGGTCCCGGCGGCCGCCGCGGCGTCGGCGACCCGGTGCGTGGCCCAGTCCGGGTTCCACGGCCGGCCATGCACCGGATCGTTGGAGAACAGGTACGCGTCCTCCGCCAGCTCGACGCCGACGGTGGCGAGCGTGGCCGCGATCTCGTCCAGGTAGTTCCTGACGAGCGCGCAGGTGTCCGGGTCGATGGCCAGCCACCGGTCCTGGTGGGTCTTGGTGTCCTTGCGGACCCGCTGACCGCCGCGGACGACGTAGTTGAACGCGACGTGAACCAGGCCGCGGTCCAGGTCGACATCGCGGATCTGCAGGCCGCACAGCTCGCCGCGGCGTACGCCGGTGACCGCCACCAGCCACAGGTACAGGCCGAGCGGCGCGCCCACCGAACCGGCCGCGGCGATCACCTTCGCGACGTCCTCCGGCGGGGTGGCCGGAATGGTCCTGCGGATGGCGGTCGGCGCCTTGGCCGACTCGGCCGGGTTCCGGTCGATCCAGTCCCAGCGCTGCGCGGCGGCGAACGCACCCGACAGGATGCTGTGGATGCCGCGGATGGTGTTCGGCTTCATCGGCCGACACTGGTGCGCCCGGCATCCGGCCCGGCCGCAGTCATGCCCCGAGCCCAGCCGCGTACGGCCGGTGCGCGGCTCGCTGGCGGGTTCCCCGGCGACGACAGCATTGCGGCCGTGCCGGACGACGATCAGCCCGTCGTCGGCGAGCGCCTCGAGAGCGCGACGCATCACGCCCGTGCCGATGCCCTGCAGGGCACCCACCTCGGTGATGGACGGCAGCTCATCGCCGGGCACCAAGGCCCCGGACTGGATGGCTCCGGCCAGCGAGGCAGCGACCTGCTGCCAGGCGGGCTGAGCCGAAGCAGGGTCGAGGGCCAGGACGGGGATGTTGCGATGCTCGGTGAAGGGCCGCCCGATGCAGGACAAGTCGGCGCACCGCTTGAGCCGGGCGTAGAGCTTGTCGAGCATCGGGCCGCGCACCTCGCGGACCTTCAGGTGCCCCAGCGCCGGCTTGATGGTCCGCCGGATGAACCCCTCGTTGGTCTGCCGCGTGGACACGTCCCATTCCGCGATCGCGGCGTACTCGTCCATCAGCTCGGACATGGTCACCCCCGCCTCGGGCCGACGGCCGTCAGCGGCCTTCTGCAGCAGCTTGCCGAGCTCGATCTGCGCCTGCGCCTCGGCCTTGACAGTGGACTTGAAGTACTCACGACGCCGGGTCACCGGGTCATACCCGGCGAACACGACCACGCGGAACGACCCGCTGGGCAGTCGCTCTATGTGACCCTTAGCAGCCTTCGGCATGGCCGCATGGTAACCCGGACCGAGGACATGATTCCACGTTTGATTCCACGAACCAAGATCTCGAAGAGGCGAAACCCGCTCTTACCTGGGAGCCGGTGAGCGGGTTCGAACCGCTGGCCTGCCGTTTACAAGACGGCTGCTCTGCCTGCTGAGCTACACCGGCGGGAGACTCTGTGCATGGTAGCCGGCCTGCGCCCGGGCGGGCGTTCTCACCGGCGGGCGCCGCGCGGGCGCAGGGTGTCCCGCAGGGCCTCCAGCGCGGTGAAGCGCGGGGCCCAGCCGAGGTCCTGCTTGGCCCGGGTGGTGTCCATGATCGCCGGATGGCTGGCCGCCTCCACCCACTGCGCGGCGGGCGGCAGGAACGGCAGCGCGGCGATGGCCCGGGCCGCGAACTGCGCGGGGCGGCCCGGCAGCGGCAGCGGGATCAGGCCGAACTCACGGGCGACGTCGGCGGTGGTGAGGATGCCGTCGGCAGCGACGTTGTAGGCGCCGGGCGGGCCGGCCGCCACGACGCACTGCAGGAACGCGTGCCCGAGATCCTCCTCGTGCACGAACTGCAGCGGCATCACCGGGACCGGCGCGGGCAGCGGCACCGGGAGCCGGCCCACCCGGCCGGCCAGGCTGCGGCCGAGCGGCGCCAGCGGCCCGGGCAGGAGATCCTTGGCGCCGACCGCGTGCGGCCCCAGGACCATCGGCGGGCGCAGCAGGTACAGCGCGGGCCCGGCGGACCGGTCCGCCTCGGCCCGCAGCAGGTGCTCGAGCTCGGCCTTCTCCTGCGCGTAGAACAGCCGGGCGGCCGGGCGCACGGGCCACTCCTCGGTCATCCCGACCGGGTTGTCGGGGTGGAAGCCGTACGCCGCCACCGACGAGGCGTAGACGAACCGGCGCGCGCCCGCCGCGGCCGCGGCCCGGAAGGCGTTCAGCGTGCCGTCGACGTTGACCGACCGGATCACCTCGGCGGACGCGGCCCCGGTGATCAGGAACGCCAGGTGCACCACCACGTCGGCGGCAGCGAAGGCGTCCTGCAGGGCCGCGGGGTCGCGGACGTCCCCGCGGCGGTACTCCAGCTTCGTCCAGCCGTACGCGGCCGGGTCGAACGGGCGCCGGGCGATGCCCACGATCCGCGCCACCCGGTCGTCGGCCTGGAGCAGCGGGATCAGGCCGAAGCCGAAGGTGCCGGTCGGGCCGGTGACCGCGACGGTCAGGTCCCGCTCGCCGCCGGGCGCCCCGGCGCCAGGTCCCTGAGCCGCTGCGGTCATGGCTTCAGCTTGCCAGACGCGGAGCGTCCGCCAAAGGGTGCCGAAGGTCCTGGTGACAGGGACCACTGGCCCGAGCGGGCCGGAGACCGCGCTGCCTACGATGCGGACAGCTGAGGATTCAAGCATCTGCCGGACCCAGGCCAGGCTGGTGCTAGTGACCGAGGGAGCCGACATGGACCGGCTGAACCCGCTGGACGCCGTTTTCGTCGATGCTGAGGACGCGGACCCGCATACCTCGATGGCGATCGCGTCGATCGCCGTGTTCGAGGGTCCGGCGCCCGCCCGGGAGGAGGTGCTGGCGCACCTGACCGGGCGGCTGCCGCTGGTGCCGCGCTACCGCCAGAAACTGCGCACGGTGCCGTTCCGGCTGGGACGGCCGGTCTGGGTGGACGACCCGGACTTCGACCTGAGTTACCACGTCCGGCGCACCGCCCTGCCCGCCCCTGGCGGCGACCGGGAGCTCGCCGAGCTGATGGCGCGGGTGATGTCCCAGCGGCTCGACCGCGACCGCCCGCTGTGGGAGTACTGGCTGGCCGAAGGGCTCGCCGAGGGCCGCTGGGCGTTCATCTCCAAGGTGCATCACTGCATGGTGGACGGCGTCTCCGGCACCGACCTGTACCGGGTGATCTTCGACCTCTCCCCCGAGCCCGCCCCGCCGGCGGCCGGCGTCGGCCACTGGGAGGCGAGCGCCGAGCCCTCCGCCGCCGAGCTGGCCGCCCGGGCCGCGCTGGACGCGGTGGCGCTCCCGGTCCGGGAAGCCCTCATGCTGCGCCGGGCGGCGGCCGATCCGGCCGCGGCCGTCCGGCAGGCCGCCAGCACGGCCCGGGCCCTGGCCAAGCTGGCCCCGGCGCTGTGGCCGACCACCGGATCGTCGCTGAGCGGCCCCATCGGCCGGCCCCGGCACTACACCTGGGCCCGGGCGTCGCTGGACGACGTCAAGACGATCAAGAAGGGCCTCGGCGGCACCGTGAACGACGTGGTGCTGGCCGCGATCAGCGGCGGCTTCCGTGCCCTCCTGCTCGCCCGCGGCGAGCAGCCAGGACCGCACATGGTCCGCTCGCTGGTCCCGGTGTCCGTCCGCGCCCCGGGCACCGAGAACGTGTACGAGAACCAGGTCTCGGCGCTGCTGGCCGATCTCCCCGTGCACGTCGCCGACCCGGTGGAGCGGCTCGCGGCCGTCCAGGCCGAGCTGGGGGCGCTGAAAACGGCCAGGGAAGCGGTGGCGGGCGAGGCGCTGACCGCGCTGGGCCGCTACACCCCGTTCCCGCTCGCGTCCCTCGCGGCCCGGCTCGCGTTCGCGCTGCCCCAGCGGGATATCGTCACCGTCACCACGAACGTGCCCGGTCCCCGGCAGCCGCTGTACGGGATGGGCCGGCGCGCCCTGGAGATCATCCCCTACGTCCCGATCGCCACCACGCTGCGCACCGGGGTCTCGATCTTCACCTACTGCGACAACGTCACCTTCGGGATCACCGGCGACTTCGGGGCCAACCCCGACCTGGACGTGCTGGCCCGCGGCATCGAAGACGGGCTCGCCGACCTCCTCAAGGCCGCCCAGCGCTAGGCGTCCGCGGCGGGGCGGGAGCGGCCGGCGGCTACCTCGTACAGGGCGATGCCCGCGGCTACTCCGGCGTTCAGCGACTCGGTGCGGGCCGCGATCGGGATCCGGACCAGGACGTCGCAGGCCTGGGCGACGATCCGGGACAGGCCGCGGCCCTCGGACCCGATGACCAGGACCAGCGGGGCCGTGGCCAGCTCCAGGTCGCGGATCCCGGTGTCCCCGGCCGCGTCCAGGCCCGCCACGAAGACCCCGGCGTCCCGGTAGGACTGCAGGGCCCTGGCCAGGTTGACCGCGCGGGCCACCGGCACCCGGGCCAGCGCGCCCGCGGACGCCTTCCAGGCGCCCGCGGTGACGCCGGCGCCGCGGCGGCCAGGGACGACCACCCCGTGGGCGCCGAACGCGGCCGCCGAGCGCACCACCGCCCCCAGGTTGCGCGGGTCGGTGACGCCGTCCAGGGCGGCGATCAGCGGCAGCTGGCCGGCCTCGGCGGCCCGGGCGAGCAGGTCGTCGGGATGCGCGTAGTCGTAGGCGCGCACCCGCAGGGCCAGGCCCTGGTGCAGCGCTCCGCCGGTGAGCCGGTCGAGCTCGGCGGCGCCGGCCTCGAGCACGGCCACGCCCCGGTCCGCGGCGAGCTTGATGGCCTCGCTGATCCGCTCGTCGTGCTGCACCCGGGCGCCGACGTACAGGACCGCCGAGGGCACGCCCGCCCGCAGCGACTCGACCACCGGGTTGCGCCCGGCGACGAACTCGGCCGCCTCCCCGGCGCCGCGCGGCGCCCGCGCGGCCGGGCCCGATGACGGGTAGGACGAGGAGGCGCCGTCGTCCCGGCGGAAGGACGAGGCAGGGCCGTCGTCCCGGCGCCGGCCGCGGGACCCGCCCGGGGACGAAGCGCCCGCGGCGCGCCGCTGCGCCGGGTGGCCCGGCCGCATGGCCGCGGGCGGGGTCGGTCCCTTGCCCTCGAGCTTGCGCTTCCCCTGGCCGCCGGTGCCCGCCCGGGGCTTGCCCGACTTGGTCTGGCCCGACCCGGGACGGCCCACCCTGGCGCGGCCGGCCCCAGCATGGCCGGCACCAGAACCGCCAGCACCAGAACCGCCAGCACCAGAACGGCCGGCCCCAGAACGGCCAGCACCAGAACGGCCAGCACCAGAACGGCCAGATCGCGGGCTTCCGGTTCCGCTCAACGCTTCAGCTCCCATCGAGGGCCTTCGGGAGTGTCCTCGACGAGGACGCCGATCTCCTCCAGGCCGTCCCTGATCGCGTCCGCGGTGGCGTAGTCCCGGCGGGCCCGGGCCGCATCGCGCTGCTGCAGGGTCAGCTTCACCAGCGATCCGAGCACGTCCCGCAGCCGGTCGCCGGCCGCCGGCCCGCCCGCCGGCCCCGCCCGGTGCAGGCCGGCCCAGTGCTGGCCGGCCCAGTGCTGGCCGGTCCAGTGCGGGGCGAGCGGGTCGAGGCCGAGCACGTCCAGCATGGCCCGCAGCCGGACCAGGCTGGACCGGGCGCCCGCCTTGTCGGACGTGGCCAGCGCCTGGTTGCCGTCGCGGACGCAGGCGTGCACCGCGGCCAGCGCCGCCGGGACGCCGAGGTCCTCATCCATGGCCGAACGGAACGAGACCGGCAGCCCGGGCGCCTCGCCGTCGCCCGGGACCGCGGCCGGGTCGCCCATCCCGGGGCGGCCCATCCCGAGGCGGTCGAGCACCTCGCTGGCCCGCACCACGAAACGCTCGATCCGCTGGTACGCGGCGACCGCCTCCTCCAGCGCGTCCTCGGAGTACTCAAGCAGCGACCGGTAGTGCGCCTGGACCAGGTAGTAGCGGAGCTCGGGCGGCCGTACCCGGGTCAGCACGTCGGTGACGAGCAGCGAGTTGCCTCCGGATTTGCTCATCTTCTCCCCGGCCAGCCCGAGCAGCCCGTTGTGCAGCCAGTAGCGGGCAAAGCGGTCGCCGGCCGCACGGGACTGGGCGATCTCGTTCTCGTGGTGCGGGAAGATCAGGTCCATCCCGCCGCCGTGGATGTCGAAGGCGGGCCCGAGATACCTGGTGGCCATGGCCGAGCATTCCAGGTGCCAGCCCGGCCGGCCAGGTCCCCACGGGGTCTCCCAGGACGGCTCGCCCGGCTTCGCGCCCTTCCACAGGGTGAAGTCACGCGGGTCGCGCTTGGCGCCGCTGCCGTCGGAGTCCTCGGCCGGGCGCATCTGGTCCAGCCGCTGGCCGGACAGCGCGCCGTAGTCCGGGTAGGAGCGCACGTCGAAGTACACGTCCTCGTCGGCCGGGTAGGCGTGGCCGCCCTCGATCAGGCGGCGGATCAGCACGATCATCTCCGGGATGTGCCCGGTGGCGCGCGGCTCGACGTCCGGCGGCCGGCAGCCGAGCGCGTCGTAGGCCCAGGTGAACGCGCGCTGGTTCCGTTCGGCCACGATCCAGGGCGGGACGCCCTCCTGCCGGGCGGTGCGCAGGATCTTGTCCTCGATGTCGGTGACGTTGCGGCAGAAGGTCACCCGGTACCCGCTGGCCTCGAGCCAGCGGATCAGCACGTCGAAGCAGACCGCGGACCGCAGGTGGCCGATGTGCGGCGGCGCCTGCACGGTGGCGCCGCACAAGTACGCCGACGCCTGCCCCGGCGTGATCGGCGTGAACTCGCGCACCGCGCGGGCCGCGGTGTCATGCAGGTGCAACGTCACGCTGACAAGGCTAAGGGATACGGGGAGATACGGGACCGGCCAGGCTGACGAGGCGGCTCAGGGGGCCGCGGGCCTCAGCCCCGGGCCATGAGCAGGGCGGTGGCGATCGCGGCGATGCCTTCGCCGCGGCCGGTCAGGCCGAGCCCGTCGGTCGTGGTGGCGGACACGCTGACCGAGGCGCCGGACAGCGCCTCGCTCAGCACCTTCTCCGCCTCGGCGCGCCGCGGCGCGACCCGCGGCCGGTTCCCGATCACCTGGACCGCGACGTTGCCGATGACGAACCCGGCGTCGCTGACCAGCCGGAGCGTCTCGCGCAGCAGCGCGAGGCCGGACGCACCGGCCCACTCGGGCCGGGAGGTGCCGAAGTTCTCGCCGAGATCGCCGAGCCCCGCCGCGGACAGCAGCGCCGTGCAGACGGCGTGCGAGGCGACGTCTCCGTCCGAATGGCCGTCCAGGCCCGCCTCGCCCGGCCACAGCAGGCCGGCCAGGTACAGCTCACGCGAGGCGGTCAGCGGATGTACGTCAACTCCGACCCCGACCCGGAGGGCCGGGGTCACCGGATCAGGCACGCTCAGGTAGCCAGGACCTCGTCGAGCAGCGCCTCGGCCTTGTCCTCGTTGGTCTTCTCGGCCAGCGCCAACTCGCTCACCAGGATCTGCCGCGCCTTCGCGAGCATGCGCTTCTCGCCCGCGGACAGGCCGCGTTCCTTGTCCCGCCGCCACAGGTCCCGAACGACCTCGGCCACCTTGTTCACGTCACCGGAAGCGAGCTTCTCCAGGTTGGCCTTGTACCGCCTGGACCAGTTGGTCGGCTCTTCGGTGTGCGGCGCCCGGAGCACCTCGAACACCCGCTCAAGCCCCTCGGCGCCTACGACGTCACGAACGCCTACCAGCTCGGCATTGTCTGCGGGGACGCGCACGGTCAGGTCGCCCTTGTCGACCTTGAGGACCAGATAGGTCTTATCCTCGCCCTTGATGGTGCGAGTCTCGACCGCTTCGATGCGAGCAGCCCCGTGATGGGGATAGACGACGGTATCGCCGACCTTGAAAGACATGTGGCAAGTACCCCTTCCGCTGAAGTCCATCTTACCACGTCGGACGGTGTCGATAAAACGCCCATGGGGGTAAATATGCAGGTCAGTACGGTTATGGCCAGGCCGTATCCGCACCATTCAGCTGGTCGTGCCGGACCCGGCACCACCACTCGAGGGCTTGCTGCGTTACCGCTAGTCTACCCGAGCCGGTGAAAAGAGCCCTGCAACTTGCCGATTGACGGGGTGTTGGGCCCGGGGAGGGGATCCCGCGAACCCCGCTGGGCCTCATACTGGGTAACGAGGGTCCAATTCGCGCCGGAGGTGACGGTGAATCCTGGCGGCGGATCGGGATGGGACGAGCCTCCGCTCGACATCCAGATCCCGGATGACGCGCGTGAGCTCGATCGTGACGTGCTGGCCTACCACCGGGAACTGCGCGCGAGACGACGCCGGAACCGGCTGCGGCGGCTGGGGGGACCCTTCGCCGCGGGCGGCGCCGTCATGCCGCTGCTGGCGAGCATCCTGGCCGTCTGCCTGGTGGCGGGCGCGATGCTGTCGGTGGCCACGTTCAGCCCGGCGACGTCGCCCGCCGAGCGGACGCCCCGGCCGACCACGGCGGCCTCCACCGTCCGGCCCGCCCCGGCCACGACCAGCCACGCGACCGCCCCGGCCAGCCACGCGACCGCAGCGACCACAGCGACCACAGCGACCAGCCACGCAAGCCCCGCGACCAGCCGCTCAGGCGCCGCGACCAGCCCGTCGGGTACCCGCGGGGCCAGCCGCCCGGCCAGCCCGCCGGCGTCGGCCGGCCGGCCCGGCGCGTCCGCTTCCGGCTCACCGGGAGCCCCGCGTTAACCGCGGGCCGCGTGACCGCTACGATTTTCTTCCGTCCGACGGGAGCGAGTCGAGGAGGCCGTTAAGGTGACGCGCTGGAACCGCCGCCTGCTGTTCGGCGCCATCGCCGTGCTGGTCCCGGCGCTGGCCGGCTGCGAGGCCGGCTTCGACGCGCCGACGCTGGCCTTCCACCCGGCCAACTTCGGGGTCAACACGATCAAGAACGGCATCGCCATCGACAACGCGTTCGTGCTCGGGTCCGAGCCCGGCTCGGCGGTGCCGCCCGGCGGCCGGGCGGGCGTCTTTCTCACCATCCAGGCGCAGAACGGCGACCGGCTGGTCAAGGTGACCGCCTCCGGCGCCGCGTCCGCGGTGCAGATCGACGGCGGTTCTGTCAACCTGCCGGCCCAGTCGGTGGTGGACCTGAGCGGCCCGGTGCCGAGGGTGGTGCTCACCGGGCTGACCAGCCCGCTCGGCGGCGGCGAGACGGTCAAGCTGAGCCTCAGGTTCGCCGAGGCGGGGACGATCGACGTGGCCCTGCCGGTCGAGCCGCGCGCTTACGAGTACGCGACCTTCGCCCCGCCGCCCGTCTCGGCGCCGACGCCGACGCCGACGACCACGGGCACGGCCAGGAAGAAGGCGCACCCGTCGGCCAGCGGCTCGGCATCGGCCAGCGCGTCCGCCAGCCCATCGGCCACGCCGTAGCCGGACCCGGGGCGGACCGCCCGGCCCGTTCGGGATCATAATTATTCCGAACGGACTGGCGTTCCTGCCCGTCAGGCCGCTGACTCGAACTTGTAGCCCAGGCCGCGCACCGTGACGATATGCTGCGGCCTGGCCGGGTCGACCTCGATCTTGGCCCGCAGCCGCTTGATGTGCACGTCCAGCGTCTTGGTGTCGCCCACGTAGTCCGCGCCCCAGACCCGGTCGATGAGCTGCATCCTGGTCAGCACCCGGTCCGCGTTGCGCAGCAGCACCTGGAGCAGCTCGAACTCCTTGAGCGGCAGCTGCACGGTGCCGCCCCGGACGGTGACCACGTGCCGGTCCACGTCCATCCGCACCGGCCCGGACTCCAGCGCCGACTCGGTCACGTCGTCGGGCTCGCCGCGGCGCCGCAGCACCGCGCGCATCCGGGCGACGAGCTCGCGGGAGGAGAACGGCTTGGTCACGTAGTCGTCGGCGCCGAGTTCCAGCCCGACCACCTTGTCGATCTCGCTGTCCTTGGCGGTCAGCATGATCACCGGCACGCTGGACTTCTCCCGCAGCGACCGGCACACCTCGCTGCCCGGCAGGCCCGGCAGCATCAGGTCGAGCAGGACCAGGTCGGCGCCGGTCCGGTCGAAGGTATCGAGCGCGTCGGGACCGGTCGAGCAGACCGCGACCTCGAAGCCCTCCTTGCGCAGCAGGTACGAGATGGCGTCGCTGAACGAATCCTCGTCCTCAACTACCAGCACGCGTGTCACTTGGGTCCTCCTGGGGGCTGCCGGTGCTCTTAGGGGGTTCCTGCGCGGTTCACGCAGCGCCGGTGCTGGCATGTTCGCTCCGCAGCGGTACGGACAGGGTGAAGGTGGACCCGGCGGCCTCGACGCTGCGCACCGTGACCTTGCCGTTGTGGGCCGCCATCACGTGCTTGACGATGGCCAGCCCGAGGCCGGTGCCGCCGGTCGCGCGCGACCGCGCCGGATCGACCCGGTAGAAGCGCTCGAAAATCCGCTCCAGGTCGCGCTCGGGGATGCCGATGCCCTGGTCGGCCACGCTGAGCTCGGCGGTGCCTTCGAGGGTCCGCTTGGTGCTGATGACCACCCGGGTCCGCTCGGGACTGTAGGCCACGGCGTTCTCCAGCAGGTTGCGCAGCGCGGTGACGAGCAGGTCCTCGTCGCCCAGGACGGTCAGGCCGCGGCTGCCGACCGAGGCGAGCGTGATGCCGCGCGCGTTCGCCTTCATCCGGCAGCGGTCCATCGCCTCGGCCACCACCGCGTCGATGTCGACCGGGCGCGGGTCGGGCACCGGTTCGGCCGCCTGGATCCGGGACAGCGTGATCAGGTCCTGGACCAGGTTGGTCAGCCGCTGCGCCTCCTGCCGCATCTTGCCCGCGAAGCGGCGCACCGCCTCGGCGTCGTCGGCCGCGTCCTCGATCGTCTCGGCCAGCAGCGCCAGCGCGCCCACCGGCGTCTTGAGCTCATGGCTGGTGTTGGCGACGAAGTCCCGCCGGACCTCCTCCACCCGCCGGCTCTCGGTCTGGTCCTCGGCGAGCACCAGCACCAGGCCGCCGCCGCCGACGGCGCCGCCGAGCGGCGCCACCCGGACCGCGAAGCTGGTCGTCCGGCCGCCCAACCTGGGCACAGGGACCTCGAACTCGCCTTCCCTGATCTCGCCGTCCCGGCGCACCTGGCGGGCCAGCGCGGCCAGCTCGCTGACCATCAGGCGATCGCCCTTGACCAGCCCGAACGCGCGTGCCGCGGCGCTCGCCCTGAGCACCCTGTCGTTGCTGTCGACGACCACGGCCGAGGAGGAGAGCACGGACAGGACGGAGGCGATGCCCGGCGGCAGCCGGACGGGCTGCTGCGCCGCCCTCATCCGGGCGCCGCGGGCCTGCCGTGCGGTGGTGCCGGACCCCGGGCCCCTGGATCTTATCGCCACTCGATCTCCGTAATCGGCGCAGGCCAAGGCGATGACCAGTGAAGACTCACATGCTTCATGGTATGCGGCAGGGCCGGCCGGGAACAGCGCGATGACCGCCGCCCGGGCGATATTCGAAGGTTGTTCACCTGCCGGTAAACATCCCGTAATGCCGGATTCACCGGATATCGGGTTACCTGCCCTGGTTCCTGACGGCCTCGGCCGCTTCCGCCGCGGCGCCCGGGTCCAGGTACCTGCCGCCCGGCGTGACCGGCCGGAACGCGTCGTCGAGCTGGTACACCAGCGGGATGCCGGTCGGGATGTTCAGCTCGGCGATGGCGGCGTCGCTGATCCCGTCCAGGTGCTTGACCAGCGCGCGCAGCGAGTTGCCGTGCGCCACGATCAGCACCGTCCCGTCGTGGCCCAGGCCGGGCACCACGGCGTCGTACCAGTAGGGCAGCATGCGCGCCATGACGTCCTTCAGGCACTCGCTGCGCGGCCTGGCCTCCGGCGGCAGGTCCGCGTACCTGGCGTCCCCGGCCTGGGAATACTGGTCGTCGTCGGCGATCGGCGGCGGCGGCACGTCGTAGGAACGGCGCCACAGCATGAACTGGTCGTCGCCGAACTCCTGCCTGGTCCTGGCCTTATCCTTGCCCTGCAGCGCGCCGTAGTGCCGCTCGTTCAGCCGCCAGGACCGGCGCACCGGCAGCCAGAGCAGGCCGGCCTCCTCCAGGGCGATGTTGGCGGTCTGGATGGCGCGGGTCAGCACCGAGGTGTGCACCACGCCCGGTCGCAGGCCCGACTGCCCGAGCAGCTTGCCGCCGTATCCGGCCTCCTGCGCCCCGGTCGCCGACAGCCCCACGTCCACCCATCCGGTGAACAGGCCCTTGGAGTTCCATTCGCTCTCGCCGTGGCGAAGCAGCACCAGCGTCCTCATAGTCGCAAAGCCTAGCCTGGGAACAGGCGGCGCCCCGACGCGGTTGGGGTAGAACGTGCAGAGAGTGCGACGTCGCGCGCCCCGGCGGATTGCGACCATCAGCCTGCACACATCGCCTCTCGACCAGCCGGGCACCGGCGACGCCGGCGGGCTCAACGTCTACGTGGTCGAGGTGGCCAGGCAGCTGGCCAGCCGCGGCGTCGAGGTGGAGATCTTCACCCGCGCGGTGTGCCCGGACACGCCGCCTGCGGTGGAGCTCGGGCCCGGGGTGCTGGTCCGCAACGTGGTGGCCGGCCCGTTCGAGGAACTCGACAAGAACTCGCTGCCCGGCCAGATCTGCCCGTTCACCTTCGGCGTGCTGCGGACCGAGGCCGAATTCACGCCCGGCCGGTACGACCTGGTGCACGCGCACTACTGGCTGTCCGGCCAGGTCGGCGCGGTGGCGGCCGAGCGCTGGGGGGTTCCGCTCGTGCAGTCCATGCACACCCTGGGCAAGGTCAAGAACCTCGCCCTGGCCAGCGGGGACTGCGCCGAGCCCGTGGTCAGGATCCGCGGCGAGGGCGAGGTCGTGGCGGCCGCCGACCGGCTGGTCGCCAACACCGGCGAAGAGGCGCGCCAGCTGATCGAGCTGTACGGCGCCAGCCCCTGGCGGGTCAAGACGGTCAGCCCGGGCGTGGACCTGTCGCTGTTCCGGCCCGGCCCGGCGGCGGCGGCGCGGCGCCGGCTCGGGCTGCCCGCCGACGCGACCGTGCTGGTCTTCGCCGGCCGGATCCAGCCGCTCAAGGGCCCCGACGTGGTGCTGCGCGCCGCGGCGTCGCTGCTGCGCTCGTCCCCCTGGCTCGCGGACAAGCTGGTGGTGGTGTTCGTGGGCGGGCCGAGCGGGTCCGAGGTCGGGGCGCCGGGACGGCTGGACGGGCTGGCGGGCTCGCTCGGCATCTCGGGCTCCGTCCGGTTCGAGCCGCCGTGCCCGCAGCACGAGCTGGCCGACTGGTACCGGGCCGCGACGCTGGTGCTGGTGCCGTCACACTCGGAGTCGTTCGGGCTGGTGGCGCTCGAGGCTCAGGCCTGCGGCACGCCGGTGGTGGCCGCCGCCGTCGGCGGGCTGCGCACCGCCGTCAGGGACGGCTTCTCCGGCGTCCTGGTGGACGGGCACGACCCCGTCGTGTGGGCGCAGGTGCTTTCTGGTCTTCTTGGCTCGCCCGGGCGGCTCGCCGAGCTGTCCCGCGGCGCGCTGGCGCACGCGTCCGCGTTCGGCTGGCCCGCCACCGCGGACCGGCTGATCGACGTGTATACCGGGGCCATGGAGTCGGTGGAGTCGGCGGACTCGCCGGTAGCGGATTCCGTGCGCGCATGAGCGGGGATAAAGCCGCCGCCGCGGCGGCGGTGCGGGCGGCCCTGAAATCGCTGGAGCTGGAGTACGAGAACCCGCGGCCCGGCGCCTTCCTGGTGAAGCTCGAGGGCCAGCACAAGCTGGCCACCATGACCTGGCTGGTCGCGGGCGAGCACAGCCTGGGCGTGGAAGCCTTCTTCTGCCGCCAGCCGGACGAGAACCACGAGGCCTTCTACCGCTTCCTCCTCGAACGCAACGGCCGCATGTACGGGGTGCACTTCACCCTGGACCAGATGGGCGACGTGTTCCTGACCGGGCGGCTGCCGCTGTCCGGCGTCTCCGCCGAGGACATCGACCGGCTGCTCGGCTGCGTGCTCAGCTACTCCGACGAGAACTTCGACACGGCGCTCGAGCTCGGCTTCGGCTCCGCGATCCGGCGGGAGTGGGCCTGGCGGGTCAAGCGCGGCGAGAGCCTGGCCAACCTGCAGGCGTTCGCCCGGTTCGCCGATCCCGAGGCCTAGCGCCCGGATCCGGGTGCCGCCGTTCCTATTGGATGGGCCGTATTCCGGGTACATTGACGACCGTGAACCGGTTGGGTGAACTCGAGCGTGCCATCATGGACGTGCTCTGGGAAACGGATACTTCTCTCACGGTGCGCGAGGTCAGTGCTAGGCTGACCCAGCGTAATCTAGCTCATACCACCGTTATGACGGTGCTCGACAGGCTCGCGAAAAAGGGCTTCGCCAGACGTGAGCGCGATGGGCGCGCCTGGCGCTACTGCCCCGCCGCTACCCGCGAGACCTACGTGACCGAGCTCATGCTGACCGCGCTGGAACAGACCGGTGACCGGACGGCGGCACTGACCCGGTTCGCACAGTCCGTATCTGGCGTCGAGGCCGAGGTGCTGCGCGACGCCCTGGAAGTGATCGAAGGTAGCGGCGAGGGAGATGACGGGACTTGATGACGCGGCGCTGCTCGCCGTAGTTGCCATCGGGAGTGCGCTCGGCGCTTCGGCATTGCCCCGGGCCAGCTGGCCCCGGCGGTCGCCCGCCGCGGCCATCCTGCTGTGGCAGGCCCTCGGCCTGGCCTCGGGCCTGGCCGCCGTCGGCACCCTGATCGGGCTGGCCCTGCCGGCCAGCGACGGCGGCCTGGTGCGCTCCGTGCTGCGCGCGGCCGCCCTGCTCCGTGACGGCGATGTCCTCGGCCTGACCAGCATGTTCGGCTTCGGCCGTGCCGCCGGAGGTACGGTGCTCGTGGTCGCGGTCCGGCTGGCCTGCCTGGCCGCCGGGCTGCTCCTGATCGCGTCGCTGTGCTGGGTGCTGCTCGCCGCCTCGGCCGCGGCGCTGCAGGCCAGGCGGCGGCAGCGGGCGCTGCTCACCCTGCTCGCCCACGGCGACCCGAAGGTTCCCGGCGCGCTCGTCGTCGACTACCCCAGCGCGGCCGCATACTGCCTGCCCGGGCTGCGCTCCGGGTCGCGGATCGTGGTCAGCGTCGGCACCCTGGAGCTCCTCGGCCGCCGCGAACTGGCGGCCGTGCTCGCGCACGAGCGGGCTCACCTGCGGGAACGCCACGACCTCGTGCTGCTGCCTTTCACCGCCCTGCGGCGCGCCTTCCCCCGGTCCGCCACCTGCGCCGGCGCTCACGGCGCGGTGGCGCTGCTGGTGGAGATGCTCGCCGACGACCACGCGCTGCGCGGCTGCCCGGCCCGCGAGCTGGTCTCTGCCCTGGTCCGGTTCGGCACGGCCGGGACCTGCCCGGCGCCCGCGGGCGCGCTGGCCGCCGCGGAGGGCGAGGTCGCCGCCCGGGTCACCCGGCTGCTTCAGCCGGTGCGGCCGCTGCCCGCCGTCGCGATCATGGCCATCTGCCTGTCCGCCGCCCTGCTGGTCGCCGCGCCGGTCACGCTGCTCATCGTCTGAGCGATGGCGGTTTACCCAGGTCCGTTCGGAATTACCAGGGTCCGTACGGGCCCGAGCTTGATCCGCCGTTCTTGGGGAAGCTGCGCACCTTGGGGCGGACGTCGGCCAGGTAGATGGCGGCCGCGACGAACGCCGCGACCGGCAGGATCGAGGTCGGGCCCACGCCGTACGCCGCCCCGGCCAGCCCGATCACGGCGGCCACGCCGAGGATGATCAGCCACAGCGGCTTGGTCTGCTTGCCGGTGGCCACGAAGGCCTGGCTCGGCCGGGTGATGGCGTCGATGAAGGCCCACGCCTCGACGATGAAGGCCGCCAGACTCAGGGCCAGGAAGAAATAGGTCAGCGGGGTATAGGTACCGAACACAGGATCACGCTACCTAATCGGAGACAGGGTTTGGTCTGATCTGGGAGACGGTCTGCGGGTCCTTGGCGGCTTCCGCGTCCGCAAGTGCTCGTTCTGCTCGTTCGGCTTCCATGGCGGCGGCCTCGAGCGCGGCGGCTTCGAGCGCGGCGGCCTCGAGCGCGTCCGCTTCCGCGCCGGGCGCGCCGGCGATCAGCTCGGCCCGGACGGCCGGGGCGTCCGCGGTATCGTCCGCGCCCGCCGCGGTGGCCGCGTTCTCCCGCCGGAACGACTCGTAGATCTCGATGAGCACCTGCTTCTGCCGTTCGGAAAGCTGCGGGTCGGCCAGCAGCGCGGACCGCACTCCCGAGTCGGCCGGCCGGTCCTCCAGGATCCCGGCCTGCACGTAGAGCGCTTCCGCGGAGATCCGCAGCCCCTTGGCGAGCTGCTGCAAGATGTCCGCGCTCGGCTTGCGCAGACCGCGCTCGATCTGGCTCAGGTAGGGGTTGGACACCCCGGCCGACTGAGCCAGCTGGCGCATCGAGATCTTCGCCTGCTCCCGCTGCTCGCGGATGTACTCGCCGATCGAGTTAACACTGACGTTACGCATGACCCGAGTCTACCTCTTGCGCTTGCAACTGCAAACGCCCAGCAAGCACGAGGGTCGTTGCTCCCTCGCGCCCCTCGCGTCCCCAATTCGGACATTCCCCCCGCGCGTGCCCTCGAAGCGATTCCATGGACGTGGCAACGTAATGATTCTTTTCAATACGTTGCCGCAACCACTGAATGGCGCTCTTAGGCGTGGCGGGCGGGGAGGCCGAGGAAGGCGCGGGCCTCGGCGGGGGGCATCGGGGGGCGCTGGGCGATGCGGGCCAGCTCGGCGGCCCGCTCGACCAGTTCGGCGTTGCGGGCGACCGGGCGGCCGCGGGCGAAGGTCAGCGTGTCCTCCATGCCGACCCGCAGGTGGCCGCCGGCCCCGAGGGCGCCCAGCAGCACCGGCAGCGTGGTCCGGCCGACCCCGGTGGCCGACCAGGTCGCGCCGGCGGGCAGCGCCGCCACGGCGGCGGCCAGCGTGGCCACGTCGCCCGGCATGCCGCCGGGCACGCCCATCACCAGGTCGCAGTGCACATGGCCGCCGGCCGGCGGGCCGAACTCGCCGAGCAGCCGGTGCAGCGCCGCCACCTGCCCGAGGTCGAACAGCTCGAACTCCGGGACGACCTGACGCTCCTGGGTCAGCTGGTACAGGTCCTTGATGAACGGCCACGGGTTGGCGAACACGTCGTCGCCGAAGTTGACCGTGCCGCAGGTCAGCGAGCAGGCGTCCGGCGCGGCGTCCAGGACGGCCAGGCGGCTGGCGAAGCTGTCGGTCACCGCGCCGCCGGTGGACAGCTGGACGATGAGGCCGGTGCCCTCCCGCAGCGCCGCCACCGTGTCCGCCAGCCTGCTCGCGTCCAGCGTGGGCCGGGCGGCGTCGTCCCTGATGTGCACGTGGATGACCGCCGCCCCGGCGGCCTCGCACTCCTTGGCCGTGACGACCAGCTCGCCGAGGGTGACCGGGAGGGCGGGCACCGCGGACTTGTCGGCTTCGGCGCCGGTCGGCGCCACCGTGATCAGGGTGGTACGGCTGGCGGCCATGGCAAGGACACTACCCCGGGCTGGCCTGGCCCGCCGCCACGGCCAGATGCTGCCGGGCGAACGCCAGCGACCCGGCCAGGTCCGCCATCCGGTCCTCCCTCGTCGGCGCCCGGCTGGTCTTCACCTCGACCACCACCGCGCCGCGGTACCCGGTCGAGACGAGCTGGCCGAGCAGCCCGGCACACGGCTGGCCACCGCGGCCGGGCACCAGGTGCTCGTCGGGCACCGGGCCGGCCGGGGTCCCGGTACCGTCGGCCAGGTGCACGTGGGCCAGGCGGCCGCCAAGTTCGGACGCCATGGCCAAGGCGTCGGAACCGGAGGCGGCGGTGTGCGAGAGGTCCAGCGTGACGTGCGGCACGTCGAGCGCCGTCGGGTCCCAGTGCGGAGCGTAGGGCACCACCTCGCTGACGCCCGCCCGCAGCGGGTACATGTTCTCGACCGCGAAGACGACGTCGGTTTCCTCGGCCATCGCGGCCAGCCCCTTCTCGAAGCCGCGGACGTACTCGCGCTGCCAGCGGAACGGCGGGTGCAGGACCACCACCCGGGCGCCGACGCGCTCGGCCAGTTCCGTGGCCCGGCGCAGCTTCTCCCACGGGTCACGGCCCCAGACCCGCTGGGTGAGCAGCAGGTTCGGCGCGTGCACGGACACGATCGGGAGCTGGTGGTAGTCCTGGAGCCTGCGCAGCACGTCGGCGTCCTGGCTCACCGGGTCGGTGTAGACCATCACCTCGACGCCGTCGTAGCCGAGCCGCGCGGCAATCTCGAAGCCATCGGGCGTGCGTTCGGGGTAGACCGACGAGGTCGACATGGCGACGGGCGGACCGGGTACCTTCGCCTCGCCGCTCACTGCGTGCTCCCTCCGTCGGTTCGGTTCCAGCTTACTGAGATTGTCAGAGGCGGCCGCTAGGGTGCGGGCCATGGCTAAGTCATCGGCGGGGACGTCCGGCTTCCGCTGTACCGAGTGCGGCTGGCAGTCCGCCAAGTGGGCCGGACGGTGCGGCGAGTGCCAGGCCTGGGGCACGGTCCAGGAGGCCGCGCTGCCCCGGCTGCCCCGGGCGGGGACCCGGACGGCCGGCCACCGCGGCACCGGGCTGGCCAGCACCAGGCCGGCCAGCACCGCCGCGGTGCCGATCCGCCTCGTCGACGCCACCGACGCGGCCGCGCGGCCCACCGGCATGGACGAGCTTGACCGGGTGCTCGGCGGCGGCCTGGTGCCCGGCGCGGTCCTGCTGCTGGCAGGCGAGCCCGGGGTGGGCAAGTCGACGCTGCTGCTGGAGACGGGGGCGCTGGTCGCGGAGTCGGGGCCGGTGCTCTACGTGACCGGCGAGGAGTCCGCCGCCCAGGTGCGGCTGCGCGCGGACCGCATCGGGGCCATCAGCGACCAGCTCTTCCTGGCCGCGGAGACCGATCTCGACGTGGTGCTCGGGCACGTCGATCATGTGCAGCCCCGGCTGCTGATCATCGACTCGGTGCAGACGATCGCCGCCGCCGGGGTCGAGGGGGTGCCGGGCGGGGTGACCCAGGTCCGGGAGGTGGCAGCGGCGCTCACCGCGGTGGCCAAGGAGCGGTCGCTGACGACCATCCTGGTCGGGCACGTGACCAAGGACGGCTCGGTGGCCGGCCCGCGGACACTCGAGCACCTCGTCGACGTGGTGCTGCATTTCGACGGTGACCGGCATTCACAGCTGCGCATGGTGCGGTCGGTGAAGAACAGGTACGGGCCGACCGACGAGGTCGGCTGCTTCGACCTGGGCGAGTACGGCCTCATCGGGCTGCCCGACCCGAGCGGGCTGTTCGTGTCCCAGCACCGCGAGCCGGTGCCCGGCACCTGCGTGACGGTCACGCTCGAGGGGCGCAGGCCGCTGCCCGCGGAGGTGCAGGCGCTGGTGGGTGCCTCCGCGCTCGAGGTGCCGCGCCGCACCACGTCCGGGCTCGACGGCTCCCGGGTGGGCATGGTGCTGGCGGTCTTGCAGCGCCGGGCCGGGCTCAAGCTCGGCCGGCAGGACGTGTACGCGGCGACCGTCGGCGGGGTCCGGCTGACCGAGCCCTCGGTGGACCTGGCCCTGGCGGTGGCCCTGGCCAGTTCGGCCGCGAACCTGAGCGTGCCGCGCGGTGTCGTGGCCATCGGCGAGGTCGGCCTGGCCGGGGAGGTCCGCCGGGTGGCCGGCCTGCCGCGCCGGCTGGCCGAGGCCGAGCGGATGGGCTTCCGCCGCGTCATCGTGCCGGCAGCCTCAGGAGCGCCCCTGGAGCGCGCCGACGGCCTGTCCCACCTGATGCAGGTGCAGGAGGTGGAGGACATCCGCCAGGCCCTTTCCGCCGTTCTGGGGAGCGACCCGTAGCCGGGCCGCCGCGCTCTAGCCGGCCAGCTTGATGGTCCGCAGGGGACTGGCCACGGTGGCGTCCCTGGCCTGCACCTGGTAGCTGCCGGGGCGCGCGGACGACGCGAGCGTGACGCAGCCCGGCAGGCTGATGGTGCGGTTCCAGGTGAACGACTGCTGCGCCGGGACGCCACGGCGGAGTTCGGCGACCCGCTTCGGCTCGCCGCGGGTGCAGTCGGCCGAATCCCAGATGACCCGGCCCGACGACATGACCAGCACGTGCAGCTTGGCCGGGCTGACGTCGAAGGAGCAGGCGCGAGACGCGGTGGAGACGGCGTAGACCCCGAACGCGGGACGCTGCCCGGCGGAGTAGTAGGTCCTGCTGGTGAACAGGCTGAGCACCACCGCGCCCGGGGCGCAGCCCCCGCCCGGCTCGACGCCGCCGGCCGGGCCCGGGGGGACGTTACCGGCGGCCGGGGCCGCCGCGGCGCGGCCGGCGGAGTTGCCGCTCCCTGGCCGCCCGTTCCCTGGCTGGCTGGCCCCTGGCTGGCTGGCCCCTGGCTGGCTGGCCCGGGCGAGCGGGGTGACCGAGAGGAACGGCAGGGTGGCCGCCGAGCCGGCCGAAGCGGACGCGCCGGCGCCGGCGCCGGGAGACGGTGACGTCGCGGGGCCGCTGTAGGCGGCGGCGGGCAGGACGGTGGCCGGGGGCGCCTTCCGCGCCGTACTGGCGGGCTTCCCGCCGCCGGAGAAGGCCCAAGCGAGCATGCCGAGCAGGGCGAGGCCCGCGACCAGGGTGATCACCCTGCGGCGCCAGTAGGCATCGGGCTGGTCCGCGTCCTCGTCGTCACGATATGCATTCCGGTCCATACGCAGAGTATGCAAGCTGTGATGCGCAGAGAGACGGAGACCCGCCGGCCGGCGCCGGGGCCGTTCGCTTCGGCGGCGCGGCCGGGCCGCGGCACACCGCGGAAGCGTGTCACGATAGGCAGCATCATGTCGACGCCCTACGCCGAGCCGGTGCTGGCCTGGTATGCGCGGAACGCGCGGGACCTGCCCTGGCGCGCACCCGGCGCGACGCCCTGGGCGGTGCTGGTCAGCGAGATCATGCTGCAGCAGACGCCGGTGGCCCGGGTGCTGCCCGAGTACCTCGCCTGGATCGCCCGGTGGCCCGCGCCGGCCGCGCTCGCGGCCGAGCCGGCCGGCGAGGCGATCAGGCAGTGGGGCAGGCTCGGCTACCCCAGGCGCGCGCTCCGGCTGCACGAGACGGCGACCATCCTGACCGCGCGGCACGGCGGAACGGTGCCCCCCGGCCTGGACGCCCTGCTCGCGCTGCCGGGGGTCGGCAGCTACACCGGCGCGGCCGTGGCCAGCTTCGCCTTCGGCCAGCGGCACGCCGTGCTCGACACCAACGTGCGGCGGGTGCTGGCCCGGCTGGTCGCCGGCCAGCCCGCGGCGGCCGCCGCGCCGTCAGTGGCGGAGCGGCGGCTGGCCGAGTCGCTGCTGCCCGCCGAGCCCGCGGTCGCGGCCCGCTGGTCGGTCGCGGTGATGGAACTGGGCGCGCTGGTGTGCACGGCGGCCAGCCCGCGCTGCGGCGCCTGCCCGGTGGCCCGCGATTGCGCCTGGCTGGCCGCGGGGCGCCCGGCGGAGCCGGCCGAGGCCGCCCGGCGGCGGACCCAGCAGTACGACGGCACCGACCGACAGTGCCGGGGCCGCCTGCTGGCGCTGCTGCGCGCGGCCGGCGATCCGGTAGCCCGGGCCGACTTCGACGCGGTCTGGGACGGGCAGGCCCAGCTGGACCGGGCGCTGGACGGGCTGGTGGCCGACGGCCTGGTCGACCCGCTGCCCGACGGCCGCTTCGCGCTCCCCGGATCGGCCGGGCCGACAGCATGAAACCCGGGGCCCGCGGTGTCGCGGGCCCCGGGTTTCAGGGTGCTGTCAGCCCATGGCGGAGGCGGTGCCGCCGCCGTCCTGGATCCCTGAGGTGCCCGTCGAACTGCTGACCGCGCCGCCCTTGGTGTCGACCGGCACGATCGCCACCTCCGGGGCGGGCACGTCCGGCACCGTGTCGGGCTTGGCCACGCCGGTGAAGGAAAACGTGGCGGTCTCCCCGCTCCCCTCGGTGTCCACGATGACGATCTGCCCCGGCCGCAGCTCACCGAACAGGATCTTCTCGGACAGGCTGTCCTCGATCTCCCGCTGGATCGTGCGGCGCAGCGGCCTGGCCCCGAGAACCGGGTCGTAACCGCGCTCGGACAGCAGGTCCTTGGCGGCCGGCCGCAGCTCGATGGCCATGTCGCGGTCCTTGAGCCGCTCGTCCACCTTGGCGATCATCAGGTCGACGATGCTGAAGATCTCCTCCCGGAGGAGCTGGTGGAAGACGATGATGTCGTCCACGCGGTTCAGGAACTCCGGCCGGAAGTGCTGCTTCAGCTCCTCCTGCACCCGGGACTTCATCCGGTCGTACGAACCCGTGGAGTCACCCTTCCGGGCGAAGCCCACGGTCACGCCCTTGGAGATGTCGCGGGTGCCCAGGTTGGTCGTCATGATGATGACGGTGTTCTTGAAGTCGACCATCCGGCCCTGGGCGTCGGTCAGGCGGCCGTCTTCCAGGATCTGCAGCAGCGAGTTGAAGATGTCCGGGTGCGCCTTCTCGATCTCGTCGAACAGCACGACCGAGAACGGCCGCCTGCGGACCTTCTCGGTGAGCTGGCCGCCTTCCTCGTAGCCGACGTAGCCGGGCGGGGACCCGAACAGCCGGGACACCGTGTGCTTCTCCATGTACTCGCTCATGTCGAGCTGGATCAGCGAGTCCTCGTCGCCGAACAGGAACTCGGCCAGCGTCTTGGACAGCTCCGTCTTGCCGACGCCGGACGGCCCGGCGAAGATGAACGACCCGCCCGGGCGCTTGGGGTCCTTCAGGCCGGCCCGGGTCCGCCGGATCGCCTGGGACAGCGCCTTGATCGCGTCGTTCTGGCCGATCACCCGGCGGTGCAGCTCGTCCTCCATCCGGAGCAGCCGCTGCGATTCCTCCTCGGTCAGCTTGAACACGGGGATGCCGGTGGCGGTCGCGAGCACCTCGGCGATGAGCTCCTCGTTCACCTCGGCCACGACGTCCATGTCGCCGGCCTTCCACTCCTTCTCCCGGGCCGCCTTCTTGGCCAGCAGCTGCTTCTCGGTGTCGCGCAGCGCGGCGGCCTTCTCGAAGTCCTGCGAGTCGATGGCCGATTCCTTCTCGCGGCGCACCTGGGCGATCTTCTCGTCGTACTCGCGCAGGTCCGGCGGCGCGGTCATGCGCCTGATCCGCATCCGGGAGCCGGCCTCGTCGATCAGGTCGATGGCCTTGTCCGGCAGGAAGCGGTCGCTGATGTAGCGGTCGGCCAGCTGGGCCGAGGCGACCAGCGCGCCGTCCGTGATGGACACGCGGTGGTGGGCCTCGTACCGGTCGCGCAGGCCCTTGAGGATCTCGATGGTGTGCGAGATCGTCGGCTCGGCCACCTGGATGGGCTGGAAGCGGCGCTCGAGGGCGGCGTCCTTCTCCAGGTACTTGCGGTACTCATCGAGCGTGGTGGCGCCGATGGTCTGCAGCTCGCCGCGGGCCAGCATCGGCTTCAGGATCGAGGCCGCGTCGATGGCGCCCTCGGCGGCGCCCGCCCCGACGAGCGTGTGGATCTCGTCGATGAACAAGATGATGTCGCCGCGGGTGCGGATCTCCTTGAGCACCTTCTTGAGCCGCTCCTCGAAGTCACCGCGGTAGCGCGAGCCGGCCACCAGGGCGCCGAGGTCCAGCGTGTACAGCTGCTTGTCCTTGATGGTCTCGGGGACCTCGCCCTTGACGATCTTCTGCGCCAGCCCCTCGACGACCGCGGTCTTGCCCACGCCGGGCGCGCCCACCAGCACCGGGTTGTTCTTGGTGCGGCGGGACAGCACCTGCATGACGCGCTCGATTTCCTTCTCCCGGCCGATCACCGGGTCGAGCTTGCCCTCACGCGCGCCCTGGGTCAGGTTGCGGCCGAACTGGTCCAGGACCAGGGAGGTCGACGGCGCCGATTCCGCGGCCGTGCCGGACGCGGCCGGCTCCTTGCCCTGGTACCCGTGCAGCAGCTGGATGACCTGCTGGCGCACCCGGTTCAGGTCGGCGCCCAGCTTGACCAGCACCTGCGCGGCCACGCCGTCACCCTCGCGGATGAGGCCGAGCAGGATGTGCTCGGTGCCGATGTAGTTGTGGCCGAGTTGCAGCGCCTCACGCAGCGAAAGCTCAAGCACCTTCTTGGCCCGGGGCGTGAACGGGATGTGCCCGGAGGGCGCCTGCTGGCCCTGGCCGATGATCTCCTCGACCTGCTGCCGCACGGCATCCAGGCTGATCCCCAGCGACTCGAGCGCCTTGGCCGCTACACCTTCGCCCTCATGGATGAGGCCGAGCAGGATGTGCTCGGTACCGATGTAGTTGTGATTGAGCATCCTGGCTTCTTCTTGCGCCAGGACAACAACCCGCCGCGCCCTGTCGGTAAACCTCTCGAACATGTCGTCGCTCTCCTCACAGCACGGGGGCGGGGATGGGACGTGCCCTACCTTGCCTACTCCGCATAGTAGCCGCGTGCCCACGATCACGCTTAATGCGAGTATGCGCCTCGCACAACAAAACGTTCCCTGGACACGGGTCGTTCACCCTCATCCAACCCCCTGGATGAGACCCATGTTCCCAGGACCACGCCGGGTACGCCGCAAGCGAACGGCCGATTTCCCCCTGTCCCTGGCCGCCCCGCAGGCCCCAGGGCACCCCGCACGCCCCCGCGGACCCCGGACAAGCAAACGCACCGTTGGCCCCTGGAGGGTCAGACCCTCCGGGCCAACGGTGCGATCTGGCCGGCCCCGCCGCCGTCGTAATGGCCGGGGCCGATCCGCTAGACACCGCTGCTGCAGAAGTCCCTCGCCCCATTGCCGTGCCCGGGGCGCGTCCTGGAGTCCCTCCCGCAATGGCGCTGGACCCGGGAGCCGCTAATACCCGCGAACTCCCGCTGGTGCGCACTAGTGCGCGGCTTCGTACTCCGCGACGATGTTGGCCGGAATACGGCCGCGCTCATTGACCTTGTAACCGCGCTGCTTCGCCCATGCCCTGATTTGGGCACTGCGCTCGCGGCCGGGGCCAGTGCGCGTACGGCGGCGCCTTGCCGGAGCACTGGCTTTGCGCGCGTGCTCCACATAGTGGGCCAGCTCTTTACGGAGCTTGCCTGCGTTGCCGGTACTCAGGTCGATCTCATACGAGGCGCCATCGAGCCCAAACGCTACGGTCTCGGTGGCCTCGCTCCCGTCGAGATCATCGACGAGGAGCACCTGCACCTTCTGTGCCATGGAAACAGCCCTTCTGACGGAGCAACCTATTTCAGATGCTAAATGTATACCCAATACCATGGCAATGACAATTCCGTAACTGCGACAGTTCTTAGTGTCGCAAGGTTGCCATCGGGCGGCATCTCGGGTTGCAGTAACTCTGAGTAATCGGTACCCGATGCGCCGTTAGCGCCGGCCGCTCCGGGCAGATCATGGACCAAGCCGTTACCACGATCTCGCGGTCAAGCCGTTCACCCAGTTCGCGCAGTTCTGCGGGCGGATAAAATCCGCCGTTCCGTATATTTCAAGACCGCTGGCCGGGCGGCTTGCGGCGCTCGTTACGCTCGGCCCGGCGCTTCGGGGACATCTCCCGGCGTAGCAGAATCGCCACCCCGACCAGGAAGGCGACGCACACTACCAGCGGCGGAGTCAGCGCGGCGAGATCGGTCCACACGGCAGCCTCCTCACGGCAATCCCTCTCCACGGCGCGGCGGCCGGTGCTCCCGCTGGCCTCGTGCCGTCTCCTGCGTACCGCCTCTTACCGGGCCGATGCTCATTTTCCCGGCCCGGTAAGAGGCGCAACAGCATGCGGGTGTTGCCCAGTGTGTTGGGCTTTACCCACTCCAGGTCGAGAAACTCCGCGACGCCCTCGTCATAGGAGCGCAATAGCTCCCGGTACACCTCGGCCGCGACGGGAGTGCCGCTGATCTCCTGGAATCCGTGACGGCGGAAGAAGTCCACGGCGAAGGTCAGGACGAACACCCGGTTCACGCCGACCGCGCGGGCGCGCTGCAGCAGGACGTCGACGATCCCGTGCCCTAGCCCCAGGCCCTGGCAGTCTTCCCGGACCGCGACCGTCCTGATCTCGGCCAGGTCCTCCCACATCACGTGCATCGCGCCGCAGCCGGCCACCGTCGCGTCGGCGGAAAGCTCCGCCACGCAGAATTCCTGCACGTCCTCGTAGAGGGTGACGGCAGCCTTGCTCAGCAGCCGCCCGGACTCGACATTGGAATCGATGAGCTTGCTGATCACGGGCACGTCGGCGGTGCGCGCGGACCTGATCGTGTAAGCCATGGCGCCGTCCACGATAGCCGCACCGCGGCGGCGCCCAGCCTGCCGCCGCAGATCTTACAAAGTAAAACTTCTGCCGAGTCGGTTGGCAACCGGCCGCTGATTCCAATATCGTGCATCGCTGTGCGCAAACTGAGCGGAGCCGCCAGCCTCGCCGCCGCGACGGCCGCGCTTGCCCTGGTCGTGCCCGGCGGCATCAGCGTGGCGCAGACGGTCGCGCCGAAGCCGAACCTGACCACCCTGATCGCGCAGGCCAAGCAGCTCGAGTTCCAGATCAACGCGCTGAGCGAGCAGTACGACGGCCTGCGCCTCCAGCTCACCCGGGCCAAGGCCAACGCGACGATCGCGCAGCAGGCGGCGAACCGCGGCGCGGCCAAGCTGGCGGTCGGCCAGCAGGCGGTGGCCCAGCTGGCCGCCGCGAACTACATGAACTCCGGCCTGGACCCGACCTTCCAGGCGCTCACCACCGGGGATCCGCGGCAGTTCCTCAGCCAGGCGTCCACGATCGCCGAGCTGAACCAGTCCAGCGGCATGATGGTCAGCACGCTGAGCAACCAGGTGAACCAGGCGCTGCGGGACAAGCAGACCGCCGACCAGCAGATCGCCGCGGTGAACGCGCTCGAAGCCCAGATGGACGCCAAGAAGAAGATCATCGACGCGAAGATCGACAAGGTCAACAGCGCCGCGATGAAGCAGGCGATGGCCGTCTTCGAGCAGACCGGGCACTACCCGGCCGTCAGCATCCCGACCGCGAACACGGTCGGCGCCCAGGCCCTGCAGGCGGCGCTCACCCGGGCGGGCGATCCCTACGTCTGGGGGGCGGCCGGCCCGAGCCAGTTCGACTGCTCGGGCCTGGTGGTGTGGGCCTACGCGCAGGAAGGCATCGCGCTGCCGCACTACACCGGCAGCCTGTGGGAATCCGGCGTGCACGTGGCCCGCAGCGACCTGGAGCCCGGCGACCTGGTCTTCTTCGGCGCTGACATCAGCCACGTCGGCATCTACGTCGGCGACGGGATGATGATCGACGCGTCCAACTTCGGCGTGCCTGTGCATGTCGAACCGATCTTCAGCGGTTACGTCGGCGCCGTCCGGATCGCCTGAGCGGCACCGCCCTGAGCAGGCCCGCCCGGATCGCCTGAGCGGTCACTGAGTGTCACTTCAGGCCCGGGATTCCGTCTGGGTCACGTTTCTTTCGTAGACCAGCCGCAGGCCGATCAGGGTGAGCCAGGGCTCGTACGCGTCAATGACGCTGACCTCGCCGATAACGAGCGGCGCCAGGCCGCCGGTGGCGATAGTGGTCACCGCGCCCGGGTCGTCGGGTGACAGTTCCCGCGCCATCCTCCGGGCAATTCCCTCGACCTGTGCGGCGAAACCGTAGATGATGCCCGATTGCAGGGACTCCACCGTGTTTTTGCCGATGACGCGCGGCGGCCTAGTCAGCTCGACCTTAAGCAACTGCGCGGCCCGGCGGGACAGCGCATCCACGGAAATCTCGATGCCCGGCGCGAGGGCGCCGCCGACGAACTCGCCGCGCGCGCTCACCGCGTCGAAGTTCGTGGAGGTGCCGAAATCGACGACAATGGCCGGGCCGCCGTAAAGGTGCACCGCCGCGAGCGAGTTCATGATCCGGTCGCTGCCCACTTCCTTCGGGTTGTCGGTCCGGACCGGCACCCCCGTCTTTACCCCCGGCTCGACGATGACCGTTTCCAGGTCACCGTAATAGCGCTCACACATCTCTCTCATCTCGTGCAGCACCGAAGGCACAGTGGAGCACAGCGATATACCGCTGATGTCCCTTTCCGTAAACACGCTGCTACCCGCGAGCAGGCCGTGCAGCACGACGGCGAGCTCGTCCGCGGTCCGGTCAGGGACCGTCGCGATCCGCCAGTGCTCGACCACCCGGTCGTCGTCGAAGATCCCGAGCACGGTGTTGGTGTTCCCGACGTCAATGGTGAGCAGCATGGTCAGCCGGCCCTTCCGTGGCAGCCTCAGCGGGGCCCGCCGGGAGCACGACGGGCACGTTGTCGATCAGCCGGGTACCGCCCGCCTTCGCCGCCGCCACCAGCAGGGCGGGCCCGGGTCCGGCCGGGCCGAACGTGCCCGGGTCGACCAGCGCGACGTAGTCGACCGCCAGGGCGGGTTCGGCGCGCAGCACGTCCCTGGCGGCGGCCAGCACCGCGGCCGCGTCCCCGAACCCCCCGGCGGCCTGGCCCGCCTGCAGCGCCCGCGGCAGGGCGAGCGCCGCCGCCCGGTCGGCCGCGGACAGGTAGCGGTTCCGGCTCGAGGTCGCGAGCCCGTCCGCGTCGCGCGCGGTCGGCGCCGGCTCGATCACGACGTCCAGGTCCAGGTCGGTCACCATCTTGCGGACCAGGGTGAGCTGCTGCGCGTCCTTCTGGCCGAACACCGCGACGGCCGGCCGGGTCAGGTGCAGCAGCTTCAGCACCACGGTGAGCACGCCGCCGAAGAAGCCGGGCCGGAACTCGCCCTCGAAGAGCTGCCCGGCCGGGCCCGGATCGACGGTCACCTCCGGCTTGCCGCCGGGATACATCTCGGCCACGGAGGGCGCGAACACCAGCCGCACCCCCTCGCGGGCGCACATAGCCAGGTCCTCGTCCAGGGTCCGCGGATAGCGGTCGAGATCCTCGCCCGGCCCGAACTGGAGCGGGTTGACGAAGATCGAGACGATGACGCTGCCCCGCGGCCCGGCCAGCGTGCGGGCCGCGCGCAGCAGCCGCTCGTGGCCGGCGTGCAGGGCCCCCATCGTCGGCACCAGGACGACGGGCGCGGGCTCTGCTCCCCCATCCAGGGCTCCCCCATCCAGGGCGGCCCGCGCGGCCGCCAGTTCGGCCCGGGTGGCGGCGAGCCGCGGCCCGTCGCTCACGGACGGCCGCCGAGCACGTCGAGCAGGCGTTCGGCGTCGGCCGGGGCGAGGATCCCGGCCGCCAGCGCGCGGTCCGCGGTCAGCCGGGCCATGGCCACGTACGCGGCCACCGCGGCCCCCGGGGCGGCGCCAGCGACGGCCCCAGCGGCCGCAGGCGCGGCCTCAAGCGCGGTCACGTGCGCGGCCACCGTCGCGGCGTCACCGCGCGCGACCGGGCCGGTCAGGCCCGCGTCGCCCAGTCGCAGCGCGTTGTCCAGGGACGCGGCCAGCAGCGGCGCGAGCAGCCGCGCGGGCTCGCCCACCCCGGCCGTCCTGAGCAGGTCCATGGCCTGGGCGACGAGCGTGACCAGGTGGTTGGCGGCGCCCGCGATCGCGGCGTGGTACAGGTCCCGGTGCTCCTCGGCGATGAACACCGGCTCGCCGCCCATCTCGATCACCAGGCCCTCGGCCGCGGGCCTGAGCACCTCGGGTGCGGTCACCCCGAAGCAGGTGCCGCGCAGCCGGTCGACGTCGTCGCCGCGGCCGGTGAACGTCATCACCGGATGCAGCGCCAGCGGGAGCGCGCCCAGGCGCACGGCCGGCTCGAGCACCGACACGCCGTACCGCCCGCTGGCGTGGGCCAGCATGCGGCCCTGCAGCGGCGCCTCCGTCGCCGCCAGCCCGGCGACCAGGCCGGGCAGCGCGTCGTCGGGCACGGTGAGCAGGGCCAGGTCGGCGCGGCGGAGAACCTGGCCAGGTTCGGTAATCACCGCGCCCGGGAAGTTCGCGTGCGCCCGGCGCAGCGAGGCGTCCGACACCGCGGACGCGGCCACGATCTGGTGCCCGGCCCGGGCCAGGGCCGCGCCGAGGGCGGTGCCCGCCCGGCCGGCGCCGATGATGCCGACCGCGAGGCGGGCGGGGCGGCTGGCGGCCGGATCGGCGTTCGAAGCGGCCGGCGAACTACTCTCTGGGTTCATCTCGTTCCAGTCCTCGGCGGGTACCGGACGGCGGGTGGTGCGTGACCAGGATAGTCAGGAAAAAGGCGCCGGGCACCCGCTGGGTGCCCGGCGCCGGCCGGCTACGGCGCCGGCGGGGCCGCGAAGTCGAAAGCGACGTTGTTGGTGGTGTTGCCGCTGTCGAACAGCACGGCGGCGCCGCCGCGGCAGCCCGCTTCGGCGAAGCCGAGGAAGCCGAAGACGTTGCCGCAGAAGTTGAGCGGCATGGAGACCGGCATCTGCACGTTGTTGCCGCTCGTCGTGGAGGTGTTGCCGTCGCCGATGATGTTGCCGACGACCGGCGAGTTGGACGCGAACGCCGGCCCGCTCATCATGGCCACCGCGGCGGCGGTCACGGCGAGCACTCCAGCGGCACGGGTCTTGATCTGCACGTGTTACTCCTAACATCAATGTCGGTTGCCCTGGCAGCACATCCAGGCCGGCCAGGGATCTGAGCGTGGATATCGCGCCCCGCTGCGCCCGGGTCGTGGTGTGCGACGACCGGAACGGGCCTACGGCAAGCGCCCACCTGCATAACGTAGCGGAATTCAGCCACTCTAAGTATTGGACACGCAACAGAGAGTGGCAATCTCCGGTAATCCGCCGGGCTGGAAGCTACCGGGGGTTATCTCCGCTGCGCCCGGTTCATCCCGGCCGGCCGTCACCCATGACCGTTCGGATCAATGCTTGAATCCCCAACGGTCCGTGGTGCGAGCCTCCCCGCCGCGCCGGGCCTCGCCGGGCGGCCGGCTCGCCGACGGCACCGCGCGCCCGGCAGGCGGCGACTAGCGCGCGGAGGCGTCCTCGTCGCGCGGATCGAGGTCGGGGGCGTCCGGCACCCGGCAGCAGTTCTCCAGGTACAGCGCGGCGCAGGCGAGCAGGACGGCGGCGACGAAGGTCAGCACGGCGGTCAGCGCGTCCTCGCGCGGCACGCTGGCGCTCAGCGAGCCGCTCAGGTAGATGGCGAAGCCCGCCGCGACCCCGGCGATGATCGCCGCCGCCAGCGAGCTGGCCTTGGCCAGCGCCACCATCCGCGACACGAACAGCGGCGCGGCCGGCTTGAGGCCGCGCCGCCCGGCGATCCGCGCCTTCAGGTCGCGGCCCGTCCACGCCTCGGCCACCGCGGCGATCAGCAGCGCGGGCACGCCCGTCCAGGGCAGCGGGGGCAGCCGCTGGTACACCGACCGGAACAGCAGCCAGCCCACTGCCGCGCCGATCCCGGCGATCACCACGAGCGTGGACACGCGGGTGGGCCTCATGGCGTTACCGCCCTGAGGGCCAGGTCCGGCTGGCGCCGGACGCCGCCGCGGCCGAGCCCGGCGAGCAGGGCCGCCACCGGCCCCCGCCCGGGCAGGGTGGCCGCGGGATCGATGTCGTGCCACGGCGCGAGGACGAACGCCCGCTCGTGCGCGCGCGGGTGAGGCAGGGTAAGCACCGGGTCGTCGCTGACCTCTTCCGCGTAGCTGACGATGTCGATATCGAGGGTACGCGGCCCGAACCGTTCGGCCCTGACCCGGCCGAATTCCGCCTCGATGCGCTGGGTCGCCGCCAGCAGGTCACGCGGGCCCAGGCCGGTCGCCGCGATCAGCACCGCGTTCAGGTAGTCGGGCTGGGCCGGGCCGCCGACCGGGGCGGTCTCGTAGACGGGCGAGGTGGCCAGCACGTCAGTATCCGGAAGGTCGCCGATGGCTTGCACACATCCTTGCAGGGTACCCAGCCGGTCGCCCAGGTTGCTGCCGACGGCCAGCACCACCCGCTGACGCACGGTCAGGACCCGCTGGTGACCGGCAGCGGCGAGCCCGCTTCGCCCGGGCCGGCCTGGCCCGCGGCGACGGCGCCCGCGGCGTCGCGCCAGGCGGCTGCGACCCGGACGGCGTCCGCGTTCAGCGGCACCTGGTGCACGCGCACGCACCAGGCGCCGGCCGCCGCGGCCAGCGCGGTGACCGCCACGGTGGCCCCGTCACAATCGGCGAACGCCCGGGGCGTGCCGTCCTGGCCGGCCAGCAGGCGGCCGAGGAACCGCTTCCTGGACGCCCCGACCAGCACCGGGAAGCTTCCCCCTGGCAGCGCGGCAATCTCGGTGAGATGGGTGAGCAGCGGCCAGTTGTGCTCGCCCCGCTTGCCGAAGCCGAGGCCGGGATCGAGCACGATGCACCGGGGGTCCACCCCGGCGTGCACCACCGCGTCCACCCGCCGGGCCAGCTCGTCGCGAACCTCGGTCACCACGTCGGCGTAGACCGCGCGCGAGTACATGTCATGGCTGTGGCCGCGCCAGTGCATCACCACGTAGGAAACCCCGGCCGCCGCGACCAGGCGGGGCATGTCCGGATCGGCCAGGCCGCCGCTGACGTCGTTGACCAGCTGCACTCCCGCGTTCAGCGCGTACTCCGCCACCCGCGCCCGCATCGTGTCGATGGACACCGGCAGGCCGGCCCGGACGAGTTCGGTGACCACCGGCCCGATCCGCCGCAGCTCCTCGTCCTGGTCGATGCGCTGCGCCCCGGGCCGGGTCGACTCGCCGCCCACGTCCACGATGTCCGCGCCCTGGGCCGCCAGTTCCAGCCCGTGCGCGATGGCCGCATCCGCCCCGTACCACTGACCGCCGTCGGAAAACGAGTCAGGCGTGACGTTCACCACGCCCATCACCAGGCAGCGGTCCGCCCGGGGCAGGCCGGGAAGCCCGGTGCTCCCGGGTGGCTGGGACGTCACCGTTGCGGCACCGGATCCCGGCGTCGCCTGAGCCTGACCAGGCCGAGCTTGCGCGCGATCCGGCGCAGCTCGAGCCGCGGCCAGACCAGGAACGCCTCCGCCTCGAGCGCGGCCAGCGCGATCCTGGGCGCGTCCTTGGTGCTCGGGAAGACGAAGAACCGCGGCTGCCAGACGGGGCAGAACTTGGCGTTGAACTTGTACAGCGACTCGATCTGGAACCACTTGGACATGAAGATGAGCACCGACCGCCAGGCCCGCAGCACCGGGCCCGCGCCGATCCGCTCGCCGCGCTCGAGGGCGGCCCGGAAGACGGCGAAGTTCAGCGAGATGCGCTTCACGCCCAGGCCGGAAGCGGCCTTGATGGTCTCCACGATCAGGAAGTCGTTCAGCCCGGGCTGGGCGGCCTTGTCCCGCCGCATCAGGTCGAGCGACAGGCCGTCGGGCCCCCAGGGGACCAGCTGCAGCACGGCGCGGACGGCACCATCCTCGGTCGCGGTGGCGAGCACGCAGTCGTCGTCGCCGGGCGCGCCGATCCGGCCGAGGGCCATCGAGAAGCCGCGTTCGGTCTGGCTGCCGCGCCAGGAATCGGCGGCCCTGATGATGGCGTCGAGTTCCTTGGGCGGTATGTCGCCCACCCGGCGGACCTCGGCGACGTAGCCGTGCTTGGCCACCCGGTTGACCATCTGCCTGACGTTCCGCATCGACCGGCCGGCCAGGCTGAAGTCGGCCGTGTTCACGATCGCCTCGTCGCCGAGCTCGAGCGCGGTCAGGCCGCCCTCGCGGCACCACACCTCCGCGCCGAGCTCGCTGCAGCCCATCACGGCCGGCGCCCAGGCGTGCCGCGCCGCCTCCTCCAGGAAGGGGCCGATCGCGCCGGGCCAGGCCTCCGGGTCGCCGATCGGGTCGCCGCTGGCCAGCATCACCCCGGACACGACGCGGTAGCAGACGCAGGCCTTGCCGGTCGGGGACCAGATCACGCTCTTGTCGTCGCGCAGCGCGAAATAGCCGAGCGAGTCCCGGTCGCCCTGCTTGGTCAGCAGTTCCCTGACCCGGGCTGCGTCGGTGCCGCCCAGCCTGGCCCGGGGCTCGGCCGGGCGCAGGAACAGGTACGCGGTGACCAGCAGGGTGAAGATCCCGAGCGCGCTGGTGAAGATGCTGAACAGGTCGCCGCGGGCCTCCGGCGCCCACTGCACCGGTCCGGACACCCCGACCAGGCCGGTGATGACCTGCTCCACCCGCTGGCCCAGCGAGTAGTCCTCGGCCAGCCCCCGGGCGAGCAGGATGTAGGTCAGCCCGATGACCACGTCGGCCACGATCAGGCCGCCGAACGCCCACAGGGCGCGCCACCGGGTGCGCGGGTCGCCTTCGGCGTAGAACTCGTCCCGGAAGTAGAGCAGCGCGATGAGCACCACGATCGCGGCCACGGCAGTGGGGACCCGCTGCGAGTGGATGAAGTGGATGGCGATGTCGAAGGCGAGCAGCCCGGCCACCGCCTGCCAGGCGCGGCGCTTCCGGCGGCGCAGGCCATGCGCCAGCATGAGCAGCATCAGGCCGATCAGGACGTCCGCGCTGCGGGTGACGTTCGTCAGCGTCCCCGGCACCAGGTAGTTGATCTTGTGCAGCCGGTGGACCAGGTCGGGCCGGAGGATGTTGAGGATGTCCGACACGCCGATGAGCGCGGTCAGCAGCGCCGCGCTGCCGGGTACCCAGCCGCGCTGACGGCGCTCCTCCGGGCCTGGGGCAGCGCCCGGAGCCTGCGTGGCGCCCGGAGTCCGTGTGCCGGCTGGAGCCTGCGCGCCGCCGGCCTTGGCCGCGGTCTCTGCCGCCCGGTCGGCGGGTCCAGCATCGTCGCTGTCGCTCATCTCGGCAGCTTTCTTATCAGGCCCTAGAGCACGATAGAACTGCGTGGTCACCGCGCCGCCTCGCGTTCTGCCTTCACGGTACCTCCAAGCGTTGGCAAGGGCGCGGCCTAACGGGACGGAGTCCGCGAGGAGCACCGCAGATACAGGAAATTGCCCTGGGCATCCCCCGGCGGGCCCGCACGGGCCGCTGGCCTAACTCAGTAGACGCGGCCGACGGCGATTCAGTTCAGTGCCGGCCTAAATTCGGCGCCGGCCTAAGTTCAGTGCTGGCCTAAGTTCAGTGCTGGCCTAAGTTCGGCGCTGGCCTAAGTTCAGTGCCGGCCGTAGATAAGGCTCATCGCCTCGGCCCGGGTGACGTTGCTAGCGCGGAAGGCGCCGCGTACTGCCGAGGTCACCGTCCGCGCGCCCGGCTTGCGCACCCCGCGCATGGTCATGCACAGGTGCTCCGCCTCGATGACCACCACCACGCCGCGCGGCTCCAGCGTGTCCACCAGGGCGTCGGCGATCTGGCTGGTCATCCGCTCCTGCACCTGCGGGCGCCGGGCGTACACGTCCACCAGCCTGGCCAGCTTGGACAGCCCGGTGATCTGGCCCTTCTGGTTCGGGATGTACCCGATGTGCGCGACGCCGATGAACGGGACCAGGTGATGTTCGCACGTCCCGTACAGCTCGATGTCGCGGACGATGACCATCTCGTCATGGTCCGCGTCGAAGACGGTGGTGAGCACGTCCTCCGGACGCTGCCGCAGCCCGGCGAACTGCTCCGCGTAGGCCCGCGCGACCCGGGCCGGGGTGTCGCGCAGGCCGTCGCGCTCTGGGTCCTCGCCGATGGCGAGCAGGATCTCCCTGACCGCGCGCTCGATCCGCGGCAGGTCGAACTCGCGGCCGTTCCCGGCTGGAACGATGTCCCCCCCGGCGGCCTTGACGTCCTGCGTCATGTGTCGTCGGTGGGCTCGCCGTGGCCAGGCTCGTCGCCGTAGCCGCCCGGTGCGCCCGCGCCACTGGGAGTGAAGCCGAAGGACTGGCCGTTGGCGGGCAGCGCCATGCCGCCGGTGCCGCCGTCCGCGGCCGCCAGGGCGAGTTCCTTGGGCGAGAGCACCGGCGGGCGGTCCGAGGGCAGGCGCTTGCCGTAACCCGTGTACGACCCGCGGACCGGCCGCTTCTGCACCGACGCGAAGATCTCCAGGACCTCGGGCCGGGACACGGTCTCCTTGTCGAGCAGGCGGAGCACCAGCGCGTCGAGCACGTCACGGTACTCGACCAGGACCTCCCACGCCTCGTCGTGCGCGGACTCGATCAGCCGCCGGATCTCGTCGTCGATCGAGGAGGCGATCTCCTCGGAGTAGTCCCGGTTGTGCGACATGTCCCGGCCCAGGAACGGCTCGCCGTCGCCGTTGCCGAACTTGCGCGCGCCCAGGCGCTCGCTCATGCCGTACTCGGTGATCATGCCGCGGGCGATCTGGGTGGCCTTCTCGATGTCGTTGGCCGCGCCGGTGGTCGGCTCGTGGAAGATCAGCTCCTCGGCGGTGCGCCCGCCCAGGAGCATGGCCAGCTGGTCCAGCATCTCGGCCCGGGTGACCAGGAACTTGTCCTCGGTCGGCAGCGCGCTGGTGTAGCCGAGCGCCCGGCCGCGCGGGATGATCGTCACCTTGTGCACCGGGTCGGCGTGCGGCATCGCGTGGCCGACCAGCGCGTGGCCGCCCTCGTGGTAGGCGATGACCTTCCGCTCCCGCTCCGACAGCAGCACGCTCTTGCGCTC